>Ga0306920_100002580_pt1 | contig 22893 bp, 22 predicted proteins | sample flu12Cox44000170_FD_204666 | JGI IMG/M metagenome (GOLD analysis project Ga0306920, IMG submission 204666) | Lab enrichment of tropical soil microbial communities from Luquillo Experimental Forest, Puerto Rico - flux4day.12C.oxic.44.000.170 (v2)... | ecosystem: Environmental > Terrestrial >...
TCGACCATGACTCGCGTTCCCACGATGTTAATGGTCTCCGGTGTTCCGATGACCGGAGCGGCCGGATCCAACGGGTTCATCCCTTGAATGGTCTTTATGATCCCGGTGCCCGTGAAGGTTTTGCCGTCGTTAGCGACCGTTACCCGCTCGAAGATGATGGCGCTGCTGGTCGTATCCACCAGTCCCTCCTGGTCCTCTGGCGAGGTCAGGAAATTGAAGGCAGGGTGGGTGAGGCCGAAAGTTCGTTTACCTAGCGAGATCCATGCGCCCTGACATACGTTGCTGGAGAGAATCGGCGAGGTATCATTCTGAGTTTCCGTGTGGTCGCTGTGCCACACGTCCCAAACATTACTAACTACGGCTCCGGTGCCAGCGTCCGTCCAGGTTACCTGCCAGAAGCCGACGATGGGCTCATCGGCCCAAGCTATCGAGCTCCAAACAGGCGGCACCAGAATAGCTAGAGCGGACAGCAGGCCCACACTTTTAAACAGAATTCCAACTGCGCGCTTCATATGCGCTCTCCTTTCGTACTGACACAGTCAATGGGGTTGAAGACGGACGAGGGAACGGCCGGCTGAGGAACAAGCCTCCCTTGTTCTGGGAGACCTCGGCTTCCGCTCTTTATGCTCAAGCAACATCACCTCCTTCCCGAGAGGCGTGGCGCTTGCCAGCGCACTCCGTGCTATGTCAAGAGAGTACGGACGCACGAGTGCCAAGTCCTGGGAAAACTCCGAGATTTCTCCGAGATTTCTCCGAGCTATGGGGGGCACAAAAATGCAGGCCGAACAGCTACTTAGCTTCGGTCCCTACCGGTTCGACTTGGGGACCGAGCAGGTGTGGCGAGGCAAACAAGCCGTCAAGCTGACTCCGAAAGCTCTCGTGCTGCTGCGCACACTGGCCACGCGAGCGGGAGAACTGGTCACCAAGGAGGAATTACTCCAGGCGGGATGGCCCCAAACGGCGGTGAGCGATGATGCGCTAACGGCGTGTATACAAGAGCTGCGCCGGGCCTTGGGGGATGATGCCAGACAGCCACGCTATATCGAGACCGTCCACCGCCGAGGCTTTCGCTTTATCGGCAAAGTCATCAGTTGTGAGCGCCCCACCACCAGGAGGGGAGAAGGAGCTGGCATCCAGAATGGAGCGCCTGCTCAGCTGCCGCCCATAATCGACACGGAAGAACCGACACCCCCTCTCCAGCCGATAACCGACATCCCACACCCGGCACCCGCGCTCGCCGGCCGAGGGCAGAGGCTCGCACAATTCCAGGCCTGGTTAGGCACACTGCGTGGCGGTTGGCGCCGCGGCGCGCTGTCGTTGACCGGTCTCGCGATAATCATCGGAATCATCGTGCTGGTGCAGAACATCTCGTTCAAATCGCCGCGAACTCCCGCCTCGATTCCGCCAAGCCACCCTAACCCACAACAGAGCGGGCGAGGGGCAGAAGCTCTCGCCTTGCCCGACAAGCCCTCGATTGCGGTGCTGCCCTTTACCAATATGAGCGGCGATCGCGAGCAGGAATATTTCAGCGACGGCATCACCGACGACCTCATCACCGACCTCTCCCGGCTGCCGGGTTTGTTCGTCATCGCTCGCGCGTCGACTTTCACCTACAAGGGCAAGGCAGCCAGGCTGCCGGACGTGGGCAGGGAACTGGGAGTCCGGTACTTACTCGAAGGCAGTGTGCGCAAGGCCGCCGGCCGGGTGCGGATTTCCGTTCAGTTGGCGGATGCGACCACCGGCGCAGAATTGTGGGCGGAGCGCTATGACCGCCCGCTGCGAGACATCTTCGCGCTACAGGATGAAATCGTCCGCCGAATCGTGACGACCTTGAATCTCGAGATCGCCTTGTCGCAGCACGGGGTGTTGATTCCCCGCAGCACGGACAACCTCGAAGCCTATGACGACGTGCTCCGTGGCTGGGCGTACGATCTGAGCTGGACCAAGGCCGGGTATCTAAAGGCCCGCCGGATGTTCGAAAAGGCCATCGAGCTGGACTCCGACTACGCCTATGCCTACGCCGGTTTGGGTGCGAATTACTTCATTGGTTATCTATCGGCCTTCGAGCCCGGCCGTGCGCTGGAACGGGCTCTGCAGCTGGAGCAACAAGCCAACGCTCTCGACGATTCGCTCGCGCCAGTGCACGCCAACCTGGCCGTAATCTATGAGTTCGGGGGCCAGTATGATCAGGCGCTGGCCGAGGCCCGGCGAGCTATCGCCCTCGACCCCAACTATGCTTTCGGCTATGAGTCCCTGGCCACGGAGATGAATCATCGGGGGAAGTTTTCGGAGGGCCTTGCGGCAGCACAAACAGCCGCGCGCCTGGATCCCCGCAACACCGCAACTATCTATGGGAACAGGGCTGGGCCTTAAGTCACCTCGGACGCTGGGAGGAGTCGATTTCCGCTCTCAAGATTTATTTGGCAAGTCACCCGGATTTCATATTGGCCCATACCCTCTTGGCGATTGACTATTTTAATCTCGGCGACCACGCAGCTGCGCAGGCAGAAAACGCGCAAGTGCAACGGCTGATTAACATTACTCCCGATTCCGCGCTCGGCTGGGCGGCACTATCCATAGCACTGCATTTTCAGGGAAAGCCGGTCGAAGCGGCGGCGGCGGTAGAAAAGGGAATAAGCGTCGATCCGCAAAACCCGAATATCCTGGTATGGCAGGGGTTTATCTACAACCAGCTGGGACGATGGGAAAAATCGCTTGCTGCGCTGAAGAGAAGCGCTCCCTTGCTGTCAATACCGTATATCCCTGGGCCCATGCGACGATGGCCGACGACTACGTTGCGCTGGGCGAAATGGATGCCGCGCGGACGGAGGCGGCGGAAGTCCAACGGATGGTTCAGCGCGATCCCACCGCAGACGGTTATGAGGCTCTGGCGGAAACGTTGAACGACCTCGGGAAGCCGGCTGAAGCTTTGGCGGTGTTAGAAAAGGCGCGGCGTCTCACTCCCAACCGGGTCAATTATCTATGCATACAGGGCGACTCGTATACTCGGTTGGGGCGCTGGCAGGAAGCCATCGCGGCGCTGAAGGGTTTTCTGGCTCGTTATCCCGATCAGGTTCAGCCCCGTGTCGAACTGGCGCTCAATTACATCGAGGTCGGGCGGGATGACGCTGCGCGGGCGGAAGTAGCGGAAGCTCTAAGACTTTACCCGCAATTCTCGCTGAAGATCGCTGTCGAGAGCCAGTCCCATCTGGGCAACAGTGCCGGCGAGTTCAATCTGGACAATGAGCGCGTCGCTGCCGATCTGCGCAAGGCGGGCCTGAATTAAGCCACTGCGTGCTGTGACGGTGTCCGCCGCGGTGAAGTAACGTCGAACGGATCCGAAGAAGTCATGCATGCGTGGCAGCCCGAGATGAGTTGCCGCTCTTCGGACACCACCGGCGCCTCGACCAGGGAATTCCCCTTAATCATTTCACGAAGAGTCGCCATCACCCTCAGTTCCTCCGACGGGAAGAAACCAATCGTCGACCCTTGACAGTTGGCGGCGCAAACGATATTGAAACTCATTCTCACCTATGCCGCCTGGCACTTGCTCGGCTCTTATCGTGTCGCTTGTAGTCTTGCTGATGGCGAGAGCGCCTGCGCCGGCTCAAGTCGACCCCTGGGAATTCGAAGTCTACCCATATGCGACTTTGTCCCGCGGAACGCTGGAGGTGGAAACCAACAACGCCGTCATTGCAAACGGCCACAGTACTGGTGACGACGGTACCGCCCGCGGCACGTTCAAAAGCCAGGCGATGTGGTATAACCAGTACGAAATCACCTACGGCTTTACCGATCGGCTCGAAGCGGCCTTCTACCTCGAACTAGCCCATCCGAGCGCGAGCCAGTTCTGGTATGCGGGTTCGAAGTATCGCGTGCGCGGCAGACTCCTCGATGAAGGTGAGTGGCCGGTAGATTTGGGTTGGTACGTAGAGCTTGAATGGCACAAAACGCCGCAGTTTGACGATGCTGACCTGGAGCTTGAATTACGTCCGATTGTACAGAAGGATATCGGCCGATTTTCGGTCATTGCCAATCCGATTTTTGAGAAATCGCTGATCGGTGCCGGCCACAATCAGGGCTTCGAGTTCGGATACCGCAGCGCTGTGGATTACGCGTGGAAGCCTTATTTGTCACCTGGAGTCGAGGTTTATGGCGGGATCGGCCTGCTCGACGACAGCGATCCGCTTGATCGCCAACAACACTATATTTTCCCGGTCATTTGGGGCCATCTTCCATACGGCGCAGAGTACAACGTCGGCCCAGGCTTTGGACTGACGCGCGGCTCCGACCGCGTGCTCATCAAATTCAATTTTGAGTTAGAAAGATTCATCGGAGCGCTGTTCGGCCCTTCCCCAGACAACGGATGGTTCTACTAAGCCATAGTTTTTTGCGATCTGCCGCTCAGAGCTCCCCTGCTCTCACGCCTCCCCAATTCCTTGCTCTCTTACCAGCGGGTGGACATCAGGCTGAGTTCCGGAATATTCTGCCCGTTATGGAGCGCCAAACAGAGATCGCTGTCTTTGCCGGTGGATGTTTCTGGTGCACCGAGGCAGTGTTTGAGCGACTGAAGGGTGTTGTTTCGGTAATGCCCGGATACACAGGCGGGCAGGTGCCGAATCCCAGCTATGAGCAAGTCTGCAGCGGGCGGACCGGACACGCCGAAAGTATTCGAGTCGAATTCGACCCCGCGGAAATCTCCTACGACGACCTGCTTGCAGTGTTTTTCGCTACCCACGACCCCACCTCGCTCAATCGGCAAGGTGCGGACATCGGCACCGAGTACCGCTCAGCAGTGTTTTACACCAGCGCAGAGCAGAAGCGTTCAGCCGAAGCCTTTATCAGGGAACTGGAGCTGCAACTTCCGCGCAAGGTGGTAACCGAGGTGGTTCCGCTCAAGGAGTTCTACGAGGCGGAGGATTACCACCAACAATACTATGACAACAATGCGTTTGCGCCGTATTGCCAATTCGTTATTGAGCCGAAGCTCCACAAACTCTATAAAAATTTCGATGAATTGCTGAGGCAGGCCGACAAGGCCACCTCATCCTCTCGCTAAAGCCCTCTCGATGGCATGATTCGAGGCGCATCGGGATCCCGCTAGCATTCAGCGGTCCGCGCTCAGCCTTTAGAGCAGCACTTTGAACTCACCCCATAAACTGAGGCATGACCTTTGTCCCGAACATCTCAATCTGCTGCTTGATTTCGTGAATCGGCATAAAGCCCTGGTCGCAGACGATCATGAACCATTCGGGGTTCAAAGTCTGTTCGACCTCCGCCATCCGCCGGGTGACATCAGCGGACGTGCCGGCGAAGGCAAGGCCGGCTTCGAGGAAGGGCTCGATCGCGGTCGGAATCTGCTTTTCGAATTTGGCGTGAAATTGCCGGAACAAAAACACCGAGCCGTTGTGCGCCCTTTCCAGCGCTTGGTCGCGAGTCTGCCCCAGATAAACCATGCGTGCGAGCCCGATGCTGCGTCCCAGCGGGACTGAGCGCCCGGCCTTGTCGGCCTCTTCGCTGTAGTAGCGAGCACCCTGTAGCGCCATCTCGGGAAACGGGAGAAAGACCAGCGGCACGACGCCTTCGCGTGCGGCCCATCGGATGGTCGCTTCGGTGCGCGAGAGTGCCTGGAACAGCGGCGGATGCGGTTTCTGATAAGGCTTGGGCACCGGCGAAATCTTCCGCAGCCAGCCCTTCTCGTCGAGTTCGCCGGGGGCGCCGTAGCGGGCGGTCGCTTCCTTCGGCAGCCAGTCGAAGCCTTCAGGCGGAAACGGAACCTGGTAATATCGGCCCTTGAACGAAAACGGCTCGTCGGCCCAGGCCAGCTTCACAACCTTGAACAGCTCCTCAAAAACTTCCCGGTTATGGCGATCGGCTTCCTCGCCAAGCGCTCCCGGCCGAGCGCCGTACTGTTGCCCTAACACGTTTACCCAGCGGGGGAACACGCCGCGCGCGAAGCCCACCAACGCGCGCCCTTTGCTGATTTGATCGGCCCAGGCGACATCCAGTGCAAGCCGAATCGGATCCCAGGTCGGCAGCACGAAACCCATCGGACCGACCATGATGCGCCTGGTCTTTAGCAGCAGATTGATCAGATGCGGAGTTGGTGTACCCCCGGCTTCCAGGCCCTCGGTGTAGAAATGATGCTCCGAATAGGTAACCGCGGTGAAGCCGGTATCTTCGGCGAGCTGCGCCAGTTCGACCATCTCTTCCAGCATCTGCTGAATCTTTTCCGTCCGATGAGCGATCGGGCGCAGTTGTTCGCGTTCAATTGGCGAGGCTGGAACGGTCGGGACAATGTGCAGCATGAATTTCATTTTTTTACCTATTGGGAGGCCGGCTCATGCACGGTCGTCAGGGATCAAGGCGCCAGCCGGCGCGGGGGAAGCTCATTCTGTTCATTGAGCGCCATCCCCTCCGCGTCCTCGGCTATCTCGAGATCCTCGAGCATGGGATCTTTGGCGCGATTCGCCGTAAAGTTTGAGCTGGTGGAGAGACTACGGTAAAAGTCTTCTTCTTGTGTAACGACTCCTGTGTTTAGCTTTCGGCATCGCAAACTCGAATCTGAAACTCGATCCTCTTGCTCAATATATGACTTTCTGCTCCATCAACATCTTTATTTCTGCATCGCTCAGGCCGAGCAGTCCGCCGAATACTTCATAATTGTGTTGTCCGACATCAGGCGGATATGAGTAATTCAACTGTGGCACGTTACTCAGTTCCACTGGTATTCCGGGCATAACTCGTTCGCCTACCTCATGATGGTTCATCTTCCACCAATAGCCCCATTCCCAAAGATGCCGGTCTTCGAAAATTTCGACGCTATCAAGTACCGGGCCGGCGGGCACTCCAGCAGCTTGCAGGCTTGCCGCCAGCGGCAGGTGTTCGTGATTTCTTGTCCACTCGCGCAGATGCTGGTCGATTTCGTCGCGATTGCGCCAGCGCGCGAATTGATCCGCAAATTTTGCCTCGTGCGCCCATACCGGATGTCCCATCACACGGCATAGTGCATTCCATTCGCTATCATTACTCACTGCGATTGCGATCCAATTGTCGTCCCCTCGGCACTTATAAGTGTTATGCGGCGCCATCATCTCGTCGCAGTTGCCGCGTTGGCGGCGATCGCGTCCGTTCATGAAGTAGTCCATGAACCATTCACTCATTTGGCCGATGACCGTTTCTCCCATGCTTGCGTCAATCCATTGGCCTTCGCCCGTGCGATTGCGATGACGCAGCGCAGCCAGCGCGTGAAACACAACTGTCGATGCGATCGAATAGTCCGGCCAGGTTCCGCCAGTTTGACGCGGCGCACCTCCGGGATAGCCCTGAGCGTCGAACATCCCGACGAAGCAGCAGGCCATCGGCCCCCATCCCACCCACGTCGACGGCTCGGTTCCGGTTTTGCCGAGCAGCGAAACTGAAACCATGATGATGTTGGGCTTGACTGCCCTCATCTTCTCGTAGGTGAGGCCGAGCCGCTCAGCGGCTGGACGCGGAAAGCATTCGAGTACGAAATCACTTTTCTTTACCAATTCGCAAGCAAGCTCGTACCCCTTTGGCGTGCGCAGATTAAGGTTAATCGCCTTCTTACCGTAGTTGAGCATGTGGTAGAAGCCGTTGCGATTAGGTCCTGACTGCCGCTCGGCCATTCCGGCTGGGTTGCTGCGGCCGATATCCATATAGACTTGCGATTCGATCTTGATCACTTCGGCGCCCATGGCCGCGAGCCATTGGGCAATCTGCGGGCCATTGATGATCCAACTGAAGTCGGTGACGCGAATTCCTTCAAGCGGCAAACGTGCCATAACTTTCTCCGCGCGGTCATCGAAAACAGATGCCGTCGTAGCTAACCGAATCGCTCTTATCCCCGTTGTTAATCAAGGAGAAGTATTGAAAAAAATTTGACGGGCATTTGGAATCCGATAATTTCAGCAACTTCCCGATACTCAAATTACGCCGTTTGCGCGGAGCCCCTGCTGTTCCTCGTGCGAGATTCCAAGGGCGCTCAAGATTTCGGCGTTATGCTCGCCGAGGATGGGCGCGCGCGATGGCACTGGCGGCGTAGCGGTCAGCGAAACCAGGTGTTGAGGATATTTGAAACGCCCTGCCACTGGATGCGCGATTTCCACGAACGCATGACGTGCAGCAAGATGCGGGTGGTTGGCGGCTTGCGCGACTGTGTACACCGGCCCAATCGTGAGTCCCAACTTCTGGCCCTCAGTCACCAGATATTCCATGTCGTACTTGAGTAGTTCCTCGCGCACTAGCATCCGCAGCGCGTCATCGTGCGCCTGGCGTCCGGCCAGGGTATCGAACAATTCGCTATCGAACACCGGCGGATTACCGAGCAGGGTCTTCAACGCTGTGAAATGGCTATCGGCGGCCCATAGTGTATAAACGTAACCGTCGCGGCAGGGCAACGGCTCCAATCCGGCCGGCTGCTTGCCGCGCAAGCGGCTAAATGGAATACCGAAATAAGAATAGACCGCCATCTCGATCTTCGCCGTGTTGACGGTTGCCTGCCAGCAGGGGGCGTCGATCCATTGACCCTCGCCACTGGCATCGCGATGGAACAGCGCACACATCACCGCCGCCGCGGCATTTGCGGCGCCCATCATGTCAGCAGCGTGGCCGGGCGCGCGCAATGGGTTTTCGCTCTCCTCATCGTCAACCAGCGTGGGCGTATTATAGCCGGCCAGGCTCATCGCCCATTCGATCAGGTCGGAACCCTTCCAATCGCGGTACGGGCCGTGCTGGCCAAAGGGAGTAATCGAGACGACGATTAAGCGGGGATTCAACGCGTGCAACGATTCGTAATCGAGACCGAGACTGCCGAGGAACCCCGGAGGATGATTTTCAATCAGAATGTCCGCGCCCGACAGCAGATCTTTGAGAATCGCGGCGCCGCTTGGTTTGGCAGGATCGAGTGTGAGGCTCTTCTTGCCCGTATTGAGATAGAGGAAAATTCCGCTCTTTTCAGGATGGGGCAAGTCCCCGGCGAACGGTGGCAGATGGCGGGCCTGGTCGCCGCGTCCGGGTGGTTCGATTTTGATTGTCTCTGCACCCATATCCGACAGCATCTTGCCGCACATCGGACCCGACACCATCTCGGCGTATTCAACCACTCGCATGTCATCGAGCGCTCTTTTCATCGACCTTATAACTCCGCTGAGCCTTTGTTGCGCGGCAGAAGAATGTCGCCCGTGGTGCCGAGTCAGGCTCGCGGATCGATGATAAGGCGATTCGCTCGCGAAATGCCAATGGCTTGCGGCCGCCGCCCTGAAAACGGCCGTTGAGTCGCATCGGGAATTGCCGGAATTGAGTTGCATCTGCACGTCGATTGAACCAGCGTATGCTCTGATGCAATTTAGCTTGAGGTATGCAGAAGAGGAGATCCGCGAATGTCCGTGAAGCTCAAGAAAAGCGTGATGGAAATGGTCGCCGAGGCCAACCAGGAAATCGAAACCATCAGCGCGAAGGATGCGATTGCGCATAAGGACGATCCGAACCTCGTGCTGGTCGACCTCCGCGACATCCGCGAGCTCAATCGCGACGGCCGCATCCCGGGTGCCTTCCATGCGCCGCGCGGGATGCTCGAATTCTGGGTCGATCCGGCGAGTCCCTACTACAAGGAGATTTTTGGCTCGGGCAAAAAGTTCGCGTTCTTTTGCGCCGGCGGAATGCGTTCGGCGCTAGCGGCGCAAACGGTCCAGCGGATGGGATTGGAGCCGGTGTGTCATATCGCGGGGGGCTTTGGCGCTTGGAAGGAGGCCGGCGGCCCAGTCGAAGGCGGGAAGAGTGAGGGATAGCGCGGGAGAAGTCGCACCATCCTCCGATTGCGCCCAGCGTGCCCTTCCGGAGTAATAGTTATCAGAGACAAGAGGAGCCTGAGGCTGATATTGGGTATCCGGCCTATTGGCGAGAAATTTTAGGCCGCGGATGAGGCGCGATCCTTGACGCCCTCGATTGTCTTGATGATGTCGAGGTAAACGTTTTCTTCGCGGCGAATGCGGAACCCGGCCTTCTGCACGTTCCCCACCGTATCGCGATTGAGATCGGGACCGAGGCGCTTGGAAAGCGGCGTCATCAAGTCGAGAAAGACGCCAAGCGGCCCAATTCGGCTTCGCACGTGCTCGAACATCAAAATCTGTCCGCCTGGCTTCAACACCCTATAGAGCTCGCGCAGACCGGCAACAGGCTTTGGCACCGAGCAGAATGTGCAAACCGTGACGGCGGTATCGAAGGTATTGTCGCCGAATTCCAGTTGGCAGACGTCCATCTGACGAAGGTCGATGGTTCCCCGGTAAGTCGCAGCCTTCTTCGCCGCGCGTTCCAGCATCTTTTCACTGATGTCTATCGCGATGAACGAACGTCCGGGCGGAAAGAAGCGGAAATCGTTGCCGGTGCCCGCTGCGACCATTAGCGTCTCCCCGCGAATCTTGGCGAAGAGCTCCCGCTTATGCGGCCCGAGGCGCTGATCGTCCCCGTAGCTGAATAAGTCGAAGTTACGGCTCGCGGCATCCCATTTGCGTTGCGTCGCGGTATCCATCGAGATCTCCCGGCCAGATCACTCGCCTGTATCTATGACTACGCCTTTGAGCGTTCTATCATAGAAGCGGACCCCGGCGACCACGACCGCACCCAAGATCGCCCCTACTGCGAGCGCGGCCTGCAGGGTTCGAGACCCCGCCGCCATTGAGTCCCGCATCGCAAAGAACATCCCGCCGTACATGCCGATGAGCGAGGCCGGAATCATCGCTTCGAACATCCCAATCAGCGGACCGAGGGCCAGGCCCACCACCAAATGAACGAGCATGCCGAGCGCCATGCCCACAATCATCGCAATAACCATATCCATGCCCGGCCAGACAACAATCCTGACCGAGAATGCGGTAGCCGCGCCGACGAGCATGCCGGCCAGATAATCTCCTATCGTGAAAATCATCGTGACTCTCCTCTCGCGTCCAGCCAGATCGTTTGTTGAGCTCCGTTTGGCGCGGCTTCTACGCGACCTTCAGGCGTTCGACCGGATATCCGCTGCGTTGCCAGCCCTCCATCCCGCCGCGCAACACCGAGACCCGCTGAAATCCGCCCTCCCTCAGAAGCTGGGCGGCTTTTGCCGCGCGTTTATCGGTCGTGCAAACGAACACCAGTGGCGTCTCCTTCAACGCGGAAAGACTCTGTAATTCAGGCGATATCTCTGAAAGCGCGATATTAAGCGCACTTGGGATGTGACCGAGCGGACCGTCATATTCATCCGCGCCTCGCACATCGATGACTACCGTTTGCGGCTCGTGCTCGAGCCGGCGCTTAAGCTCCGGCGAATCAATGAACTCCCGGGGCGCCCTCAGTCGGCGGACGAGCCGCGGCAGGAAGGCGACTGTTGCCAGCAAGCCCAGTGCGATAAAACCATTTCGGATCGCGCCCGAACTTCCGGCGGCGGCCTCACGGCCGGCGTAGCCGAGGTAGGTATAGGCGAGCGCGCCGGGAGCCATGCACACGAAAGAGGCAAGCACGTATTCAGCGAAACGGATTCGCGTCAGTCCGAAGGCGTAATTCACTAAGTTGAACGGGAACAATGGGACCAGCCGGACGAAAGCGACGAAGCGCCATCCTTCCTCCTCTACTCCCTTGATCAGCCGGCCGACCCGTTCGCCGGTGCGGCGGGAGACCCAATCGGACGCGACGTAACGGGCGGTCGCAAAAGCGAACGTAGCCCCCAACGTTGCACCGGTCAGGTTCCAGAGCGTTCCCCAAATAGGGCCGAACAGAGCCCCGCCGACTACCGTGAGAGCCGAGCCGGGAACGAACAGGACCGTGGACAGCGCATACAGCCCGACGAACAGGATTGGCGCCGATCGCCCAAATCCCTGTAGCTCTTTTTCCAACGCCATAGCCGCGAAAAATTCGCGATGGAACGCCAGCCATGAGATGGCTATGACCAGCGCCACGACCAATGTCAGCCGATAAATCAGACGGCGCGTATTCATGCCGCACTCCTCCAGCTGATTGGATATCCACCCGCGAGACCCCGAAATGGTTGCAGCAGCATCCGGTCGAGCCACAACTCGCGGGCCTCGCGGAACTGCTCAATGCCAATAATCATCCCTTCATGGCCGGCGGCGGGTTGATCGCGATAGGTGCCGAGCAAGCGATCCCACCACGGCAAGTTGAAGCCGAAATTGCTGTTGGTCTCATCCACGATGATCGAGTGATGCACGCGATGCATCTCAGGCGTGACTACCAGCCATCGCAGATAGCGATCGATACCGGCGGGAATACGGATATTGCCATGGTTGAACATCGAGGTGGCATTTAGCAGCACTTCGAAGATGAGCACGCCCAACGCCGGCGCACCCAGTGCGGCGACGACGCCGAACTTGATCAGCATGGATAGAATGATCTCAATGGGATGGAAGCGTGCGCCTGTGGTTACATCAAAGTCGAGGTCGGCATGATGCATCCGATGCACCCGCCAAAGCGCAGGCACCGCGTGAAACATCACGTGCTGAAGATAGATCGCCAGATCCAGCAGAACCACGGATCCGACAACGGCGCTCCACCAGGGAAGCGGCAGATTGTTTAGGAGGCCCCAGCCCCGCTTCGCCCCGAGCAGGGCCAGGCTGACGGCGGTGCCGGGTAGCAGAATTCTCATGAGACCGGTATTGAGCGCGACGATCGCGAGATTGCTCGGCCAGCGCCGAGCCCGTGAATACGACCTCTGACGGCGTGGCGCCGCCACTTCCCATAGCGCCATGGCGACTAAGACGCCCAAAAACCCCCCGAGCCTTATTGCCGCTTCGTCGATTGGCATTATTGACTCATCTCAAATATTCAATTAGTCTCTTGAATCAAAGAATAAGGTTGCTCGCCGCCCATGTCAAGCCAGAACCCCAAACGCGCGATGTTCGAGCAACTGGCCGCCGTCGCTCGCGCCTTCGGTTCGGCGCACCGCCTTGAACTCCTGGAGTTGCTCGCACAGACCGAGCGCGGTGTCGAGGAATTGGCTGGTCTAAGCGGTCTCACCGTCGCAAACGCCTCGCAGCATCTGCAGCAGCTGCGCCGTTTCGATTTGGTGGAAGCGCGCCGCGACGGGAAGCACGTGATCTACCAGCTGGCAGACCCGGAGGTCGTGGTGCTACTCGGTGCCCTGTCCCGGGTGACTCAGCGCAATGTCGGCGCAGTCGAGAAGGTCCTCAATAGTTATTTCCGGGAGCGTGACAACCTCGAACCGGTATCGCGCAAAGAGCTCCTGCAACGCATGCGGGACGGTCTTGTTACGCTGATCGACACCCGTCCTCGGGAGGAATTCACGGCCGGCCACCTGCCAGGCGCTATCAGTCTGCCTCTAAGCGAGCTTAAGCGCCGGCTGCGCGAACTGCCACGGAACCAAGAGATTGTCGCTTACTGCCGCGGTCCTTACTGCGTTCTCTCCTACGAGGCCGTGGCGGAGCTACGCAAGCGGGGCTTCAAAGCCTTCCGGCTTGAAGACGGCTATCCGGAGTGGAAGGCTGCTGGTTTTCCAGTAGAAGATTCCGTCGCTGTTTGAGCCTCTCTCTCCAATGTTGAGGTGAGTCGCACTGAACGCTCGTTCACAGCAAGTCGAGCCGCCGCGCTTCGCGCTCCAGCTCGTCGTAACCCTCGGTGATTCCATGCAACCATCGAGTCAGGCCTTCCAAGTTCATAATCTGCTTCCACTTCGGATCGTTGTAATCCATGGCCTGCATAGCCTTCGTGAAGCGTTCGGCCAAGGGCGCAGGAAGCCCGGCGCGCGCGGTAAAATTGCAATGGCTGTAGCCGGGGCTGGTCCAGAAGCAGCGCAGCGTATGTGGATCGATCGAGCCGGCGGCGACCAAAGCATCCCAGGTAGCCTTGCCGATCGCGCCCGCGTCTGCCGAACCTTGCGTAACCGCGCGGACCACGTCCTGCTCGCTCGTTCCTGTATCGCCGTGTTTTCCGATGTCAGTGTCGAAACGCACGAGGCGCAGATCCTTATCCGGGTCGAGACCGGCTTCGCGGAGAAAGTGCACCGGCAGGATCGATGCATGAGATGAGTCGCGGCTGCCCAACGCGAACCGTTTGCCCTTCAGATCGCTTAACGAACGAATCGGCGAATCCGCACGTGCAATGAACACGGTGGTAAAGCCTATGTCACTGTCGCGCATTCCCAACACCAGGCACTGTCCGCCGAGTCTCTCCTTGGCCTGCAGGTAGGCGAGCGGTGTGTTCCACGCTATATCGATATGGCCGGCCACCAGCGCCTCGACGAGGCCGGGGTAACTGGAATACAGGACATACTCGGTCCGCAGGCCTTGATCATTGAGGTATGCGCGGATTCCCTCCCAGATCGTAACCACCTTGGGAGCGTAAGCAACCGCACCAATCTTCAACTCGATCTTTCCATTTTGTCTCTGCATGGCGGCTATTACCTCGCGCACTATTTGTGTGAATGACGGTGGTGGGCATCCGGATAATGGCGATGAGCGTGTGAGTATGCGGCATGGCGATGCCAGTGCGAGTGCGGCTCTTCGACTTCGGGCTGGGGGTGCAGATGCTGATGATGTACATCGTGATAGTGCAAATGTTCGTGCTCGATCGGCGCGTGTGCGTGCAGGTGCTCATGGCGCTCTGTCGTGAGCGCAACCACTCCGATCGCCATCAGGCACGACCCGATCCAATCGACCGCGTGTGGCCACTCTCGAAAGATCGGCACTGCGACCAGGGCGCCGATGAATGGCGCCGTGGAAAAATAGGCAGCCTCGCGGGCAGCTCCCATCAAGCGCATCGCTTTCAATGCGAGGACCAGACTCAAGCCGTAACTACCTGCGCCTAGTGCGAGAGCCGCGGCTGAACCCCGTAACCCGGGGAAACGCACGCCGGCTAGCAATGCAATGATCAGAACGCAAACGCCCGCTCCCAGCGTCTTTGCTCTGCCCACATCAAGCGGATCCTTTAACGAAAGCTGCTGGCTGAGGTTGTTGTCGGCGGCCCATGCGAGACACGCGCCCGCTATCTCAATCGCTCCGAACCAATCGCCGCCGAGCTCGCCCGGACGGAATCCCAGCAGCGCACCGCCCATGACGATCGCGCCCGTGGCAAGGGCCGCGGCTAGGCCAAGATGTTCCCGGAAGAGCAGGACCGCCAGCAGCACCGTAAACGGCGTCTCCAAGTTGAGCATTAGAGACCCCGCAACCGCGGATACCCGGCGCAGCCCAAGCAACATCAGAAATGGACCCGCAATTCCACCGGCTGCAATTATGGCCACCATCGGCAACCAATCGTTTCCGGTCAGGCGTGCCTCGGGACGCGGCCGCGGCCAACCCAGCGCAAACAGATTCAGCGCCAGTGCTGCACCGAGGTACAAAAGCGCCGACAGCATCAGTGGCGCCGTCTCCCGCAGCAAGAGCTTCGCGAAAGGCGCGGCCAACCCAAAGAGTACTGCCGCGGCAACCGCCGCCGCGGGGCCGTTCAGATCGCTCGGTGTGGATCTCGGATTCATTGGCACGGCCCTGTTTGTTTCTAAATCGCGCGGTGCAGGTCCGATTAGATTAAGCGCACACTCAGCCGAACCTATTTCGACACATTCCGGAAAGCTCATCGTCGCTTCACTCGCGGTAGAGAGCAACCCCGACCTTCTGGCCGCCGGGCAGCAGCTTGAGACGGTGCAGGCGCCAGCCCCCGACGCTGTCGAATTGGCAACGAAGGACCATCCGAAATCAGCGATGGGCCACAGACGGTCTGAGGGTGCCGTTGCGGAGCGCCCGTTCCTTTAGCATTGCGAACAACACTGGCAGCAGGATCAGCACGGCAATCGACGACGTGACCATTCCGCCCACTATCGGGACCGCGATTGGTTCCATCACATCGTTGCCGATGCCGCTTTCAAAGAAAATGGGCGCCAGGCTCAACATCACGACCAGCACTGTCATCAGCTTGGGCCGGAGACGGTGGACGGCGCCGTCGATAGTAGCTGTCTCGATTTCGGAATGGTCGACAAAACCCTTGGCGAGCCGGAGATCGAGCGCCTCGTCGAGGAATATGATCATCACCACGCCCGTCTCCACCGCGATCCCGAACAGGGCGATGTAGCCGACCGCCACCGCAACGCTGAAATTAAAGCCGATCAGATACTGCAAGAGCAGTCCGCCGGTGAGGGCGAAAGCGCAGGGAAAAAGCAGGATCAGAGTTTCAACGATTGAGTCGAACAGCATGAAAAGCAGTACAAAAATCGCGGCGAGCACAACGGGCAAAATGAGCGTTAGCCGCTTCCTCGCGCGCTGTTGGAACTCATATTCACCGGACCACTTGAGACTGTAGCCGGGCGGCAGTCGAAGCTTGGCGTCCAGCGCTTTTTGGGCGCGGGTTACATAGTCGCCGTAGTCGCTGTTCGTGAGATCGATGAACACATAGGCCGTGAGTTGGGCGTCCTCGTCGCGCACCATCGAGGGTCCGGGGCTGAGCGTAACGTCGGCCACCTCGCCCAGCGGAATTTGCGCCCCCGTTGGCGTCATGATCAGCATTTGGCGCAGGGCCTCAAGGTCGTCGCGATAGTCGCGCAGATAACGCACGTTGATCGGAAAGCGGTTGCGTCCCTGTACCGTGACGGCGATGTCTTCGCCACCCATCCCGGAAGTCACCAGGCGCTGCACGTCCCCCACTGTCAGGTCATAGCGGGCCGCTACGGCGCGGTTCACATTGATGTTGACATAAAAGCCCTGGGCGACGCGCTCGGCAAAGACCCCTCGCGTGCCCGGCAGACTGCTGAGGATTTCCTGGATCTCGCCGCCAAGTTTTTGAATCTCGGCCAAATCCGGTCCCTGGATTTTGAGCTCGACCGGTGTCTTGATCCCGGTAAGCTCCATATCCAGCCGATTCTCGACCGGCATTGTCCAGGTGTTCGACAATCCGGGAAACTGAAGCCTTGCATCCATTTCCTGCACCAGCCGGTCATAGCTCATACCTGCCCGCCACTGGTCGCGCGGCTTCAGCATCACCGTCGTGTCGTACATATCGAGCGGTGCATTGTCAGTTGCGCTGTTGGAGCGCCCGACAGCCCCGAAGACGGTCTGGACCTCAGGGAATGATTTCAACATCTGGTCCTGTTCCTGCAGCAGATGGGCGGCCGACGTGATTGAAATTCCCGGTAGCGCCGAAGGCATATAGAGCATCGAGCCTTCGAACAGAGGCGGCATGAACTGGCTGCCGATCTTGAAGGCGAGGGGGAATGTGACGACCAGAAACAACACTCCTACCGCCATCGTTACGATACGATGGCGCAAGCACCAGCGGATAATTGGCATATAGAGCCATTGGAAGAAATGCGCGACCGGGTTCTCCGTTTCCAGGCGATAGCGCCTTGCCCTCACCAGAAGCACCATAAGGATCGGTACGATCGTAATCGCGAGCAGCGAAGAGAAGATGATGGCGAAGGTCTTGGTGTAAGCCAGCGGTTTGAACAACCTGCCTTCCTGGGCTTCGAGCAAAAAGACCGGCAGAAAAGAGACGATGATGATTACGAGCGAGTAAAAGAGCGGCCGGCCAACTTGTTTCGCCGCACTGAGCACGACCTGTTTGTGCTCACCCCCTTCAAGGCGGCGGCCTTCTTTGGTTCGCTCGGCGAGATGACGGTAAGCGTTTTCAACCATCACAATCGAGGCGTCGATCAGAACGCCGATCGCCAGCGCAAATCCGCCTAAGGACATAATGTTCGCGCTTACATGCAGGAAGTGCATCGGGATGAAGGAAGCGATGAGGGCTATCGGGATACTCACGATCGGAATCAGCGCGGAACGGAAGTGAAACAGGAAGATGACTATCACGAGGCTGACGATGAAGGCTTCTTCGATTAAGTCGCGTTTAAGGGTGTCGATAGACGCATTGATAAGGCCGGAACGATCATAGCCCGAGACAATTTCTACCCCGGACGGGAGACTTTTCTTGATCTCGGCAATCTTTGCCTTGATGCCATTGATGACCGTGAGGGCGTTTTCCCCGTAGCGCATCACGACGATGCCGCCGACGGTTTCTCCCTCCCCATTCCATTCCGCGACTCCCTCGCGCAGGTCGGGACCGAAGCTCACTACCCCAAGGTCGCGCACCAGGATCGGCGTGCCGTTTTGGCTGCCGACCGGCACGTTCTCCAAATCGCTGAGGGTTTTGATATAGCCAACGCCGCGGATCAAGTAGCCGGCGCCGGTCATCTCGAGCACGCGCCCTCCAACCTCGTTGTTACTGTCGCGAATCCGGTCGATGACAGTTTCAAGGGGGATGTGCAAGGCGAACAGCCGGTTGGGATCGAGCTTGACCTGATATTGCCTGGTGAATCCCCCGATGCTCGCGACCTCCGCGACTCCGGGCACGGTTTCCAGCTGATAACGGACGTACCAGTCCTGAAGAGTGTTGAGATCGGCCAAATTAAGATTGTGGCTCTTGTCCAGCAGGACGTATTCGTAAACCCAGCCGGCGCCGGTTGCGTCGGGGCCGAGTACTGGATGGACCTCGGACGGCAGTAGCCCCTGAAGCTGCTGCATGTATTCGAGTACGCGGCTGCGCGCCCAGTAGAGGTCAGTGCCGTCCTGGAAGACCACAAAAACATAAGAGTCGTTGAACATCGTTTGGGCGCGCACTGCTTTGACGTGCGGCGCCGAGAGCATGGCAGTGACGATTGGGTAAGTAACCTGGTCCTCGATGATGTCCGGAGGCTCGCCCATCCACGGGGTGTGAATGATGACCTCCACATCAGAGATGTCGGGAAGGGCATCGAGCGGGATCCGACCGAGCGACCAGCCACCGGCAATCGCGACTCCGACAAGGAAGAGGAACACCAGGAATCGATTGTTATTACACCAATCAATTGTCTTGCTGATCACGGTTGTCGCTCACTTACAATGCGCACGTCGCAGACTCCTTTCCCTTCGGCAAGCTCACGGCTTCGGCTCACCGGCTCCGCTGCCGCTCCGCCTAGTGCTTACATTCCACCGGGGACCGACATCGAAAGCTGGCGGCTGGCAATTTGCTGGCCGTTCTTGTTCGCCGTCACGCTCACGTTCCAGGTCCCGGCGCTTTCCAGGTTAACAGTGGCCTCATACACGCCGTTTTCCTTTAGTGTAGCTTTGGCCTCCACCCGCATCGCCGACATCCCCATCCCTGGCATCGCAGGCTTAAAAAACACTACTGACGCCTTGGCGTCGGTCACCTGCCGTCCAGAGGAATCGCGTACCGTAATCAGCACTTCATTGCTGCCCTTGCGCGGCGGACTAGGATTGGTGGTGATTTCCACGCTGCCCGAAGGCGCGGTGGCTGCAGCACTAGCGCCGGGCGGCGGGGCTACGAACGTGCCGAGTGCGGCTTGTAACTGGCTTTCCGAGTCGATGAGGAAGTTCGCTGAACTTGCTATTCGCTGGCCTTCCTGCAGACCTTTCAGAACGATGAATTCCTGCCCCGCATGCCGACCAAGTTCAACCTCAACCGGCTGTAGATAACCGCCTCCACGATCGACAAAGACTATGTTGTGTACGCCGGTACGGAACACTGCAGAATCAGGTATGACAAGCCCGTTACCCAATCGCGGCTCAAGCGCGATGCTCACGTACATACCGAGCTTCAGGAGTCCCTCAGGATTGAGCAGAGCGCAGCGCACTCGCGCTGTTCGAGTTGTATTATCAATCGCCTGCCAGATGAAGTTGACGCGACCCTTAAAGATCCTGCCCGGATAGGCGTCGACCGTTACCGCTACTGGATCACCAACGTTCACTTCGCCGAGCTGGCTCTGATAGACCGCAGCGTAGACCCAAACGGTAGAAAGGTTCGTAATCGTGTAGAGCCGCGCATCCGGCTGCACATACTTGTTGGGCAATGCCGTCCATTCGGCGACATACCCGCTCATGGCGAATCGATCTCGACCGCTTCGCGTACTGCTCGTTCCCGTCGCAGGCGAGAAATTTCGGAAGGCGAAACACCGAACAGCTTCAGGCGCTCCTGAGCAGCTTGAACCAGATACTCCGCGCCGCTCGCCACGCCTTGCACATCACTGCGCCGCAGGTCGCTCGTGGTATCGAGTGCGAGGAGATATTCCTGTTCGGAGCTTACAAGGTCGGGGGCTATAGATTGTAAAAAGCGGTTGCCCCTTCCTGACGTACTGATACGTTTGATTGACGAATACGTCTCTGATCCACCCGGCGAAACGGGTCTGCACATAGCCCTGCTGTTGTTCATCGGGCTCTACCAGCGCGGTAGTCTGGATCTGATCCTTCAGTTCCTTTTGCTCGACAGCCGTGAACTGTACACCGATGAGCTGGCGCTTCTCCGCCGAGAGCTGGATTGGCGAGAGCTGAACCCTGCCGCCTTGTGCAGCCACTGACAAGGTCGACAGCGTTGCGGTCGCGAGCACGAGCAGGCCCCATATTCTTCAAAGCCAACCGAACCTAACAACGGCAGCGGTTTCCCGTTGCAATTGCGCGAATATCATCGATAGGTACTCCCTATCTGGCGTGCTCATCGCACGTTCCCGATGCTCTGCTGAATTTTAGCGACTGCGATCTCGTGGTCGGCGACGGCGCGGTAGTACTGCTGTTGCAAACGCAGAACATCGACTTCCGCGCTGAGCAGAGTTTGGAAATCAACTTTGCCCACACGATAGGTTGCGACCGCGGATTTGAGAGTAGCTTGCGCTTGAGGAATAAGGCCGTCGCTATAGATTCGCAGGACCCGATCCATGGTCTGAATCGCAATCCATTGACTCTGGACCTGCGACGTAACCGACAGTTTGGCGGCATATGTCTGGGCTCGCGAGGACTCTTTTTCGAGGGCTGCTTGCTCAACCTCAGGTGTCTGCCTGCGCCAAAAATACAAAGGGATTGTCAGGCCCACACTGGCCATGTAGTAGTCCGGAAATCGCGCCCCGGTCTTCTGATACATGTAGGAGATGCTGAGGTCGGGAAAGTAATCCTGGCGGGCAAGCTTCAAAGACTGTTCACTCTTCTGCTCCAATGCCTTGGCTTGTTTAAGAACTGGCGAGGCACTCAGCGCCAAGCTTCTCAGTTGGCGGTCGTCCAGGTTGAGAACGGTCGGCTTGACGTTACTTATCTGGATGTCGGCAGAATCCTGTTCGCGCCCGAGCGCCGCCTTCAGATCCGCCTGGCCCTGCTCGGATTCCTGGCGCGTCGTCTGCTCCTCATTCAGGATCGAAGTCATCTCAAGCTGCGCCCTCAGCACGTCCTGCTGCTGCGCCATGCCGACCTGGTATTGAGCTCCGGTTATGTGCACCACGCGCCGGAATTCGTCGTATGTCTGCTGGAGAAGGTTTAGAGAATTCGTCAGGTAAAAAAGGGTGAAATAGCTCTCGCGCACCTGCTCGACCACCGCGCGCTGTTGCGCCTCCAACCCCGCACGAGCGGATTCGGCTTCCTTTTCGGCGACCGACGCCCGCAGCTTGAGCTTTCCCGGATAAGGAATCTCTTGCGAAACCCCATAGCCAAAATACGCGAAGTTGTTGGTCTGCAACTCGTTTCCCGGAATCGGATTACCCACCGCGAGGTTCTGAAAAGTGATTTGGGGATCAGGCAACGTAGCCTGCTGAATCGGCATTCGCGTCTCACCCTCCCAGTGGCGGCGGGCCGCGACTATAAGAGGGCTCTGGCGGAGAGCCTCGTCAATCAATTCCCCCAGGGATGACCCAGCGGCGTTCGAATCGCTAATCGTTCGTGAGGTGGTAGAACGCGTCGCCTGAGCGAATGTTATGGCCGCGGGTAAAACTATAAACACCGGAGCCGAGAGCGCAATCCAAATGGTGACGACCGCTAATAGGCGGCATTCAAGCCCTTGTCTCATTTCATCAGACCTGTTCGTCCAGGCGCGCGCCGAACTGGGGCGCGTCGTTTTTAGCGCACTATCCACAGGTCCCGTCAGGGACCTAGCGAGCGCCGTTTTCAGGCCCGGAACTGAATGAAAAGGAGAAAGGCGAGGATCAGATTTGACGCGAGCAGAGAGTTTCGAGCAGGCGAGGCGGTGGCGCTGGTGAGAGCCCCGGCAGAAAGGGCAAAGAATTCGATCGTTGGAATTTTGCCTGGACTAGTCGGCTCGAAGTTGCGTCAATCCGAGGAAGTTCGGCTGTAGTTGAATGTGCGACCTCGTGATGGCTCGTCGAGCAAGCGCAACAGTCATTCGCGTTGTGCCCGGACTGCATCGGGCATTTCGTGGTGCAGCAGTTCGCTGCCCGGCCTACCGCCGCATGCGCGGAGCAGTAACCCGGACTCGCCGGAAAGGCGAGGACTACAGCGAACAGAATAGCGGCGACCCTGCTCATTGCTTTGGGGGTAATGCGTTGGAGAGGCCTGGCCCGCTCACTCATTGTCCAGTTTGACCGCCGGCCCCCTTGGCCATCTGCCGTTGTGCAGCGGCAAGCGCCTTGTCCTGATCGGCAGCCTGCTGATAGGCCTGGGCCAGGTAATGACAGTGAGCCGGCGCCGGGCCTTTGAAATAAACGTTTCCCATAGTCTTGTGGAGTTCTACCTTCTGCTGGTTGTCGGCAGCCTCCTTGTCGTAATACTCGGCGATCATCTCGTGGTCACTCGCGGTTTTGGCGTTCTTTACCTTTTGCTGTAAGTTCGCGTCCGTAACGACGTGATCCTCCTGGGCGACTGCTCGCATCGTAGGCAGTGTGGTCGCAGCGAGCAAAACCAATCCCGCTACGAGCACCAAGGTTACTCGAGTCATTTTTTCTCTCCTCCCTGTTATTGCGCTTCGTTCGCCGAATTCGCGCGGTGCTTCAAGCTAACTGCATGCCAACCCCTAGTGTTGTGTCTCGTAAATAAGTGCAGCATTGCGAATGCTGCGTTTGATATCGGCGGCGGACTTGGTCCAGCGAAAGGGTTGGGCGTTGTCGTTCCAATGACT
>Ga0306920_100002581_pt1 | contig 22889 bp, 20 predicted proteins | sample flu12Cox44000170_FD_204666 | JGI IMG/M metagenome (GOLD analysis project Ga0306920, IMG submission 204666) | Lab enrichment of tropical soil microbial communities from Luquillo Experimental Forest, Puerto Rico - flux4day.12C.oxic.44.000.170 (v2)... | ecosystem: Environmental > Terrestrial >...
GAGGCCGAAGATCGCCATCGCGCTGCCGTACTCCTCGCGCGGGAACACCTCGTAGAGCGTCGCCTGCGCGGTCGAGAGCAGCGCGCCGCCGCCGAGGCCCTGGAGGATGCGGAACATGACCAGCTCGGTGAGCGTGTGCGAGTTCCCGCACAGCACGCTGGAGATGATGAACAGCGCGATCGAGCCGGCGAAATAGCGCCGCCGCCCGAAGTACGCCGACATCCAGCCCGTCACCGGCAGCACGATGACGTTGGCGACGATGTACCCGGTCGACACCCACGTGATCTGGTCGAGCGTCGCTCCGAGCGACCCCATCATGTGCGGGATCGCGACGTTGACGATGCTGGTGTCGAGGATCTCCAGCACCGACGCCATCGTCACCGTGATCGCGATGATCCAGCGGTAACGGTACGAGGGGTCGAGCGCGTTGGGGATCGCGCCGTCCGACATGTTACTTCGTCACCACCGTCGCGGTGACGCTCATGCCGGGGCGCAGCGGGTGCGCCGCGTCGACGGGCCCGTCGACGTGGATGCGCACCGGGATGCGCTGCACCACCTTGGTGAAGTTGCCGGTGGCGTTGTCGGGCGGCAGCAGCGAGAAGCGCGCGCCCGTGGCCGGGCTCAGGCTCTCGACGTGGCCGCTGAACTTGCGGCCGGGATAGGCGTCGACGCGGACCTCGGCGCGGTCGCCGGGCGTCACGTCGCGGATCTCGGTCTCCTTGAAGTTCGCCACCACCCACACGTCTTCGAGCGGCACGACGTCGAGCATCGGCTGCCCGGCCTGCACGTACTGGCCGACCTCCACGGTCTTGCGGCTCACGACGCCGTTGCTCGGCGCGGTGACCTGCGTGTAGGAGAGATCGAGCGCCGCGCGGTCGCGCGCGGCCTGCGCCGAGAGCACGCGCGCGGACGCGCCGGTGCGCGCCGCCTCCGCGGCCTCGACCTGCTTCTTCGCGGCTTCCACCGCCGCAGAGGCGGCGGCCGAGTTCGAGACCGCGGTCTCGAGCTCGGATGGGCTCACGATGCCGCGCGACGCGAGCTCCTTCGTGCGCACTTCCTCCTGCTGGGCGCGCGTCGCATTCGCCTCGCTGCGCGCCACCTCGGCCCTCGCCGCGGCGATCATCGCCTCGGCCTGGCCGGTGCGACCGGTGTTCTCGCGCTTGCCGTCGCCGCCCACCGCGAGCGCGGCCTGGAGATCGGCGTCCGCCTGCGCGAGCCGGGCCCTGAACTCGCTGTCGTCGAGGCGCACGAGCAGGTCGCCGGCGCGGACGCGCTGGTTCTCGATCACCGGGACCTCCTGCACGTACCCGGCGACGCGCGCGAGCGTGGGGATGACGTGGCCTTCCACCTGCGCGTCATCCGTGCTCACGTGCGTGAGCCCCCAGCGCCAGCGCGCGACGCCGAACGCGATACCCACCACCGCGAGCGCGCCGAGCACGAACATGGGCACGCGATTCGGCCGAGCCGCGGCCGGTGTCCTGGCCGGGACGGCGGTGATGGGTGCGGGGGATGGAGCGGAGGCGCTGGCCGGCGCGCTGGTCGAAGCCGCGGCGGCGCTGGTGGTGCCTGTGCTGCTCTGGGCGGGGGACGGGCGATCCAGGGTCGTGGTCACGACCTCCTTCGATGCGCGCGCGGCGGCGCGGTTCCCGGTCATCTGACGGAGAAGGAGACTCTACTTTCTACCACGGTCCGTTGGGGCCGATGCGTGGTCGGGTGGCACGGGGGCGTCCGCCGAGGCAGGACGAGGGAGGGACGCAAGCGCCATGGCCGGAACGCGCCACGACGCGAGCGGACGCCCCACGTGCGGAATCACCCGTCAGGTTCTCAACGGCTCGTCGATGTGAGCGGGATCGAGCCCGGTGAGCATGACGTCGAGGCCCGTCTTGAAGTAGGTCGAGAGCTCGATCGGCGTCGACGCCACCGGCTCGAACGTGTGCCGCCACACTGCGGCGAAGAACAGCGGCGACACGACGACGCGCGCCGCCTGCTCGACGTCCACCTTGCGGAACTCACCGCTGTCGACACCCTTCTGGATCACCTTGCGCAACAGCGCCTGGCCGCGGTCGAAGAACTCGTCGTTGTAGAATCGCGCCAGGTCCGGATACTTGCCGGTCTCGGTGAGCAGCAGCTTCACGAGCCCCGTCAGGCGCGCACGTTCCATGTGCTCCCAGCGCAGGCGAAGCACCTTCGTGAGAAGGTCCTTTGCCGAGCCCTGGTGCTCCTCGACGGCCTGCTCGGTATCGCGCACCATGGGCGACATCGCCTCGCGCACGGCGGCCTTGAACAACTCGGACTTGCTCTCGTAATAGAGGAACACCGTGCCCTTGGTGCAGCCGGCGCGCCGGCCGACGTCCTCGAGACGCGTGGCGTCATAGCCACGCTCGCCGAAGATCTCCTGCGCGGCGGCGAGGATCTCGGCCGGACGGGTATCCTTTCGGCGCCGCCAGCGCGGCGCAGGCTTTCTACCGTTGGTTTCAGCGTTGTGCGGATTCATGGTCAGACCTCCTCAGCGGGACCGAAGGGCCTCGGGGGATATACTGACCCCTCGGTCATTAGTCACTTTGCTTGGATGCGCTGCCCCGGGTCAGGATTCCGGTCGGTCAGCTGCACCTGTGCTAATTGCTCTACACCGCTCGAGGCTGTAAAGTCCAGTCGCACAGTAACCTACGTGATTTTACCGACCGGTAGGTAAGGGCCATGACGGACACTGAGTTGCCCGAGTTGTCGCAAATGTTACCTCGTGACCTGGCGGCGGAGCTTTTGGCGCTCGCCCGGTCCGGGGGCGCGTCGTTCGCCGACCTCTACGCCGAGCACGCGATCGTGACCGGCTTCTCCCTGGACGAGCGCCGGGTGAAGACGGCGTCGTACACCGTTCTCCAGGGCGTGGGCGTGCGCGCGATCCGCGGCGAGCAGACGGGCTACGCCTACGCCGACGGCTTCGACCCCGACGCCCTGCGCGAGGCCGCGCGGGTGGCGGCGGTGGTCGCGCGCGACGCGCTGCCGGCCGCGACGCGAGGCGATGGCCGGCCGGTGGCGTTCCACGTCACACCAGGCGAGCCGCCGTTCGTGCTCCAGGACCCGGCGACGCTCGCGCTGGACGAGAGCGCGAAGGTGCGCATGCTCCAGCGCGCAGATGAGGCCGCGCGGGCACACGACCCGCGCGTGCGCGAGGTCTCGGCGTCGGTGGGCACCTCGGCCAAGTCGTTCCTGGTCGCGAACTCGGACGGCGTCTGGGCCGAGGACCGCACCCACCTCTCGCGCCTGATCGTCTCGGCGCTCGCCCTCGCCGATGGCCAGCGCCAGGAGGGCTTCGCCGCCGCGGGCGGCTGCGTCGAGGCCGGCTACTACGCCCGCGAGCGCACGCCCGAGGCCGTCGCGCTCGAGGCGGCTGCGAGTGCCGTGCTGCTGCTCTCCGCGCGCGATCCCGAGGCCGGCTCGTACCCGGTCGTGGTGTGCAACGGCTGGGGCGGCGTCATGGTGCACGAGTGCTTCGGCCACAGCATGGAGGGCGACACGATCCGGAGGAAGACCTCGATCCGCGCCACGCAGATGGGCCAGCAGGTGGCCGCGCGCGGCGTGACCATCGTTGACTCCGGGCTCGTGCCCTACAGCCGCGGTTCGTTCCGCATCGACGACGAGGGCACGCCCGCCCAGCGCACCGAGCTCGTGCGCGACGGCGTGCTCGTGGGCTACCTCTGGGACCACCTGAATGCGTCGCTCACCGGCAACCGGCCGACCGGCAACGGCCGGCGCGCGTCGTACCGCGACTACCCGCTGTGCCGGATGACGAACACGTTCATCGAGCCGGGCGGCGTTGCTCCCGAGACGCTCATCGCGGACGTCAAGCGCGGGCTCTACTGCAAGAAGCTGGGCGGCGGCTCGGTGAATCCGGCCGACGGCAACTTCTCGTTCCAGGTCACCGAAGGCTGGCAGATCGAGAACGGCAAGCTCACGCATCCGGTCCGGAACGCCACGCTCACCGGCAACGGCAACGACGCCATGCTGAGGATCGACGGCGTGGGCTCGGACCTGGCGATCGACGGCACCACGGGCTCGTGCGGCAAGGACGGCCAGTGGAAGCCCGTGGGCGTCGGCCAGCCCACCGTGCGCTTCACCGGCATCACCGTGGGCGGGACCGCGCTGTGAGCGCCCGGCACGCCTCCCCGGCCGAGCTCGAGCGGCTGTGCGCCGCCGCGCTCGAGCGCGCGCGGGCGCACGGCGCGCAGGTCGCCGACGCCTGCGCCGAGAGCACGAGCGCGTTCACCGTGCGGGCGCACGGCGGCCAGGTCGACTCGCTCAAGCAGAGCGGCACGCGCGGCCTCGGCGTGCGCGCCGTCGTAGGCGGCGCGGTGGGCTTCGCCTCGGGCACCGACCTCTCTCCCGCCGGGCTCGACGACCTCGCGCGCCGCGCCGTGGCGCTGGCGCGGTTCGCCACGCCGGACGAGGCGAACGGCGCGCCGGACGTGGCCGAGGCCGGCGCCGAGCGCAAGATCGAGATGGCGCTCGAGCTCGAGCGCATCACGCTCGCCACCGACCCGCGCGTGACGCGCACGGACGGCGCGAGCGTGTCGAGTTCGGGCGGCGCGTTCGCGATCGCCAACACGCACGGCGTGTCGAGGGGCTGGGAGGGCACGAGCGTCTCGGCCTGGGTGGTGGCGCTCGCCGACGACTCCGGTGGTCGCCAGCAGACCGGCGCCGAGGGCATGACCGTGCGCCGCCTCGCGGACCTGCAGCCGGCGGAGGCGCTGGCGAAGAGCGCCGCGAAGCGCGCCGTGAGCCGCATCGGGGCTCGCACCGTGCCCACGGCGCGCGTGCCGGTCGTGATGCACCCGGACATCGGCGGCGCGTGGCTCGCCGAGATGGCCGACGCCTGGAGCGGCGAATCGCTGATCAAGCAGTCGAGCTGGCTCACGGGTAAGCTCGGCGAGTCGGTGGCCTCGTCGCTCGTGACGATGGTCGACGACGGCACGCTCCTGCGTCGCGTGGGCAGCTCGCCGTACGACGGCGAGGGGCTCGCGACCCGGCGCAACGTGCTCCTGGACCGCGGCCGGCTGGCGATGTTCGTCTACGACCACTACCACGCGCGCCGCGCCGGGGTCCCGCCGACGGCGAACGCGCTCCGCAGCTGGTCGAGCACGCCGGGGATCGGCTTCCACAATCTTTATCTGGAGCCGGGCAGCGAGTCGCCGGAGGCGATCCTCCGCCGCGTGGACCGCGGGTTCTATTACGACGACCAGGGCTCGTACGGCTTCAACGCCGTCACCGGCGACTACTCGTTCCAGGCGCAGGGGTACTGGATCGAGAACGGCGAGAAGGCGTTCCCGGTCGACGGCGTGACGGTGGCGGGCAACTCGCTCGACATGCTCCGCGCGATCGCGGCCGTGGGCAACGACCTCGAGTGGCGCTCCTCGATCGCCTGCCCGACGCTGCTGATCGGTGAGCTGACGGTGAGCGGGAGCTGAGTCTCCAGGCCGGCTGAACCCCCGGGCTCGCCAGACCACCGCCCACACCCCCCCCGGGCCCCCCCGAGCCACTCGAGGCCCAGTGAAGCCGGGGCCTCGCGAGCTACGACGTACGGTACGTGCTCACCAGGGCAACGCCGCGGCGGGCCGTCGGGGATGGGGACTTCGCGTGCCCCAGGCGGACCAGGAGGAGCGGCTCCTCGCCCTCGGCGTGGAAACGCTGCGCCATGATCAGCCGGTGGCGCTCGGACGCGATCGGCGAGGCCAGCGGGTGCTGCGCCACGCCGAGCGTCGCCGCGCGCAGCGCGAAGCGCTCGTAGGCCTGCCCGCCCAGGAGCCAGCCCGCGTCGCTCCGCTGCGGCAGCGTGAGGAGCGCCACCGCCCCCGAGCTGCGCACCAGGTCACGCGTGTCCTTGGCCAAGCTCGAGCTGCCCCAGCCGTAGAAACGGCTGTCAGGCCGTAGCGAGTGGCCCGCGATCCAGCGCGCCGGGCCACCGAGGCCCATCCGTTCAGCGGTCATGCCGTCGCCGTGCTCCCGGATGTCCCCATCCGAGCCCCGCATCCACGCCGAGCGCTCGGCCTGTGCGCGCTTGTCCGCCATCACCGCCTCGACCCCGTCGTGCGCGATGTCCGCCACCGCGCGCACCTCGTCCCGGTCCTCGAGCCAGTGCACTCGCACCTCCTCGCCCACCTGCGCCAGGAGCTGCGTGCGGCTCTGGATCGCGATCGCCCGGCCGTCGTACGGGTGCGGGTTCGAGCGCCGCTCGGTGAGCGCCGAATAAAGCAGCCGATCGCGGGCCCGCTCAGCCGGCTGCCAGGAGACCGCGGCGGCCACGAGCGCCGAGTTCTGCCGGGGCGACGCGCCCGACGGCAGGTAGCGCACGCTCGGCTGCTGGCCCCAGGCCCGCGCGGCGACGAGCAGGTTCTCGAGCGCGGCGCCGAGCGACATCTGGGCGAAGCGCTGGTCCGGATCCGACAGCGGCAGCGTGCGCTGCGGATCGAGCAGCACGCGCACCTCGGCCGGCTCGACCTCGAAACGCCAGGGCTGGGCATTGAAGTAGCTGGGCGCCAGCACCGCCGCGCCCACGAGCGCGCGAGTGGCTTCGGTGGCGTTCGCGGGCAGCGAGTCGGGCAGCGACCACGGTTGCAGAGCGGGCAGCGTGTTCGCCGCGCGCTTCGCGAACGACCTGGCAGGCGCGACCGCCTGGAGCGCCGCGAGCCCGCCGAGCACGATCAGGAATCGGCGTCGGTCGAGCTGGAGGGTGGCGAACTCCGGCCTGTGGGGCTCAGGCTTCGGACGCCCGCGGGGACTTCCCATGCCGCGGAAAGTGGGGGAATGCGCTGGGTCGAGTCAACGGTTGTATGGTGCTCCGAAGATTGCAGACGGCCGAACGCGGGGCGCCGGAACAGGGGCTCCAGCCGCCTGGGGAGGCCGTAACTCGTTATTTTTCGGGTCATCTGCAATCTTCCGAGCACGAGGGAGGGGACGCTGCCCGAGCCGACGCGGTTCGTGACCGACGCCTCGCTCGACCACTTCGCGCGCCGGCTCCGGTTCCTGGGCTTCGACGTCGTCACCCACCCGGGTGCCCGGCTCGAGGAGCTGTTCGCGGTGGCCGGCTTGCAGGGTCGCACCGTGCTGACGCTCTCGGCCCGGCGGCCGCGGACCACGGTCGACGTGGCCGTGCTCCGTGTGGCGCGGGGCAACGAGGCGGCGGCGGTGCGTGCCGTGGCCATGCACCACCGGCCGTCGGGGCCGCGCTGGAGTCGCTGTCCCGCATGCAATTCGGCCCTCCGGGCACGGTCGTCGTTCGAGGCGATCGGGGAGGTGCCGGCGCGGGTGACGCGCTCGGGCTGGCCGCTCACGTGGTGTCCATCGTGCGGTCGCTGGTTCTGGCCCGGCAGCCACGTGGCCCGGATGAACGAGTGGTTCGATCGCGTGCTCGGGCCGGACGCTCGAGGCACTGACGCGCCGGCGTGACCGCACGAAGTTGCCAAGAATCCAGTCTCGATAGCGAGCCCTTTGCGGGGTCAGCGCGATGAGACGCGTTCGGGTCGAGCTTTGGGGACCGGTCCCTGAGTCAGAAGAGAACTGCCGCATTGGCAACATTTTGGCCGCTGTGCCATGATTGGGCGACGTGGTCGTTTGGCAGTGAGCGATGCTGTAAGCCGAGAACTGACCGGGGGTTGGAATCCGCGGTGATGCACGCGGAAAAATGCTCAGATCACGGAATATAGGGTTGCGCGAATCGTAGCCTTCACCGACAATCGACCGCGACGAACGAGTGCTGACTTGAAGTCGGGCCCGGAGAGAGACGTGGGGAGAGGCTCGATCAAAGTCGCGTCGTTCGTCTTTTTTTGCCCCGTTCGCCGGGCGTGAGCGGCCCCGCTGCCTGCTCCGCCCGGCGTCGTGCTGTCGAGTAGAGTGCGCGCGCGCCGCGCGCCGCGGCCCACGTCCCTCACCCACCCGCACGCGCTCATGGACCTGTCGGTCGTCGTCGTCACGTACCAGTCGCGGGACCACATCCTCGCCTGCCTGCGCTCGCTCGATGCCGGAATCCACGCGCACGATCCGGCTGGCGCGCCGCTCGCGTGGGAGTGCGTGGTGATGGACAACGACTCGCGTGACGGCACCGCGGAGGTCGTGGAGCGCGAGGCGCCGTGGGCGCGCGTCATCCGCACCGGCGGCAACCTCGGCTACGCGAAGGCCGTGAACCGCGGCATCGCCGCGACGCGGGGGGTGCTCGTGCTGGTGCTGAACCCCGACTGCGTGTGGCATCCGGGCGCGATCCACGCGCTCGCGGCATGGATGCGGAGCCACGAGCGCTGCGGCATCGCCGCGCCGCGCATCTTGAACCCGGACGGCTCGGTCGAATACAGCGCGCGCGCCTACCCGGACTCGTTCACGTTCCTGTTCAATCGCTACTCGCTGCTCTCCCGGCTCTGGCCCGGCAATCCGTGGTCGCGGCGTTACCTGCTGCTCGACTGGGACCACGCGAGCCCGCGCAGCGTGGACTGGGTCTCGGGTGCGGCGATGCTGGCGCGGCGCGGCGCGATCGACGCCGTGGGACCCATGGACGAGGCGTTCTTCATGTTCAACGAGGACGTGGACTGGTGCCGGCGCATGAACGAAGCGGGCTGGAGCGTGGACTACGTGCCGGAGGCCGCGGTCGTGCACCACATCGGGGCCAGCAAGGGCGTGGTCTCCAACCGGGTGATCCTCGAGCGCCACCGCGGCATGATCCACTACTTCCGCAAGCACCACCGCCGCTCGGCGCCGGTCGATCGTCTGGCGGCGTTCCTGATCATGGCGCGCGCGCGGATGCTCGTGCTGCTCAACCGGACCGGTCGCTGATGGCGTATTCGCTCGAGCTGGCGGCGGCCTCCGGCGCGGTGACGCTGGCGCTCACGCCGGCGGTGCGCGCGCTCGCGGTGCGCGCCGGGGCGCTGGACCACCCGGGGCCGCGCCGCGTGCACGCGGTGGCCACGCCGCGCTTCGGCGGTCTGGGCATCGCCGCCGCGGTGCTCGGCGTGGCCTGGCTCGCGCGCATCCTGCCGGGACCGGCGCGCGAGCTGGACGCGAGACCGCTGTTCGGGCTCACGTGCGCGTCGCTGCCCATGCTCGCGCTCGGCGTGCTCGATGACCTGGGCAGCGTTGGCCCGTGGGTGAAGCTCGTGGTGCAGGCGTGCGCGGCGCTCACGCTCACCGTGTTCGGCTACGGCGTGCCGCTGCTCACGAACCCGTTCGGCGATCCGATCGTGACCGGGTTCTGGAGCCTGCCGCTCACGGTGGCGTGGGTGCTGGCGCTCACGAACGCGATCAACCTGATCGACGGGCTGGACGGGCTCGCGACCGGCGTGGTGGCGATCGCGTGCGGCGCGTTGTGGGTCTCGGGCCGCGGGCACGGCGACTTCTACGTGATGTTCCTCACCTCGATCCTGCTCGGCGCATGCGGCGGCTTCCTGGTGTGGAACCGGCCGCCGGCGCGCATCTTCATGGGCGACACGGGAAGCCAGTTCCTTGGGCTCACGCTGTCCGCGATCTCGCTGCTCGAGAACCGCAAGGGCACCGCGGCGCTCACGCTGCTCCTTCCGCTCGTGGCGCTGGGCGTGCCGCTCGCCGACGGTGCGATCGCGTTCGCTCGCCGGCTCTGGCGCGGGCAACCCGTGTTCCGCGGCGACGCGGGGCACATCCACCACCGGCTGCTGGACGCAGGCCTGTCGTCGAACGCGACGCTCGCGGTGCTCTGGGGGCTCTCAGCCATGTTCGGCGCCGCCGCCATCCTGCTGGATCGAGTGCCGCACGCGTGGACGGCGTTCATCGTCGGCGGCCTCGCCGCGGTGCTGTTCGCGGTGCTGTTTACCGCGCGCCACCACGCCCGCCAGCGGCGGAACTGAAGCGACACGCGACGCCGCTCCGGCGCCCGGCGAGGCCGCCGGTCCGATTCACTGCGGGTGTGCGTGCAGCAGCGGCTCCGTGCGCGCCGGCATCGTGCGGCCGGCGGCCGCGAGCGCGCGGCGCAGCCGCGCCACTTCGAACGGGCCGCCGCCGCCGCGCACGCGCGCCGCCTGGAGCAGCAGCACGCGATCGCGACCATCCACGCGCACGGGCACACGCAGCTGGTCGCGGGGCCCGAGCGACTCGCTTGCGAGGACGCTTCCCGGCACGTCGTTCGTCACGTCGCGCACCTCGAGCCGCACGCGCCCGCCCTCGTCCGAGCGCCGGATCGCGAACCCGCTGCCGGTGCCGTCGACGAGCGACACCGCGAACTCGTCACCGAACGCGAGCGTGGCATCGGCGAGCGCGCCCGCGGGCGCATCGGCTCCCGCGCTCGCGCGCGCCTCCTCGCCGAGCGAGAGGTCGCCCGCCTCGCTCCGGAGGGCCGCCCTCATCGGCAACGCGCGCGGCGTCGACCCGACCGGCGCGTCGAACAGGGTCCACGTGGTGAGGTACTCCTCGCCACCGTCCGGTATACGCCTGCCGCCCTCGAAGCACGGGAGCAGCAGTCCGCACGAGAGCGCCCCCTCGAGGCAGACGCGGGCTCCGGGTGGAGGGATCTCGCAGCAGTGGAGCGTCTGATCGCAGATCTTGCACGCGGCCGCGGGCCCCGAGGAGCCCAGCGAAGAGGCGACCACCACGAACACCAAGACGAGCTGCCGGACGCGCATGGCACTTCTCCCCGGGGGCGTGATCCGGGGGCCGGGGACGAAGGGGCCGGGGACTTGGAAGGGGGCGGGCGACGCTGCGTCCTTGCAGCAGCCGTGCCGCTCGTGGATCGCGCGGCGTCGCGGACCGCGGCACTGCTCCGCGTTCACCGCGTGGACGATCCGTCCACGCGGTGAACGGTCAGGACGTCCGATCAGACATCAGCTCTGACATCAGATCTGACATCGGATCTGACATCAGATCTCACATCATATGGGACGCTGGATCGGACGTCAGTAGACGAGCGCCCAGGTGATCTTGGCGGTGTAGATCGTCTCGGTGGCCGTGCCCGGACCGAACGTCGGATTCACCACGCCGGGCCTGCCCTTCACCCATGCCACGCGGGTCTCGAAGCCGATGACGTGCTTCTCGTCCAGCTGGGACGTGAGCCCGATCGAGACGTGCGGGCCGCCGGTCGTGGTGGTCGTGTAGTCCGTATCGGTGCGGTACATCTTGCGGAAGTAGAACCCGCCGCCGACGCCGAGGTACGGGCGCATCTCCCCACTCCAGTTGAACACGCGCTCGAACTCGCCGGTGTAGTTCACGGACTCGTCGATCTGCTTCGCGAAGTGGCCGACGACGTCGTGATTGATCCCGGCCGCGAACGCATAACGCTTGTTGAGCAAGCGGGTGTAGCCGATGCCATAGCCCAGGTAGCCGTTGCCGCTCAGCTCGCCGGCGCGGTTGGCGTAGCCGAAGCGCAGCGACAGCCAGTTGGCGCCCTTGCCGTAGACGCTCTCCAGCTTCCGCGGCTCGCCGTGGGGTTTCGCCACGGCCGCCGTCGTCGCGCCGGCGGCTGCCGCCTTGGCGGCCTTGGGCTTGGAAGGTTTCGACGCCGGCTTCGACGCCGATTTCTGCGACTTCGCCGTGGACGCCGGCTGCGCCTTGCCGGTCGGTGCGGGCGCCGCGGCCGGCGCGCCGGAGCTCGGCGGCGGGGCGGGCTGCGACGGCGGCTTCGCGGACGTGTCCGCAGCCGCGGGCTTCGCCGTGGCGTCGGCGGGCGGCGGCGGCGGCGGCTGGGCGCGGGAGGCTCCGGGCGAGACGACCGAGACCGACGCGAGCACGGCCGAGAAGGCGGCGACGCGCCGCAGCTTCGCGACGATCTGGATCACCCGGGACTCCTTTCGACTCGACGCGGGCCCCGTCTCGACATCCGGGTGCCCCGCCGCTCGAGCGCAAAGTGCGGCACTGGGTCGCGTGGCGAACCGCGCATTCGGGAACGCGGTCTCACCGCGTGCCGTTGCGCAGACAGGCTGGGCAACCTATCAGAGCGGCGAGTGGCGTCGCAATGCACGGCACCGCCGTCCGCGCTGCGTCAGGCCCTGACGCGGCGTATGCTGCGTCCTCCCCCCCACGCCATGCCCCGAGCTCAGGAGACCTCCATGGCCGGACCCGGCCCCGCCACGGGTGAGCACGCCGCAGGCACGGGGACCCCGGTTCACCAGCTGCGCTCCCCGATGCTGGCGCGACTCCTCCCCGAGCTGGACAGGATCGAGCCGCGCACGCGCGTCGCGGTGTCCGGGCTTCCCGAATCGAAGTTTCGCGAGCTGCCGCCCGAGGGCGGCTGGAGCATCGCGCAGGTGTTCGAGCACCTCTGCCTCGCGAACCTCTCGTACCTCGACGGTCCGCTGCCCGCGGCGATCGCCAAGTCGCGCGAGCGCGGGCCCTCGGAGAAGCCATGGCGGCCGAGTCTGATCGGGGGCTGGCTGGCGAGCTCGCTCGCGGAGGGCGCGAGATCGGCCCCGACACCGACGATCTGGCGCGTGCGCGGCGAGCCGCGACCGAACGTGGTGGACGCATTCCTCCGCACCGTGGAGCGGATCCGCGCCGGCATCCTCGAGGCGGACGGCCACGACCTCGGCGTGGGCCTCGCCTCGCCGGTCTCGCCGCTCATCCGCATGAACCTGGGCGACGCGTTCCGCGTGCTGGTGGTGCACGGCCACCGGCACCTGGGGCAGGTGGAGCGCACGCGCCGCGCGGTCGGGATGTAGCCACGGGCCATGGCTGTTGCTACCGTCCGCACCCATGACACGCGCACGTCCGCTCCTGGGAGCCCGCGGGTCCTTCGCGCCCGCGCTCACCGCGGCGTTGCTGCTGTCGCTCTCCGGCTGCGGCGGCGGGGGTGAGAAGCCCGCGCAGGAGCTGTCGTTCGAGCGCCTGCCCGACACGACCGGGCTCTCGCACGGCGAGCCCATCCTCGTCTCGTTCGAAACCTCGAGGATGCCGAGCGGCGCCGTGCGCGTGAGCGGCCATGTGCGACTGCCGGACGGGACCAAGCTGCAGGTCGCGATCAAGGAGCCGGGGGGCCGCGTGTCGGTGGCGATGGCGCAGGTGTTCGTCCAGGGCGAGCGCTTCGACACGCCGCCGCTGATCGGCGATCGGGGCCCGCTCCCGAAAGGCGCCTACCGCGTCGAGCTGCTCGGGCACTTCGACCACGACTGGCAGAGCGACCAGGTGATGCGCGCGATGGACGGCGGCATGAACCTGCGTGGCCCCGGCATCACGCGCGCACGCGATGGCTCGGCCGCGCTGTTCCTCACCCGCGAGGCCCGGCTGTGAGCGCGGCGCGCGCGGCCGCGGGCGGGGCGCGGGGCGCGGCGCGCGCGCCGCGCCCGAGACGGGCGGAGCGAACGGGCGCCGGCGAGCCGCCGGCACCGGCGCTCGACGTCCGCGCGGCGCGGCGCGCCGACGTGGATGCGCTGGTCGAGCTGTCGCTGCGCGCCTATCGCGTGTCCAGCGCCGAGGCGCGGCGCGAGTTCTACACCGACCATCCGCGCTTCGAGTTGAAGGACGTGCGCGTGGGCGAGCTCGCCGGCGAGCTCGTCGCCTCGCTCGTGCTCTACCCGTTCCAGGCCTACGTGCGCGGCGAGCGGCTCGGCGTCACCGGCATCGGCTCGGTGGCGGTCTCGCCCGAGCATCGCCGTCGCGGCGTGGCCGACGCGTTGCTGCGCTCGGTGCTGCACGAGATGCGCGAGCGTGGCGACGCGTGGAGCCTCCTCTATCCGTTCCGCGGCGACTTCTACCGGCGCTTCGGCTGGGGCCTCGTGGAGACGCCCACGCTGCTCTCGGTGCCGCCGTCGCTTCTGCCCGCCTCGGACCAGGCGCGCCGCGTGCGCCGCGCACGGATCTCGGACCGCACGCTCGTCCAGGCGCTCTACGAGCGCGTGGCGAAGGAGCGCGGGCACTTCACGCTGGCGCGGCGCCCGGCGTGGTGGGAGCGGCGGCTGTGGGGCTACGAGGGCGAGTGGCTGGTCTACGAGCGAGCGCGCGGCGAGGTCGAAGGCTACCTGCAGCTCCAGGTGGACAGTGCAGACGGCCCGTGGAAGCTGGTGCTCACGGTGAACGAGTTCGTGGCGTCGACGCCGGAGGCGCACCGCGGGCTCGCGGGCTACCTGCACGGCCTGCGCGACCAGGCGGTGGAGGTGGTGATGGCCGCGCCGGCCGACGCGCCGTGGACGGCGGAGCTGGCCGACGCCGCGAACCTGCGCGGCGAGATGAAGCTGGGCGTGCTGCGCTCGGCGGGGCATGCAGGCTACGGCGCGATGCTGCGCGTGCTCGACGTTCGCGCGGCGCTGGAGCAACTGCCGGTCGCGGAGAGTGCGCGCGGCGAGCTCGTGCTCGAGGTGCGCGACGCGATGCTGCCGGCGAACGCGGGCGCCTGGCACGTGGAGGCGCGCGAGGGCCGGCTGCGCGTGCGGCCCGCGGGCGCGGCAGGCCGCGACGCGCGCGCGCGGCTCGATGTCGGGATCGACTCGCTGGCGCTCGTCGTCTCGGGCGCGGTGAACCCGGCGCGCGCGGTGGAGGCCGGATGGCTCGCCAGCGTGAACGGCGCCGCGGAGCTGGTGGAGCCGTGGTTCCGCGCGCGCTCCGTGTTCGTCATGCCCATGAACGCGTTCTAGGAGAGGCTCCCACGTGTCGCATCCCGATCGCTGGACCATCGTCGCGCCGATCCGCCCGCGCTTCCGCGACACCGACGCGATGGGCCACATCAACAACGCCGTGTACGTGACCTACCTCGAGGTGGCGCGGCAGGAGTACTGGCGCGCGTTCAAGCACGACGACAACTACCGCGTGGTGCCGTTCATCCTGGCGCACGTGGACATCGACTTCCGCTCGGAGGCGCTCATGCACGAGACGCTCGAACTCTGCATCCGCTGTTCCTACGTGGGGACCAAGTCGTTCGGCTTCGACTACGCGATCCGCTCGGAGAAGCAGCACCGGCTCGTGGCTTCCGCCCGCACCGTGCAGGTGTTCTACGACTACGAGGCGAAGCGCAGCACACCGTGCCCGCCCGAGTTCCGCGAGAGCCTCGAGCGCTTCGAAGGCCGCGCGCTGACGCGCGAGGTGCGGTCGTGAGCGCGCGGCGGCCGGGAACGAAGCCGGCGACCGGCGAGCCCCGCGCCGCGAACCTGTCGCGGCGGCGGTTCGTGGCGCTCGCGGGCGCGGGCCTCGCGGCGCTGTCGGCGGCCGGGCCCGCGACGGGCCTGGGCGCGGCCGCGGCGGCGAAACCTGCCTCGAAGACGAAGAAGCCGGCGCCGGCGGCCGCCGCGAGCTCGGCGGAATCGGCGCCGGCGCCGAGCGCGCAGCAGAAGGAGTTCGACCGCCAGCGCGCGGGCACGGTTGCGACGTTGAAGACGATCCGCGCCTATGGGCTCCCGCCCGGCGGCGACCTGCCGGTGGTGTTCAAGCCGATGCGCGAGCCGCGGAAGGGTCACTGACATGCTCAAGGACGAAGTGTGGTTCGCCACGATCGACGAGCTCTCGCCCGAGATCCGCGCCAAGCGACTCTCGCCCGTCGAGCTCACGCAGGGATTCCTCGACCGCATCCAGCGGCTCAACGACCGCTTCAACGCGTTCGAGCACGTCATGCCCGAGATCGCCCTCGACCAGGCGCAGCGCGCCGTGAGCGACCTGAACTCGAACCGCTGGAAGGGACCGCTCCACGGCATCCCCTACGCGGCGAAGGACCTGTTCGACACGCGCCTCGTCCCCACCGCGTGGGGCACGAAGTTCCTGCGCGATCGCGTGCCGGACACGAACGCCACCGTGGTCGACCGGCTCGAGGCCGCGGGCGCGGTCCTGCTCGGCAAGACCGCGATGGTGGAGTTCGCGGGCTGCCTCGGCTACCGGTTCGCGAATGCGTCCGCGACCGGCCCGGGGCGCAACCCGTGGGATCCGTCGCGCTGGACCGGCGGCTCGTCGTCGGGCTCGGGCGCGGCGGTGTCCGCCGGGCTCGCAACGTTCGCGCTCGGCACCGAGACGTGGGGCTCGATCCTCTGCCCGTCCGCGTTCTGCGGGCTCACCGGCATCCGGCCCACGTACGGGCTCGTCTCGCGCGCGGGCGGCATGGTGGGCGCCTACACGTTCGACAAGGTGGGCCCGCTCGCGCGCTCGGCCGCGGACTGCCGCACCGTGCTCGCCGCGATCGCCGGCGCGGACCCGCGCGATCCCTCGTGTGCGACCGAACGCACGAAGCTCGACCGCGGCGCCGGCCGCCAGTGGCGCAACCTGCGCGCGGCACGCGCGTCGCTCGATTGGCGCAAGGTGGGCGAGCCGGAGGTGAAGGCCGCATTCGAGGCCGCCGCCAACGAGCTGGCCGCGGCCGGGCTGCGGATGGAGGAGACGCCGCTGCCCGACGTGCCCGCGTCGGAGGTCTCCGGGCTCCTGATCGGCATGGAGGCCCTCGCGGCGTTCGACCCGTTCTACGCCGACGGCCGCGTGAAGCAGCTCGTGGACGACATGGCGCCGCGGCAGCCCGAGCTGGCGCAGCTCGTCTCCGGCGCCGACACGATGAAGGCGGTGCGCATCCGCGAGGCGATCCAGCGCGAGATGCGCAACTTCTTCCAGCGCTTCGACGTCATCGTGACGCCCAACTTCATGAGCGTCGCCCCGCCCGTGGACCAGGACCTGAACGTGGCGCTCCCCTACGGCGATCCCGTGGGCGCGCTCGCCGCCGCGTGCGGCCTGCCCGGTCTCGCGCTGCCCGCGGGCTCGGGCAAGGCCGGCATGCCCGCGAGCTTCCAGGTGGTCGCCGCGCCGTTCGAGGACGCCACGCTGCTCGACCTGGGCGAGATGTTCCAGACCCGCACGCAGTTCCACCGGCGACACCCGGCGATCGCGTGAGGCCCTAGCGCGGCACCGGCTGTCTCGGCAGCCTCCAGACGTTCTGCAGCACGAAGTCCGCGATCGCGATCTGCTCGTCGCGCTGCCAGTACCAGAGCGGGAACCCGCTGAACACCTGGATCTGCCCCGTCGTGCCGCCGTGGTAGACCGTCATCACCGGCCGCGGCGCGCCCATCTGCCCGCCCACGGACTCGTAGACCGTATCGAGCACCGACACCTGCTGGGTCGGGCCGGGGTACGCCGAACGATCCTCGAGAATCTCGTTCGGCTTCGTGATCCCCTCGCCCACCATCGACGACTGGTAGAAATCGGACTGGAACAGTCGGTTCGGCGCGTACACGTCGATCGGGTCGGTGTTCGGGTACTTCTCGAACAGGTAGTCCGGGAGCAGCCCGTAGTCGGGCGAGTCCGCCGAGCGGCTGATCGGGTGCATGGGCTTCTGCGCCTGCGAGAACGACTTCGAGCTGATCTCGGAGCGCCAGCCGAACACGTCGTACATGAACCGCCCCGGCCCGAGCTCGCCGTCGGCGCTCGAGTAGACGTCCGAGGCCGTGCCGGACTTCTCGAAGTTGCGCTGCAGCGCGCTCGCGATGCCGCCGCCGAACATCCAGATCTGGCCGCCCTGCGAGACCCACGTGCCGAGCGGATTCGAGCGCCCCGGCAGCGTGAGCCAGCGCAGCTCCGACATCGGGTCCACGGTGAGGAACGGTTCGTTGATGTTGAGCGAGCCCTTGAAGTCCGTGTACCAGACCACATGCCGGTAGTGCGAGAGCTTCTGCAGCGTGATCGTGCCCTGCGGCAGGAACCGCGTGCCGAGCGTGTCGAACGCATAGCCCTGGAAGATGCCGATGGGCGACAGCGTGCCCGCCGGATAGCATTTCCATGGACGGCCGCCGCGGGCGAAGAAGGACGTGTCCAGCTCGGCGGCGTCGGGCCACACGCCGTGCGGCCGGTCGACGCACCCGCCGGGCACCGGCCGGTCCCCGGAGAACCGCGTGTCGTCCACGAACAACAGGTCCTTGTCGAACACCGGGCGCACGACCGTGAACTGCACCACGATGAGGCTCACCTGACCGTTGTTGTCCTCGGCCTCGATATAGAGGAAGTGCGTCTCGGCCGGGCCCGGCGGGTCGATCGGCGGCAGGTCACAGCCGAGCGTCTGCGGCGAGTAGCGGCTCCAGTGATTGAAGTTGGCGTCCTCGTTCTCGCGCGGGGTCTCGTCGCTCACGTTGCCGTCGAGCATCCAGCGATAGCCGGACACGAACGTGCCGCCCTCGGTGTTCGCGAACCAGCCGAAGTGGATCGTCCGGCCGGCGGGAGCCTCGGTGTGGACGAACGTCGCGGGATCGAGCGAGACCCCGCCGCTGCCGGAGGTGTAGTAGAAGCTGTCGTTGAACACGGTCAGCTTCGGGCCGAGCAGGCCGGCATAGTTGACATGGAAGTACAGCATGTTGACGTCGTAGTTCATCACCGGCGAGTAGGCGCCGACCTCGTCGAACGCGACGATCACGATCACGTAGCCCTGGCCGGGCGACAGGTCGCGGATGTCCGCGCTGGTGGTGTCGCCGCCCACGGAATCCCAGTCCGAGAAATGCGGCGCGTAGTACCGCCGCAGCGAGTCGGGATTCACGAGCAGCGTGAGGAAGTCGAAGGCCGGGCTGCCCTCGCTGAATACCTTGAACTTGTACTTCACCGGCGTCGTTGTGCCGCGGCCGTCGGGATCGTTGCCCTTCCAGGTGATGTGGAACGACGGTCCGAACGTGGGCGGCAGCAGGTGATTCGGGACCGGGTTCGTGATCTGGACGGTGGGCGCGATCGTGAACGAGGTGAACGAGCGCGATTCCGGCGCCGAGACGGCGCCGCGGTCATCCACCGCCTCGAGGACGATGGTGTGGTAGCCCTCGGCCGTCTGGTCCGTCGTGGTGTCGACGTGGTCCGAGCGGAACAGGAACGACTTGCGGTTCTCCATGGTCTTCGTCCACACCGTGTCGGAGTTGGACTCGGTGGGCGGATCGATCGCGTAGCGGAAATAGTCGATGTGGCCGTCCACGTCGTAGCCCGCCCAGCGCAACTCGTAGGCGTAGAAGAACGGCTGCGTGGTGCTGACGGGCGCCTGCGTCAACTCGATCGTCGGCCGCTGGTTCGGGCCCAATGGCAGCGCGGCCTGCTTGGAGCAGGCCGCGAACCACAGCGCAGAGACGAACAGGGACGTGGCGGCGGCCGCCCGGGCCCAGGGGATCCAGCGGGGGCCCGCGTGCGGCCTGTGAGACGGGGACATCGAGCCTCCGGGGACCGGATCTCGGGACGGACCCAGAGTTTACGACAGCCTACCGGCTCAGGGGAACACCTGACGTGATCAGCGCACCACTTCGGAGAGCTTGATCTTGAGCTGCTTCTCCTGGTCGCCGCGGAGCACGCGCACCGTGACCTTGCGGCCGGGCTCGCCCTCGTCGAGCAGGTCCGTGATCTGGGGCAGGTCCCATTGCGCGATGTCGCGTCCGTCCACCGCCAGCACCTGGTCGCCTGCGCGAAGGCCGGCGTGCTCGGCCGGCGAGTTCGCAAGCACGCTCTCGACGCCCACCTTGTCCGAGCGCTTGGTCAGCAACACGCCCGCGCGCGTCAGGTGGTCGCGGTCGGCGTAATGCTTGCCCGGCTCCAGGTAGACCAGCCGGCGCTCGTAGTCGAACGTCACCCGGAAGCGCTCGAGGATGCGGTTGCCGATGTTGCCCGCGAACTCCTCGCTCGCGAACGCGCCCTCGGTGGCGTGCGAGACCACGACGACCGGGTCGTCCCACTCGTAGGGGCCGAGGCTCATGCTGCGCAGCCGGCCGACCTCGCTCGAGAAGCTGCCGCCGAAGCCCACGCCGTCGAACCGCGTCGTCTTCCCCATCCGGTTCACGATCCCGGTCTTCTTCGCGAACGGCGCGTGCACGTCCACGGTGCTGCTGCTGCCGACGTCGAGCCGGAACAGCCCCTCGTCGGTGCCATCGAACTTGCCCTTGACCGCGGGCACGGTGCCGTTCATCACCATCGGCAGCGGCTTCTCGGTGCCGGAGTACGTCCACGTTGCCGGGTCGTGGAGCACCAGCAGGCTGTCGTCGTAGTCCAAGGTGACCACGAAGCGGCTGATGATGTCGTAGCCGATCACGCCCGCCATGCTCCGCCAGAACATCGGCTCGAACTGGGGATTGACATCGAGCACGGCGACCTTGACGTCCTTGAGCTCGACGCCGTCCTTGCCCGGCGAGGCCACGCGCAGTGACCCAAGTGTCGCGAAGCTCGCGCCGCCCGCGGCGCCGGCGCCGGCGGCCTGCATGCGTCCCTCGGTCTTGAGCCCGTGCGTCGCCGCCCAGCCGCTGTCGATCACCGTGACGCTCGCGCCGGTGTCGAACAGGAAGTCCTCGGGCGGACCGCCGTTGACGCTCGCCTTCAACCACACGTGGCGCGCGCGGTAGTCGAACGGCAGCTTCGCCGTGCCCGCCTGCGAGAGCCAGGTGATCGGCGCCGGACTGCTCGACGCGGCCTGCGGCGGCGAGAACGGCAGGCCCTGAACGCTCACGTTCGCGAGCAGCGTGTCGGCGACCGCCTTCACCCGGTTCGCCGGCATGCTCACGACGCCCGACTCGTTCACGATCGCGCGCTTCCGCCCCGCGACCATGCGCCAGTCCGAGAGCCGCGTGAACACCTCGCGCTGGTCGTCCTTCGAGCGCATGACCGCGAGCAGGCCGGTCTTGTCGTCGAACCAGAGCTGTCGCGGGTAGACCGTGCGACCGGCTCCCGAGAGATCCGGCGGCTTCACCTCGAGCACCGTGTACGTGCCGAGCGAGTCGCTTTCGTGCCCGCCCAGGGCCACGCTGCCGCCGCCCTCGCCGGACTCGGCCCAGCGCTCGCCCTCGAACCACGCGCTCGCGAGCGCCTGGTCCAGGTCGTGGTCGGCGAGCGGCCGGACGACGCCGGTCGTGGGATCGGTGCGCCATGCGGTCGTGCCGTTCACGCCCTCCGAGAGCTTGAACGGTCCCAGCTCCGTGCGCGAGTAGCGCCGCGACGGCCGCGCGCTCCACGACGCGAACGAGCCCTCGAAGCCGAACGCCTGGAGCTTCGCGTGCGTGTAGCTCGTGCTCTCGGCCGCGAACGCCGCCGCGCCGCCGGTCGCTTCGAGGTAGCGGCGCACGACCTTGGCCGCGTCCGGCGTGATCGTGGCGCTCGCCGGCGCGTGGGCCAGCGACAGGGCGGTGACGGCGATCAGCAGCGCGGGGACGAGGCGGCGCATCCGTGTTCCTCCAGGGTGGACGAGGGAGCGAGTGCCGAGCATAGGGCAGTGCCGCGGGCCCGCAAATGCATCGCGCCGGTCCCGGCGGGAGTCCGGGGCCGGCGCGTCACGCCGTCACGCGTGTGTGGTCAGTGGTGAGCCGAGAAGTTGAAACCGGCCGCGATCTTCATGTCCGGCGAGTTCGAGAAGCCGAGCTTCATCTCGGTGAAGAACCGGCTGCCGCCCTTCGCGAGCACGTCGGCGCCGACGATGAAATGCCCGCCCGTCTCGCTGCTGCTGTTGTCCGCGGTCGGGCCGTTGTTGTCGGTCGAGATGAAGTGGATGCCCATGCCGGCGCCCAGGTACGGTCGCCACGAGGTCTTCGTCGCGAACCGGTAGTGGAGGTCGCCGTTCAGCGAGATGATCGTGCTGTTGTTGCCGAACCCCAGGTCGACTCCGGGCACGAAGTCGAGCTGCTCGGCCACACCGCCCCATTTGAGGTGACCGCCAAGGAAGAACTGGTCAGGGGTCTGCGTGAACCCGAACTCAGGCCCGTAGGCCGTGAACGGACCCGCGAGTGAGATCGCGGGGAGCACCGCGAGCAGCGCGAGTGCGAGGAGCGAACGTCGCAGCATGACGAGTCCTTTCGAGTGTTGCGCGGGGAGTTCCATCCGGGGATCGAGTCACCAGTAGCATGCCCGGAGGACCCGCGCAACGCGAGGTGATTGGGTGACGCCCATGCCGGCCGTCTTGTTGCGGCGCCCCGCCGCGGCCATGCAGCTCGCCGGAAGGTGCGCATCGTGGTCTTCGGCACGGCTCGATCGAACTTGAGCCGGAGGCCCGCACGCGCCGTGCGGATGTCAGGGAAGATCGCGGGCCACGCGTGCGAGAACCGTATCGAGTCCCAAATCGCATGGTTGTCACGGCTTTGTTCGCGCCAGGCGTGCAAGGCGTACGGGAGAAACCGGAGGCAACGTACGCGCTGGCACGGTCGCGACCGCGCCGATCTTCGCCGCATGTTGTCGCGCGTGCGCGCCTTGCGTCATGCTGCCGGCCCTCCACGCGCCTCCCTAAAGGGGGATCCATGTCCCGGCCGCACGCCGAGCGGGTGCGCGAAGCGCTCGCCGCCACGCCCATGTTCAACGCCCTGCCCGCGCCGCTCCGCGAGCGCGTGGCGGCCATGGCGACGCTCCGCGAGCTGGAGAAGGGCGAGCTCCTGTGGAACACCGGCGACCCGGCGGAGAACCTAACGGTGCTGGTGAGCGGCCGCGTGAAGGTGGTGCGCCACGCCGAGGCGGCGGACGTGATCCTCGAGATGTTCGGGCCCGGCGACGCCGTGGGCGCCGTGGCCGTGTACAACGAGATCCCCTACCCCGCCACCGCGATCGCGATGGAGCCGACGACGCTCCTGAAGCTCCCCCGCCGCGACTGGTTCGACCTGCTCGAGCGCGATCCGAAGTTCGCGCGCGCCGTGCTGCTGGCGATGACACGGCTCAACATGGCGCTCACGCGCCGGCTCACGGCCATGCACGGCACGCGCGTGCCCGCGCGCATCGCGAGCCTGTTCCTGTCACTTGCGGAGCGCATGGGGCGTAGCACATCAGAAGGCACCGAGATCCCGCTCGCGCTCTCCCGCCAGGAGATCGCCGAGTCCGTGGGCACCACGGTCGAGTCCGCGATCCGCGTGATGTCGCGATGGAATCGCGAGGGCGTGCTCGTGACCGGGCGCGACCGGTTCGTCATCCCCGACCGCGAGCGGCTGAAGGCCGCGGCGAGTGTCGGCGAGGAGGAGTAGGGCGAGGCGGGCCCTTGCGGACCCGCCCCACGTCACTGCAGCGACACCATCCGCGTC
>Ga0306920_100002582_pt1 | contig 22888 bp, 24 predicted proteins | sample flu12Cox44000170_FD_204666 | JGI IMG/M metagenome (GOLD analysis project Ga0306920, IMG submission 204666) | Lab enrichment of tropical soil microbial communities from Luquillo Experimental Forest, Puerto Rico - flux4day.12C.oxic.44.000.170 (v2)... | ecosystem: Environmental > Terrestrial >...
CGTAGTTGCGCGTGGTGAGCGCGTGATCCATGCGCTCGAGCCACTGTGCGGGAGTGTGATCGGGCAGGTGCTTGGGCGTCGGCTCTTCGGCGGCCGCCGCCCCGGCCACTGCCCAGGCGAGCGCCAGGCTGGCGATGCCGCCGCTACTGCGCAACGACCTTGACATCGGGCTGCGGTTCTTCCGTGCCGGCTGCGGCCGGCTCGCTGGTCATGAAGGCTGACAGCAGATTGCGTCGGGCGACAGGCGGAGAAAACATGCTGTGCGCGACCACGTAGTTCGCGAGCTCGGTACTCGGCACCAGGGCGGCCGGTGGCTTGGGTACCGGCACCGTATAGATCTCGCCCTGCGGCGCAGCGGCAGGCGCAGTCCCGACCGCCGCGGGGGAAATGACCCGCGCAGCGAGCGGCGCATCAGGTGTGTGCGAGCGCAGCCAGAGAATCGACACCGCCGCAACTCCGGCGGCAACGGCGCTCCCGGCGAGCGGCTGCCACCAGCGCAGGCGCGTCGCGCGCCGGTCACGCGGCGCGGCTTGCGCGGCCAGCGCGGGTTCCGCGAGCAGCACGGCATTCACCCGCCCGGCGAGGGGCGCGTTGAGCCGCACACCGCGCTCCGCCCGTATCACCGCACTCATGATCGCGTAGCGTCCCCAGCGCGCCTTGAGAGGCTCATCGCGCGACAGTCGCCGCGCCAGCAGCTCGCACTCTCCCGGGGGTAGCTCATCATCGAACATCGCCGACAGCTGGCTATCGAGCTCCTCGTTCATCCCAGCTCCTCCGCGCGGCCGAGGCCGCCTTCGAACACCTCCCGCAGGCGGCGGTCGATCGCTTCGCGTGCGCGGAAGATCCGCGAACGTACCGTCCCCACCGGGCAGTCCATGGCGGCAGCAATCTCTTCGTAGGAAAGGCCCTCGAGCTCGCGTAGCACGATCGCCGTGCGCAGGTCTTCCGGCAGGGCATCGATCGCGGCATTGACGGTGGAGCGGATCTCATCCGTCAGCACCAGCCCCTCGGGGGTCTCGGAATCTTTCATGCGGCCTTGCATGTCGTAGGACTCGTCATTGTTGTTGCGGTCAAGGTCATATTCGACGGGGCTGCGGTCACGCGACACTACGGCGTTCTTGGCGGTGTTGATGGCTATACGGTACAGCCAGGTGTAGAAGGCGCTGTCGCCTCGAAACTGGGGCAGCGCCCGGTAGGCCTTGATGAAAGCCTCCTGGGCGATGTCCTCGGCCTCGGCCGGGTTGCGCACATAACGCATGACCAGCTTGACGAGTTTGTGCTGGTACTTGAGCACCAGCGCATCGAATGCCCCCTTGTCCCCGCGTTGCACGCGGCGTACCAGGCTCAGATCGCTTGCATCCGCGCTCATGCGCGCCCTCTACTCCCTGCGGGAGGGCCGCCGCGCTCCGACGAGAATAGACTGTGAGTTTCTGTGAAAGTTCAGCATGTCGGGGCGCATCCGAATACTAACGGCAGAATACCGCCGCCCCCTTCATCCAATCGACATAATGCACGCATCCTCCCGAGGGCGTGCGCCAGGTGAGGCTCGGCCGGGGTTGCACCCCCCAGGAGGTACCCGGCCAGCAGGGGGTCGGGAAGCTCCAGCAATTCGGCGAATACCCGGCATTCCTCCGCACTGGCTTCCAGAGGTACCCGCTGCGCAAAGCGCTCGAGCAGGACATCGAGCTCCTTCATGCCCCGGCGACAGCGCCAGCGCAGTCGGCCGGGCGCGAAGGGTGCCCTGGTGAGGCCGGCGGCCAGCGGTGCGCTACGGTCGGTGACCTTCATCCCTCGGTTCATCCCTGGCGCTCGAGCAGCATTTTCTTGATTTCCGCGATGGCGCGCGCCGGGTTGAGGTCCTTCGGACAGACGTCGGTACAGTTCATGATGGTGTGGCAGCGATACAGCCGGAAGGGATCTTCGAGCTCATCCAGCCGCTCGCCGCTGGCTTCATCGCGGCTGTCGATGATCCAGCGATAAGCGGCCAGCAGTGCCGCAGGGCCTAGAAAACGATCGCTGTTCCACCAGTAGCTGGGGCAGGCCGTCGAGCAGCAGGCGCACAGGATACACGCCGCCGGCCGGTCGATCTTCTCCTGGTCTTCCTTGGATTGAAGCCGCTCGCGGTCCGGTGGTGGCGGGGTTCGGGCCTGCAGCCAGGGCTTTACCGCGGCGTATTGTGCGTAGAAGTTGGTGAGGTCCGGCACCAGGTCCTTCACCACCGGCAGGTGCGGCAGGGGATAGATACGTATGTCGGCGCTCAGATCCTGCATGGAGGTAGTGCAGGCGAGGCGGTTCACGCCATTGATGTTCATGGCGCACGAGCCGCAGATGCCTTCCCGGCAGGAGCGGCGGAAGGTGAGCGAAGAGTCGAGCGCGCTTTTGATCTGGATGAGGGCATCGAGCACCATCGGGCCGCAGCTGCGCACCTCGAGCACGAAGGTATCGATCCGCGGGTTCGCGTCCGAGTCGGGGTTGAAACGGTAGACCCGAAACGTGCGTACCTCGCGCGCACCCTGCGGTGCCGGATGCGTGATGCCTTTCACCGGGCGGGAGTTGGCGGGCAGGCGGAAATCGGCCATCACGGATCCCTCAGTAGGTGCGCGCGCGCGGCGGAATCGGCTCGACATCGCCGGTCATGGTGTTCAGGTGCACGGGGCGATAGTCGAAACGGGCGCGCTGCGGCCCGTCGACCCACACCAGCGTGTGCTTGAGCCAGTTGGCATCATCGCGCTGCGGAAAATCCTCGCGGGCATGCGCGCCGCGGCTCTCGGTGCGGTTGGCGGCCGAGTGGATCGTGGCGGTCGCCTGCAACAGAAGATTCTCCAGCTCGAGGGTCTCGATGAGATCGCTGTTCCAGATGAGCGAGCGGTCGCTCACCCGCACCTCCGCGAAGGAGGCAAAGGTCGCGCCGATGCGCTCGATGCCCTTGGCGAGGGTGTCACCGCTGCGAAACACCGCAGCATCGAGCTGCATCGCCTTCTGCATCTCGAGGCGGATCGTGGCGGTGCCGCGTGTGCCGTTGGCGGTGCGCAGACGCTCGAGCCGGGCGCGCGCCGTCTCGCCCGAGTCCGCCGCGAGTGGCCGCTGGAGACTCCCGGGCTGGATGAGCTGCGCACAGCGGCGCGCCGCCTCGCGTCCGAACACGACCAGGTCGAGGAGGGAGTTGGAGCCGAGCCGGTTGGCGCCGTGCACCGAGACGCATGCCGCCTCGCCGACCGCCATCAGTCCCGGCACCACGCTATCGGGATCGCCTTCCTTCGGGCGCACCACCTCGCCGTGGTAGTTGCAGGGGATGCCACCCATGTTGTAGTGGACCGTCGGCAGCACCGGTATCGGCGCGCGCGTCACATCGACGCCGGCGAAGATGCGCGCGGTCTCCGTGATGCCCGGCAGCCGCTCGTGGATCACCTCGGCGCCGAGGTGCTCGAGATGAAGATCGATGTGATCGTGCTCCGCACCGACTCCCCGCCCCTCGCGTATCTCGAGGGTCATGGCGCGGCTGACGACATCGCGTGAGGCCAGATCCTTCGCGTTCGGTGCATAGCGCTCCATGAAGCGCTCGCCGCGGGCATTGGTGAGGTAGCCGCCCTCGCCGCGGGCGCCTTCGGTGATCAGGTTGCCCGCACCGTAGATGCCGGTGGGATGGAACTGTACGAACTCCATGTCCTGCAGCGGCAGCCCGGCGCGCAACACCATCGCGTTGCCATCGCCGGTGCAGGAGTGCGCCGAGGTACAGGAGAAATAGGTGCGCCCGTAGCCACCGGTGGCCAGGATGGTCATGTGCGCACGGAAGCGGTGCAGCGTGCCCTCCGCGAGATCGAGCGCCACGACGCCACGGCAGGCGCCCTCCTCCATCAGCAGATCGATGGCGAAATACTCGTTGAAGAAGGTGGCCGCATGGCGGATGGATTGCTGGTAGAGCGTGTGCAGCATCGCATGTCCGGTGCGGTCGGCCGCGGCGCAAGTGCGTTGCGCGATACCCTTACCGAAGTGCGTGGTCATCCCGCCGAAGGGCCGCTGGTAGATGAGTCCCGCCTCGGTGCGCGAGAACGGCACGCCGTAGTGCTCGAGTTCGATCACCGCCGTCGGCGCCTCCTTGCACATGAGCTCGATCGCATCCTGGTCGCCGAGCCAGTCCGAGCCCTTGACCGTGTCGTACATGTGCCAGCGCCAGTCATCCTCACCCATGTTGCCGAGCGCGGCGGAGATACCCCCCTGTGCCGCGACCGTGTGACTGCGCGTTGGAAAGAGCTTGGTGATGCAGGCGGTCGACAGCCCACTCTCGGCGAGACCGAGTGTCGCACGCAGCCCCGCGCCGCCGGCCCCGACGACGATCACGTCGTAGGTGTGGTCGATGAAGCAGGGGGAGGCGCTCAAGATGCGGCTCCAAACGCCACCCTGAGCACCGCGAATACCCCGGCGACGGCGAGCAGGACGTGCGCGAAACCAACGAGCACCAGCGTCAGGGTGCGCGCACCCGCTTCGTGCACGTAGTCCTCCACCACGACGCGCACCCCGAGCTGCGAGTGCCAGGTGGCGACCAGCACGAGCAGGATCAACAGCAACGCGGTCCAGCTCTGGCTCATCCAGCTGCTGAGAGTCGGGTACGAGAATGAGGGCAGGGTCAGCAGTGAGACCACGAACCACACGGTGAGCGGCACGAGCGCGAGCGAGGTGAGGCGCTGGTGCCACCAGTGGCGCACACCGCCCCTGGCCGCGCCCTGACCGAGCACCTTGCCGAGCGGGCTACGCAGGCTCATGAGCCGTGCGCCCCGATCAGCCACACGCGATAGCTGATCAGCACGATCAGCACGATGCTGAGCGTGATCACGAGCCAGGCACTCTTCTGCGCCTGCGCACGCTCGAGCCCGTGACCGGTATCCCACACCAGGTGGCGCACACCGGCCACCAGGTGGTAGCAGAATGAAATGATCAGCGCGGCGTAGATCAGCCTCACCAGTGGCGATGTCAGTACCCGCACCGCGCGGGCATAGCTGTGTGCGCCGCCCGCCACCGACATCAGCCAGTACACCAGCAGCAGCAGTCCCGCCGATAACGCCACGCCGGTAGCGCGGTTCGCGAACGAGGTCGCGAGGGTGTACCGGAACATTCTGTACACCGACAGGTGCGGCGAGAGCGGTCGCGTCGGCATAAGGCTGGGCTAGAAGTCGATGCAGCGGCCGTTCTTTTCCCAATCGCCGAAGCGCGTCGGCTCCGGGCCGGCAGGCCCGCCGAGCTCGCGCGCACGGATGACCCTACCGGTCGGCGGAACGGATGATGGAGTGCCCGCTCGCGGTGCGAGCGCATCCCCGGCGTCGCGCGCTGATCCCTGTGGTGAGCTTTTGCCCGCGGGCATCGACATACCCTGCAAGTCTGCCAGAATCTGCCGCAGCCAGCCACGCACAGCCTGCAGATAACCAACGGCCAAAGTAATGCGCAGCGATTACCGCACGGTATGCCTCGATCAACTCGGTGTGCTGCTCGCGCGCGGTCCGGACCTGCTGCCGTTCCTGCAGGGACAGTTGTCGAACGACATCGCGCTGTTGAGCCCGCAGCGCTCGCTGCTCGCGGGTTATCACAATCCGCAAGGCCGCGTGATCGCGCTGCTGCGGCTGCTGCAACCCGAGCCCGGGCAGGTGCTGGCGGTGTTGCCGCGCGAGCTCATCGGCCTGGTGATCGCACGGCTGTCGAAGTTCATTCTGCGTGCGAAAGTGAAGCTGGCCGATGAGTCAGCGCAGTGGAACATCTCGGGACTGCTCACCGACGCAAGCGCTGCGGACCCACAACGTACTCCCGCCGGCGCCGTCGCCAACTTCCCTGCGGCGCTTCCCGCAGCTCAGGATGCGGCGGCGCAACTCGCCGGCGCGATCGCGGTGTGCGTTGCATGGCAGCCGGCGCGCTGGCTGCTGCTGCAGCCGGCGTCGCAATCGCCGTTGACGGGCGCCGCCGCGGCGGCGCCGGAAGAGTGGCAGCGCCGCGCGATCGCCGCGGGCGAGCCGCAGGTGTACCGAGCCACCTCGGAGGAGTTCGTCGCGCAAATGCTCAATCTCGATGCGCTCGGAGCCATCGCCTTCGACAAGGGTTGCTACACCGGGCAGGAAGTCATCGCCCGGGCGCATTACCGCGGCCGCGTGAAGCGCCGCATGCAGCGTTTCGTGACGGTCCCGGGGCAGCAGCCCCTTGAGCCCGGCGACGCCGGCGAGCTCAGCGACGGGCGCGCTTTCAGGACGGTCGATGGGGTGATGCTCACCGACGGCCGCTACGAATTTCTCGCCGTGGCACCGCTCGAGGCGGGCGAGACCGACGGCTCGCCGCACGCGGGGCTCGCCGCTACCGGTCGGATCGATGCGGAGACGCTGCCGCTGCCTTACGCCCTGCCGTGAGCCCAGGTCAGGCTTCCGGGCGCATGTGCGGGAACAGGATGACGTCGCGGATCGAGGGCGAGTCGGTGAAGAACATCACCAGGCGGTCGATTCCTACCCCGAGCCCGGCCGCAGGCGGCATGCCGTACTCGAGAGCACGCACGTAGTCCGCATCGAAGAACATCGCCTCCTCGTCGCCGCGATCCTTGCGGGCTGCCTGGATGCGGAAGCGCGCCGCCTGATCCTCCGGGTCGTTGAGCTCGGAGAAGCCGTTGGCGATCTCGCGCCCGGCGAGGAAGAATTCGAAACGATCGGCGATGAAGGGATCGCTGTCGTTGGGTCGTGACAGCGGGGAAACCTCCACGGGGTAGCCGCACACGAAAGTCGGATCGAGCAGCGCGCTCTCCGCGGTCTTCTCGAACAATTCCATCTGCAGCTTGCCCGCCCCGTCGGTGGGCTCGAAACGGATGCCGAGTTGCTCGCAGCGCTTACGCAGATAGGTCACATCGCGCAGCGACAGCGGATCGATGCCGGCATTGTGCTCGATGAGCGCCTGCTCCACCGTGAGCCGCCGAAACGGCTTGGCGAGATCGTAATCGCGGCCCTGGTAGCGGATCTGCTGCGTTCCGTAGAGCGTGTCTGCGAGCCCGCGGATTGCCTTCTCGATCCAGTCCATCAGGTCGCGGTAGTCGGCGTATGCCAGGTACGCCTCGAGCATGGTGAATTCAGGATTGTGCTGGGTCGAGAGTCCCTCGTTACGGAAATTGCGGTTGATCTCGTACACCCGCTCGAGCCCGCCGACGATCAGCCGCTTCAGGTACAGCTCCGGTGCGATGCGCAGGTACATGTCTATTCCGAGCGCCTTGTGATGCGTCTTGAACGGCCGCGCGACCGCTCCGCCCGGAATCGGCTGCATCATCGGAGTTTCGACTTCGAGAAAATCCAGCGCGTCGAGAAAGTCGCGCAGGTAGCGCACCAGGCGGCTGCGTACCCGGAATACCTGCCGCGTCGGCTCGCTCACGATCAGGTCGACATAGCGCTGGCGATAGCGTGTCTCGGTGTCGGCGAGACCGTGCCACTTATCGGGCAGCGGGCGCAGCGATTTGGTGAGCAGCGCGAGCGCATCGACCCGTACCGAAAGCTCGCCGGTCTTGGTGCGGAACAGCACGCCCGAGGCTCCGATAATGTCGCCGATATCCCAGCTCTTGAAAGTCTCGTAGGCGGCGCCGAGAGTCTCCTGTTGCAGATATAGCTGTATCTGCCCGGTGCGATCGCCGATCTTGGCGAAGCTCGCCTTGCCCATCAGGCGGCGCAACAGCAGCCGCCCGCCCACCTTCACGCGCGTCGGATTGGCGTCGAGCCACTCACCGCTGCGCTCACCGAACGAGGCATGCAGCTGCCCGGCGAGCGCGTCGCGGCGGAAATCGTTGGGAAAGGCCGGGCCTGCCTGGCGCAGCTCGGCGAGCTTCGCGCGCCGCTCGGCGATCAGCCGGTTCTCGTCCACGGCCTCGGCGCCCTTGGCGCCGTTGATGCCCCCGAGGCCGACCTCGCCACCTTCACCGTCCTTACCCTTCTTCATGCCGCTAAATGCCCGCTTTCAGCGATGCTTCGAGAAACTGATCGAGATCTCCATCGAGCACCGCCGTCGTGTTGCCGATCTCGACCCCGGTGCGCAGGTCCTTGATGCGCGACTGGTCGAGGACATAGGAGCGGATCTGGTTGCCCCAGCTGACGTCCGACTTCGACTCCTCCAGCACGCGCGCCGCGGCATTGCGCTTGTTGACTTCCAGCTCGTAGAGCTTCGCGCGCAGCATCTTCATGGCCGTCGAGCGGTTCTTGTGCTGGCTGCGCTCGTTCTGGCAGGCCACCACGATGCCACTCGGGAGATGCGTGATGCGCACGGCGGATTCGGTCTTGTTCACGTGCTGCCCGCCGGCACCTGAGGAGCGGTAAACATCCACCTTGAGGTCGGCCGGGTTGACCTCGATCTCGATATCATCGTCGATCTCCGGCGAGACGAACACCGAGGCGAACGAGGTATGGCGGCGATTGCCTGAGTCGAACGGCGACTTACGCACGAGCCGATGCACACCGGTCTCGGTGCGCAGCCAGCCGTAGGCGTATTCGCCCTGTATTTCAATCGTCGCACTCTTGATACCGGCGACCTCGCCGGGGTTGGAATCGATCACCTCGCAGCTGAACCCGTGTGCCGCGCCCCAGCGCAGGTACATGCGCAGCAGCATCTGTGCCCAATCCTGTGCCTCGGTGCCGCCGGCCCCTGCCTGGATGTCGAGGAACGCGCTGTGCGCGTCCATCTCCCCGCGGAACATGCGCCGCAGCTCGAGGTGACGCACCTGCGCCTCGAGGTGTTGCGCGTCGCTCTCGATGTCGCGCGCCGCGGCCTCATCGCCCTCGCTGGCGGCGAGCTCGAGCAGCTCGCTGGCATCGCCGATGCCCTTGGTGGCGCGGTCGATCTCGCCAACCTCTGCGCTCAGGCGGGCACGTTCGCGCCCGAGCTCCTGTGCCCGCGGGGCGTTCGACCACACGGCCGGATCCTCCAGCTCCCGACCCACTTCCTCGAGCCGCTCCTGCTTGCGGTCGTACTCAAAGAAACCCCCGAAGCGCAGTGATGCGCTCAGAGAGATCCTTGAGCTGGCGTCTGAGCTGGTTGGCTTCCATGTATTTTCCGCTGGGTCGCCGCGCGGATGACGGCGGCGCTGAGAATGACGGCGTCGGATGCTAGCACCGGCGCGCGGGCTTTAGCGAGCGCCGTTCGGCAACGATTCCGCGGCCAGCAGGTGATCGATGAGCAGCTGCAGACGCCGCTCCCCCTGGTACTCGTTCACCTCGAGCCGGTAGACGAGCTGCAGGGGACCCGCCGGCGGCACGACCGGTGCGCCGGGCGTCAGGTGGTTGAAGGCGATCGCATCGAAGCTGCGGCCGCTGCCCGCCGGCTCTACCCACATCTTCATGTGCCGCTCGCCGATCACCCGCGTGTTGCGAATGCTGAAGAGGCCATCGAAGCACGGCTCGGGGAAGGCCTGTCCCCACGGACCCCCGGCACGCAGCGCCTCGGCGGTCGCGAGCGCGATTTCCTCGACGCTGAGCTCGCCGTCGGTCTCCACTGCATCCGTGGCGCCAGCCACCGGCAGGCAGCGCGCCACCTCCGCATCGAAGGCACGCGCGAACTCATCGAGACGCTCGCGCTCGAGGGTGAGCCCTGCGGCCATGGCGTGGCCGCCGAAGCGATGAATCAGACCCGGATGACGCGCGGCAATCGAGTCGAGCACGTCGCGGATGTGCACACCCTCGATCGAGCGCGCCGAGCCGCGCAGGCTGGCGGCGTCCGCGCTCGCAAAGGCGATCACCGGACGGCGCAGCCGCTCCTTCACCCGGCTCGCGACGAGACCCACTACGCCCTGATGCCAGCTCTCATCGAAAAGGCACACACCGCTGCGCTGCACTGCGCTCTCGAGCGGCTTCTCGAGCACCCGCACGGCGCTGAGAGCCTCCTGCTGCATGCGTGCTTCGATGGCGCGGCGCTCCTCGTTGAGCGCATCGAGGCGGGCGGCAAGCTCGCGCGCGGCGCCATCCTCGTCCGCCAGCAGGCACTGCACACCGACGGTCATGTCATCGATGCGCCCTGCGGCGTTGAGCCGCGGCGCGACACCAAACGCGAGATCCGCCGCGGTCAGATCCGCGGCCGCGCGGCCCGCCAGTGCGAGCAGCGCCCGGATTCCGGGCACGCAGCGGCCGGCGCGGATGCGCCTCAATCCCTGTGCGACGAGCACGCGGTTGTTGGCATCGAGCGGCACCACATCGGCCACGGTGCCGAGCGCCACGAGATCCAGCAGCTCGGCGACGCCCGCAGCAGCGCTGCTCGTGAGCCCGGCGGAGTCGAGAGCACGGCGCACCGCGGCCATCACGTAGAAGGCAACACCGACGCCAGCCAGGGATCGGCTGCCGAAACGGCTGCCGGCGAGATTGGGATTGACGATCACGCTCGCATCCGGGAGCTGCGCAGCGGGGAGGTGATGATCGGTGATCAGCACGTCGATGCCGCGTTCGCGCGCTGCGGCCACCCCGGCATGGCTCGAGATGCCATTGTCGACCGTCACGATGAGGGACGGCATGCGCGCGGCTGCGAGGGTGACGATCTCGGGCGTCAGTCCGTAGCCGAACTCGAAGCGGTTGGGGACCAGGAAATCGACGGATGCGAAACCGCAAGCGCGCAGCGCCCGCACTACGAGCGCACAGCTGGTCGCACCGTCGGCATCGAAGTCTCCCACCACGAGCACGCGCCGCATCCGGTGCGCCAGCAGCAGCTCCACCGCCGCCGGGATACCTTCGAGGGTGCCGACAGGCAGTAATCGCAGCAGTGAGTGGTCGAGATCCGACTGCGAGCACACGCCGCGCGCGGCATAGACACGCTCGAGCACCGGATGAAGCCGCCCGCTCAGGGCAAGCGCACCGCTCGCGGGGCGGCGCACGATGCGTAGCGTCATGCGGACTCCGGCGTCATGCGAACTCCGCGAGGCCGCGGCGCGCGCGACGCCAGAATCGGTGCAGGCTGCCGCGACGAACCTGCACGCGGGTGTCGTTGATGATCACACTCAGACTTTCGAGCGCGCCACGGCGCAGCGCCTGCAAGGCCGGAAGGATGAAGTGCTGATCGAGCCGGAGCAACGCCTCGGCCACCGTATCCTCATCGCGGCGCAATTGTCCTCCCACTGCGCTAAGCAGCACGGTGTCGCCGGCACTCGCGCCGAGAATCTCCTCGAGGTGCTCGGGCGGTGGCTGGCAGACGGATCCAGTGAGCCGACACAGTCCCTCGAGCCACGCATCCTCGCCGAAGGCGAGTGGGAGTGCGGACTGTACCTTGCGCTCGGGCCGCACTATCCGCCCAATGGCGCCCCATGGCCAGAGCGCGGTGATTCTCGCTGCACCGCGCTTCGAGCGGCGCTCGTTGAGCGGCTGAGCATGCAGCCACATCTCGATTTCGGCGAGCAGACGGCGCAGTGCAGCCGCCGTGGCGCCGGCGGGCATCAGCTCAGCGAGCTCGGCGCCGACGCAGTGTGCGGGCTCGTGCGCTGCCACCGGGATGACCTCCGGAGCGTCGAGCAGGAATTCACCGGCAGGCAACGGCCTGAGCGCATGGTTGGATGAGCCAAAGGTGTGCGCGAAGGCCCCGGCGAGCTCCGCCTGCTCCGCTACCGGGAGACGCAGCAGTCCTCGATGGTCGAGGTGCACGCGCGTGAGTCCCGCCCGCAGGTGCACCGCCATCGCAATCCACGGCGCACTCGCCTGAGCCGGGCACGGCTGGAGGGCGGCTGCGGCCGGCGCAGCCTCGAGTGCCGCAGCGGCGATGCACGCGGGCGCGACGCCGGCGAGATCGGCGCGGCCTGTGCTGCGCAGCAGCCACTCGCGCCAGCCGGCCGCCAGTTTGGCAGGCGTGCCGAAGCGCGCCACGCAGCCGATACCGGGCAGGTCCGCAACGGCCGCGGGATCCGCGCGCGCACCGCGCAGCTCACGCGGCAGGTACAGGTCCGGAACGACAATGACGAGTCCTGGCACCGGCGCTATCGTATCGAAGGTGAAGTTCACCCTCGAACCGCCCTCGCGTGCCAATCTGATCCGCAGCTACTCGGAGACCGAGCTGCGTATCGGCGAGCAGCGCGTGCAGCACAGTTGCCTCGTGACTGCGGAGCAACTCATCACCGACTGGCCGCCGGCCACGTTCGCCGAGCTCGGGCCGGCGCACCTCGAGGCCATCTTCGCCCTGACACCGGAGCTGGTGCTGCTCGGCACCGGACCGACTCAACGCTTCGCCTCCGCCGAAGTTCGGGCGGAATTTGCGCGCCGGCGCATCGCACTCGAGGCGATGCAGCTCGGTGCGGCGTGCCGCACTTTCAACGTGCTCGTACAGGAGGAACGGCCGGTGCTCGGCGCGTTGTTTCTGCGCTAGCAGTGACTCGAGTGGGATTCCGCCGGGGGCGGGAGAGGATGATCGGCAGAAGACACAAGGGGAGGGTCAACCAACCAAACAATCATTCGAAGCTGACAGACTCGAACAATTGCACTGTTATTGTTGTTTTTGTTTAAGACTTATTGCTCTTGTTGCGACGCCCCTCCTCCCTGTGTCTTCTGCCGGTCACCCTCCACATGTCGTCGATCGCAGACAGGGGCGCCATGTTAAACGTGTCGTAGAACACCGCGCAACTTGTTTGAGAGATAACGACTTTCCCCCCTCGCCCCCGGGCCTCAGCCTCTTCCTCCCAGAGCGTTTGGGCCGCGGTGACGCGGAGGACAGGCGCGCAAGTGGCTGAGTCTGCTGCAAACAAGCCATTTCTTATCAGAAGCTTACCTGCTACTTAGACCCGATCTCAGGCCCGGCTCTGTCCGTCAGCTGGTACCACCGAGGAGTGGCACAAACGCTACGGGCCCGAGAACCTCCCGGTCGTTGCGCTGCTCGCGCCGCGTGAATCGCACGAGCTGCTGCTGGCCCTCCGGTCCGACCGGCACGATCAGGCGACCTCCGACCTTGAGCTGCCTGAGCAGTGCCTCGGGAACCGCCAGCGGCGCCGCGGCGACCAGAATCCCATCGAAGGGACCCTGGGTCTTCCAGCCGAGCGACCCGTCGCCGTGGCGAAAGCGCACGTTGCGGATGCCGAGCTCCTTCAGCCGCTCGCGCGCGCGTGTGAGCAGCGGCTCGATGCGCTCCACGGTGCCGACGCGCTTCACGAGCGGCGCCAGCACGGCGGTCTGGTAGCCGCAGCCGGTACCCACCTCGAGCACGTTGTCGGCGGGTCCCGCCTCGAGCAGTGCCTCGGTCATGCGCGCCACGATGTAGGGCTGCGAGATGGTTTGGCCGAAGCCGATCGGGAGCGCGGTGTCCTCGTAGGCGCGGCTGCCGAGCGCCTCGTCGACGAAAATGTGCCGCGGCACGTTGCGGATGCGCTCGAGCACTGCGGCATTGGTGATGCCCTGCTCGCGCAGGCGCTGGACCAAACGGTCGCGCGTGCGCGCCGAGGTCATGCCGATCCCCGCCAGGCGCAGGTCAGCCATTCAGGCCATCCAGCCAGCTGGCGAGCGCGGGAAGCGCCGCATGGCGCGTGAGATCGACCTGCAGCGGAGTCACCGAGACAAAGCCGTGCGCCACGGTGTCGAAGTCGGTTCCGGGGCCGCCTTCCTGCTCGGGGCCCGCGGGTCCTACCCAGTAGACCGGACGTCCGCGCGGATCCTGGGCGCGCATCACCGGCTCGGAGCGGTGACGGTAGCCGAGTCGGCTGGCGCGGAAGCCACGCAGCTCCGCGAAGGGTACGTCCGGCACGTTGACATTGAGAATGAGCGAAGACTCGAGCGGCCGCTGCAGGAGCTGCGCCACGAGCAGCCGCGCCACTTCGGCTCCGGTCTCGAAGTGACCGACACCGGTACCGGGCGTGCACAGCGAGATGGCGATCGTCGGCAGGCCGAGGAAGCGTCCCTCGACCGCCGCGGCCACCGTGCCCGAATAGAGCACGTCATCGCCGAGGTTGGCGCCGTCGTTCACGCCCGAGACCACCATGTCGTGCTCGAAGTCGAAGAGACCGCTGATGGCGAGGTGCACACAGTCAGTGGGCGTGCCGGGGACGAAATACACACCGGGCTCGGCCTCGAACACCCGCAGCGGCACATCGAGCGTAAGCGAGTTGCTGGCGCCGCTCTTGTTGCGGTCCGGCGCCACGACCGTCACCTCCGCGAGTGTGGCAAGCGCAGCGCGCAGGCGACGTATGCCCTCGGCACGATAGCCGTCGTCATTACTGACCAGGATCTTCACTTGTCGCGGGTATGTGTGCGCAGCACGAGAGCGGCTGACTATACTGGAAGCTGACAGTGGTAGCGGAGCCAGGCCTGACTGTGCTGCCGGATGATGACGATCTCGAGGAGGAGACCGAGGACGCGCGGCTGTTCCGGCAGGCAGTGCGTGGTGTCCGGCCGTTGCGTGCGCACACCCCTGCGCCGCGGCCGCCCGGTGCCAGGCCGCGTGCACGCTTTACGCGCGCAGATCGGGCGGCCGTGCTGCGCGAGAGCCTCGATCCGGATCCTGCGGATCCGGAGCTGCTCACCGGCGAGACGCTCGTGTTCCATCGTCCGCACATCCCGGCAGCGGTGCTGCGCCGCCTGCGACGCGGCGACTATCGCGTGCAGCGCGAGATCGATCTGCACGGCATGACCGTTGCCGAAGCGAAAGCGGCGCTGCGCGAGTTCCTGGTGGAAGCGCTCGAGCAGCGCGTCCGTTGTGTGCGGATCGTGCACGGGAAGGGACTGCGCTCCGGTCATCGCGGCCCGGTGCTCAAGGCCGCGGTCAGCACGGTCCTGCGCCGCACGGGCGCGGTGCTGGCTTATGTCTCGGCGCGCCCGGTCGATGGCGGCACGGGCGCCCTCTACGTGCTGCTCTCCTGCGGCTGAGCCTCGATGAGCTCTGCCAGCACCGCGGTGGCAAAGCCACCGCGCGTCAGGCGGAAATGCACGCGCACGGACTGCGGTTCGACCTCGCAACGCAGCTCATGGACCGTGAGACGCAGACTGCGGCGCTCCTGTGCCATGCGGGCAGCGGTGCAGGCAGCCGCAGCGTCCGGGTAACGTGCCGCGGCCGCAGTCTCCAGGGCGAGCACCCCAGCGGCGCTCGGTGGACTCCCTTCGCCCCAGAGCGGCCCGGTTGGATGTATCTCGAGACGAAGGCTGCGCTCGATGAGCGCAGCCTCCACGGTCTCGATGGGGAAAACGCTGCCCCGCCCGTCGAGATTGGCCACATCTCCAGCCTGCAGGCGCTCCCAGGTCGCATCCAGCACGCGCGCTGCCAGCACTGCATTGAAAATCAGGCTGCGGGCGGCGGAGAGCGCAAAGCCACGCTGCTGCGGTGGCAGGCGCGCGGGCGGGGTCTCGAGCCGCTGCAGATTGCCGCCGTCGCGGCCGAAGCGTTGCGGACCGAAGTAGTTGGGCACGCCGCGCTGCGCGATGGCGGCAATCCGCGGCGCGAGGCGCGCGGCGAGCTCAGCGCCATCTCCCTCATGTACGCCGATACGTATCGCGAAGCGATTGCCTGCAAGCGCACCGCGCGGCAGCTTGCGCGTGTGCGGGTGAGCTTCCAGCACCTCGAAGCCGGCGCCGCGCATCTCCTGCCAGCTCACCGTGCGCCGGGGTCGCGGCAGCGAGAACCACTGAACCGCCACTGCGCGGCGGTCCTTGAGCCCCGCATAGCCCACCTCATTCGCACGACAGCCCGCGAGCCGCGCCAGCTCGCGAGCCACCCACTGGGTGTTTTCATTGCGCTTGCGGACCCTCAGCAGCACGTGCGCGCCGTCGCCGGCCGGTGCGAACCCGAGCTCCTCCTCCACCATGAAATCCTCGGGCTCGATGCGCAGCCTTCCGTGCGCCGGCGGCGTGCCGTAGGCCCGCGGCGGGGCGAGAGCGGCTTCGCGCGGGCTCAGCTCCCGGGGCGCCACGATGCGCTCGGTGAGAGCAGCACGATCGCCTGCGCGGCAATGCCTTCGCTGCGCCCGAGGAACCCGAGGCCTTCGGTCGTCGTGGCCTTGATGTTGACGCGGTCCTCCGCGATGCCGAGGATCCGCGCGATGCCGCGGCGCATCGCATCACGGAACGGCGCGACCTTGGGAGTTTCCCCGAGAACCGTGAGATCGGCATTGACCACGCTGAGCCCGCGATCGCGCAGCATGGCGAGGACGTCGGCCACGAAGCGCTGACTGTCAGCTCCGCGCCAGCGCGGGTCGGCATCGCTGAAATGCTGACCGATGTCGCCGAGGCCCGCCGCACCGAGCAATGCATCGCAGAGCGCATGCAGTACCACATCTCCATCGGAGTGCGCGCGGACCCCGTGCGAGTGTGGGATGCGAACTCCCCCGAGCATCAGGCAGTCCCCGGGACCGAACGCGTGAACATCGAAGCCAGATCCGATTCTCATTTCCATGCCCTGGGTCGCGCTGCCCTGCCGTGATTGAAGTATCGCCGTTGCGAGCAGCAGGTCCTGCGCGGTGGTGATCTTGAGGTTGCTCGCGGCTGCCCTGACGAGCAGCGGCTCTTCACCGAGCCATTCGAGTGCCTGGGACTCATCCGTGGGAAAGCGCTGCGCGGCATGTGCCGCGTCGAGCGCAGCGCAAAGCCTTCCGTAACGGAACATCTGCGGCGTGAGCGCGTGCCAGAGCGTACTGCGGTCGACGGTTTCCGCCACCGCCGAGCCCGCTTCGATACCCGCGCTCGATTCCGCGGCCGAGCGCTTCAGCGTGTCCGCGGCGGGAGCCGCGAGCAATCCGCCGAGGGGATGCGGGGCGACTCGGTCGAGCAGCCGATCGAGATCCTCCGCGGCGAGGCAAGGCCGCGCCGCATCGTGCACCAGCACCCAATCCGTCCCGGTGGCTCGCCCGGTGAGCGCCTCGAGCGCACGGCGCACGGACAAGCTCCGGTGCTCCCCGCCGACGACCGTACTCACCTGTCGCGGCGCGACACCGGACGGAGCCTGCGCCGCGAGCCGCGGAGCGACCCGCAGCCACTGCCGATCCTCCGGCGCAAGCGCCACTACGATGCCGGCGCAGCGTGGATCGGTCAGAAAGGGATTCAGCGCCCACTCGATCACGGTGCGACCCGCAAGGGGCGCGTACTGCTTGGGCGATACGGAACCGAAGCGCCGGCCGGAGCCGGCGGCCGGCATGATGAGCCAGTACATCGGGCGGCTCCGGGTCAGTGCGCCGCTGCGGTGCGCGTGGGCGAGCGTGCCGGCTGCGGCGTCGGGGCAGTGACCACCTGGTAGAAGGTCTCGTTGCGGGCAATCATGCCGAGGTCGCTCCGCGCGCGCTCCTCGAGCGCATCGAGTCCAGTCTTCAGATCGCGAACCTCGGCGGCGAGCTGGCGGTTACGTTCCTCGAGCTGACCGTTCTCCGCACGCTGCGCCCCGACCGCCTGCTGCAGGCGAGCCAACTGACGTACTCCGTCCTCGGAGAACCATACCCGGTACTGCAGCAGAACGATGGCGACGGCGAGCGCGGCGGCGAGCCACTTCATGGGCTCGACAGCCTATCAGACCGTCCCGGCGTGCGCGAAGTCTCCGCTCAACGCACGTGCTGCGCGCTGCGCGGTGGCGAGCCGCTCCGGCCACACGCGCGCAATGCGGGCGCGCACCGCCTCGACCGTTTCCGGAAGAGCGGTCTCCGGGCGGCCCGCGAATGGAGGTTCGGGGGCATATTCGATGGCGAGCTGCACGGCGCGCGCGTGCTGCTCGCCAGCGATCTCGGCGGTGATGGCGAGCGCCATGTCGATGCCCGCCGTCACGCCCCCGCCGCTGAACAGGTTGCCATCGCGCACGACGCGCGCGGCATCCGGAATGGCGCCGAACAGACCGAGCAGCTCGCGAAACGCCCAGTGACACGCGGCGTGCTTGCCGCGCAGCAGCCCGGCAGCACCGAGCAGCAGCGAGCCGGTGCACACGGAACTGACGTAGCGGGCCTGCCCGGCGAGCCGCCGCAGCGCCGCGAGATACGCGGAATCCTCCATGGCGGCGGCGCAACCGAAACCGCCGGGGACACAAAGGAGAGCGCAGTCATTCACCTGCGCGAGCGGATGGATTCCGGCAAGGGTCAGCCCGCCGGCCGCAAGTTCCCCTCCGTGCGTGGATGCCAGCACGATGCGCGCCTGCGGCAGGCGCGAGAGCACCTCGAGAGGACCGGTGAAATCGAGTTGGGTGACATCGGGATAGAGCGCAAACACGACAGGAAAATCGCTCGCCATCGGCCGGGCCTCCTCGACTGCTACAGGTGCACGGCCATGGTCGCTCAGTTATGCTGTTGGCAGAAATGACGTTCTGACCTCATTTTCTGCCATCGGCCCGGACTGCCACTCAAGCCGCGAGATCTTACGTGCCGCGTCGCATCGCCTTTCTGATCTTCCCGCGCTTTCAGCTGCTCGATGCCGCAGGTCCCATCGCGGCTTTCGAGATCGCCGGGCGCATGCGCGCGGGGACCTATGCGCTGCAGGTGATTGCGCGCGCCCCCGGCGCGATCGCGAGCTCCTCCGGAGTCACCCTCGGCGCGCAGCGCCTCGGCCGGGCGCACGACATCGACACACTGGTGGTGGCCGGCGGCGAGGGCGTGCGTGACGCACTCGACTGCGCGCGTACCGTTGGTTTCATTCGCAGCTGCGCCGAGCGGGCGCGGCGCGTGACGAGCGTGTGCTCGGGCTCTTTCCTGCTCGCCGCCGCGGGACTGCTCGATGGCCGCACCGCGACTACGCACTGGAGCTGCACCGAGGAGTTTCGCGGACGCTTCCCACAGGTGCGGCTCGACCCGGACCGCATCTTCGTGCGCGCGGAGCGCTTCTGGACATCCGCGGGCATCACCGCGGGCATCGATCTGGCACTCGCGCTGATCGGCGAAGACCTCGGCGAGAGCGTGGCGCGTCACACTGCGCAGCAGCTGGTGGTGTACCACCGCAGACCCGGCGGACAGTCGCAGTTCTCGGCGCTGCTCGAGCTCGAGAGCGGCGGCGGGCGCTTCGCCGCGCTGCTCGAGTACATGCGCGCGCACCTCGGCAGCGAGCTCGGGGTGGAGCAGCTCGCCGCCCGCGCCTGCATGAGTCCGCGCAATTTCGCCCGTGCCTTTCACCACGAGACCGGTGTGACTCCGGCCAAGGCGGTGGAGCGTCTGCGGGCCGATGCGGCACGCGCGTTGCTCGATAGTGGCGCTCGCTCGATGCAGGAGATCGCCGACCACTGCGGATTCGGAGATCCCGAGCGCATGCGGCGCGCGTTCCAGCGGCTGTTCGGCACGCCGCCCTCGGCGCTCAAGCGGCTGAGAGCCGAGCACTGACGCGCACGTGTTGGTTTCGGGCGCCACGCGCGCGGCGGCAGAAGGTGGTTCGTCATAACATGTGCCGCAGCGTCGGCAATCCTTACAAAAAAAGTGTTTACCCTAATATCGGCAGGGGCAATGCACTGTAATCCCCGCAGTTCCAGTTCTGGCGCGAATCCTGCATCGCTGACACGGGGTACCGAATTCCCGCAGCGGACTCGTTTTACAGAACAACTAGGAACAACGTCTCATGACACCCAGACTGGCACGGGCAGCCATCAGCATGCTGGTACTTGCATCCGCCGCGGGCGGAGCTTCGGCCACGGTCACCGAGTACACCGATCAGACGGCCTATAGCGCCGCGACCTCGCACTCGCACAGCTTCAACTTCGATGGCGTCACCCCGCCTGGCAGTGCGAGCCTCGGTGACGTCACCCTCGGGGATGTCTCGTTCGATGCCACCATCCCCATCACGGTCGGCAGTGGCACCCCCTTCTATAGCGGAAGCGCTTTCTTCACCAGTTTGTCCCCGAACCCCGGCCTCGATGCAGCCGAAGTGTTGTGCACGCTCGCCGGCTCGCAGGCGATCGGCTTCACCTACGGTGATTTCGCCGATGAGGGCGGACTGCCGTTCACGGTGACGCTGAGCACCGGTGACAGTTTCGTATTGAACAGGCCGTTCAATCCGGGACTCGATACCGGCTTCATCGGCTTTGTCTCCGACACACCGATCACGAGCATCACCTTCCGCAATGACGGCCAAGTGTTCGACCTGCTTCAGGTCGTCAGCTCTTCGGCGGGCGCGGCCGGAGTGCCGGAGCCGGCTCCGTTGGGGCTGATGGCCACCGGGTTGCTCGCGCTCGCGGTGCTCGCGCGGAGCCGCACACTGAAGGCCGGGCGTGTGATCAGGCTGCTGCGCCGCGCAGACCGCGGCAGACGCTGCTAACGCCTCAGACCTTTACCGCAAAGGCCTCCCGCCCCGCGTAGCGCACCGCGCCGAGCTCGGCCTCGATGCGCAACAACCGGTTGTACTTGGCGACGCGATCCGAGCGCGACAGCGAGCCGGTCTTGATCTGCGTGGCGGCGGTGGCGACTGCGATGTCCGCGATCGTGCTGTCCTCGGTCTCGCCCGAGCGGTGCGAGACCACCGCGGCGTAGCGCGCCGCATCGGCCGTATCGATGCACTCGAGTGTCTCGCTCAATGTGCCGATCTGGTTCGGCTTGATGAGAATGGCATTGGCGATGTGCTTGGCGATCGCTTCCTTGAGGATCTTCGTGTTGGTGACGAAGACATCATCCCCGACCAGCTGTGTGCTCTTGCCGAGCGCCCGGGTGAGTTGCGCCCAGCCGTCCCAGTCCGCTTCGCTCATGCCGTCCTCGATGCTGATGATGGGGTAGCGCGCGGCGAGATCGGCGAGATAATCGGTGAAGGCCGCGGCGGAGAAGCTGCGCTTCTCGCCGCGGAGCTCGTAGCGCCCGTCACGGAAGAACTCCGAGCTGGCGACGTCGAGCCCCAGAAACACGTCCCGGCCGGCCCGGTAGCCGGCGCGCTCGATCGCTTCCAGGATCAGTACCAGCGCGGCCTCGTTCGACTCGAGGCTCGGCGCAAACCCTCCTTCGTCGCCCACCGCGGTCGATAGCCCGCGTGCGGCGAGCAGTTGCCGCAGCGCATGGAATACCTCGGCGCCGTAGCGCAGCGCCTCGCGGAAATTCGGTGCGCCGACCGGGAGGATCATGAACTCCTGGATGTCGAGGCTGTTGTTGGCGTGGGCACCGCCGTTGACGATGTTCATCATCGGCACCGGCATCACCGGCTCGTGCCGACCCGCGCCGAGCCCGGCGAGGTAACGGTAGAGCGGAACGCGCGCATCGGCCGCGGCCGCACGCGCGGTGGCGAGCGACACGCCGAGGATGGCGTTGGCGCCGAGGCGCGCCTTGTTCTCGGTGCCATCGAGCTCGATCATGCGCCGATCGATCACCGCCTGGGCGCGCGGATCCTGCCCGGTGAGCGCCGCCTTCAGCACGGTATTGACGTGCTCGACCGCTTTCAGGACGCCTTTGCCGCCATAGCGGCTCTTGTCGCCATCGCGCAGCTCGACCGCCTCGCGCGTCCCGGTCGAGGCTCCGGAGGGCACCGCGGCGCTGCCCTGAGCACCTGAGTCGAGCAGCACATCGACCTCGACCGTTGGATTGCCGCGGGAGTCGAGGATCTCACGTCCACGAATATCGGCGATAAGGCTCATCTCGTGCGTCTCCTTCGCTCACCGGGCCTGCAGCAGCGATTCCTCGAATGGCACTTTCTTCACGGCGCGATCGAGCTCGGCGAGCGTCGCGAGCAGCGGCTCCATGCGTGCCAGCGGCCACGCGTTCGGCCCGTCGGAGAGCGCCTCTTCGGGCCGCGGATGTGTCTCCATGAAAAGCCCCGCCACCCCGGCGGCGACCGCGGCCCGCGCCAGCACCGGGATGAACTCGCGCTGCCCACCGGAAGCGCTCCCCTGGCCACCGGGCAGCTGCACCGAGTGCGTGGCGTCGAAGACTACCGGACAGCCGGTGGCGCGCATGATCGAGAGCGAGCGCATGTCGGAAACCAGATTGTTGTAACCGAAGGAAAAGCCGCGCTCGCACACCATGATGGCCTGATTGCCGGTGGAGCGCGCCTTGTCGACCACGTTCTGCATCTCCCATGGGGAGAGGAACTGTCCCTTCTTGATGTTCACCGGCTTGCCCTGGGCAGCGGTGTTGAGGATGAAATTCGTCTGCCGGCAAAGGAAGGCCGGTGTCTGCAGCACATCGACCACCGCGGCGACCTCGGCGAGCGGCGTGTCCTCGTGCACATCCGTGAGCACCGGGACCTTGAGGGCACGGCGCACCTCCTCGAGTACCTTCAGGCCCGCCTCGATGCCCGGCCCACGGAAGCTGCCGCGCGAGGAGCGGTTCGCCTTGTCGTAGGAGGCCTTGAAGATGAAGGGAATGTGCAGCCGGCTGGTGATTTCCCGCAGCCGCCCGGCGATTTCCTGCGTGAGCGCCGGGCTCTCGATCACGCACGGGCCGGCAATGAGAAACAGCGGCTGGCCTGCTCCGACCTCATGCCCGGCAAGTTGCATGGCAGATGGGGACGCTGCGGGCTCGAGCGGCCGCGGCGCTCAGGCGCCGGCCGCCTGCGGCAGCTGTGACGCGCGTTGCGCACGCGCGGCACGGATGAAGCCGGTGAACAGTGGATGCCCGTCACGCGGCGTGGAAGTGAACTCGGGGTGGAACTGCGTCGCCACGAACCACGGGTGATTCGGCAGCTCGACCACCTCCACCAGTCCATCGCGCGAGAAACCCGAGAAGCGCATGCCGGCGTGCCGGTAGCGCTCGAGATAGTGGTTGTTGAACTCGTAGCGATGCCGGTGGCGCTCCATGATCAGGTCGCGGCCGTACATCTCACGTGTGCGCGTGCCCGCTCCGAGCTGCACTTCCTGTGCACCGAGGCGCATCGTGGCGCCCTTCTCCGAGCCCTCATCGCGCGTCTGTGCGCCATGCACCTGGTCCTGCCATTCGGAAATGAGCGCGATCACCGGATGGGGGGTGGCACGGTTGAACTCGGTGCTGTTGGCGTCGGCGAGCCCGAGCACGTGGCGGCCATATTCGACGATCGCCACCTGCATGCCGAGACAGATCCCGAGGTAGGGCACTGCGTGCTCGCGC
>Ga0306920_100002583_pt1 | contig 22886 bp, 24 predicted proteins | sample flu12Cox44000170_FD_204666 | JGI IMG/M metagenome (GOLD analysis project Ga0306920, IMG submission 204666) | Lab enrichment of tropical soil microbial communities from Luquillo Experimental Forest, Puerto Rico - flux4day.12C.oxic.44.000.170 (v2)... | ecosystem: Environmental > Terrestrial >...
TCCGACGTCGCGGGGCTGGCGCGAAAGTTTGACGCCGCCGACGAGATCGGCTCGATTTTCGCTGATGGCGAGCGCCGCGGCCTCCCGGTCCGAGGCCTGCGTCGACAAGGTGAACACCGACAGCCCGCGCATCTCGGTGTCCGGCAGCGCATCGGCGTGGATCGACAGGAACAGGTCGGCCTTCCATGCGCGGGCCCGCGCGACACGCTCCCGAAGCGGAAGAAACTCGTCGATGCTGCGAGTCAGCACGACGCGGTAACGCCGCCGCGCCGCGAGCGCACGGGCGAAGTCCCGTGCCGTCTCCAGGGCAATATCCTTTTCATAGACGCCCTCCGGGCTAATCGCACCGGGATCGACCCCGCCGTGACCGGGATCGATGACCACCGTCGGAATGCGTCGCGCCGGCGGCGTTCCCCTTGCCGCTGGCTGGGCAAATGCCGAGTTGAAACGCCACCCGCCGACAGCACAAAGAGCAAGGCCGCGCAGCACCCGGCGCCGCCCGCTATTCATGTTCGCATACCCCACCCCTCCGGCAAATCCTCGCTCCAAGCGAGTGCTGCCGGTGAATGGCTTATCTTACTGCTAAGCCGCCGGTGCCGGTAGATATCGAGATGGGACTATTCGCGGCTGCGGCGGTCGTCATAGAAGCGCTGTAGCGGCATAGGCTCGGGGAGCCGCTCCCGCCACAACCGCCGGCGAAACAGACTTGCGATCCGCAAAGCAAGTCCACGCACCGGCCGCAAAACCGTGAGAGGAACGATCTGAGCTGTTCTACTGGGAGGACGTCGCAGGCTCCTCATGCCCGATCGCCGGAAATCGGCTACCCAGATGTCGACCCGACGCTCCGATATGCCGAATACGGTCGCGGCTTCGGCACTAGTCCATCCATCCACGAGAACGCGCTGGACGATGAGCGCACGCCGCGCCACCGTCATTGCGCGAGGCTGGGCAGACGCGCTCTTCATGTATTGGTAACGCGCGCAGCCGCTGAATAATTCCAGGATATCAGCGGGCGACGTCGACCACTGTGCGACCCCGCACGTCGCCCCTGAGGATCTGCGGCGCCATCTCCGGCAGGGCAGACAACGGAACGGTCTGGGTCATCTGTTCGAGGTGGTCGAGCGGCAGGCCGCCAACCAGACGCTGCCAAGCCTCGACCCGCTCGTGATGCGGGCACATCACCGAATCGATGCCCAATAGGCTCACGCCGCGCAGCAGGAATGGGATCACCGTCGCCGGCAGCTCGCTGCCACCGGCGAGCCCGCAGGCGGCAACACCAGCCCGATAATTGAGCTGGGTGAGGATCGTCGCCAAGGTCGTGCCGCCGACCGCATCGACCGCGCCGGCCCACCGCTCGCTGTCGAGAGGGCGGGACGGCGTTGCCGCCAGCGCCGCGCGGTCGATCAAATCGGCGGCACCAAGCCCGGTCAGATAATCGCGCAACTGCGGCCGGCCGGTCGAGGCGACGACCCGGTATCCGAGCTTTGACAGCAGCGCCACCGCGACGCTGCCGAGACCGCCGGCCGCACCGGTCACGAGGACATCGCCCGCGCCGGGACGCAACCCGTGGCGCTCGAGGGCAATGACGGCGAGCATCGCGGTCAACCCGGCAGTACCGATCGCCATCGCCTGCTTCGCGGTCAGCCCGTCCGGCCGGCGCACCAGGTGCGAGGCCTTGACCCGCGCCTTCTCGGCATAGCCGCCCCATTGCGTCTCGCCAACCCGCCAGCCGGTCAGGATTACCGGGTCGCCCGGCGCGAACTCGGATGAATCCGAGCGCTCGACGGTTCCGGCGAAATCGATGCCGGGGACATGCGGGTAGCTGCGCACCAGGCGGCCGATACCTTGCAGGATCATCCCGTCCTTGTAATTCAAGGTCGAGCATTCGACCGCGACGGTGACCTCGCCCGGCGGCAGCCGCGCCTCGTCGACCGGCTCGATGCGAGGAGCTACCTTTCCGCCCTCCTCGTGCAATACCAGCGCGCGGAACGTTGCCATAGTGTGCCTCCCTCTCTCGTCACCCCCGCGAAAGCGGGCATAGGGCAAGCGGCTGAGAGCCGGGCCGCTGGGTTCCCGCTTCCGCGGGAACGACGTTACGCGCGCAGCGGCTCGAGAATGCTGACAAAATTGGCGACGGCCGCACCGCCCATATTCATGACCCCGGCGAGCGCCGCACCCGGCACCTGGATACCCCCTGCCCTAGCCGTCACCTGCATCGCCGCCAATACATGCATCGACACCCCGGTGGCGCCGATCGGGTGGCCTTTCGATTTGAGCCCGCCCGACGGGTTGACCGGCAATTTGCCGTCCTTCTCGGTCCAGCCTTCGAGGATCGCCCGCGCACCCTCGCCTTTCGGGGTCAACCCCATCGCCTCGTACTCGATCAGCTCGGCGATCGTAAAACAATCATGGGTCTCGACCAGGTCGAGATCGTCGAGCCCGAGACGGGCGCTGGCGAGTGCGCGCTTCCAGGCGAGGGCCGGCCCCTCGAAAGCGATGACGTCGCGCCGGCTCATGGGCAGAAAGTCGTTGACCTGTTCGGCGGCGCGAAAGATCACCGCCTTCTTGAGGCTCAGCGCGGTCACCGTGTCGGCCAGCACGACCGCAGCCGCCCCATCGGAGACCAGCGAGCAATCGGTGCGCTTCAATGGCCCGGCGACGATCGGGTTCTTGTCCGACACCGTGCGGCAGAATTCATATCCCAGATCCTTCTGCATCTGGGCGAGCGGGTTGGCGACCCCGTTCTTGTGGTTCTTTGCGGCGATCCGCGCCAGCGCATTCGACTGGTCGCCGTAGCGCTGGAAATAGCTCTGCGCGATCTTGCCGAAAATGCCGGCGAAGCCGCCCTCGATCGCGTCTTCCTCTTTGCGGTAGCTGGCGCCGAGCAGGATGTCGCCGACCTGCGCGCCGGAGACCTCGGACATCTTTTCGACACCGACGACGAGCGCCAGACGGGCGCGTCCGGCGGCAATTGCGTTGAGTCCTTGATGGATCGCCGCCGAACCGGTGGCGCAGGCATCCTCGACCCGGGTCGCCGGCTTGAAGCGGAAACCGGGGTCGGCCTGAAAGACCAGCGAGGCCGGGAATTCCTGGCGCACAAAGCCGCCGTTCATCGTACCGAGATAGACGGCATCGATGTCGGCGGCGGAGACCCCGGCATCGGCCAAGGCCGCTTGCGTGACCTCGACGATCAGCGACTCGATGTCCCTGCCCTCGTGCCTGCCGAATTTGCTGTGCGCCCAACCAACGATGCACCCGCTCATGCCGTCCTCCAGTGTGCCGGTCGCGGACGATAGCGAGCCCGCCCGCGCCGGCCTATCCTGATATGGGACGGCTTTGCGGTGGTGCGACTCCCAGATGCACTGCTAAGGACGCGCGTCACTCAGTCGCCGCGCTCGGGGGCGACCTTCCAGTCGTCGACGCTCGTTTGCGTGGGCTGCGGTTCGGTAAATCCGGGCGGGGTGAACTCTGCCACTACTTCGTGGATATGACGGCCGCCGTCGCTTATCACAAACCTGATTTCCAAGACACCACTTGAGGTGCCGGGAGGCACATGAGGCACGTTTAAATCGATCTCCATGCTGCCCGTGCAGTCGGAATTGACCATATAGGTGCCCGTTTCCTGCCCTTTCGGGGCAAAATCGGTCTGGCCACGCGTTCGTAGGGCGTCACCGTTGTAGTCGCGCTGAGTGAGCCCGCCGCGGCCGTCGAAAACCTTGATGCCCGCCACAACAGAGGATGGACCGTCCGGAAGACCTGGCGGAGTGTAGGCGGTGACGCCGAACGCATATTCGCCCTTGAGCGTCGCGTCCGAACACCCGAAATCGTCGCTTCCTCCCGCCCAAGCGGCAGCGCTTAGCGCCGGCAAGGCGATCGCAGCCAACAAGGTTCCTTTCGAGAGCCGTCTCTTCATTCTCGATCTCCCTTTATGGCTATGTATTGCGCCAGGGTGGCTTGCACCCGGGAACCGACAAAAGGCCGATAGCGGCGGGGAGGCAATAAAGCGGCGATGAAATCTTTTGAATCGGTTTGAAATGTTGCAAAACTCCTCTTTACGAGGAAATTGGCGGTCACAAGGCCTCGCTATGAACCTTTCTCGTGGAGGCGCACACGCATGTAGACACCTGCCAGCGCCGACGTTTTCCTGTTCGAGGGGTTTCGTCTCGACAGAAGCGGGCTATCCCGGCGGGATCAGAACGGCGCCTTTATTCCGATCGTGATCGGCTCGCGCGCCCTCGAGGTGCTCCATACGTTGGTCGAGCGATCTGGGGAGCTCGTCTCAAGGGACGAGATCCTGGATGCCGTGTGGCCGGGAACCGTGGTCGAGGGGAGCAACTTGCCGGTGCAGATCGCCGCACTCCGCCGGGTCCTCGATCGAGGGCGAGCGGACGGCAGCTGTATCCAGACGGTGCCCGGCCGTGGCTACCGGTTCGTGCCTCCGGTAAAACCGGAATGGGCGGAAGCAGGTCTCCCGTTGCCTGACAAGCCGTCGATCGCGGTATTGCCGTTTGCCAATCTGAGCGGCGATCCGGAGCAGGAGTATTTCGCCGACGCCATGGTCGAGGAGATCATCACTGCGCTTTCTCGGATCAGATGGCTCTTCGTCATCGCCCGCAATTCGAGTTTTACGTACAAGGGCCAGGTGGTCGATGTGAAACAAGTCGGTCGCCAGCTCGGCGTCCGCTATGTCCTCGAAGGCTCGGTCCGCAAAGCAGCCAGCCACGTGCGGATCACTGCCCAGCTGATCGACGCGTCGACGGGCACCCATCTGTGGGCCGACCGCTTCGACGGTTTGCTGGAAGAAGTCTTCAAACTTCAGGACGAGGTGGCGTCGGGTGTCGCGGGGGTCATCGAGCCGGCATTGCAGGCCGCCGAAGCGGCTCGCTTCGCGAGTCGGCCTGCCGCTCAATTGACGGCTTACGATTTGTACTTGCGTTCTCTTGCCCTCGGCCTCTCCTACGAGAAGGACCGGGTGGCCCAAGCGCTCGACCTACTCAAGCAGGCGATAGAACGCGATCCACATTACGGCCCGGCGCTTGCGTTAGCCGCCAGTTGTCACCAAAGGTTCGCGGTAATGAGCTGGCCCGCGGACCTGGAAGTCGTGCGGCGCACCAGTGTCGATTTTGCTCGACAGGCGCTTCGATTTGGCCCCGACGAGCCCGACGTTCTCGCGCTCGCTGGCTTTGCCCTCGGATATTTCGGCGAAGATATCGATGCTGCAGTCGGTTTGATCGATCGTTGCCTAGCCCTCAACCCGAGCTCGGCACGGGGCTGGCACTGGAGCGGTTTGCTAAGGGTTTTTGCCGGTCACCCCGATCTTGCGCTCGAACATTTTGCGATCTACTTGCGCCTTAACCCGCGCGATCGTCCAGCACCTTATCTTAACAGCATTGGCGAAGCCTATTTCTTCAGTCGACGGTTCGACGAGGCGGCGGTAAACCTGCGCGCTTCACTCGAACGGGCTCCCGGCTTTCCGATAACCTACCGCGTCCTTGCTTCCTGCTTTGCGCATATGGGACGGCTCGACGAGGCGCGACAGATCATTGCGCGGTTGCGGGCCATTACCCCTGCCGTGCTGGAGAGCGCGACGCGGTACAGGAACCCTGAGCTCCGAGAGCTTTTTCTGTCGGGTCTGCGGCTGGCGGCTAAAGCAAGCTGAGTCGAGGCAAATGCCAGAACAGATCGACACGATTTCATTGCGTCGACCGGACGATTGGCACCTCCGTCTAAGAGACGGTACGATACCTGCCGCGCTGATGCCGGATCGAAAGGGTGGCCGATGACGGATACGCGGGGCCTCTATGACGTGGATTTCGTCGCCTGGACCGAGCAGCAGGCAGCGGCGTTGCGCGCGGCGGCGCACGGCGGCACCAATCAGCCGCTCGATTGGGAGAACTTGGCCGAGGAGATCGAAAGCTTGGGCAAATCGGATCGGCGCGAGCTACGCAGCCAGATCTACAGAGTCATCAGGCATTTGGCCAAGCTGCAGTTTTCCCAGGCGACCGACCCTCGCGGTGGCTGGCGCGACTTGGTGAGGGACGGGCGCAAGCAAGCGGCGCTCGTCCTCGCCGACACCCCGAGCCTGAAGCCGCAGCTCGACCAACTCGTCTCCGAGGAAAGCCCCGAGGCGATCAACCGCGCCGTTTCCGATCTTGGCGAATTTGGCGCAGTCGATGCGGCGGCGCAGCGGGCCCCGCACCAAACCCGATACAGCGTGGACCAGGTCCTCGGCGATTGGTTTCCGCCGCAGCCGAGCGAACCGGCGCGAGCGGCGTAGTCATATTCGCCCAAGCTACAAGGGAATGGATACGATCACATTGCGCCGGCCGGACGATTGGCACGTGCATTTGCGGGACGGCGCGATGCTCGCTGCGGTCGTCCCGTACACGGCCCGGCAGTTCGCCCGGGCGATCGTGATGCCGAATTTGGTACCGCCAGTGATCGATGTCGCGGCAGCCCGCGTGTACCGCAAGCGCATCCTTGCGGCGCTTCCCGCGGGCGCCGAGTTTACGCCGCTGATGACCTGCTATTTAACCAACATGACCGATCCGCAAGAGGTCGCGCGCGGCTGGGAGGAAGGCGTCTTTGCCGCGACCAAGCTCTACCCGGCGCACGCCACGACGAACTCGGCTTCCGGCGTCACCGATTTCGACCGGGTCATGCCAGTTTTCGAGCGCATGGCGGCGATTGGCATGCCGCTGCTTATCCATGGCGAGGTGACCGACCCGGAGATCGATGTATTCGACCGCGAGGCGGTGTTCATCGACCGGGTGCTCGATCCGCTGCGACGGCGGCTGCCCGAATTGCGCATTGTGCTCGAGCACATCACAACCGAAGAAGCCGTCGCCTATGTCGAAGCCGGCAGTGCAAATCTGGCGGCGACGATCACCGCGCATCATCTGGTGATCAACCGCAACGCCATCTTCACGGGCGGCATCCGCCCGCATCTCTACTGTCTGCCGATCGCCAAGCGGGAGAAGCATCGCCGAGCGTTGCGTCAGGCCGCCACGTCGGGAAATCCGCGGTTCTTTCTCGGCACCGACAGCGCGCCGCATCCGGTTTTCGCCAAGGAGATCGCTTGCGGCTGCGCCGGCATCTTCACCGCCCCCTGCGCCCTCGAAGTCTACGCCGAGGTCTTTGAGGAAGAGGCGGCACTCGACCGTCTCGAAGCCTTCGCCGCGCTGAACGGACCCGACTTCTACCGACTGCCGGTCAACGAGGCCCGGGTCACCCTGCGGCGGGAGCCCTTTACGGTGCCCGAGCATATCGGCGAGGGTGGGAACGCGATCGTCCCATTCCGCGCCGGTGAGAGCTTGCGCTGGCGCCTCGCCCTGTGATCCCCGGACCAGCCCGCGCATCGCCAAAAACAACGTAAATCGTGATTCTAGCAATCGAAAAGGCCCTGCGGCCGGCTATGACGGGCAATCATATCAATAACTTCCAGATCAAATTCGTTACTTAGCGGAACAATGGAATTTTGCCGCCGATCAACGAATTGAAGCGGCCTTATCAATCGAATTACAACCGAATTGGTTGAAGACGCGGGCAAGCGTGGAGAGAGCGATGAGGACGGGGGCAGAATATCGGGCGGCGTTGCGCGACGGGCGGCGGGTATGGGTCTTGGGCGAGGGCCTCATCGAGGATGTGACGACGCATCCGGCAACCCGCGCCATGGTCGACGAATACGTCGCCTGGTACGAACTGCATGCTAATCCCGAATGGGCGGACGTACTCCTCTCGCCTCCTGACGGTCGGGGCAACCGGAGGCCCTGGGCTTATCACGTCCCAAAGTCGTCTGATGATCTTGGCGGCATGGGTCGGAGCTTCTCGAAGACGACGTTTTTGAGTGCCGGCAACATCACCCATACCCCAGCCTATGGTAATTTGATCGCGCTGGGTGTCGTGACGGCGGTGCAAGACTGCAACGCCTCGCCGCAACAGATCGCCAACGCGCTAGCCTATCGCGAGCATATCGCCGCCACCGGGCGATTTCTGACCTTTTGCGGCGGCGCCGCGACGATCGGCTATCGCCTGCGTGAAGACCCGCGCGAGCGCAACGCCGTGCGGCTCGTCCGCGAGACCGATGCTGGCGTCGTCGTCAGCGGCAAGATCGGCATGCATACGAGCCCAGCCTATGCCGAGGATGTCCTTGTCGGCGCCCTAAATGGCATTCAGATCGGCGAGCATCATGCGAGCTTCATCGTGCCGATCGCCGCTTCCGGGGTCACCACCGTGTGCCGCAAGATCGCGGTGCGCAACCAAAACCCGTTCGTCGCCCCGCTAAGCAGCCGCTTTGACGAGCTCGACGGTCAGATGTGGCTCGATGAAGTCTTCATCCCGTGGGAGCGGGTGTTTTTTGTCGAGGCGTCGCCTGAGCCGATCGCCCGGTGGCTGTTGTGGCATCACCTCTACGGGTGGCTGTCACGAGCGGAGTTCACCCTTGGCCTGGCGCTGGCCTTGACCCATGCGATGGGCCTCAACGAGCATGCGCCGACGATCGAATACCTCGTCGACCTGATCACCGACGTGCAGACCGCTCGCAGCTGCCAGACGGCTGCCGAGCTTGACCCGCAATTCACCGCCGCGGGCTATTGTGTTCCCAACCACAGGCATGTGATGCCCGGCGGCATTGCGATACTCAAGGCCCGCCAGCGCATGGCTGAGATCCTGCGCATTCTGCCCGGCTCCTCGCTCGTTGTCGCTCCGTCCGATCTCGACCTTGCGGCGCCGGAGCTGGCGTCCGGGCTGGAAGAATCGTTCGGCGGAGGCGGCTATACCGCATTGCAGCGCTCGGCCCTGCTCCAAATGGCTTGGGACCACGTCTCGTCGTCGCTCGACGGCCGCGATTCCGCCTTCGAATTGCATGCCAGCGGCGGCATGCCAGCCTGGCGCGGGCGGCTTCGCCGCAGCTTCGAAGGCTACAACGAGCTCGCCAACGCAGTGCTGCGCCAGCTCGACCTGCCTATGCCCGAGATCGACCTGACCAGCATCCCCGCCGCCCCGGTCGCCCCCCGCCGACCGGTAACGCCGCCGCCCAAGTCATTGTAGATAGAGGCGGGGCACGCAAACGCGGTATCGGTCGTCCGCCACCGGCAAGACCGCGACGTCAACCGAGTAGCACGCGCGCAGCGTCTCGGGGGTAATGACGTCGGCCGGAGCCCCGATCCGCAGCAATTCGCCGCCGGCCAGCACCGCCACCCGGTCGGCGCAGGCGAACGCCTGCTCGGGGTGATGGGTAGACAGCAGCACGCTTAGCCCGCGCGTCTCGGCGAGGTTGCGAACCGCATCGAGGACCCGCACCTGGTTCCCGAAATCGAGGCTCGCGGTCGGCTCGTCGAGGACCAGGATCCGCGGCTCCTGAGCCAGCGCGCGGGCGACCAAGGCGAGCTGCCGCTCGCCGCCACTGACCCGCAACCATTCGCGCTGGACCAAATGCTCGATGCCCAATGCCGCGATGGCCTCGTCCGCCGCCCGGCGATCGGCCGCCGACGGTGACACGAACGGGCCGCGATGCGCGGTACGGCCCATCAATACGAGCTCGGCCACGGTGAACGGAAATCCTCCGCCGCTGTTTTGCGGCACATAGCCGAAGGTCCGCGCCCGCCGGCGCGGGCTCCATCCCAAGATCGGCTCGCCGTCGACCCGCACTGTCCCGGCACGCAACGGCAGCAGGCCGAGGATCGTCTTGAACAATGTCGATTTACCTTCGCCGTTGCGGCCGAGCACGCACAGTACTTCCCCGGCGGCAACGGTGAAGCCGATATGATGTCCTACGGCCCGCCCGGGATAGCCGTAGCCGAGATCCTCGACCGCAAGCCGTGGTTCGCTCATGACCAGGCCGGGCGCCGGCCAAAAGCCAGCAGCCACAGAAATACCGGCGTGCCGAACGCCGCCGTCAGCACCCCGAGCGGCAATTCGACAGCGCCGATGGTGCGCGCCGCGGTGTCGACGGCGAGTAGGTAGCCGGCGCCGAACAAAAGGCTGACGGGCAGCAGCCGGGCAAACGCCGGCCCGACCACGAGTCGGGCCAGGTGCGGCACGACGAGCCCGACCCAGCCGATGATGCCGCTCGCTGCGACCGCCGCCGAGGTCATCAGGGTAGCCGCGGCGATCACGACGGTGCGCAGCATACGGGTATCGAGGCCGAGGGCGGTCGCCTCCTCCTCACCCAAGGTCATCACATCGATCTGCCAGCGCAGCAGGCCGAGCGGGATCAGCCCGATCGCCACCGCCGGCAACAGGCTCGTCAGGTCGCGCGGGTTGGCCGCCGCGAGGCTGCCCAACAGCCAGAAGGTGATCGCCGGCAGCTGGTTGTAGGGGTCGGCGAGATACTTCAACATCCCGACACCGGCGCCGAACAGCGCGCCGATGACGACCCCGGCCAGCACCAGAACCAGCACCGCGTCGCGGCCGCGGATCGCCGCGGCGATGCCATAGACGATGACCACCGCCATCAGCCCGCCGGCAAAGGACGCGGCTTCGATCGCCAGTACCGGCAACGACAGAAAGATCCCTACCACCGCGCCGAAAGCCGCACCTGCGGAAACGCCGAGGATGTCGGGCGAGACCAGCGGGTTGCGGAACAGCGATTGATAGGCCGCTCCCGAGCCGGCGAGTGCGGCGCCGACGGCGAGTGCGGCCAGCACGCGCGGCAGCCGGATTTGCAGGATGACTGTTTCGGCCGGCAGCGGCAGCGGTGAGGCGGCGCCGGTGGTTTTAGCGAGCAGGAATCCGAGTAGGTCTCTCGGGGCAAGCGGATATGGTCCGAGAGCGATTGCTGCGGCGACGATCAGCAGCAGAGCAAGCGCCGCGCCGGCGATAAGCGCATGGTAGCCGAAAGCCGATGCAGGCTCAGACCGGCGGCTCGGCGAGAAGCCCGTCGAGCTGCGCGTCGCTCGGCTCCTGCTGGTAGAAGAGGGCATAAAAGCGGCGGGCCTCGGCACGGATATCCTGCGGGAACGCCGTAGGATAGAGCAGCTTGCCGAGCCATAGGAGCCCGATCAGCCGGTTGGGCGCCGGCGGATTGTCGAGCCACGAAAACGGCAGATCGGGCACGAAATGGATGTTCCCGGTCTGCACCGCCTTGACTTCGCGCCACACCGGGTCGGTGCGGACCGTCGCGTGAAAGCGCCGGTCGACGGTCAGGATCACATCGGGCTGCCAGGCCAGGATCTGCTCCGGGGAGATGTCGACGATCGTCTTCGGCGCGATTTCCTTTCCGGCGACATTGCAGGCACCGACCAGATCGACGACCTCGCTGCCGATCGAACCGGCGACCGCCGTTTCGAGGCCGCGTGGTCCGCGCGCGACATAAACACTCCGGCGGCTCGACTGCGGGATCTTCTCCGTAGCTTTCCGGACCTCGGCAAGCACGCCTTCCGCGTAATGGGCAAGGGTTTCCGCTCTCTCGGAAACGCCGAGCACGGCGCCGACATTGCGCAGGGTTTCGGGGGTGTCCGCCAGATGGCCGCCGATCAGCACCGCCGGGATGTGCGTCTGCTCCTGCACCCGGTCGGCGAGCGACACATAGGTCGGTGAGGTGTCGCCGACATCGAGCACCAGATCGGGCATCAGCCGCACGACGTTTTCTAGGTTCACGGTGTTGCCGCGACCGGTCAGGCGGCCGAGTTCGGGGAGTTCGGCATGCCGCGCAGGCAGAAAGGCCTGCGCTTCGAGGCCAGGCGCTCGGGTCCATCCGAGCATCTTTCCCGGCGCCGCGATATAGAGCGTGACCGAAGCCGGCGGCCCCGCCGGAAAGACGCGGTGCACCTCGTCCGGGAGGTCGATCCGCCGGCCGGCAGAGTCGGTGACGGACCTCCCCTCCGCAAGCGACGGCGCAAATGCCAGCCCGGCAGCCGCACCCGCGCTGAACCCGAAGAAGTCCCGTCGCCTCACTTGGCGACCATCACATCCGATGCCTTGATCACTGCAAACGCGTCGTCGCCGACCTTCAGAGCGAGATCGTCGACGGCCTCATTGGTGATCGACGAGGTGACGATCACCCCGCCGCCGATGTCGATGCGAACATGCGCCGTCGTCTGCCCCTTGGTCACGCCGACGATCTTGCCTTTGAGCTGGTTGCGGGCGCTGAGCCTCATCACGATCTCCTTGCTGCTGCGGCCGCTCGTTCTATCTTATCGGATATCACGTCTGCCAGTCCGAGGGTGTTTATGCCGCAGATCGCACCTGTTAGGATGGACGCGGGTGGCGGGAGTAGAGCCGTGATGCTGAGCGCAGACAATTCGATCCTCGGTGAGACGATCGCCTTGATCGGTGAAATCCTTGGGCCGGACCTGGACGAGATCACGATCGAAAGGGCGGTGGTCGGGCTGTTTTTCACCGGCGTCAAGCTCAGCAACGGGATCGCAGGCGCCAGTGCCACGCCGATCAAATCGATCCCCGAGGCGGTATGCTGTCCGACCTCGGCGATGGCGATGCCGTTTTCGGGAAAATTGCGTGGCCGACGGGCGGCCGATCTGGCGCGCGAAGCCCTCTCCGATCACGGGATCCGTCGCGCGATCGGGATTGCGACCGTCAATGCCCTGGCCGATGTCTGCTGGCAGCACCGGCCGCATCCAGAAGTCGAGTTGTGCTGCGACGTCGACGCCTTCGATGCGACCGATATCCGTCCCGGCGACAAGGTCGTGGTGGTCGGCGCCTTTGTGCCGTTCCTGAAGGAGCTGAAACGCCGCGGGCAGGGCTATCTGGTGCTCGAGCAGGACCCCGCGACGTTGAAGGCGGACGAGCTGCCGTTCTTCCGCCCAGCCGAGCAGGCGCCCGAGATATTGCCAAATGCCGATGTCGCGCTGATCACCGGTGCCACCCTCGTCAACAATACACTCGAAGAGCTGTTGGCACTGACCCGCCCCGATGCCCGCGTCACGGTCGTCGGACCGACGGTCGGAATGCTGCCCGATGCGTTTCTCGCCCGGGGTGCCGATGTTCTGGGCTGCGTCAGGATCATCGAGCCCGATGCCTTTCTCGAGCTGTTGGCTGAGGGGGGATCGGGCTACCACTTCTTTGGGCGCTCGGCGCAAAAGCTGGTGCTCGTCCGCCGCCCTGCCGGGTTCGCTACCAGAGCCGCGTAACCTTCACCAGCGGTTTCGTCCGCGCCTGCTTCCCGGAGGCGAGTTGTGCCGTACATATCCTCCTCGATCCGCCCGGCGTTGATTGTCGTGGTGCTGCTGTTTGGCGCGGGTCTGGCGTTGCGCGGCTTGCCGACGGCGGCCGAAAGCGCCCGCTCGATCCCGCCGCCGGCGCTCGACGAACCGGCGGACCCGCAAGCGACATCCCAAGTCGCGGTGCTAGCCGGCGGCTGCTTCTGGGGCGTTCAGGGCGTGTTCCAGCATGTCGAGGGTGTCACCAGCGCCGTTTCCGGCTATGCCGGCGGCGCTGCCGACACGGCGCATTACGAGACGGTGAGCACCGGCACGACCGGCCACGCCGAATCGGTGCGGATCACCTTCGATCCCCGCCGGATCAGCTACGGCCATATCCTGCAGATCTATTTTTCGGTCGCCCATGACCCGACCGAGCTCGACCGCCAAGGCCCGGATGCTGGGACTCAATATCGCTCGGCAATTTTCCCGACAAATCCTGAGCAGGCGCGCGTCGCCGAGACCTATATTGCACAGCTCAATCAGGCACACGCGTTTAATGCGCCGATCGTTACCAAGATCGAACCCGGCCGAGACTTCTACCCGGCCGAGGATTATCATCAGGACTTTCTGGCGCGTAACCCGAACTACCTTTATATTATGACCTATGACTTGCCAAAGATCGAGAATCTGAAGCGCTTGTTTCCGGATTCGTACCGGGCGACCCCGGTGCTGGTCGCTGCGGCAGCGCCACGGAGCTAGCCGCGCCGCGACGCCTGTCGCTCTTACTCGTGCGCTCCGCGTTCGGGCTTCAGGTCGATCAGCGGTGTACCGTCAAGACAGTCGAGCCCGCGCACCTGGAGGGTCGTACCGTCGATCGCCACCAGCTCGACGATCGAGGAAGCGATCGGGTTTGGCCGTACCGGCGAGCGCAGGGCAAATGTGCCGGTGGTTCGCATCGTGCTGAACGGCGTCTGCAACACCAGGTCGCGGCGCGCGCGCTGCATCCAATAGAGGACCTGAATGTGCCGGTGACCGCCGAGCCCGGTCAGCGCCATTCGCCAGCGTTCGTCGACGACAATCGAACAAATGGGTCCGTCGGGACTGCCGCGTTTCGGGCATTCCTGGCGGGTGCGCCAGGGTGTGTGGATCGTGCCGATGAAGTAGAGGCCGGCATCGCTCTGCGGCGGCAATGCGACGGCCACCTCACCTTGACGGAGTTCGCTATCGGCTTCTGACGATTGATCGATCATGGTTCCGCGACCTTCGTGTAAGCCAAGCGACCCCTGTGGTGTTGACAGCGTAGTCTACGGCTTGTCAACCTCCAGCGAGCTATCGGAAGGATTGCAGGTCATGCCGGTAATCAATCGTATCGCCGAGTTTCATGCCGAGATGACGCAGTGGCGGCACCAGATCCACGCCCATCCCGAGACCGCCTTCGAAGAACACAAGACGGCGGAATTGGTGGCCGGTCTCCTCGAATCTTTCGGCGTTTCCGTCGATCGGGGCATTGCCCGGACCGGTGTCATCGGCACCCTCACAGGCGCGCTACCAGGCGACCGTGCGATCGCGCTGCGCGCCGACATGGATGCGCTGCACATCGAAGAGCAAAACGATGTTCCGCATGCCTCGCAAAATCGCGGACGGATGCACGCCTGTGGTCACGACGGCCATACCGCGATGCTCCTCGGTGCGGCCAAGCACCTTGCGGAGACCCGCAATTTTGCCGGCACAATCCATTTCATCTTTCAGCCCGCCGAGGAGAACGAAGGCGGCGCCCGGCTGATGATCGAAGAGGGCGTGCTGGAGCGTTATCCGGTCGACGCGGTCTATGGCATGCACAATTGGCCGGAGGTGCCGGTCGGTCAGTTTGCCGTCCGACCGGGACCGATGATGGCCGCGTTCGACATTTTCGAGATCACGATCAGCGGCCGCGGCGCACACGCCGCGATGCCGCATCTGGCGATCGATCCGGTCGTCATCGCGGCACAACTGGTGAGCGGGTTACAAACGATTACCAGCCGCAATGTGCACCCGTTGGAGGGAGCCGTCGTCAGCATCACCCAGATCCATGGCGGCGACACCTGGAACGTCATCCCCGATAAGGTAGTATTGCGCGGCACGACCCGTTCCTTCAATCCGGCGGTGCGCGATCAGATTGAGCCGGCGATCCGGCGCATTGCCGATGGGACCTGCCGGGCTTGCGGCGCCCAGATGACGCTGCGTTACGAACGGCGCTATCCGGCTTTGATCAATACCTCGGCGGAAACCGAGCTCGCGGCGACGACGGCGGCGTCAATCGTTGGCGCGAACAACGTCAAACGCGACCTGTTGCCGAGCATGGCGGCGGAAGATTTTGCCTGCTTTCTCGAGCAGAAGCCCGGGGCCTATATCTGGATCGGCAACGGCACCGCCGAGGCTGGCGGCATACTTCACAATCCGCATTACGATTTTAATGACGAGGTACTGCCGCTCGGTGCGAGCTATTGGGTGCGGCTCGCCGAGGCGGTGCTGGCAAAGGAACGCCCAGCAGCGTAATCGACGGCGCTGCGACGAAGAAGGCCCACGGATATCGGTAAAATCGTCCCTTTCCTCGGCCTCATATTCGGGAGAATATGACGCTGTTTCGAGTGAAGGGGGCAATGATGGTTTGCCGTGTGCGCCGTCCGACGTTGCGCGATTTTCTGGTGCTCGTGCCGCTCGTGCTGTCGAGCGCCGCGTGGAGCACCGTTGCTGCGGCTCAGGGTCAAAAGCTGATCGTTTTCGCCGCGGCCAGCCTCAAAGATGCGCTCGACGAGGCAAACGCCGCCTACCACCACGAAAAGGGCCCGGAAACCGCCACCTCGTACGCCGCGAGCTCGACACTGGCAAAGCAGATCGAGGCTGCGGCACCCGCCGATATTTTCATCTCGGCTGATCTCGACTGGATGGACTATCTGGCAAAACGGAATCTGATCAAGCCGCAAACGCGCGCCAATTTGCTCGGCAATCGCTTGGTGCTGATCGCGCCGGTCACCAGCACCGGCAAGCTCGACATCGCGCCAAACTTTCCGCTCGCTCGAGCGCTCGGCAACGGCCGGCTTGCCATTGCCGATCCGAGCGGGGTGCCGGCCGGAAGATACGCCAAGGCAGCGCTCGAATCGCTGGGCGTATGGGCCTCCGTCGCCAACAAGCTGGCGCCGGCGGAAAACGTCCGCGCGACCTTGGCCCTGGTCTCACGCGACGAAGCGCCGCTCGGTATCGTTTACCAGACCGACGCAAATTCCGATAAGGGCGTGCAGATCGTCGGCACCTTCCCTGACAACACCCATCCGCCGATCATCTACCCAATTGCTGTAGTGGCCGCGTCCACCAATCCCGGCGCTCCGGGCTATGTTGCCTTTCTAAAATCGCCCACCGCCCGCCCGATCTTTGAGAAGCAGGGGTTCACGGTCCTTCAGTAAGTTCGCGCCAAGAGCGATCAAGTCAAAACGTTCTTTAGATGGGCGAATTGATACATCTGACGCCGGAAGAGGCGACGGCGGTGCGCCTCAGCTTGCGCGTCGCTCTCTGGGCGATGACGACGAGCCTGATCCCGGGCATCCTCGTGGCACTGCTGCTGGCGCGCGGGCGGTTCTGGGGAAAAGCGCTGCTCGACGGACTGGTTCATCTGCCATTGGTTATGCCGCCGGTAGTGACCGGCTACATCCTGCTGCTCCTGCTCGGCCGGCGCGGTCCCCTCGGCCAGTTCCTGGACGAACATTTCGGCATCGTTTTCGCGTTTCGTTGGACCGGTGCCGCGCTGGCTTGCGCCGTGATGGGTTTCCCGTTGATGGTGCGCGCGATCCGCCTGTCGATCGAGGCGGTCGACCGCCGGCTGGAAGACGCCGCTGCCACTCTCGGGGCCTCTCCATTCTGGGTATTCCTGGTAATCACGCTGCCGCTTACCCTCCCCGGCATCATCGCCGGGATGATCCTCTCCTTCGCGCGCAGCATGGGCGAGTTCGGCGCCACGATCACCTTTGTGTCGAACATTCCGGGCGAAACCCAAACGCTCCCCACGCTGATCTATACCCTGACCCAAATTCCCGGCGGCGACGCGGGCGCCCTCCGCCTGACCTTGATATCGATCGCGATCTCGATGCTGGCGTTGCTCGCCGCCGAGTTCCTCGCTCGGCGGCTCAGCCGCATTCTTCCAGGAAACTGATTCTAGCGGGCGATGGTGCGGCGCCGCGGTGCGGCAGGCGATTTCGTGGGCGTCGTTTTCTCGGCCGCTTTGCAAGCAGCTTCGAGCTCGCGAAGTCGCGGGGCAGTTGCGGAGTGCGCCTCGGCCTCGATCGCGCGATATTGGTCGATCAGGTTCCTGCCAAAGGGGGTCAAGGCGGCACCGCCGCCATGGCTTCCGCCCGCATGAGCAGCGGCGACCGGCTCGCGAAAGCAGTTGTTCATATCGTCGACCAGCAGCCATGCCCGGCGATATGACATGCCGAGCGCGATCCCGGCCTTGGTGATCGACCCGGTATCGCGGATCGCTTCCAACAAGCGAATCTTGCCGGGACCCACCGCCCGGTCTTCATCGAGATCGACGCGCAATGTTAGCCGCGCCGTCGCCGTGCCGGTGGCCTTCATCGTCCCGCCTCGTTCTGGGCTATTTGTTGGCGATTATATATCAAGTGACAAGGTGCTAACGGAACTGCTGCTGATAAGGTGCTAACGGAACTGCTGCGATGACGGACGCGATAGAGGATGAACGATCGGCTCGAGCCTCGCATCCGCATCCTGCTCGGGTCGTCGATCGCCATCGGACCTGGCAAGGCGGCGCTCCTGGAGGCCATCGGCGACACCGGATCGATCGCCGCCGCCGGTCGGCGCATGGGTATGAGCTATCGGCGTGCCTGGCTGCTCGCCAAGACGATGAACGCCTGTTTTCAGGAACCGCTGGTCGAGGCGATCAAGGGCGGTGTCGGCGGCGGTGGTGCCCGTCTCACTCCGATGGGCAGGGAGGTCTTGGCCTTATATCGGGCGATGGAAGACCATGCCGCGACGGCGGTCGTCCCGGACATGGCAAGACTGCGCAGTCTAATGGTGGAGCAGCCGCCGGAGGACTAAGCCCGCTCGATATGAAAAAAATACCATCGATCGAATATGGCCTAATCGCAGCACTGAACACAATTGCCGCCATCGACGCCTTCAACACCATTGCGGGCGACCTCTGGCCCCGCCAAACCTCATTCAACCGGATTAGCGGTACCATCCCGGATGGTCCTTACCGGCGCTCTCTTGAAATAAATCCCGATAAGTGCTAGCAAACCGCCTGCCGTTTGTAATGACCAACTCCTTTTTCTGGTTTCTTGGCAAGTCTCGGTAATACCGTAGCGTGGCATCATCTACATCAAATTTTTTGGCTATGCGAAATAGTATTGAGGAATCAACAATGTGTATTACTTCAAAATATTCCCAAAAATATTCATGAAACGATTTTATAAACGGAAGGCCGGGAAATAAATAATCTTGCTGCATATAGTATCCACCTTCGAACATTCTTGAAAAAAATTGCGAAGCAACGTGAAGCATTATCTCCTCTGTTTTACAGAGATCGACGAACAAGACCTCGATATCTCGCTCCTTATCATAAGGCCCCATTACGTTAAGTATATCGGCCCGGTGGGCACGGTAGCATAGCTCATACCCAGAAAGGTTTTCCTTAAACCTTGGCAAGAAGTCTAATTTATCTGCTTCAGATAGCATATTATTTTGATATGAGGTGTTCCAGTTAGACATCATACGGTAGAGATCATACGTGTCTATTACTCTTGAAATATCGGGCGCAATATGGTTATGAGTTAAACCGACCGCAAATGCTTGTGTGGACGCGCCGAGAAATGAACCAAGCTCGACAAAGCTGCCCTTCCCAGTATAAAGCTCACTCGCAATATAATAGCAAAGCAGTCGTTCCCCATACGAAAATGGACCGGGTATTTTGAAATCTACTCTCTCAAGTTGAGCAGTCTCTCTTTGAGCGAGGTCGGCCAGCAGGGTTTCGTCAGCCTTGGCTCTAGCTTCCATGTCCTCAGACATACAACCCACCGCCCTTGTCGATCAGCATTGCATCATGGCCGAACCCTCGACATGGAAATACCTGCCGTGAAAGGTGGTTCGCTTTCTCCGTCCACATTGTGGGGATCAGCCGGACTGCTTCCTCCATTTGCCGGATGCGCACCGCCGGGCGGGCGGGAAATTCCCAGCCATATTGGCGCTATTCGGTCTCGAGATAGCCGGCGCCGATGCCGAGGGTCAGCCGCCCTCGGCCGATCAGATCGACACTCGCCGCGATCTTGGCGAGGTGCGCCGGGTTGCGGTAGCCAACCGCCGTGCAGAGGGTAGCCAGACGAATGCGGCTGGCCACCGCGGCCAGCGCCGACAAGACGGTCCACCCTTCCATGAAGGGCTCGTCGGGTGCGCCGCCGCCGATCTGGATCAGGTGGTCCATCTCCGAGAACCATACAAAGCCGTGGTCTTCGGCCCATTGCGCCTTGGTCTTCACCCCCTCGAACGCCTCGGCCGGATCGGGAGCGTCCGGCCAGGACGAGTTGTGAATGCCGAACTTCATTGGTGAATTGCCCAGTTTCTGCCGCCTTTCGACCAATTTGCCGCCTCAGCGCAGGACGGGCAGCACAAAGTCGGGATCGAGCGTCTTGATCGGGTGATAGCCGCCCACCTGGCCCATGATGTCGCCGGGCCGGCGCAGCTCGTAACCCAGCAGGATCTGCATCTCGCGGCTCATGCAACGCACCTTTTCCTTGGGCACGCCCAGGAAGAAGTTCTCCTGCGGCCGGGCCCAGGGCTCGCAGTACTGGTTGGTGAAGGCGAGCCTGGGGGCATCGGTGCGGTTGGCGCCGCCGCCGTGCAGCAGCGTGCCCTGGAAGACGCAGATGGCGCCCGCCGGCATCGCCAGCTGGGTGCGGCATTCGGCATCGGCGCTGATCTCGCCGCGCGCCAGCGCCTCGCGCAGCTCCTGGATGCGCTCCGACGACCATTTGTGGCTGCCGCGGTAGAGCACGGTGCCGCCGTTCTCCGGCGTAAACGCGTCGATCGCCCCGATCACACTGATGCTGATGGCGCGTCTCGGCCGCGGGAACGGGTAGAAGGAGTCGTCGAAATGCAGCGCCTGGGCGTTCTCGCCCGGATAGATGCAAATGGCGTGGTCGGCGCTCAAGAGGTAGTTGGGCGCGAGCAACCCGTCGAGGATGGCGAACAGCCGGTGGTCCGAGGCGATCTCCTCATAGACCTTGCCGCGGCCCACCAGGGTGTATACGCGTTCGGTGGCGAGCCCTTCGAATGGGTTGCGGCCGCGATGCGTGCCCAGATAAGGCCTCAGGCCTTCGCGGAACCGCGCGAGCCGATCCTCGCTCATATAGTCCTCGACCACGGTGAAGCCGTCCTCGTCGAGCCGAGCGAGATGAGTCCCCGCGTCAAAGCCGGGCGGTAGCCGGCGGGGATCGGTCGGATACTCGGTCATCCCTCACCTCGCACTGTGGTTCCCGTCCGCGTTCCAGAATTCTCAGGTCGTGGTGACGACGTTTTCAAGCGGCTCGCCGCGGACAAAGCGGTCGATGTTCCGGGCAACATCGCGCGAGCGGCGCTCGATCGTCCCATCGGTCCGTGGCGAGCAGTGCGGCGTCATGATCACATTCGGCAGTTCATCGAACGGGTAACGTGATGGGCGCGGCGAGGGATCCTCTGCACTCGGATAGCGCCACCAGGTGTCGAGTGCGGCTCCGCCGATGGCCCCGTCGCGCAAGGCGCGGTAAAGTGCCTCCTCCTCGGCGAGCGGGCCGCGCGCCAGATTGATCAGGAAGGCGCCGGGCTTCATCGCGGCGAGCCGGCGGCCGTCGATCAGCCCCATCGTCTCGGGGGTCAGGGCACAGCTCAGCACGACGATGTCGCACTCGCCGAGCATCCGGTCGAGCTCCGTCCATGCAAAGACCTGTTCGACCGAGGCCGGCGTCTCGCGCATCGTTCGGTTGACGGCGAGCACCCGGCAGCCGAGTGCCGCCGCGCGCCACGCGACCTCGCGGCCGATATGGCCGAGCCCGACGACGCCGACGGTCTGGCCGCCGATCTCGCCGCGCACGGCACCCCCCACCATCGGGCTCCACGACCACGATCCCTCGCGAAACGACGTCGCGATGTCGAACAGGCGGTGGCGCCAAGCCAGCATCATCATGATCGCGAATTCGCCGAGCGCCGGCTCGTGGCCATAGGCGTTGCAAAGGGTGACGCCGCGTGGCAGTGCAGCCACATCGATGCCGTCGGTTCCGGCGAGCGGCACCTGCAGCAGGCGCAATTTCGGCGCCGCCGGAAATCCGCGTCGCCAAGCTCCGGTCAGCAGCACGTCCGCATCGGCGAGTGCGGCGGCCGCCTGTGCCGGCTCGTTGCTGTCGAGGATTTCGGTGCGGATTTCGGCAGTGATGGATTCGATGATCGGCCTGGCTTGCGAGGCGGCGAGCGTACCCAGGAACAGCGCTTTCATCGGCGGCTTCTCTCTGGAAAGAAACAAGGCGGTTCGTGACGAAAGACAACACTGCACGCCTCCCCGGCGCAAGCCTGGCCCCAGCAGGGAACAGGTCTCGGCGACACGGCGGCGGATAGGTGGGTCCCGACTTTCCCAACGGGTCGAGCCCGTGGCCTGAAGGCCTACGGGACGGCGGCCCGGCTCGCCCCTGGCAGCGTCGCGGGTCGCCATGCCGATCGCAGCGGGGATGCCCGCGCGATGCCTGATGAGCATGGCTATTCTGATGGTTCCGATCGACAACCTGTGGTGGCCCTGTCGATTACGATATTATCCACTCGGAAGGTCGGTCCCGACGAGGTCCGCAAATGAGCGCGACACGAGACAGCACATTAGCCGATTCCGAGCAGCTCGTAGCCGATCTGCAGCGTCAGCTTGCCGAATGCAGAGCCGAGCGTGATCAGGCGCTCGAATACCAGACCGCGACCAGCGATGTGCTCAAGGTCATCAGCCGCTCAACCTTCGATCTTCAACAAGTATTCGAAACGCTTGTCGAAACCGCGGCCCGGCTGTGCGCGGCCGATATGGCTCTGATCACCCGCCGCGACGGCGAAATCTATCCGACGGTGGCGCACTGCGGGTTTCCGCCCGAGTTCGCCGCATGGGTCCGAGAGCACCCGCAAAGGGGCGATCGCGAGAGCGTCGGCGGCCGGGCGATCCTCGAACGGCAGGTAGTCCATGTCACCGACAACGTGGTCGATCCGGAATACGCGGTGCCCGAGGGCGTGACGCTCAGCAAAGCGCGCTCTGTGCTCGGAGTGCCGCTGCTGCGCGAGGGCGAACCGATCGGTTCGATATCGCTCGCGCGCCAGCGGGTCGAGCCATTCACCGAGCGGCAGATCGAACTGGTGCGGACCTTTGCCGACCAGGCGGTCATCGCGATCGAGAATGCGCGGCTGCTCGGCGAGTTGCAGGCCCGTACGCGTGACCTCGAAGAATCGCTCGAATACCAGACCGCGACCAGCGACGTACTCAACGTCATCAGCCGCTCGACCGCCGATGTCCAACCGGTGCTGGACACAGTGATCGAAACGGCCGTCCGGCTCTGCGACGCCGATGTCGGAGCGATCACGATACGCGAGGGCGAGGTCTACCGCTTTGTGGCGGCCCCTGCACTGGACTCCGAGTTATGGGCGATCTTGCGCCAGCGAACCATTATCCCCGGTCACGACAGCATGGCCGGGCGGGTGGCGCTCGAAGGCAGGGTCGTGCATGTCGAGGACCTCGCCGCCGACCCG
>Ga0306920_100002584_pt1 | contig 22885 bp, 34 predicted proteins | sample flu12Cox44000170_FD_204666 | JGI IMG/M metagenome (GOLD analysis project Ga0306920, IMG submission 204666) | Lab enrichment of tropical soil microbial communities from Luquillo Experimental Forest, Puerto Rico - flux4day.12C.oxic.44.000.170 (v2)... | ecosystem: Environmental > Terrestrial >...
CGCCCGACGCCTACCTGAACATTCGGCCAAAGCCCGAGTATCGGTCGTCGCGATATGAATTGGCCCAGGCCCACGTCCGATACGTTCGTGCTCTAACGGTCTTGTGGCGGGATTTCTTGGCGGCTGCCTGTCTGGTGCTGGTCGGAGCCGCGGCGATTGGTTGCTCCGATACCGGTTGCTCGGCGACCCTCGCCGGCTCCATCGGGATGTCGGGCTGTGCCCCCGGCACTGGATCGGTCTGGACCGCTGGTACGGCCGGCAACGCGCCCGCAGTCTGCAGTCCGCCATTGGCGTCGACTGGACGCGAGATCGGCGCTTTCACCTGTCGTCCAACAGGATGATGTGAAGCATCGGCTGGCAGCCAAAGAACCGCAAGTGCAGCGGCGCCGATCACTGCTCCTATCGCCGTACTGACCGCAAGGGATGCCAGGCCAAAGGCTCGCCTTGGTATCGCATGGCGCCAGCCGAGCGAGGTCAGCTCATAGCGGTCGCGAGCTTTACTCCATGCGACCAGTCCCCGGGCCACTGCCGTCCGGATGAGCCCAAGCTTTTCGTTTGGCGTGCCAGGGAAATCCTGAGGATCGTGACCGACGCCAAGATGCCTCAGCATAGTGACGAGCCTGTCCTCTCCGTCACCCTCACTCATGACCTGCGGACCCGTTATTACGCGGCGTCACATCTTGGGCCCACATTGCCTGCGGAAGCTACTATCCTTAGGGGTAGGATGATCGATACGCGGGTAGGATCGTTGCCTTCCCGGCAGACTTGACTGGTCAGCAGCAATGCCCGCGATGGCTCCGACCTCAATTATGGTGTGCCGTCTCAGTCCCCCGGCTCAGTGCCTGGTGCGATCGTGGCCCCTGACTGCTTGATCGAGGCACTCGATCAACGTCCTGTCGTCAAACGGTTTGCTCAGAACGGCGAGCGCCCCTGCCGCCCGCACCCGCGCTTCGATCTGTCGCCGGGGGGAAGCCGTCACGAAGATAATCGGAACGGAACAGCCCCGAGAAATCAGATGACTTTGCAACTCGACACCGCTCAAGCCCGGCATTTGCACATCCGTGATCAAGCACGATGTCGCTTCAATCTGATCCGATTGAAGGAATTCCTCAGCCGATGAAAATGTTGCGGCATCGAAGCCAAGCGAGCGGACAAGCCCAAACATGGATTCGCGTACGGAGGCATCATCGTCGACGATGGATATCATGGTCCGTGTGTTATCCGTAATCACTACCAAGTAGACAATATGGCGAGATTGCGCCACCATGCGTTTGGAAAACTTGCATACCCACAAGCAGCAAGGTGGTTATACTTAGGTTCAGATTCGGGGAGTGTTCACTGGTGGTCAGTGAAATCCACGGCCTAACGGAGATCAGTCGCGCCGAATTGATCGCCCCCTCAACGGGAACGTTCTACGCAATAGGCCGGGAGGTCGCCCCCACCGGAGCGCTGGGCGGCCGCTGCCCGCGGACTCGCCTTTCGCCGGGTCGGCCGCTACTGCTCAGTTGATGCTCACTCGTTCTTCTGCCGCCGGGTTCATCGAGTCTTGCCTGCCGACCCCGTCGGACATCGTGACCGGACGGGTCGCGCTGGGCATTCGAGATCAAGCATAATGGCTTCCGCTTCATCGCTCCGCGCGACGACGACCGCGTGCGCGTGTTCTCGCGCAACGCCAAGGACTGGACCGACAAGGTTCCGGCGACCGGGCCGTACAGGTCGCGCCGATGCGCCGACTGGGTCAAGGTCAAGAACCTGGACGCGCCGGCTGCGACGCGGGTGATTGAGTGGTGACGATGGCAGAAGAAAAACCAATAGGCTGGCTTATTGAGGTTAACGGCGGAGGTCACGGCGTGCGACGTGGCCGGTTTGCCGTTTTGACAAACACCCTATAGCGGGCAAAGGCTCTAGTTGCCAACCATGTTGCTTTAACGACCCAGCGAATTGAGTTCGATCGCAGTTTGACGTCGGAAGAAATTGACAGACTTGGTCTCAATCCGGGAGAAATAAGAGAGTATGCGCCCAAGTCGCGCGTTGGCGAGCAAGATGGGTGATGCCCCGCCCGATCGGCACGATCTTCGGCGACCTCGTCGGGCGAGTGCGCAAAACCCACATTCGCCGGACGACGCGCGCTGATTTGGCAACAGCGCCAAGGTCATCAGCGAGCGGCCCCTACAATTCTTAAGACCTGTGACCTACATCATAGGTGGCCCCGCTCCCCCTAGGTTAAAACCACCTTGTTTTGCCGACGCCCCGTGTAGGAGGGGACAATGCGCACGTGCCTCATCGCTGCGTTCGTGAGCGGCCTCGCTGCATTCGCGACCGGTACCTTTTCGCTGGATAAGGCTCTGGCCCAGAGCGATTCGGCGCAGCCCACCGTCGAGGCTGTCTCGGCAAAGCCGATCGGGCGAGTGGTGAGTGCGTCAGGATCCGTCAGCATAGAGCATGCGAACGCGGTGGTCGTGCAGGCCAGCGTCGGACAAGCTGATCGCGTGAAAGTTGATGATCCCGTCTATCTGGGCGACGTTGTTTCAACCGGAGCGGACGGGAAGCTCGGCGTTTCCTTCACAGACGGTACGGCTTTCACCCTCTCCAGTTCTGCTCGCATGGTGCTAAACGAGTTTGTGTACGACCCGAACGGGAAGTCCAACTCGACCCTGTTCAGTCTGACCAAAGGGACCTTCACCTTTGTTGCGGGGAAAGTGGCTAAGACCGGCGACATGAAGATTGACACCCCTGTTGCGACCATGGGGATTCGCGGGACGACGCCACACGTCGAGATTCGTGATGACGGGACTGTCAGATTCTCAACCCTCATCGAGGAGGGCAAGGCCGAGGTGCTGACTAAGCACCCGGCATCGCATGGACAAGGTCAAAAGAGTGGCGTCCGTCCCCGGTAGCGGACCCTGCTGACTGCTGTCCTCAAGCTGACGCGGCTCGCGGTCCGTCTTCCTCTTCGGCTTCGACCTGCTCGCGCTCGACGGCGAGGACCTGCGCCGGCACCCGTGGGAAACTCGCCGCGCGACCCTGACAAGGCTGCTGCGTAGGGCGCGTCCAGGCATTCGGGTGTCTGAGCACCTTGATGGCGACGGCGCGACGATCCTCGGCTGCTACGTCACGATCTTTGCGGGGCCTGCGGCAGAGGGCCTGCGCGTGCGCAACCCGCCGCTGGTCATCGCGTTGGAGGCCCTGGCTGCGCGAACAGCGCGGCATCGCCGGCTCGGAGCATGGCGGCGGCCGCGCCGCCGCCATCTACACGCTGATCCGCACTGCCAAGCTCAATGACGTCGACCCGCAGACCTGGCTCGCCGATGTCCTGGCCCGCTTGCCAGACCATCCGGGCCAAGCCGGATCAACGAGCTCTACCCGTACGTCCGAGGCCACGGCTACCACTGGCGCGTTATCGGAATTGAAATTCTTAATTCGGGTGCGGGACTCCAGCTGTACGGAAAGCAATGCAGCGTCGCCCCGCGCCGCAGGGGCAAAGCTTAGGAAGCTGACGCTGGTACTGCCGCCTGAGCGCCGGCCAGAGCAGCCTGCAACGCCGCCTCCTTCGTGTGATCAAGCGACGTCTTCATGACTGTCCCGCCTTCACCTTTAAGCCCTTCAAGCACCTTGTCTGCGGTGACTTTGCGCACTAACACAAATAGCGCGGCCGTGCCGGGTTGGATGGCAGCTGCGGTATCCTTCATCCACTTGTTGTTGATGCCGACGTCGGATAAGGCGCCGCCGAGGGCACCGGAGGCGGCGCCCAGAGCCGCACCAACGAGTGGCATCAAAAAGATCAGGCCGATCAAGGTGCCCCAAAACGTACCCGAAACCGCTCCTGCAGCAGTAGTGTTGATCAGCTGATTCAGCTTAATGTGGCCTTTTGTATCTTTCACGGCAATCACCGCGTCGCCCAATTCGATTAGATATTCCTTCTGCATTGCCAGTAGCTTTTGACGAACTTCCTCAGCCTTGGACTCGGTTGGAAAACCGATCACGACTAGATCACTCATTTGTGGTTCTCCCTTTAAAGCTGCTGCGGACTCGACCGGGTGCGCTATGAAATTTTAAACGGATCGTCCGCATCGGAATTTCAGCCCAAGGCGACCCCGCCGAACAGTTGGACTTTGGGGCAATGCCCTCAACACACCAGTGCGCCACTTTGACAGCCGCACGCCGCCTTTTGCGTCCATTCGAGTTTCGGCGTGAGTGCCAAGAAGATCGACCCGCACACCACCGGGCTTATGACTGCCAGAATAGTGACGACTGCCTGCGTCTTGCGGGCTCACATCAAAACTCGCGCGAAGGTCAATTGGCTTTTCTGGCCCGAAAATGCAACGAAGTGATCACACAGATTTGGCACCATCAGTGATGCAATTATAATCTCAGAGCGATAAAGCCAGCTGAGCCGGCCGCGTGATGATCAGCGACCTGGGCGGCGCAATTTGGATCGCTTGCTTACCTTGCCTACAACACAATCAGTTGCGGGGCGTCCAACCACCGTACGGCTGGCCCTGGTACCCGCGGGTGCGCGTTCTCCATCCAACCCGCGGGTTGATCCCGCATGAGCCGCCGACGCCGCTCACCGAAGCGCGGCAGCTCGACATCGTCGAGAACCCACAATTGCTCGATCCATCAAAATACCAGGCGCAGTATCGGTAGGTCTTCGCAGTGGCCGGAGCGACCACCGTCACGGTCAGGACGGCGAATGTCGCGGTAATCAGACTCCAGCTCGACTGTCGCATGATCGCAACTCCATTAATTTGGACACCCCCGAGTTTCCCCTGCACGGTTCATTTGTGGCGCAATGAAGCTTTATTGAGAAAGACGACACGTTCTATTGGACCTAGGTCCATTGGCCTTTGGTCCAATAGAATGCTCGCAGTCGCCGGGGCTATTTTCGACACAGATCGTTAATCCGGTACTGTTATTTCATCTGTGAAGATCGTCCCGCAGCACGACGGGAGCCCCCGGTCGGAGATGTCACGTCCGCGATTGGCGGAACAAATGGCTTGCGAGTGCCGGTGGAGGAGCCGTCCACAGCATCAATTTCGGATATTCCTTCACCCACAGCAAAAACCAGTTGCCAGGTTCAGATTCTCGACATTTCGAGGGTAGACGAACAGAAAAGCTCGTCGACCTTCACTTTGCGGTCCAGCAGGCCCTGCTCGAAGGCGTACTGCGCCAATGCTTCGATCTCGCGCAGATTCTCATGCACGCCGTAGCGCCAGAAATCACGCCCCATCGCGGCCATGGTCTCCCTGGTTTCGGCCTCTAGGAACGGCAGCGTCACCGCCAGCGCATTGACGTCGGTAAGCCGGGTCATCGCTAGGGCCTTCGCCTCACAAAACGCCTTGTACACGCTGGTCGCAAGCCATGGATATTGCTCGGCCAGGGTCTTGCGGACGCCGACGAGATGCATGATCGGGAACAGGCCGGTTTTTTTGTAATAGGCGATTTCGGCCGCGCGTGTGTCGGCGAACAGTCGCGCGATATGCGGCTCGCCGGCGATGAAAGAGGACGGCGCCCGCGCGGTAAATAGCGCGTCAAGGTCACCGGCCCTGAGCATGCCAACGAGCGTCTGATCGTCCCCGATCGGTTGCAGATCGAGGTTGGTGATCGGCTTTAACGGCGTGCGTTCCTGGCGGCCCGGCTGCTCCTGCCCACCCGAACGCCAGTGAATCTCCGAGGGATGTACACCATACTCATGTTGCAGCATGCCGCGCATCCAGACGACCGCCGTGATTTGATATTCCGGTAGGCCGACTCGCTTGCCGCGCAAGTCCTGAGGCGCGCGGATGCCGGCCGCGGTCCGCACGTAGATGCCGGAGTGGCGGAACAGGCGCGAGATGAACGCGGGTATCCCAACGTAGGCCGCCGTCCCGCCGGCAACCGTGCGCAGGAAGCTTGAGAACGACAATTCGCAAACGTCGAATTCGTGAAAGCGAAAGGCCCGGTGGAATATCTCTTCCGGTTCGAGCGGCAGATAGGTCACGTCGCAACCCTCGATCTGGACGCGGCCATCACCTACAGCCGCTGTCCGGTCGTAGTTGCCACAGGCTAGTGTGATCGGCAGTTTGAGCATCTGTCCTCCCCTCACGTCCATAAGGCATCATTCCAGGCAGCGGTGCTGATCGTAGTCACGAAAAGAAATCGTAGGGTACTTCACGCGTCAAATCGAGCGTTCAGTTCATCAAGAAGCCGATTGCGCGAACCACGTTATCCCATCTCGCCAGCTCAATCTTGAAGTAGTTCGCAGATTCTGCTGACGTTTGTCTCACGGTTTCGAACCCAATCGAATTGAGTTTCTCCTGCACGTCGCTCGCTCTCACGGGCTCGTTGATCGGCGTGGCCGTTCGTGGTGCGGCGCATGGGCGAGACCGAAGCCGGCGCGCCGGGGCTCTTGAGAAGCGCACGTTTTTCCAATCGGGCGTGGTTCCTGCCGGCGTGACGCCGCTGCTGCCAAGCTCAAGACGATGATTGGATTGTAAAGAAGCGCAAGCTTCGCTCGCTAACAGAAAAACTGATGGGGACCTGGGGAAACCCAATTCTTCCATCGGTTTTTGTTATGCGCTTCTCGTGCTACTTAGTTGATTGCACGCAAATAAACCCATACCCAAGATACTGTGAGAGACCGCCCGGTTCGGGGCTGCCGCCGGTTGTCCGCGCGTTGACAAGTTCGGCCTGCTTGCCTGCGTTGGTCATCTGCGGCCTTCCACACGGCCCGCAATTCGTCATCGGTCAGGACACGCTGCCGGGCGCGTTCCTTGGGCGAGGTCCGGGTCATGCCCCTAACGATCGGGCTGCGGAAGTCATCCGACCGTCCCGCATGCCACGACATGAGACGCCGCAGCTAGGCGAGGGTATGGTCGGCCATGACGGCCCCGCTTTCGTCCTCGATCTTGTCGAGCAGTTGCACAATCTCGCGTCGTCGGATGCTGTCAATTTGCCGAGCTCCGAGTTTGGGGAAGATCAAGCGGTTAAAGGTGGCTCGACGATCAGCCATCGTGCGTAATTTGGCGCCCTCTCGATCAAAATACTCGCTGGCAATGCTCTTCAAAGTATTTGCCGAGGCCGCTGTTTCCCGACGTCGGTCCTCCAATGGGTCCTTGCCCTTGGCCACCGCGCCAAGCACTGCCCTCGCTTCTTTCCGGGCGTCGGCAAGCTTCAACACGCCCTTGATTGTGAGACGGCGGCTTATCGTGCCAGCGCGATATTGGACGACGTAGCTGCGATGCCCGCCGGCAGCCATCAGGCCAAAGCCCGGCTCGGCTCGGTTTCATCCCAATAGATTGTGCGCTCGGCACCAGGGCAGCCTTGGATTTGGCGACAAAATCCGAGGTCGCTTCATTACAATGACCGCCGGTAAGCGCCGGGTAAGCAGTATCGGAAAAATAGCACGCGAAACGTTGCGAAACAATAAGCGACGTGAAGTATCGACAGGGCAGGGGTTTTCGCTATCCACAGCTGGATTAAATGAAACGGCGTGAACTAATGGGAAACAGTGACAACGTAACTGAAAATCACGGTGTCGGTGGTTCGCTTCCGCCCCTGGGCACCATGACTTCAATGACTTACACAGACCCTTACTTGGTGTTAGACACTTTTCTCGGCCGCGTTAGACGTGACGGTGCCGGCTTGCATTGGTCCGAGACCAAAGGAACCGTCTGGTTTGACGGGCCGGCAGCGGCTAAGGCGATCTTGCCGGCGAAAGTGGGGGCTGTTCTCGCCAGCGACGGTCCCAGCGACGATGTCACAATTTTCGTCGTGCATGGCTGCGACGAGAGAGCACGAAAGCAACTGGAATTGCGCTTTGGCCAGCTGGGGCTCATCCCGGCAGTGTTCAGCGTTCCGCGTGCAAAGAAGAAGCCACTAGCTGAGTTCAACCGCCTCGCATTGGTGGCAGCACCACTTGATCGCGGCGGCAAGCGCCTCTGCGGAGGCCTGCGCAATCACGAAATTTAAGGTCCTTGGTGAGGCAAATCCGGACCTCGCCCAGCCGACGACCGCTGCACGTTATCGTGACCGAGGTCGCGGTGGCGCCCTGGTTCGCCTTCACAAAGGCGTCTTGGACTTCTTGCGGAGCGACCGTTCTGTAGTCCTTCACGTCTGTGAATTCGGGCGGGATGGTCACGATCGCGCGAGCTTTGCGCACTAGTTCGAAGTAGGCACGCTGCGAGAGACCAGAGCAGGTCCCGTGCGTATCCCACTCATGGTACACCAACCGACGCGCGGGCATGAGGTCCAGCATCGACGAAACGATCTCTCGATTAAGGCGCGGCGGCGGATTTTGGCATTTCTCCGGAAAGCCGTGCTCGAATTGCGGCCACAAACCGTGCACCACGAATGAATATGGCCGAGCACCACATTGGTCTCTTGGAACGCGGTCAGGTCTACGTTCGGCCGCGGCTTCGCAGAAGGATGGGGACCAGGATAGCGACAGGACGTAATAATCGAATTCTCCAGGAGCAGAGCCCTCTTGGCCGTGAGCAAGACGGTCCGATGCCGCAAATGTTACGGCGATAGCGGCCAATGCGGCGAGGGCTCTTAGGCGGGGTCCCATTTCACAATCACCTCTTAGGTACGAGTTCGTGCCACCGTGACGTATTGAGAAAGCGTGCCGCCGATGACTAGTGTCGCACTTCTTTGCGGTTGTATTCACCGCCTTGCTGGGTTCCGCCTGTGGGTGCTCGCATGAGCCTTCCGACCTACTACGCTACCGCCAACGCTGGTGACTGATGAGGTGGACGAATAACAGATCGAAGCGCGGACATTCCGCCCGGATAATCAGCCACTTGGTCGCGCGGCGGAAGGACGGTGGTGGGGTCGACGGCGGCGGGATTGCGTGTTCCTTTCTGTGTATTTGTCTGGATTTGTAGGTTTTCTGTCCCCATGGGCGTTTATGTCAGAGCTGCTATGCATTTTACGGAGGCACGATCAAAGGCATGTGAGGACAGACGCATAACGCTTGTGTGGAATCGTCACTGAGTTAAATCGTTTGTTGTCGGGTTGATCTAAATCAAAGGCGTGTGAGGACAGACGCAACGCTTGTGTCGAATCGTCAAATCGTTTGTTGCCGGGTTGATCTAAAAAGGCAGAAAAGGCGATGCGCATGCACAATACCCGAAGCATGAAGGCCGCACGTGTTGCAGTTGCGGCGGGCGCCTTGTTCACGGCTGCCCCGTTCGTCGCATCGCAAAGCGCCGGCGCCGTCGAACAGGGTATGGCAGCCGCGGCCTGGCGCATCGGGTTTGCCGACGTGGTGCAGAAAGTCCGCCCGGCAGTGTTCTCGATCAGCGTCAATGTCGTGGAACAAACTTACGCCCAGGCCAAACCGCGCCATGGCGCCTCGGTCGGCTCCGGCTTCTTCATTTCCGCCGACGGATACGCCGTCACCAACGCGCACGTGGTGCGGCCCGAGCACGCAACCGCGCTCTCGACCCAGATCCGCATGCCCGACGGCGACGTTTACGACGCCGACGTGATCGGCGCCGACCAGCAGACCGACGTCGCGCTGATCAAGGTTAAGGGCCGCATTGATTTTCCCTTCGTCTCCTTCACGGACACCCCGCCGCGGGTCGGCGACTGGGTGGTCGCGATCGGCAGCCCGTTCGGCCTCGACGGCACGGTGACGACCGGGATCGTCTCGGCGGAAGGCCGCGATATCGGGTACGGCCCGTACAACGATTTCATTCAGATCGACGCGCCCACCAACCAAGGAAGCTCGGGCGGGCCGACCTTCGATCTCGCTGGCAACGTGATCGGGGTGAACACCGCGTTGTGGCGCGCGCCGGGCGCCGCGGGCTTCATCGGCATCGCGTTTGCGATTCCCGCCGACACGGTCAAGAGCATCATCGCCGAACTCAAAGAGAACGGCGCGGTGACGCGCGGCTGGCTCGGCGTCGAGGTCGAGCCAGTGACGCCGGAAATTGCCGTGCGATCCGGCCTGGGCCGCGCGCGCGGCGCGCTGGTCGGCGCGGGCCCCAAAGGCAAGAAGGCGGCCAATGGCCCACTCGATGTGGGCGACGTGATCACTTCCCTCAACGGCGAGCCGGTGCAGGATTTCCGCGCGCTCGCGCGCCTCACCGCCGGCATGCGGCCGGGCACCGCTGTGGAAGTCGGCGTACTGCGCCGTGGCGAAGCGAAAACCGTGGCGCTGCGATTAGGCAAATTGCCTGACGAACCGCTCCAGGCAGCCGATTCCGTCGGCAGGCCCACCTCGAGTCGAGGAGGCGTCAATTGCCATGCCCGCCTTTGTCGATGAGGAAGCCTGATGCCTACTTCGATGTCGGCTTGTGGCAGATTTTGTTGCAAAAGTCTGTTGAAGGCTGTCCGCGGTGGTGATTCCGTTTCCCTGGCGCGATTCGCGAGGGGAGCGGCAGATGATGGGGCGGCTCAATCACGATCAGGAGCAGTTTTTCTACTCGTTTCGGCTTGATGAGGCGGTTCCGCAGGATCACCCGGTTCGGCGGATGGCTGCGGTGCTTGATCTGAGCTGGGTCTATTCCGAACTGGCGCCTTATTATCCCAGAACCGGCCGTCCTTCCGTTGATCCGGTGCTGATGATCCGGATGCTGATCGTGGGTTACGCCTTTGGCATCCGCGCGGAACGAGTGCTGTGCCGAGACGTGGCGGTGAACCTGGCCTATCGGTGGTTTTGTGGGCTTTCGATTGAGGACAAGGTCCCGGGATCACTCGGTGTTCTCGCGCGCTCGGCACGAACGGTTTCGTGAGAGCGATCTGTTGCGCCCGGTTTTCGAGCGTGTTGTGGAGAGCTGCATTGCGGCCCGTCTGGTCGGCGGCGAAGGTTTTGCGGTCGATGCCAGCCTGATTGTCGCGGACGCCAACAAGCAGCGGTCGGTCCGCGGGACACGGTGGAGCAGGGCGATTGATCCGCAAACGGCGAGCCGGGCGACGAAGGAGATCTCGCCACACTCGATGACGCTGCCGTCGGGGCGGCAAGCGAAGTCGTTCCGAAGTTTGTGTCGCCATCCGATCCCGCGGCGCAATGGACCGGCGCCATGCGGGGCCCGGCCTTCTTCGGCTACGCGGACGCACATCCCGGTCAACGACAAGTCCCAGCGCGAGGACGGAACCTTCAGCCGCGAAGACTTCACCTTCGACACTGAGCGCAACGTTTGATGCCCGGCCAGCAAGGTTCTGACAAGCACGGGCAAAATAGCGACCGATGGCGAGACGCTCTACTACTGGACCAAGGTACGAGATTGCCGCGCCTGTCCTATCAAACCGCAGTGCTGTCCGAAGGCGCCGGTGCGCAGAATCCCGCGCAGCATCTACGAGCCAGCCCGTGACGTCGCCCGGGCGCTAGCTAAAACGCAAGCCTTCGAACGATCCTGCCGCGATCGCAAGCGCGTCGAGATGCTGTTCGCCCATCTCAAACGCATTCTGCGACTTGGCCGGCTGCGTTTGCGAGGACCAAAAGGCGCCCAATTCGAGTTCACCTTAGCCGCTATCGCGCAGAACCTCAGGCGGCTCCCTAAGCTGGTGGTCAGACCGCCGCCGGCCGCGCAGGCGCACTTCGCCTAATTCGCGGTTAGTTCACTGGGCTTCGCAAGCGGCTTACCGCTTCCACCTACAGGGCACACAACCGCATCAACCTGAGTGAGTCTGCTATCCCCGGTCATTCTGATTTCTGCAACAAAAATCGGCACCGCGCAGTGGTTGCCATCGAGGACAAAGCGGACCTCAAACGGATGGCGAAGGTCGAAATGCATGCGCGTGACAAGGGCCCACTGCGGCACCGAATATGCGTCAGGCATTAGATGAGAGGAATCCTCCGCGCCGCGGCGATGTGTGTGTCGATTTCGTGAGCCTCGTTTATGTCGCCCGCCTGGACGAGCATTTGACGAAGATGACTCGCGCCGGCGAGGTCGAGGTCGACCGGCGCCTCATCTCTCGATCTGAATACAAGTCGAGGAACGCCCTGGGGATCTCGCTCGTGCGTGATCTCACAATCGGCGTCATGTATGCCGAATCGGGAAAAGATTGTAGACTTCATCGGATCCCTTCCATCTGTCGCAGCGAATTTCACTAGCCCCAAAGCTGGACGCGCTGCAGATTGTCCGTAAAGCCTCGGAGCGCGACACAATATCCGTTTTGCATGAGACCAATCCTCGGAACCAGCATGTCCACCGCAAAAATCGTGCAATTGTGTGAACATCATCACAGAACCGGGCGGGTAATTGAACGAAAAATGTGTGGCGGCATCCCCTCTGAAGGAGGCTTTCATGCTCAATCGCACGCCAAGTTCCCGTTCGACCTTCTTCCGACTGACGCCAACTTTTTTGACGGCGCGCCTAACGCACACAGCTATCGGGTTGTCCGTGGCTTTGGCCGCTGCGTTGATCGTGGCTGTGTTGGTAAGTCCGACAATAGGCCCACGACAATCCCAAGCCGGCCTCGGAAGCAAATCAATATCGATCGAGCACCTTCACGGCCAAGTTGACCATGTCAAACTCCCGATCCACCCGGTTCCGGAGCCGTAACCGTAGGCCGCCCTTGTCGGCTTGTTGGCAGATTTTGTTGCAAAAGTCGTTTAGCACAGGGCCTTTAAAATTCTCCGAGCCGTAGGCGCGGTTTTCGTGTAAAGATGCGAGGGACCTCATCGGCTCACACCAAACTCACAGGCGACTTCGGTAAGGCGACTGAGGCTATCCGAATCAGCAACTGCTTCTCGCTTCGTGTTTTCTCGTAAAATCCGTCGTCCTGCAACTTCCGACTTTTGCAACAAAATCGCGAGAAGCTGCCCAGCGGGCAGGCGTTTCGCTCGTCGGCTCTTTGGTAGATGAACCGATGCACGAGGTAGAGTATCGGCGCGCGTTCGCATCCATCTCGCAGGAGGATCGTTCACAGATTGAAGCGACGCCGGGCTATTTGGCAGGTGTCGTCGCCTGGCAAGCAGGCTCTGCAAAACCTCCGGCCGCGCGGAGTAGACCGCGCACGACGTCGCGACGCCGACCTTTCCCACCAGGGCTGCGCAACGATTGCTTTCGCACCGCATGCGCCCGCGCTCGTCATCGACAAACGCTCGTGGGATTCGATCGAGCTGGGCGTCGGTCTCCAGCGAGAACCGCGGCCATTCTGCAGAATAAGCGCAGCACGCGCCGCAGGCCCGGCACGCGTCCGCGGCTTCGCCGATGACCATCACCAAAGTCGGGGCAGCGCCTCAGAAGGTCATCTGTTTATGGCCGCATTCCTTGCAGGCGTATTCCACCCGGCCATGACCCGCCTCCCTTGTAACGCGATTGGGCGCACCGCACTTACTGCATGTCACGTCCAGCCGGGTCTGGCCCCGAGTGATGGTCACGTTCCGTGCAATCGCCTCTCTTACCAAGCGTTCGGACTCCTGGCGCATAGCTTCCTTTGACATCGCAGGCGCTCTCGGTTTCCGCACTTTCAATTCCTCCCACTAAGAAGCCAGTGCCTAGCCTACTTTTCCACCGCGCCCAAATGGCTTCTTCCCTCCGCTTTGGGCGAACTTCTCACCCACGAATCGCCGCATAAAGCTCGATGTTCGCTCCGAGCTTTACCTCGCTATGCGGACTTGGACCGGAGCGACGGCAACGTCCGCTTGGTGCCGATAGCGTTGCAAAAGGCAGCGACGAGGGGCTCAAGCACCTGGCGGGGTGGCCAAGCTTGCATGGGCGGCGCCATTTCAGGATCAATCCATTCGAACTCTACACGTCCATACGGGCCCAACCCTATCCATTCAGACAAAACCGGCGCATATTGCACAGTATGCCGAAAAGTCTTCCGCGCCGCGGTCTGAGTGAGGGCGATCTTCCGCCGCGCCTTACAGTGGCCGCGGTGAGCAGGGAACGCTTCCATTACGTGATCCTACGCAAGGACGGGACGGTTCTCGAAGCATCTTCCCGGTCATACCCCAGCGAAGTTGTGGCCCGCGCGGCCGGGTTACCTGAGCTTAGACGGCGTAGCATCGCGGCGAAGTAGACGCCGTCCAATCAGAGGCCAAGCTGAGCCACGCTACCTAGCGCCGCCGAACTTCATCGCGTGGTGTCCGCGATCGATCCTGCCGTCTCGGTTGAACGATGACGACCCACCTCGAAGACCCGGCGCATTGGCGCAGCCGTGCGGAGCAAACTCGGACCTTGGCGAAGCACATGCCCGATGCCGCATCTTCGCGTCATTATCGGCAAGTTCAAGCCACTTGCTCCCAAGTCGAGAAACGCGCGCCGGTGGCGTTGATGCTCGGCTTCGAGCGCAAACTGGAGGCAATCCTCAGCAATCCGGTGATATTTGCGCATCGGCGCAAGTATGGTCCTAGTCTCTCCGCTCGTCCGACGAACACCCACCCGGGCGGGCTCTTCGTAGGAATTCAGAACGACCTGGGTCGTGCAACCGGGCGACGTTCATCTTCCCGACGTTTAGGCCTCGGGATTAGACCTTCGCGCTGGGCTAGTTTCCGGGCCGCCTTCCGCGCGCGCCGGATGGCTTCTGACTTTTCACGAGCCCTTCGCTCAGACGGCTTTTCGTACGCCTTGCGACGCTTCATTTCGCGAAAAACGCCCTCGCGTTGCATCTTCTTCTTTAGGACCCTGAGAGCTTGATCGACATTGTTGTCGCGGACGAATACTTGCAAATGTTTTCCAATCGTGTTGCCGCCGTTGTGGCGGCGGGGAGGCGCGCGTAACCCGCAGTCAACGCACCTTCAGATTTTCCGCAGATTCCTTGCCGCGGTTGCTGACAACCTCATATTCGATCGCTTGACCCTCATTGAGAGAACTAAGGCCGGCACGTTCGACAGCAGAGATGTGGACGAACACGTCCTTGCCACCGCTTTGCGGCTGAATGAATCCATAGCCCTTCGTCGGGTTGAACCATTTGACAGTGCCTGTAGCCATCATGGCCTCCTAGAATGGACGAAACACGAGCGCGGCGGCTAGGCCATCCGGCGACCGTTCATCCGATGTCGGCGTTGTCTTGAGGGAGCGCACGAGGATGCGCAACAAGCAATGCCAATCCCAACCGCATACGCGGTTTGCGCTGTGAGGTCAACAACGTGAGAACGGTCGCCGCGCGTGACGAAACTCTACCGGGCTTCCGCACAAGGGATTCGTTCGGGGGCTGCAGTGAGCGCACGTGATTCGAACAGGCGCTCGGTACGTTGCGCGGATTCGCCCATTTTAGTCGGCAAATTGCCAAGACTCTGCCGCGGGTAAATATTTAGGTAGGCGCAGCCTCCCCATTGGGTTATTGGCTAAATTGCACGACGGCGATGCGGCGGGGGTCGCGCCGAGTATGGAGAACTAATGGCAAGCAAGGCCAAGGTGAGGCCGCAGAAGGACGAGGCGCCTGAGACGGTGGGTCCCGATATCCCCGACTGGCCGCTGCTCGACATCTCGGACGCCGCAGTGAAGAAGTTGGTCCGCACCGCCAAGAAGCGCGGCTACGTCACTCACGATCAGATCAGCTCGGTGTTGCGTTCGGAAACGGTCAACTCCGAACAGATGGAAGACGTGCTCGCAATGTTAAGCGACGCGGGGATCAATGTGATCGAGACCTCCGAGGTCGAAGCGGACGAGGTCGAGCGCGAAGATTTCGGGGAGGAGCAGGAGGCCGAGGGCCGCGAGCTGGTCGAGGTGGCACGGAAGGTCCCCGCCCAATCCAAGGCCAAGGAGCCGGTCGCGCGCGCCAATGATCCGGTGGGCGTGTATCTGCAGGCGATGCGATCGATCGGGTTGCTTTCGCGCGGGGGGGAGATCGCCGTTGCCAAGCGCATCGAGGCCGGCCGGGAGGCGATGATCGCGGGGCTTTGCGAGAGCCCGCTCACCTTCCAGGCCATCATCATCTGGCGCGACGAGCTTGAAGAGGGGAGGGTTTTTCTCCGAGACATCATCGACCTCGAAGCGACGTATGCCGGTCCGGACGCCAAAGCTATGCCGGCACCGCTCAACCCCGACGGCCAGCTGATTGCCGCCGCCGCGCCGATGGCAGGCGCTCCGGTGCTCGCGCAGACGCCGGCACCTCCGGCCGCTCCGGCAGGAGCGACCCCGTTCAAGGCAGCGGTGCTACCTGAGCTCGCCAACGGCGAAGAATCGGAGGCCGGCGAGGCTCCCCCGGGCGACAACGATTTCGACGACGACGATATGGAGAACTCGCTCACGCTCGCCGCCATCGAGGCCGAGCTCAAGCCGAAAGTGCTCGAGACCTTCGACAATGTCGCCGACGCCTACAAGCGACTACGCCGTCTGCAGGAAGAGGATATCCGGAAAAAGCTGCGCAACTATTCGCTCTCGCCGGCGCAGGAGCGCCGCTACAAGAAGCTCAAGGATAAGATTATCTCCGAGGTGAAGTCGCTACGGCTGAACCAGGCGCGCATCGATTCCTTGGTCGAGCAGCTCTACGACATCAACAAGCGACTCGTGGGTTACGAGGGCCGTCTGATGCGGCTGGCCGAAAGCCACAGCATCATGCGCGAGGAGTTCCGCGCGAGCTATCTGGGCTCCGAGCTCGACCCGCTTTGGCTCAACCGCGTGTCGAAGCTCAACACCAACGGATGGAAGAACTTCGTCGCCCGCGACAAGGACAGCATCAAGGAACTGCGCACGCAGATCCATACGCTGGCGAGCGAAACCGGCCTTGAGATCGGCGATTTCCGTAAGATTGTGCACACGGTGCAAAAAGGTGAGCGCGAGGCGCTCCAAGCAAAGAAAGAGATGGTGGAGGCGAACCTGCGCCTCGTCATCGCGATCGCAAAAAAATACACTAACCGCGGCCTGCAGTTCCTTGACCTGATCCAGGAAGGCAACATCGGCCTGATGAAGGCGGTCGACAAGTTTGAATACCGACGCGGCTACAAGTTCTCGACTTACGCCACCTGGTGGATCCGGCAGGCGGTTACCCGCTCGATCGCCGACCAGGCGCGCATCATCCGTATCCCCGTGCACATGATCGACGCGACCATCAAGGTCCGGCGGACGCTGTGGCAGATGCACAATGAGATTGGCCGCGAGCCTACCCCCGAGGAACTGGCCGATAAGGTTGGCATGCCAGTCGATAAGGTGAACAAAGTTTTGAGGATTGTGAAAGAGCCTTTGTCGCTGGAGACGCCCATTGGCGACGAGGAGGATTCCCACCTAGGCGATTTAATCGAAGACAAGGACATGATGCCGCCGGTCGACGCCGCCATTCAGGCGAACCTCCGCGAGACCACGACCCTGGTGCTCGCCTCGCTGACGCCGCGCGAGGAGCGCATCCTTCGCATGCGCTTTGGCATCGGCGTGAACGCCGAACATACTTTGCAAGAGGTGGGCCACCGGTTCTCGGTGACACGCGAGCGCATCCGCCAGATCGAGGCCAAAGCGCTGCGCAAGCTCAAGCATCCGAGCAGGTCAAGAGAGCTCAGGGGCTTCCTCGATAATTGATCCGATCCCCGGCTTCGGCCTCAATGACGCGATTGCGCGTGCAATCGTCGAAGAAGGCGGCCGGCGTCACCGCAACCCGGATTGGGTCGCGCAAGCGTCTGCCGCTTAGCCGGGAGCCTGGCCACGATTCTGCGGATATCGTGGATGAACCCCATGTCGAGCATTCGGTCTGCTTCGTCGAGCACCAGCACTTTCCCGGTCGTCATGTCGCGGCGCGACGTGATCGGGATCGCTCAGACCGGCAGCATCAGTTCGAACAGACGTTCTGGGCCCGCGGCCGGGAATGCAATTTTCACGAGGCAGCGCTTCGTGGAAGCTCACATTACGATTTGCCGGGAATTCTGCGCTGGTTCACGGCGAACATCGGCGTGCACCATGTCCACCATTTGTGTAGCCGCATACCTTATTACCGGCTGCCACAAACCCTTCGGGACAATCCCAATTTGCATAGCGTCGGTCGGCTTACGCTGCTTCAGAGCTTTCGCTGCGTTCGGCTTGTGTTGTGGGATGAGGGGCGCAGCCCCCGACAGCGGACATAGCGCGGACTATTCGGAGGTCCGGCTCGGGCCATGAACGGACCTCAAGCGGTTCAAGCATTCTACGATCAGCGGCTGCAATAGTTTGACCATGAGAGGGACCAACTTCCTGGGCCCGCTTGGAGGGGTGCGGTGTCGCCTTTTTGCACTACGCCGACATGCTGCTACGTCCGCGATGAGGTCCGCTTTGCGGGGTTAAACAGACGGGCCATTGCGAATAACGAGATACTACTGCGCGCGATTCAAAGGTAGCCCAGCGTCGCACACTCGTTTGGGCGCTCAGCTCGTATTTTTCTCGACTATTGCCGATGATAGGCGCATGATGCCCTGTACCGAGACGCCACCGCAAAGCGTTCGGACCCAACCCAACTTTATAGTCGGACCCATTTGAGCGTCCGCGCACCCGCACCGGAACCTTCCGTGCGAAAGGAAAACATTATGACCAGTCTCAAGATACAAATGGGAGCTCCGCCAATCACCGAAGTTTGCCCGGATTGCAAGGGTGAGATGACTGTAACCGAAACCAGGTCGCTCCTCTTCGTTGATGGCGTTGAGAGCGTCACCTACAAATGCAAAAAGTGTCGTTTTGAAGAAAGACGGATGTTCCAGTCGTCGTCTTCTATGCCCCCCGACCGTCTTTCGCATCTAGGACGCACCGCAAGACAGCTGGTGGACACGCGCACTCGCTGACGCCGCGCAGATTCGTATAATGTAGTCGCCGAGCTGCCAGCGTGAACATGCCGACGTTCCGGTAAATTTTAACGGCAACCATGGTGCCTCCGGCTGGCGAGCGATCAGAAAAAACCACATTTGTCGGGCGCATCTGGCCCGAGCGGGCGTGCTCACGCTCGTGGAGGGTCGTCTTGAAACTTCCCCGCCGAACTTTTCTGCATCTCGCTGCCGGCGCCGCCGCGCTCCCGGCTCTGTCACGCTTCGCTTGCGCCCTCGACTATCCGACGCGCCCGGTGCGCTTGATCGTTGGCCTCCCTCCCGCCGCCGCAGCCGACACCGTTGCGCGCCTTATTGGTCAATGGCTGTCGGAGCGGTTTGGCCAACAATTCATCGTTGAGAACCGACCGGGCGCCGGCAGCAATATCGGCACCGAAGTCGTCGTGAGAGCGCCGCCTGACGGCTACACGCTCCTCATGGCCGTCACGGCGAACGCAGTGAACGCGACGCTCTACGAAAAGCTCAACTTCAATTTCATTCGCGACATCGCGCCGGTCGCGAGCATTGTCGCTACCACCTATGTTATGGTGGTCCATCCATCCGTGCCGGCCCAGACTATTACCGAGTTCATCGCCTACGCCAAGGCCAACCCGGGCAATATCAACTTCGCCTCGACCGGCAGTGGGAGCGGGACCCATGTCTTCGGCGAACTGTTCAAGATGATGACCGGTATCAACATGGTCCACGTCCCGTATCGCGCGAGTTTCTATCCCGATCTGCTCGGCGGACAGGTCCAGGCAGCATTTGTCACGACAATTTCGTCGATCGCCTATGTCCGAACCGGTAAGCTGCGCGCGTTGGCGGTCACCACCGCGACACGCTCCGGGGTACTGCCGGACATCCCGACCGTGGGCGAATTTGTTCCGGGCTATGAGGCAAGCGGGTGGGAAGGCATCGGCGCGCCAAAGAACACGCCCGTCGAGATCATCGACAAGCTCAACGACACGATCAACGCCGCTCTCGTTGATTCCAAACTCAAGGCGCGGTTTGCCGACTTGGGGGCCGAGCCGATACCGATGACGCCCGCTGCGTTCGGCAAGTTTATCGGTGACGAAACCCATAAGTGGGCCAAGGTCGTCCGTGCGGCCCACCTTAACGCGGACTAGACCGATTGCTACCGGCGCTGACACTCCGTTTGCCGTTCGGTGAACCCGGCCTTATGTCCGGAATGGCTCAGCCTGAGACTTTCCGGCCAGACGGCGCAGGTCCGCTTTACCCCCCATTTCGGAAGCACGCGCTCGCTGCTGGTAGGTCCGTGCCATCCTTCGACACGGTGTCGTCTATGCTGCCGAAGAAAGCCATTCTCATGCCAGCAATCGACGCGATATTGACAATCTTGCCCTTGCGCTTCGCAAGCATCGACGGCAGCACCGCCTTGCAATGTGCCAGCAGGAGACGTCCGGCGCCTCACCCATCGGCGACCCTAGCACTTACGCGCCGGTGGAGGAGCGACCCACCGCACATCAAACGGACCGACGGAAGCCGCTGAGTGCGAGTGACGCTTCGCGTGCCCGAGAGGTAATATATACTGCTCTCCAAAGCGGGAGCCCAAATCGCCGATCCACGGAGGCAGGCATGATGTACAGTTTCTTCAAAACGTCAGCGGCTGCGCTAATCGCGGCCCTCCTCATAACCTTCGCGACACCCAGCCTTGCTCAAGAGCAAAAATTCAAAGCGGTCTCTGTAAAGACGCCAGACGGCCTCACCATATCGGCACAGGACTGGGGAAATACGAATGGGCCGGAAATCCTGTTCATCCACGGCTTCTCGCAAAGCCATCTATCTTGGATCAAGCAGGTGACGAACAGTGACCTCGCAAAGGAATTCCACATGGTGACCTACGACCTCCGCGGTCACGGCAATTCCGACAAACCACCCGAGCCCGAGCGCTACAAGACCTCGAAATATTGGGCCGATGAGGTGCAAGCCGTGATGGACGCTACCGGGCTCAAGCGTCCGGTACTGGTCGGCTGGTCCTATGCCGGCCGCGTCATGGCTGATTATTTGACGGTTCATGGGACCGCTAAGCTCGCCGGCCTTAATTACGTCGATGCTAGTCAGAAGGGCGATCCGAGCTTTGTGGGGCCGAACGTGCTGCGGAATCTACCCCTGATGGCGTCAGAAGACCTCGCCACCAATATCGCGGCAACGCGTACATTCCTGCATGGCTGCTTCTCCGTCCAGCCGACCGAGGAGGAATACGAAATCATGCTCGCCTTCAACATGATGGTGCCGCCGAAGGTACGCCTCGGGATGAGTAACCGGCCGCTCAATGTTGATGACACGTTGCGGAGTCTCACGCTTCCGGTGCTAGTGACGCACGGGGCTGAGGACAAGAATACGAACCTGATCGCGGCCGAGTACACGACAAAGATGATCCCCAACTCGAAATTGTCCGTTTACCAGGGCATCGGCCACTCGCCCTTCTTCGAGGACGCGCCGCGCTTCAACGCCGAGCTTATCGCCTTCGTGCGGGGCGCTCAGAAATGAACTGATTTTCGAAAAATCTGGGAAGTTTCGCGCACACCGAGACCTTCTGCACCGCAGCAAAAAACAACCGTTTTCGATCACATCCGGCTATGCCTTATCGCCCAGGTAGCCACGAACCATACGGAGCAGCTGAATAGGACTGTACGGCTTAGTCACGTACTCGTCGCAACCGGCGGCCCGCGCCTTTTCCTCGTCACCCTTCATGGCGAACGAGCTAACGGCAACGATAGGGATAGATGTAAGCTCAGGGTCGGCATTGATTTGGCGGGTAGCCTCATAGCCATCCACGACGGGCATTTGGATGTCCATGAGGATGATGCTGGGACGATCGGCTTTGGCGATGGCTATGCCGGTCGCGCCATCTGGCGCTTCGATGACGGTGTAGCCCGAACTCGTGAAGAGGTCCCGCAGGACGCCTCGCAGGTCCTCTTGGTCTTCAACGACCAGAATGCGCTTAGTCATTGGATTGGCTTTTGAAAGTCGGTTCGCACAGGCACTTTCATATGGAAAGTCGAGCCCTGGCTCAATATGGACTCCACCCAGATGCGGCCACCGTGCATTTCGACAATCTGCTTGGCAATGGCGAGGCCAAGGCCAGTACCGCCTTTGGTCTTCGTGTTCGAGTCATCGACCTGATGGAACTGCTCGAAGATTCGCGTCCGCTCCTGCTCCGGGATGCCAGGGTCGGTATCCACCACACTGATCGCGAAGTGTCCGTCGGCAGCTTCGGCGGTGACACGGACCTCGCCGGTATCGGTGAACTTGATAGCATTGCCGACGAGATTGAGCAGTACCTGCGTAAGCCGCTGCTCATCGCCGATGCCAATCGGCAGAGGTTTGGTCACCACGGTTGTCAGTGCGAGCTTCTTGTTCTGCGCGAGCGACTCAGTGGCCACTTGCACGGTCTCGACCACCGTTTCTATGGAGTATTCTTGCATGTTCAACGTGAACTGGCCGGACTCTATCTTGGCAATGTCGAGCACCGTATTGATCAGGCCCAGCAAATGCTTGCCATTCGAGCGAATGCGCGTAAGCGCGGCGAGCGATTTTTCCCCCAGCGGTTCGTAGATCCCTTCCTGCATGAGTTCGGCGTAACCCAGCATCGCGGCGAGCGGGGTCCTGAGTTCGTGGCTCATGTTGGCGACAAACTGCGATTTGTGCTGGCTCGCGATTTCCAATTCCTCGATAGTGCGAGCAAGTTCGATAGTGCGCGTCTGCACCTCTTCGAATAGGCGCGTGTTCTCTATGGCAATCACCGCCTGGTCAGCGAACGTCGTGACTAACTCAATTTGCTTTTCAGAAAAAGGCTGTACAATTCGCCGGCTCAGTACGAATACGCCGATTGTCACCCCCTCGCGCAACAACGGGATGCCGAGACAGCTTCGGTACGCACCGAATTTTTGACCTTCCAGATACGTGTATTCAGGATCGGCTAGTACGTCCGGAACGTGAACGATTCTCCCCTCCAATGCCGTTCGCCCCGTGAATGTCCCCCGCCCTGGCGCGAAAGGATGACGGGCGGCGTACTCCACGAATTCGGCAGAGAAACCGAAGTTAGCGGCAAGTCTGTAGAATCCGTCTTCATCGCGAATGCTTATGATGGCTTGCTCAGCCTCGCACAGTTGCGCGGCTGACTCGACGAGCGTTTCTAGGACACCTTTCAAGTCGAAGGTCGAGCGGCTGATTACTTTGAGCACTTCCGCAGTCGCGGTCTGCTGCTGCAGCGATTCACGCAATTCG
>Ga0306920_100002585_pt1 | contig 22885 bp, 26 predicted proteins | sample flu12Cox44000170_FD_204666 | JGI IMG/M metagenome (GOLD analysis project Ga0306920, IMG submission 204666) | Lab enrichment of tropical soil microbial communities from Luquillo Experimental Forest, Puerto Rico - flux4day.12C.oxic.44.000.170 (v2)... | ecosystem: Environmental > Terrestrial >...
CCCGGGTGGGATCCCACACCACACCGGGAGGAACCTCCTTGTCGATGGACTCTTGCCAGTAGCAGCAATCGCCGGCCAGGATCACCGGACCTGACTCCGGCAGCTCCACGAGGAGTGACTGATGCCCGGGAGTGTGGCCGTCGCTCCGGAGCGCCGTCACCCCGGGCACGATCTCCGCATCGCCGTCGAGGAGGCGCCAGCGCTGGCCGGGGAGGTCGAAGTTCTTCTTGTAGTAGTAGGTCGCAAAGAAGCCCGCGGGATAGTGCGCGTAGGAGTACTCGTCCTGCTGCACCGCGATCTCCGAGCTCGGGAAGAGGAAGGCCCCGCCCGCATGATCGTAGTGGAGGTGCGAGAGCACCACCACGTCCACGTCCCCCGGCTCGAGGTCGATCCCGTCGAGCCGGCGCACGAGCAGATCCGCTTCGCTGAACTTGGCGAGGGGATCGTTGCGCAGGAGACCGGGCACCGCGCGGGGCGAGAGGCCCGTGTCGAAGAGGATGGTGGTGTCGCCGGTGCGCACCAGGTAGCAGGAAACCGGGATCTGGATCTTCTCCGCCGAGCGCTCGCCGAAGAAGAGGCCGGACTTCTCGAAGCCCATGAAGCCATTCTGGAGCGCGAACAGCCCCTTGACGGCCATCTAGGCGGTGGCTTTGCGGGAGGCGCGCCCTCGAGCGGCGCGGCGCGGCGGCGAGAGCTGCTGCGGATCGTAGACCCAGATCTTGTGGGCGGCCGCGAAGCCCATGGTGACGGTCTTCTCGTTCAGCAGCACGCTGATGGTGCCCGCATAGGGCGCCACCTCGGTGACGGTGAGCTTGGCCCCCGGCCGCACCCCGCTCTCCCAGAGGAAGTGCAGGAGCTGGCGATCCGCTTCGGCTTCCTCGGTGATGCGCTCCACGACCAAGGCCTGCCCCTTCGTGGCTTGGGAGAGCGGAATCGGATTGTGGGCCTCGGGCTGCGGCATGCCGGGGATGGGGTTGCCATGCGGGCAGGTCGACGGCATGCCCAGCATCTCGGCGAGGCGTTCCTCCACCACGGGCGACAGGGCATGCTCCAGCCGGTGGGCCTCATCGTGGGCGCGCGACCAGTCGAGGCCGAGGACGTCGGTGAGCCACCGCTCGAGGAGGCGATGGCGCCGCGCCATGGTCTTGGCGATGTCGAGGCCTTTGGTGGTGAGGCGGATCTCTTTCTTGTCTGCCACCTTGACGTAGCCCTCGCGTTGCATGCGGCGGAGCGCCTCCGTGATCGACGGAGCCGACACGTGCATGTGACGGGCGAGCCGCGCGCCGATGACCGGCTGATTGCTGCCGGCGAGATCGTAGATGGCGCCGAGATAGTCCTGGATGGCGGGGGTAGTTTCCATGCGGAGAGGATACCCCTGCCTCTCCTGCGCGGGCAAGTCCGTGCTATCCTTCCCGCGCCGGCGGCCGCTCGCGCGCCGCGCGCCACCCGAGGAGGTTACGATGGACTTCGCCCTCACCGAGCAGCAAGAGCTGATCCGCAAGGAAGTGGCCGCCCTCGCGCGGAGCTTCTCCCTCGACTACTGGCTCGAGAAGGACCGCAAGCACGAGTATCCCCACGAGTTCGTGAAGGCGTTCGCGGAAGGCGGCTGGGTCGGCCTGATGATTCCCGAAGCCTACGGCGGTGCCGGACTCGGTGTCACCGAAGCCGCCATCATGCTCCACGAGATCTGCGCCTCGGGGGCAGGGACCTCGGGTGCCTCGCCTATCCACTTCTACTGCTTCCCTCCCGAGCCCGTGGTCCGCTATGGCACGGACGAGATGAAGCAGCGCGAGCTGCCGCGCATCGTGTCGGGCGAGACCATCATGGCCTTCGGCGTCACCGAGCCCAACGCGGGCACCGACACCTCGCGGATCCAGACGCGCGCCGTGCGCGAGGGCGATCGCTGGGTCGTCAACGGCCGCAAGGTGTGGACCACGAACGCCCAGCACGCCAATCGCATCCTCCTCCTCGCCCGCACGAGCGACCGCGATCCCGCCAAGCCGCTCAGGGGCATGACGCTGTTCTTCACGGAGTTCGACCGGTCGGCCATCAGCGTCCGGGAGATCGAAAAGCTGGGTCGGGCCGCCGTCGACTCCAACGAGATCGCCATCGAGAACCTGGAGATCCCCGAGGCCAACGTGGTCGGCACGGTGGGCGACGGCTTCTATCACCTGATCGACTCGCTCAACCCCGAGCGCATCGTGGTGGGCATCGAGGCGGTGGGCATCGGGCGCGCCGCCCTCGAGCGGGCGACCCAGTACGCCAAGGAGCGCGTGGTCTTCGATCGCCCCATCGGCAAGAACCAGGCGATCGCCCACCCGCTCGCTCTCGCCCTCGCCCAGCTCGACGCGGCGGAGCTCATGTGTCTCAAGGCCGCGTGGCTCTTCGACACGGGGCGTCCCTGCGGCCGCGAGGCCAACGCGGCCAAGCTGCTCGCCGCGGAGGCGGGCTTTCAGGCCTGCGACGCCGCGCTGCAGACCTTCGGCGGCTTCGGTTACGCCAAGGAGTTTTACGTGGAGCGCCTGTGGCGCGAGATCCGACTCTACAAGATCGCGCCCATCTCGCAGCAGATGGCGCTCAACTATCTCAGCGAGCACGTGTTGGGGCTGCCCCGCTCCTACTGATGTCGCTGACCCTCAACACCCTCGACCAGGCCTTCGAGAAGCCCGACGCCGCCATCGTGGCCAAGACGCTGGCGGAGCTCGACGGCCGCCGCAACCTCGTGGCCACCCTCGCTCATGACGAGGCGACCTATCTCCAGGCCAGCGGCAGCGCGGCCTCCGGTCTCGTCCTCATGTATCAGGACGGCTCCGTCACTCACCGCTACCGCAGCGTGGACAAGGTGCCGCTGGGGCGGGCCACCGACGCCTTCCAGCAGTACCTTCGCGGCGAGTCCGCGTGGCAGGAGAGCTTCCGCTGGGAGGAGGACGAGGAGCGCGTCGAGGCCTTGAAGTGGTACGAGTCGTGGTGGGCCTACATCGCGGCCTTCGTACTGGTGATCGCGCTGTTCGTCTACTGGCGAGGCTGGTACTAGCGCCGGACCTCCTGAGGGACGCGCGCTATCGGCGCGGGGCGATCTGAAGCAGGGCGGGCGCCTGGGTCTCGATCTGGATGGTGGTGTGATCGATGCCGAAGCGCGCGTGCAGGATCACATGGAGCTCGTCGAGGACCTGCGCGGGGGGCGTGCCCCGCTCCACTTCCACATGTGCGCTCATGGCTTCGCGCCCCGAGGTGAGCGTCCATACGTGGAGATCATGGACGCGCTTCACCCCAGCGGCCCCGTTGAGGGCCTGCTCGATCTCCCCGAGGTCGAGATGAGGCGGCACGCCCTCCAGGAGCACGTTGACGGCCTGCTTGAGCAGTGAGTAGGTGCGAGGCAGGATCAAGAGCCCGATAGCCGCGCTGGCGAGGGCATCGGCGGCCGTCCAGCCCGTGACGAGGATCACCAGGGCGGCCACGATCACCGCGCCCGAGCTGAGCGCGTCGCCCAGGACCTCGAGATAGGCGCTCCGCACGTTCAAGCTCTCGCCCGCGCCCTTGTGCAGGAGCATGGCGGCGAGCAGGTTCACCCCGAGGGCGGCCACCGCCACCACGAGCACGGGCCCCGCCGTCACCTCGTGAGGGACGCTCAGCCGGCGCCATGCCTCGACGAGGATCACGATGGCGAGGACGCAGAGGACCACCCCGTTGACGAGGGCAGCGAGGATCTCCACGCGGTAGTAGCCGTAGGTCTTCTCGGGGGTGGCCGGGCGCTCCGCGAACCACACGGCGAGGAGGGAGAGGCCCACGCCCGCGGTGTCGACGAAGAGATGGGCGGCATCCGCGAGTAGAGCAAGGGAGTTGGTCCACCACCCCACGATGACCTGCACCAGCATGAACGCAGCGCTCAGCGCGAGAACGGCCCAGAGCCGATCCTTGTGACGGGAGGAGTGGGTGTGGCGGTGCGCCACGGCGCTCAGCGCGGAGCGGGCACCACGAGGCGCGACTCGCCCTGCTTGATCCCCTGGCTCTCGTAGAAGCCCGCCCGCGCTTCGAGGGCGAAGCGGAACTCGCCCATGGGGCCGTACAGCGCGGTGGGGCTCGGGTCCATCTTGAGGATGGCGAAAATGTTGCCGTCGCCCTTGATGAAGGCGATATCGAGGGCGGCGGGGACGTGGTTCATGTGGAACTGGCTATAGATCTCGCGCCCGAAGTCGAAGAGGATGAGCGTCTTCTGGATCTCTTGCGCGGTCGAGCACTGAAAGCCCGCCGCCGCCTGCTCCGACGTCTCCGCTACCTTGACCCGGATGGCCATGCTCTTGGCGCCGGTCTGCACCGTGACCATCCGCACGGGCATGGCCGCGAAGGCCTCACGCCAGCGCTTGCACTCGCCCTGTTGCGCGGAGGAGGCGCCACTGGAGCCGGCGAGCGCGAGCAGCAGAACGAGGGCGGCGAGCCTCGCGCGCGAGCTTCCCGGGAGCCGGCGGAAAACCGCCACGCCTGCGAAGAGCAGGAGCGCGGTCAGCACCACCGCGCCTCCCGCGGCCAGTCGCAGGTAGTAGGCGGCGGTGAGGCCGATGAGGACGGCCGCCAGGGCGGTGACGACGGCGACGATGGTCGCGCGCCGAAAGCTCCGGCCGAGGCTGAAACCCGTGAGGGTCGGGATCACGATCATGGCACTCACCAGGAGCACGCCGACCATGCGCATGGCCACCACAGTGGTGAGCGCGGTCAGCAGCGTCAGCATGAGGTTGAGGGCGGTGACGGGCACGCCGCTGGTCCGCGCCAGGTCTTCGTGGAGCGTGATGACGAAGAGGCGGCGATAGGAGAGGAGGATTGTCCCCACCACCACGGCGCCCAGCCCGGAGATGAGCCAGACATCCGATGGGCTGACGGTGAGGATGCTGCCGAAGAGGATGGCGAAGAGATCAGCATTGAAGCCGCGGGCGAGGCTGATGAGCACCACGGCGAGGGCGAAGCCCCCTGAGAGAAAAACAGCCAGCGCTGCGTCGCCTTGAAGCCGGCCATGGGAGCGGAGCCGCTCCATGCCGAGGGCACCCACCACCGTCACGACCAGAGCGCCCAGGATAGGCGAGGAGCCTAGCAGTAGTCCCACCGCCACGCCGGCCAGAGCTACGTGGGCGAGGGTATCGGCGATGAGGGAAAGCCGGCGGGGCACGAGGAAGACGCCGATGAGCGGGCAGACCACCGCCATCACCGCCCCGGCCGTGAAGGCCCGCTGCATAAAGCCGAATTGCAGGAAGTCAGGCATAACTAGTGGTCGTGGCTCACTATTCTGACCGCAGGCCCGTAGAGGGCGGTAAGAGCCTCGTCGCTCAGGAAATCGCCAGGTCGGCCGTGGAAGATGAGGCGCCGATTGAGGCAGGCGAGCTTGGTCACCTCCTTGGCGACGACGCCGATGTCGTGGCTCACGAGGATCAGCGTCACTTCCCGCTCGCGGTTCAGGTGATGGAGCATGGCATAGAAAGACGTCTGGGCCTCGGGATCCACCCCGCCCGTGGGCTCGTCCAAGATAATCAGCTCTGGGTCGGAAACGAGGGCGCGGGCGATCAAAACTCGCTGTTGCTGGCCCGTGGAGAGGGCGCCGATGCGGGTTCGCCCGTGCGCCTCCATCCCCACCCGCCCAAGGGCGTCTTTCACGCGGACCCGCTCCCGCCTGCCGATGCGCTGGAAGAGCCCGAGGCTGGCCACGAGGCCCGTGGCCACGACCTCGTTCACCGTCACGGGCAGGGAAGGATCGAGAGTTGCCCGCTGCGGCACGTAGCCGAGCCGGCGCCACTCCCGGAACGTGGACGGCGGCTGGCCAAAGAGCCGGACCGATCCCGCCTGCGGCTCGAGGAGACCGAGCATGACGCGCAGGAGAGTGGTCTTTCCCGACCCGTTGGGGCCGATGATGCCGAGGAAGTCGCCCGGCTCCACGGTGAGGTTGATGCCGTCCAGCACCTGCACCTCGCCGTACGCCACGGCCACGCCATCGAGCTCGACGAAGGGACGCATCAGACGGCGCTCCGGCGAGCGTCCCACCAGGCGCCGAAGGCCGCGCACGACGCGCCCAGGAGGAGGCCGCCGAGCACGTCCGAGGGCCAATGCGCGTGGAGGACGAGGCGGGCCACTCCCACCAGCACCACCATGGCCAGCACCACGGCGGTGAGGGCGGTGCGCGTGGTCCGGTTCCACCGCTCCTTGATGGCGAAGTAGATGGCGATGACGGCGAAGGACGCCGCGCCCGTCATGTGCCCGCTGGGGAAGCCCATGGCTCGACCGCGCGGTCGCGGCCGCCCTACCAGGTGCTTCGCCGTCTGCTCGATGATGGGCGCGACGAGGAGCACGAGGGCGACGAGCCACCAGCGCTTCCTCGCCTCCGGCGAAATGGCGAAGAGGACTAGGGCGGCAGGAACGAGGCCCTTCCAGGAGCCGAAGATGTTGACCCAGGAGAAGAAGGTGACGACGTCGGGCGTGCGCCGTGCCATCACGCCATCGTAGAGCGTCGTGTCACCCGGCAAGAGGCCGACGGCGAACACCACGACCGCGAGCGCCACGAAGAGGGTGGCGCCTCCCAGCGAGAGGCCGCGCCAGCGATGTGCATGCGCACGCATGACGTCCAGATTGTACAAGAACGGGCCGCGCCGCCGGCCACGCGCCTACCTGCACCCGAGCCCTTCGCGCAGGCTCTCGAGGTTCTTCCCCATGAGCTCGAGATAGCCGACGCCGTCGGTGGCCTCCTGCTTGGTCACACCCTCGACGGGATCGAGTATGAGGAGGCGCACGCCCACCTCGCGGGCCAGTGCCTCGGCGAGCCGCGGGCTGACCAGCGGCTCGAGGAAAATGGCCGTGACCTGCCGCTCCCGTGCCGTGCGGACGATGGCGGCGAGGGCGGCCGGGCTCGGTTCCGCCTGGGGGGCAAGACCCGTCACCGCGATCTGGGTGAGCCGGTAGCGGCGCGCGAGATAACCGAAGGCGGCGTGGGAGACCACGAGCTCGCGGCGCGCGCAGTCGCGCAGCCCCGCGTCGAAGCGCGCATCGAGAGCGGCGAGCTTCTCGCCGTAGGCGGAGGCGTTTGCCGCGTACGCGGCCTTGCCCAACGGATCACTCCGCTCCAGGGCGTCGCGGATCGCCTCCACCTGACGTCGGGCGAGGAGCGGATCAAGCCAGACGTGCGGATCCATGCCCTCGCCGTCGGCGCGCGCCACCGTGAGCCCGGCGCTCGCCGCGACCACCACCGTGGAGGCTCCCTTGCCTTCCGCGAGAAGCTTGTCCACCCACGGCTCGAAGCCGGCGCCGTTGTACACGAAGACTCGCGCGCGGCGCACCTGGGCCACGTCCTGCGGGGACGGCTCCCAGTCGTGGCCGTGAACGCCGGGCGGAACCAGCGAGATCACCTGGGCACGATCGGCCGCGACGTGGCGCGTGAAGTCGTACATGGGATAGAAGCTCGCCACGACGAGCGGCTTGCCGTCGGGCGGAGGAGCCTGCTGGCAGGCCGCCAGAACGAGGACGGGGAGGACGGAGAGGAGGCGCGCGGCCCTCCTCACGCGGGGCGCCCAACCGAGGTGCGGGCGAGCCCGGCGAGGAGGAGAAGGGTGAGACCGAAGGCGCACACGACGGTGGCTCCGGTCGGCGTGTCGAGGGAGACGGAAGCAATCATGGCGAGGACGCTTACCACGGTGCCGAAGCTCCAGGCGATGGCAAGTCGTCGCGGGACGGCGCCGCCCAGGAGATTCGCGGCGAGAGTGGGCACGATGAGGTACGAGAAGACGAGGAGGACGCCCGCGATGCGGACCGAGCTCGTCACGACCACGCCGAAGGAGGCATAGAAGAGAAAGTCCCAGAAGCGGACACGCCAGCCCTCGCGGTAGGCGCGATCGGGATCGGTCGAGATCAAAAGGAACGGGCGCCGACAGAGCCAATGGAAGATGCCGATGACCGCGTAGAGCACGGCTACCTTCAGGACCTCCTCGCCGCGCACGGCGAGGATGCTTCCCACCAGCATGTTCCGGAGATGCTCGGCCCCGTGCGCGGTGCGGTCGGCGACGAGGACGGCCGCGGCAGAGGAGACCGCATAGACCACCCCGATGATCGCCTCCTGGGAGACTCTTCGCTCGCGGCTACGGGTGAGGGCGAGCACGGCCGCCCCGAGGACGGTGAAGGTGAGCCCGAAGGCGTAGGACTCCCACGACTCGAGATCGTACCCCCAGAGGAAAGCCGCCGTCGCCCCCAGCGCGGCGATCTGCGCGAGGGCGATGTCCACGAATACGACCTCGCGGGCGATGACGTGGAGACCCAGGTAGGCGTGGATGCCCGTCAGCACCAGGCACATCAGGAACGGGGCCCACATGAGAGAGAGCAGGTCGTGCGTCATGGGCTACTTGAGGGCCTGGGCGAGCGTCTTCACGTTGAAGTCGATGGTCGCCACGTAGGTGTCGGTGGCCTTCATGGCGCCCACGGCGGAGGCGAGCACGGCGGCCTGCGCGCCCGCGTCCTGGGCGACCCGTTCGATGAGCTTCAGATCGCTCCACGGCTCGGCAACGATCACCTTGGTCTTGTCCTCCTTCATCAGGCTGATGAGCTTGACGAGGTGGTTGGCGGTGGGCGGAATGCCGGGCCGCTCCTCAATGGTGCCCACCTGCACAAGGCTGAAACGCGTGAGGAAGTAGATCCACTGAGCGTGGCTGACCACCACACCGGCGCCCTTGTACGGTTCGAGCGCCTTGGCCCAGCGGCCCATGGCCTCCTCGAGGCTTGCCAGAAACTGCTGGCGATTGCGCTCGAAAGCGGCACGGTGCTGCGGGGCGATGCGCGCGAGCCCGTCGACGATGTTCTGGGTGACCGCGGGCGCCATGCCTGGATCGAGGGTGTAGTGGGGATTGCCCTGCGGATGGATGTCGCCCATGGAGCGGTCGACCCGCGTCTTGGGTACCTCGAGGACGTTGAGTCCCCGCGAGGCGTCGATGCGTCCCGCCGCGCCGGGAATGACGTTGGAGTTGTTCGCACCCTGGGCGACCACGTCCGCCCAGCCGTCGAGCTCGAGGCCGTTGACGATCAGGGCGTCGGCGCGGCGCACCTTGATCATGAGGCTGGGGCGGACCTCGAGGTCGTGGGCGTTCTGATTCGGTCTCGCCAGGGCGTCCACCTCGGCGAGATCACCCGTGACGACCTCCGTGAGCGCCTTGAGGTCGGTGGTGCTGGTCACGACGCGGAGCTTCTCGGCCTGGGCGGGCGGCGCGGCAGCCATCCATCCCGCGGTCAGGGCCAGGGTCAGGAACATGAGTCGTCGCATGGTCGTGGGTCCTTTCGTCATCAGAATGGATGCGCGGGATGCGCGCCCATGATGAAGGTTGCTTGGAGGAAGTACTCGCTCACCTGCTTGGCGCTGCCGCCATTTTCTTGGAAGTCGAGGTAGCTGCAGCACTGGCTCCGGGTCGTCTGCTTGTAGCCGAGCCGGAAGCGCAGGAACTCCGAGGGATAGTACGTGAGGAACGGCTGCACCGCCCACTCCGTGCCAGGGGCGGCGGGATATTGCGTGCGGTCGTAGCGGAAGCCCAGGAGCCACTTCGACAGCTCACCGTGGGCGAAGGGCTGGATGCCGCCGTAGACGTAGAAGCCCTGGCTGTCGCGCTGGCGCGTCTGGTCGATGCCGGCCAGGTTTGCCGCTACCACGTCGCGGAAGGACAGCAGATACTCTCCCAGCACGCTCACTGCGGCGTGCTGCCAGCCGGGCGGCGTGTACTTGTACTTGGCGTCGAAGCCCACGATGATGCTGCTGCGCTGCTGCTGGGTCTGACCGGAGGCGACGGAGCTGCCTATCTGGATCGCGCCCCAGTCCTCGAGATCGAAGAACGTGCGCACCCGCCCGGTGGCCAGGGGATCCGAGATCTGCCCGCGTCCGAAGGCGACGTCGTTCACGCCGTTGAACACACCCCCCAGCACTTCCAGGTAGAAGGGCAGCGGCGGGACCCAGGTCGCCTCGGCCCCCGATTCCACCAACCCCTCGGTGCCGAAGAACTGCTGGAGCACGTTGGGATTGTCGATGAACGGCCAGTCGTGGGCATGGATGGGATTGAGGTAGCCGAAGCGGTTGCGCATCATGCCCATCTTGAGCTGGGTGCCGTAGGGGAGGGCCATCAAGGTCAGGTTGGCCTCGGCGAGGTTCACGTTGAGGCTGCTGTTGCGGGAATCCTGCTCCGCCTCGAAGCGCACTTCGGCCCGCGCGTAGGGATCGATCTGCCCGAAGAAGGAGACCTCGACCTCGCGCGGGAAGAAGAAATTCTCCAGCCCGGGGAAGCTGCCGCCCTGGTTCTTCTGCACGTTGTGCTGGGTCAGGTTGCCGATGAAGTCGCCGGTGACGCCCATGTCGAAGAGGAGCTGGCCGGCGCCGCGCCGCTCGTAGAGCGCAAAGGGCTCACGGGGCTTGATGAGGTCGAGAGGGGAGGGCTCGCTACCCGGCGGGCGCTGCTGCGTCACCATCTCCGTCGTGGGGGGAGGCGCGGGAGTGGGCGTCGCCGGAGCGGGCGGCGCCGGAGCGGGCGGCGCGGCCACCGTCGGCTCGGGTCGCTTCTCCATGCGCTCGAGACGCTCGGACATGGAGTCGAGGGCTTTCTTGTACTGCTCCTGCATCGCGTCGAACTGCTTCCGCATCTGCTCCATCTCGCGGCGGAGCGCATCGGCGTCCTGGGCGCGAGCGGGGACGATGCTCACGGTCAGCAACAGGACGAGCATCAGAGCGAGCGTGATGATGTCGCGCATAAGGGACCTCCCACGTTGGGGCCATGGATGGTGAGCCCGTGAGCGCGGAGCGGTCCGCGCACGGGCGGTGCCTCAGGAAGCGGGAGCGGCGAGGCTAGACGAGCGGGGGAGCGCGGGGATCAGCGAGGCAAGCCGGAGGGCCGGGCGCCCAACCGGGTGCCACGAGAGCGATGTGCAGGCTGCCGAGTGACGGCGACGGGATGGCTGGGGATGGAGGCGCCCAGCCGTCGGCATGAACGGCTCCGAGCTGCGCGAGCGGACACTCGGCGTTGTAGAGGCCGAGCCGACCGTTCTCGTGCGAGTGAACCGGCTGCATCCCCGCGAGGGCCATGGCGAAGCTCAGAAGCGCCACGAGGAGGAGGATCACCATCTGGTATCGCGCGGGGACACGGCTCGTCATACGCGGGGTACTTCTATACGCGACCGATCGTAGATTTGCAAGAAGCGCCTACGGTCCGTCACGGCTGAATGAAGGCGATGAAGACCACCGCGATGGCGACGACGAGGATCCACGCGATCCACAGGTGACGATGCAGCCGGCGAAGCTCGCCGATCATGGAATCAGCATACGCGGGTCGCCCCTCGGCCCCAAGGATCAGGATCGCCCTAGGGCGGCCAGCGCGGTGATCTGGACGTCCGGCGGTATCCCGGTGAGGGTGAAGCGGACGACGTCGCCAACGTGCGCGCGCTCCAGCAGCTTCGGGTCCTTGACCTTGAAGCCCATGGTCATCCCGGCGGGCATGAAGCCCGCGATCTCCTCGTGGGTCAGCACCACCACCTGGATCTCTGGGATCAGCGCGCGCACCACGCCTTTCACCTCCCAGGTCTGCGGCGCGCCGATCACGACCGGACGCTGACTTTCCCCGAGCCGGCGCTCGAGGCGCGAGACCTCGCGGCCCCAGGCGAGCCAGCCCATGAGCACGCCAACCGCCAGCGCCAGGTTGAGGAGGAGCACGACGCGCCAGAGCCGCATCAGTGCACGTGCTCGTCGGGCGGGGCTACCGTCGCCGGCTCCTGGCTGAGGGCCTGCACCTCCGCGAGCAGGCGCTTCATGTCCGACCACCCGGGGCGGGGGCCTCCGGGAATCCAGCGCGCACGCAGGTAACCCGAGCGGTCGATCAGAAACTCTATATGGGTCGGCCGCGGCGGATCGGGAAGGGCGCCCGCCGGGGCGAGGGTGCGACGAAAAAGGGCATACGTGATGACGATGTCGGCGGCGCCGTCCGTGGCCACGGGGAAGAGAATGCGAGGCGTGGCGCCGATACGGGAAAGGATCTCCTGGTCGCTGTCCATGGGCACGGCGATCAGGGCGGCATTGAAGCTGCGGAGCTCCCCGTAGGCGTCGGCGAGCTGGACGAGGCGTGGCCGAGAGCTCGGCAGCGTGAAGAGCACGAGGAGCACGGGCCGGCCGCGGTAATCCTTGAGGCTTGCCTGGGCCGGGCCGGTCGCGAAGCTGAAGTCGGGAGCGATCAGGCGCCTCTGCTCAGGCTCGTCGACGTCGGTGAGGCGACGCGCCGCCTCGCCCGCCGACAGCGCGCGGAGGAAGTTGATCACGTCCCAGCGGTCGTCCTCCGACAGCGCATCGCCGAAGCCCGGCATGCCCTTCCTGAGACCGTGGGTGAGCCACCAGAACATGTCGCCGGCCGTGTGATCGTTCGTGTGCGGCGCGGTGAGATCGGCAGGCCGCGGCGACAGCCCGGCACCGGCGGGGCCGTCACCCTGGCCGCTCACTCCGTGACAGGAGGCGCAGTTCGCGCGATAGAGCCCCTGTCCGTGCGCGATGGAGGACGCGGCGTAGGGGATCGCGGGGCGCAGATAGGTCGTGGGGTAGGCGTCGACAGCCAGCGGAGGCAGAGCCTGCTGCGCGCCTGCCACGAGCAGGACGGCGGCGCCCGCCAGCCACAGGGGACGGCCGCGCCGAGTGAGGCAGCCGGCGATCAGCGCGAGAAGGCCGATGAGCAGGATCTGACTGCCGATGAAGACCTGGGTCTTCACGCCCGGGAAGTTCCAGGTCACGTCCGGGGCGAGCCGGAAGCTGAAGGGCCAGAATGGCGTCTCATGGCGTCCGGGCGGCGTCACGGCCAGTACCGCCGCGACCACGACGAGGCCCGCCCCGAGGAGGCTCTCGTAGGCGACGGCGCGGGCGAGGCTTCGCATCGCCGGCCTTCCGATCGTCGCCGCCTCTCCGCCGAGCCGCGGCAGCAGGCTGCGACGATTACTGGCGGCCAGCCCGATGACGGGGAGGAGAAGCAGCACCTTGAGGAGGACGAGTCGGCCGTACGGCGTGCCGACGAGCCCGGGAATGCCACCGACCTCGTTCCAGGCATTCCATACTCCCGTGACGACGATGAGGCCCATGACCACGAGTGCCCACGCGGAGAAGCGCCGCGTGGCGATGACCGCGAAAGGGCGTGAGTCTGCTCCGTCCTCGCGGGAAGCGGCGCGGAGGAGGAGCGCCAGAGCGGGCAGCGCGCCCAGCCACGCGCCCACGGCGACCAGATGGGTGGCGTTGACGAGGACGGGCCAGGCCCGGCCGGGATCGACGCCCACGGCGTGGCCGGACCAGGCAGCCAGACCCACACCCACCACTGCGAGCAGTCCCGCCTCGGCCCGCCACGCGATCCAGTCGCCGGTGGAAGCCTCGTGCTCTTGAAAGAGCACGAGGGCGGCCATGAGGAGCAGGAGCGCGTGACGGACGAGCCAGACCGTGCCGTACTGCGTGTCGCCGAGAAGGCGGAGCCACGCCGCACCGCTCAGGATGCTGTCGAGGCGGCCCGTGGCCACCGAAACCTGGAGACCCAGCGTCGCGATGCCGGAGAGGAGGAGGAGGGCGGCGAGCCACCGCGTGCCGACGGCGAGGCGCCGCTGCCACGCCCGGGCCGTCGGCTTGTCCGAAGGAGCGGCGAGCAAGCTCATCACGAGCACGCCCACGATGAGGAGACCCGCGCCCGTGGACAGCGCGCGGATCGCCACGCCGGGCACACTCACCGGGCGGCCGTCCCCACGGTGAAGGTGTAGCTCGATTCAACGACGTGGCCGTCCACGGAGAGCACGCGATAGCGCACGGTGTAACGGCCGGGCCCGAGATTGGGCGTGCTCACGGAGAGTAGCGAGGGATCGCTGGCGTCCACCTTCGCGTCGCCTCCGTCCACCTGCTTGCCCGCCTCGTTCCACACGGAGGCCGAGGCGTAGGCGGGCTCCAGCCGTTCGCTGAACCACATCTGCACACGCTCCGGGGGCCGGGTCACCGTAGCGCGCTGAGCGGGCTGCGATCGCACGAGGAGCGAGTGTGCAGGGGCGAGCGCGGGCACGAGAGTCAGAACCGTCGCGGCGAGCGCCGCGAGCACGCGGCGACGGATCATTCGCCGTCGCTGCGCGACCCGGTGAAGAGCCGCCAGATCAGCGCGAGGAGGAGCACGGTCACGAAGGCGAGACCGCCCGCAATGAGCGCGGTGGCGAGAGGGCTCATGGGCGCGGAGGCGAGCGGCCCGCCGTGATCGGCCGCGGCCGGCGGGGCGGCGATTGCGAGCGACACTCCCAAGGGCAGGAAGAGCCGGGCAGCGATCATCGCATCATTATAATGGTCGCATGCAGCGTCCCGCCCATTCCCGCCCGCGCGCCATCTTCTTCGACGCCGGCAACACCCTCCTTCGCATGAACTATCCGGCCATCGCGCGGCACCTGGCGGGGCGGGGGCACGCCGTGTCCATCGAGGCGGTGGAGGAGGCCGAGTTGCGTGCCCGCGTGCGACTCGACGCGCATCTTGGTTCCGGCATCTCCACGGAAGGACGTCCGGCGCAGGACCGCTACGTCGCCTACCTGCTCGACGCCTTGGGCCTCGGCATGCCCGAGGAGATCGAGGCGGCCACGAGCTTCAAGCGAGACTACAATCCGCCCGCCGGCCTCTTCGACTGCGCCATTCCTGGAGCCCAGGCTGCCATCCGGCGCGCCAAGGTCGCCGGTCTCGCGGCGGGCGTGATCTCCAACTCGAATGGATCGGTCCGCACCCTCCTGGAAGGGGCAGGGCTCGGCGATGAGCTCGACTTCGTCATCGACTCCGCGCTCGTCGGCGTGGAGAAGCCCGATCCGCGCATCTTCCGCCTGGCTTTGGAGCGGGCGGAGGTCGCTCCCCACGAGGCGGTCTACATCGGCGATCTCTACTCGATCGACGTGCTCGGCTCGCGCGCGGCCGGGCTTCGCTCTATCCTCCTCGATCCGCGTGGCTACTGGGGCGAGCGGGACTGCGACCGCGCTTCCGACCTCGACGCTGCCCTTGACCTCGTGCTCGACCCGATCAGAAAGGAACTGTCATGAACGGAACGAAGCTCGTGCCGCACCGTCCTCTCGTCGCCGCCTTCGCGGCCCTGGCCCTGCTGGCGGCGGGCGCGGTGGCCGCCTGGACGGTGGCCATCGCCCAGACCCATCAACACCAGCACGGAGCAGAGCCCGCGGCGGGCGGATGGCTCGTCAATCTTTCGCCCGAGGCGCGCACGGAGGCGATCCAGCGGCAGCTGCGCGGCTTCGAGACGACGATGGCCGAGGTCGCCTATCGCTATACCGAGATGTACTGGGGCGGGGTGGACGGGAACTGGGACTACGCGGCCCACATGCAGGAGGAGCTGCGCAAGGCGTTGGAGCTGGGGCTGGAGCGGCGGCCCCAGTATCGCGCGAGCGCGGAGAACTTCCTTCTCAAGACGACGCTGCCGCAGATGGGGGAGGCGATCAAGAAGAAGGATCCCGCGCTCTTCAAGCAGCGGATCGATGCGCTGCGGGCGGGGTGCACGGCGTGTCATGCCGCAGAGAAGCACGCCTTCATCAAGATCGCCGTACCGACCGTTCGGCGCAACCCGCTGGAAAAGCCCTAGCCCGAATACGATCACGCGAAGCGCGAGGCGGGTCGGGGCCCGTCGTCGGGGGCGGGGGTGCGCTCCAGCTGCATCACCCACTCGCCTGAATCGCCGCCCTGCGGGCGGCGCACAGGCTTCGGGGGTCCCACTCCGCCGGAGCGCACCCCCGCCCCCGCCGCACGCGCGGCCCCCGATAACAGTCCGCGCTAGGAGCCTTTCGAGAATGCGCGCATGACGCGCTTGACCAACCGCTTGCCGCTCTGATCGTGGGCCTTGCCCGCGCAACCGAATCCTCGGGAGGCGGGCGATACCCGCCTCCAAGGGTCCTAGGCGGGGAGGTCGATGAAGGGGTAGCGGCGGAGCGCTCCGAAGACCTCGTCCTTCATGCGCTCGACGGCCGCGGCGGTTCGCCCCTCGAAGCGCAGGGTGAGGTAGGGATTGGTATTGGAGGCGCGCACGAGGCCCCAGCCGTCGGGGAAGAGGATGCGGGCGCCGTCGATGTCGATGGTCTCGTAGCGCCGCTTGAACTCCCCGGAGAGCTCGGCGATCACCGCGAATTTTTTGTCGTCGGGGCAGGGCGCTTTGAGCTCGGGCGTGGAGTGGAAGTGAGGCAGGCCGTCGAAGTGCGCGGAAACGGGCCGGGGATCCCGCGCCATCAGCTCGAGGAACTTGCACGAGGCGAGGATGCCGTCGTCCACCCCGTACCAGTTCTCGCCGAAGAACATGTGCCCGGACACCTCACCGCCGAGGAGGATCCTATCTTCGCGCATCTTGCGCTTGAGATGCGAGTGGCCGGTCTTCCACATGACAGGCTGGCCGCCGTGAGCGCGCACGTCGTCCACCAGGGCCTGGGAGCACTTCACGTCGAAAACCACGGAGGCTCCCGGGTGCCGCGTGAGGAGGTCGCGGGCGAGGAGGGCCAAGATGAGGTCCGCCTCGTGGCGGCGGCCGCGCTCGTCCACCACGCCCACGCGATCGGCGTCGCCATCGTAGGCGAGGCCGATGTCGGCGCGCGTCTCCATCACCTTGGCCACGAGGTCGCGGGTGTTCTCCTCCATCTCCGGATCCGGGAGATGGTTGGGGAAGGTGCCGTCGGACTCGCAGTAGAGCTCGATCACCGAGGCACCCAGCCGCCGCAGCAGCTCGGGCGCGAAGCTGCCCGCGATGCCGTTGCCCGCGTCCACCACCACGGTGAGCGGGCGGGCGAGGCGGACACGCGCGGCGATGGCGTCGAAATACTCCTGGCGGGGACTCCGCGCGGTGCGAGTCCCGCGCCCCCGCTCGAAGTCGCCCGTGGTGACGGAGGCGAGAAGCCCCTGGATCTCGTCCTCGGTCAGCGGCGCCGCGCCCGCGTGCACCATCTTCACGCCGTTGTCTGACACCGGATTGTGGCTGCCCGTCACGGTGGCGCCGCCGTCGAGCTTCCAGTGGGCGGCCGCGAAGTAGAGGAGCGGCGTGTGGTTGACGCCGATGTCGACCACATCCACCCCCGTGGAAAGCACCCCTTCTGCGAAGGCCTCCTTGAGCGGCCCCGACGAGACGCGGTTGTCCATGCCGAGGGCGACCGTCTTTCCGCCGCGACGGCAGACAAGGGTGCCGTAGGCGCGCCCGACCTGGGCGAAGACGTCTGGCGTGATGTCGGTCCCGACCTTGCCGCGCACGTCGTAGGCGCGGAAGATGTACGGATTGATGCCGCTCACGAGGTCGTGCTCCTCACACCACGGCGATCGCTTCGACTTCGATGAGCCAGTCGGGCTGCGCCAGCGCGGCCACCGCGACCAGGGTGGAGGCGGGACCCTTCTTGCCGAAGAACTCCTCGCGGACAGGAACGAGGTCTGCGCGGTGACGGATGTCCGTGAGGTAGGTATTGACCTTCACGATGGAGGCCATGGTTCCTCCCCCTGCCTCCACCTGTGCCTTGACGGCTCGGAACACCGCGCGCGCCTGGGCCACGAAGTCGCCCCGGTGCGCCGGCTGTCCCTTGTCGTCGTAAGCGACTTGCCCCGCCAGGAAGAGAATGGTCTGGGCGCCCGTGACCTTGATGCCCTGGGAGTAGGTCGGCGGATCGAAGACACCGGGAGCGCAGTACCGCTCGATGTTGGCCATGAGAATCTCCTTGAGAGGCGCAGGGTCTTGGGTGAATATGACGACGCCGCGTGGGTCCGTTCCTTCCTACGCTAGTGGCCCCGGGCGTGACAAGTCAACCCTAAAGGAGTTCCCACCGGCTCGCATCCCCGAATCGGTGCAGGAGGCCGCATGGACGAGGCGCTGAAGGAAAAGACGAAGCAGACGGCGCGAATGCTCTTCCACACCCTCAAGGACGGCGTGGGCTTCGAGGACTGGAAGAAGATCGACAAGGAGCTGGCCCGCGAGCTTTCCATGTTCTTCACGGGAAAGCTCTACAGCCGCGAGGTCATCTCCCAGAAGCAGCGCGAGCTGTGCGCGGTGGCCAGCCTCACCGTGCTCAACCGCGAGCGCGAAGTCCACGCTCACATCCATGCCGCGCTCAACGTGGGAGCGACCAAGCGCGAGGTGGCCGAGGTCATCTTCCAGCAGGTGACCTACGGGGGCATGCCCGTGGTCGTGGAGGCGCTCCGCGTCTACAAGCAGGTGCTGGAGGAGCGCGGCGAATGGCCGTGATGCATCCGACCGTCACCGCCGGCCTCGAGGCCGCGCGCGCCGCGGGGGAGATCGCCATGCGCTACTATCGCGGCGGCTTCGAGGTCACCATCAAGCCCGACCAGACTCCGGTGACCCAAGCCGATCAGGAAGCGGAGAAGGCCATTCGCGCCGTCCTGTCCCGCGCCATGCCGGGCTGCGGCTTCCTCGGAGAGGAATTCGGCGCGGAGGGCCCGACCTCGCAGCGCTGGATCATCGACCCCATCGACGGGACCAAGAACTTCGTGCGCCACATTCCCATCTGGGCCGTGCTCATCGCCCTCGAGGAGGACGGCGAGATCACCACGGGCGTGGTGCACAATCCCGTCACGGGCGAGCTTTTCTGGGCGCGCAAGGGCGAGGGTGCCTGGGCCAACGGCGAGCGCATCCACGTATCCTCCTGCGCGGCCATGAAGGACGCCATGCTGCTGCATTCGAGCCTCAATCTCCTCAAGAACATCGGCTACTGGGATGGCTTCGTGCGCCTGGTCGACGCCACCTCGCGCCAGCGTGGCTTCGGCGACTACTACGGCTACTGCCTGGTCGCTGCGGGCAAGGGCGAGATCTACGCCGAGGGCGATCTCAAGCCCTGGGACGCCGCCCCCATGAAGATCCTCGTGGAGGAGGCGGGCGGACGACTCACCGACTTCGAGGGCAAGCCCGACATCTATACGGGCACCGTGCTCGCCACCAATGGACTGCTGCACGATGAGGCGCTCCGTCTTCTCCGCCGCGCGTGACGTGACGGGCTGGGCCCGGGCCGCCGTCGGCGTCGATCAGGCGCACGAGGCCCTCGGTCACCACACCTTCGAAGCAGACGGCGCGGTGTTCATCCGCAACCCCGCCCTGCCGGACATCCACGTGGCCAACTACTGCCGCTCGGTGACGGCGGCGACGCCGGACGCGGTGGACCGGCTCCTCGCCCGGGCCGACCGCGAGTTCCGCGACTGCCCACATCGCTGCTTCGAGGTGGATCCGGACACGCCTCCGGCCTTCGAGGAGCGGCTGGTACGCGAGGGCTACGACGCCCGCGAGTTCGTCCTCATGGTGCTGGAAGGCGAGCTGCGCGGCCGAGCGAAGCCCATCGACCTGGAGCTGACGGCGAGCGAAGCGGGCTGGGCCGCCGCCGATCGCCTCAAGCGGCTCGACTGGGCCGAGGCGAGGCAGAAAGCGGGCCTCGCTCCGCTGCCCCGCGTGGGCGATCGCCTCGCCCTTGCCTCACGGCTCAAGACACCGCCCGATCGGAAGTGGCTCGCCCGCGTCGACGGAGCGGCCCGCGGCATGTCCTCCGTCTGGCAGGTGAACGGGCTGGGACAGGTGGAGGACGTCTTCGTCGAGCCAGCCTATCGCCACCGAGGCATTGCCACCGCCCTCATTCACCACTGCGTCGCCGACTGTCGGGGGCAGGGTGCGGGGGCGGTGGTCATCGTCGCGGACGCCTCCGACACTCCGCAGCACATGTACGCGGCCATGGGTTTCCGCCCCGTGGCGACCAAGCGCCGGTATGTGCGGTACCCGCGCGCTCATTCCTGACGGACCTGAGGATGCATGACCGACACGAAGGAGATCTTCGAGGACTCGTCGAGAGATCGACAGACGCGAAACGCGACGAAAGCTCGCGCTGATCAGCGGGGATCGTGTTTGAGCGCGCGATGATGCCGGGCCGTCCGGGAGCGGCGCGAGGCGCGGGCGGCCGCGCGCCCGGTCAGGACGTGGGCGGCGAGCAACAGGGGCACGCTCAGTCCCACCACGATGTGCACGTCGCTCGTCCAGCGCCGAAGCGTGTCCGAGCCCGCGTAGTAGAGTCCGAACGCCGTCACGACGAGGATCGCGTTCACCGCCAGCATCACCGTACCCATTCCCCGATTCTCTCTGCGCCGCCAGGAGATCACGGTGTGGAAAGGGAGGAGCGTGCCCAAGAGGACGAGCATGAGCATGGCCGCGGCGCCATGGAGCATGAGGACATACGAGGTTCCCTTGCCCCAGGCTTCCATTCCTCCGTCCTGCTGGAGCCAGTTCATCACCAGCCACCCCGCCCCGGTGACGAAGAGCGCGGCCACCGTGACGTACAGGAGCCGGCGGAATCGAGGCTCAAGCCGCAAGGCGCACCCGTCCCCACCAATCGCGAGTGATGCGGAGCTCTCCGTCATTGGCCAGGAAGAGCGCGCTCGCGCCGTAGTGCGCCAGGAGAGCGGCCACGCGCTCTCCCCCGAGCATGACGACCTTCGTCAGCGCATCGGCCACCATGCACGTCGACGCGCGGACCGTCGCGCCGAGGACCGCACGGGCGGGAGTGCCGGTCCGGGGGTCGATGATGGCAGGCGCCATCACGGCCGACGACTCGAAGAGATCGATACGTCCGCTGCTCGAGGCGAGCGCCTCGTTGCGGAGCTCCAGTCGGCAGAGAATCGACCCGGGGTGACGGGGATGTCGGATGGCAATCGTAGACTCGTCCACCCCGAAGACCGCGACATCCCCGCCTGCATTCACCACGCCCTGCGGCACGTCCCGCGCATGGAGAGTGAGGGCGGCCCGGTCGACGGCGAAACCCTTCGCGATGCCGCCCAGGTCGATACTGAAATCTCGTCGCAAGAAGCGAACCCGACGCCCGTCCATCAACTCGATGGCGGGCCGGGTGCTCCGGGGCACCGGCCGGCCCGGCGGGGCAACGCCGATGTCGAACAGCCCGTCGGTAGCCACTTGAAGCTCGAGCGCGGCCGCGAGGACTTCATGGGTCCAGGGATGCACGGTGACCGTACGCGCCGCGGCCTCCCGGTTGAGGCGGCTCACGTCGCTGGCTGGATCGCAGGGGCTCATGAGCCGCTGCACCTCCGCGACGACGCGGAAAGCCTCCTCGATGGCCGCGTCGAGGCCCCGACGCGAGATGCCTCTCGCCTCGATCTCCACGAAGGTGCCGAGGAGGGCCCGCGCCCGGCGCGCGCTAGTGAAGGCAGGTCTCATAGAAGGCCAGGATCCGTTTCACGCCCTCGGTGACGTGCTGGGACGAGAGGGTGGCGCCGGAGATGTTGCGGATGTCCCGATCGAGGGTGACGGGGTCGCGACTCGTCTTGCCGACGAACTGCTCGAGCCAGCTGTGACTGGTGATCTCGCCGCCGTGCGGCTCCCGGTACTCCAGGACCTCGACCGCCTTGATGCGCCCGTCCGTCTCGAGGGCGACCGAGTAGTCGATGACGAGATGCTTGCCGATCACATAGTCCACGATGAAGAAGCCCAAGAGACGGCCGTCCGCCTGGGCCCGCCACACCTGCTGACCGCGCGACCGCACCTTCTGACCAGACAACCGCTCGATGGCGGCGACGTCGGGGGGGCGGAAGATGACATGAGCTTCAACGAACTGGGTCGCCGCCGGGAAGGCCAGGTGCTGGGCTTCGTCCACCGTGAGATACCGCGTCGCGTACCCCGGGGGGGCGACGGACATGACGATGGCCGCAGGCACGGCCACCCTGATCCAGCCCGACGGCACCGAGGGTGACATCAGTTGAAGTAGAAGCCCACTCCACCCAAGACGTAGTCACACTTGCAGCCGCCGCGCTGGCGGTCCGTGACGTTCTCGTACGTGAGCTTGAGGACGAGCTTCCGTCCTGGGAACACCGCGAAGCCGGTCGTCTGGATCTGCTGCTGGCCGGAGCCGGTGGGGGCATTCAAGTCCGAGCCGCGGAAGCCGCCCGTCTGCAGATTCTGGTAGGTGTATCGGTAGAAGGGAACCAGCTCCCACTCCGTGCCGAGGGCCTGGCCGAGCGGGAAATGATAGGCGATCTCCCCGGACATCCCATACATGGCGCGGCCGACGTTGTTGGTGGGATCGGAGTCGTTGTTGGCGCGGAGGTTCTTGTTGTTGCCGAAGAAGTCTCCCACGTACTCGGCACGGAACTCGAGACCGGTGTTGGGCACGCGATAGCGGAACTCGGTGTCGACCATGGTCAGGCTCGATTGCTTCAGGGGCAAGCCGGTGTTGGAATACGCGCCGCGCGGCGTCGTGTTCGGCGAATAGTAGACGCTCGTGCTTCCCGCGAACCCGGGAATGAACGGCGGTCGATAGCTGACGCGCATAGCGGTGGCCAGGACATTGCTCAGCTGGCGAAAGTCACCGATGGGCGATTTGGCAAAGGCGAGCGCATCCTTGCCGCTGAACCCCGGGGCGTAGCCTTCGGGGAAGGGAGGTACCGAGTTGCCGTCCGTGCGGGAGTTTATGCCATTGCCGAAGTCTTCGAGCGAGGTGCTGACCTGCACCTGGTAGTCCAGATTGTCGACGATCTTCCCGTACACGCTCATGGCAGGCTCGAACCAGGTGGTGGGCACGAGACCGTTGGCCAGAGTGGGCCGGTTGACGCTGTAGAAGAGGGTGGGCTCGTGGTAGAGGTTGCTGTACCCGATGGGCACGAGGTCGACGCCCGGAGCCCGCACGTTGAAGTAGGGATTGATCCTGAAATCAACCCACGCCTGCTCGATGCCCACCGCGCCGTTCTCTTTGTCGTCCTCGTCGCCGGCGATGCCGCCATGCTCGAACTCGATCTCGGAATAGAAAAAGATGCTGTCCGTGAAGGCGTAGCTCGGCATCAAAACAATCCTGGCCATGTCGGCGCCGAGCTGCCACTGGCCGTTATGGTCCGGATTCT
>Ga0306920_100002588_pt1 | contig 22877 bp, 16 predicted proteins | sample flu12Cox44000170_FD_204666 | JGI IMG/M metagenome (GOLD analysis project Ga0306920, IMG submission 204666) | Lab enrichment of tropical soil microbial communities from Luquillo Experimental Forest, Puerto Rico - flux4day.12C.oxic.44.000.170 (v2)... | ecosystem: Environmental > Terrestrial >...
CAATCTGGCCCCCACGAATCGTGGAAGCCAATGTGGACCCTTCTTGGGGGTCCCGATTGGATGCCGATCACCCCCAATAGGGGGTCCTTTTTGCATGCCGATTCACACTTGCCCTTCGCCGCCTCCGCCTTGGCCCACCTAGCGTGTCTGTCGGCGAGCATCTTAGCTGAGAGCATGAAGAAACAACCCAATAGGATTGCCCAGATGTTAAGCGTCACGACGCCCGCCATGGCGAAGAGGACGCCACAGAACCAGCCGGTGTTTATGGCGATCTGGCGGTCCCTTATTAACCACTCCTTGAGCCGTGGCTTTCCTTCTATCCACTCCTCGAGCGATCGTTTCATTCTGCTTACCCTTGCCTACGTGCCTTCCTTCGACCGTCACGGTGGCAGCATCGTGGCAAGACAGGCGCCATCCCCGCCGTTGCAGCCTGGTTTCGCGGGCTCGATTCCGACATCTCCCATGTCCATTGCAGCGCCAAACAAAAACGGCGCCGTTGCCAGCGCCTTTCACCCCGATCCCGTCGAGGCCGTGGCTGAGGCGAAGCAGGCCAAGCGGAGCAAACGGCCGTGAAAAACGCAAACGCTGTCACATCTGCGTGACCGCTCCTACCGGCTTTTAAGGGCCACTAATTCTGAATTCTTTCGACTCGCTCGCGCGTCGTTGTGTCATGTAGCTAGAGGTCGCCTTCAATTCCGAAGGTTTGCAAACTATGAAGAGGCGACCAATGTTGAATTTGCCGACAATAAGGATCAAGCCGACACCTGTTGATTGGAACTTGCGGTGTCGCTTCACGAGCCCGTTCGAGGTCGAGAGCATCATCACCCTGTTGACGGACATCAGAGCCCAGCGTGTGATGGAAATTGGTTGCAATGAAGGGCGGACCTCCAAGGTGATCTTGGAGAATGTCCCGAGCATCACGGAATACTTCGGCGTCGACGTGTTTCAGGGCTACCGATTTGCCTGCTCAGTTCAGGAGGGGGAAACCAGCGATCGCCCCGGCAAGTACGCCGTCGGCGATCCGCGCTTCAACCTGATCGTGAGCGAGAGAGGCAGCTTCGACCTCGACCCGGTAGACTTCGGCGGCCTGCTCGATGCGATCTTTATCGACGGCGATCACAGCGATCTCGCGGTGGAGCACGACTCCTTGCTTGCCTTTCAGGTCGTCAGGAGCGGAGGCCTCGTGATCTGGCACGACTACCACGATCTGGGCAAGGTCGGCGTCAAGAAGGTGTTGGAGGCGCACGCGAAGACCGGCTGCGACATCAAGCACGTCGAGGGGACGTGGCTCGCCTATCGGGTGATGCCGTGAGCAAGGACATGGACGACTACCTGAAGAAGTGGGCCATGGAGCCGATGCCGACGAACGAGGAGATCGCTCGCTGGATGAACATGAACAACGACGAAATCCTCGGCATGAGTATCGGGGACTGGTATCGCCTGATCTACAGGTACCAATACAGCTGCCCGCGAGCCATGAACGAGGTTGGATGCCGGATCGAGGAGGCCGCCCGCGATCGCTTCAATATACTCTGACGGATACACCGGGAATCGAAGGCAAAACGGCGCTGGCGACGGCGCCGTTTTTTATTTGTGCCGTCCCTTTCTTGTTAGCCATTCCGGGTTATTTAACTCTATCCCCAAATAACACACCGACCGAGACCGAAGGAAATTTCTCAATTCTTTGAGGGGTTTAAACTCAACGCAAGCCTGTTATTTACCAGGGCTTGCGGCGAGCGAGACGGTGCAGGGTGAACATGATCTGACGGGCCTGGCGCCAAAGGACGGCCTCGTAGCGGCTCAGCCGATCGAGGGGAAAGGTTGGCAGGTCGGAGAGGTGGACGAAGGATTGCGTGAGGTCGTCGTAGGAATCAGCCGGCGTCCAGGTCGACGCTGATCCGCTTTCCGTATTGGTGTCGAAATCCACTGGGTCTCCATTTGCGACGGCATTCCCGTACATGCTGTCGATGATCTTTCGGCGCTCCTGCGAGCCTCGTCGCAGTTGACGGAATTGAAGCAACTGCTTGGCCTGGATCTTGAACAGGCCGCTCTCAATCGCGGTCGCGCGCCGCAGCCGCCACAACAGGCTCGCCAGTCTTAGAACCAGTTCCCGTTCGACCGCCGATTGCGCGTCGTAGTCGGAGGTGACGGCGAGTTCAAACGCTGCATAGTCCTCGGCGTCTTCGAGCGCATCGATTACGGTTTCCGCAGTTAAGCCATGTCGAACGGCATTGAGGCGCGAGCGCTTCTTTCCCTCTTCGGTCACGGGTCCGGTGCTGAGCCGCGCGTTGCGACGGTTCGCCTCGATTTGGCGCCAAGAGGTCATCCTGCCTCTGGGTGACGAATTGGGTTCGTTTCGTCATTTTGAGGCCGGTCGAAAGCAGCCCCGTTGCGGGCAAGATGCCTCTTGAATTCGTCGCCGACGATGGTGACTGCAGCGGGCTCAACCGCATGGGTCCGACCCCAGAGGTCAGCGGCACTCACAAGAGGATCGATCCCCTGGCGGCGCCACCAGGCACTCTCATTGCCGCGCCGGTGGAGCTCACGATGGTGCAGCCGACAGATTGGAACGGTGAAGCGGTCGCTGACCTTGCGCCCCATCGCTCGCTGCTCGGCAAACCTGATGTGGTGGGCATCCGAGGGAGTTCGGCCGCACACCAGACAGCCTTGGGAAGCCACAAACCTCAGATGATCGCGATCACGCTCCCGAACGGGCTTGCCGATGACTGTGACCTCCTGAGAGATGGGCTCACCCACGCTATGGCCATTCGTCTCCTGGTTCTGCGTCCCCAAAGTAGGAGCCGCCGCGGCAAGTTGAACGAGCCGGGCTTCAAAGGCCGTCTCGACCGCCTGGGAGTCCGCCATCAAGAGCCGGTTCTTTATCGGCACCGCCCGCTGCGCCCACCCGGCAACGGCCTCAAGCTCTGCCAACTGCTCAAGTTCAGAGATCAGCTTGTCCCGTAGGCCCCGCGAGGCCTCGGCTGAGAGATTGACAGGCTGGGGCCGCTCCGCACGCTTCCGCCTTCCAGGAGGCTGCAGAGACTGGCTGCCGGTTTGAGCTGGCGAGGGGTTGGCGAATCCCCAATGACTGTTTCCCGGCCCGGTTGGTCCGTTATGTGCCCCCGGCGGCCCGGCCTTGAGCGCAAGGTCCGGAGCATCCAGATCGTCCTCACCGGCGATTCCGACCAGCGTGAACAGGGCATAGCGCCGGGCATAGGTCAGCGCCGCGCCCATCCTGTGGGGCGCTGCTGTTTCGCTGACCGGGCAGACCGGCCAGTCCGAGGACATCCATTCGCCGGAGCCGTGGACCAGAGTCGTGGTGAGCCGGATGAGCCCACTGTCGCGGTCGACGGCGGTCGCCTGCACCGTTGCGATCTCATGCCGGCCGAGACACTTGCGGACGATCTCAAGCCCGCTGGCGAGCGACGCATAGCGAAAGGTGCGACTCTCTTCCCGCGGAAAGAGCGACGGAATTGTTGCAGTTAGCGACTTTTCCGGGTTTTCAAGTTCGGCTTGAGCTTTCGCCAAAGCCCCGGCGATTTTGCCGATGGTCTCGCTTGAGCGCTGCATCCAAATATCTCCGCTCTCGTTGGTGGCCCACGGCGACGCGCTCAATCAGCGCCCACCAGGTCAAAGCTGATCGCGCTAGATTTCGAGCGCCTGGCTCGCACGCCATGCCCGGTCGCCTCCTTGGCGTCCTCAGGCACCAGCTTTTTCAATTCCGCCTTCGCCGCGTCGTGCTCGAGATAGGCCGCCCGCGTCCGGCAGAAGATGCCAGCAAACTCAGCCCAGGAGTTGGATCCGCTCATGTCCACGACCCGGACGGCTTCAACCCTTGGCCGCGGCGGCTCAATGCAAAACAGGTGGGGAACCTCTCCGGTTTCGACGCAGCGCCAGAATTTTCTCTCCGCCGTGAGCAACAGGTGCTGGTAGAGCGGGTCGGCCGGAATGGTCATTTCCACCCATTTGCCGCCGCCGGTGATGATCGAAAGGACCGCGGTTCTGGCCGCCGTCACCCACATATTGTGCTGCAGCTGGCCCATGTGCTTTTCGGCGGCCCCTTCCTCGGAGAAATTCCACGGCAGCATGAACTTTGCCTCGAACACGGCCCCGGTTGCCTCGACCCGGCCGTCCAAGGTTGCCGCCATCCAGCGGTGCACGGCATGAAACACCTGCCGCTGCACCTCGGTGACGACCTGGCCGGTATTTTTCTCGTACCAGTGCCGGTTCAGATGCTCGGTCACGGTGCCCAATTGAACCAAAAGGTCGCCTGACAGGTCCTCCGGCTCGACCTCGCCGCGCTTTTCCTTCCACAGCCGCAACAACGCCGCTTCGTCGTCGCCCATGATTATCCGGGCGTCGGACCCGCCGATGAATGAGCGGCGCGCTGTGCGTATGTGGATTTTTGATCCGAAATTGGGCTCAGTGCGGCCGCTGTTAGGCATAGCTCCGCCGTTCACCGGTAAGGTGCTTTTCTGCATTTCAGGTCCCTCGAGGTGGGTTGGAGAGATTACACGAACAATGTAGCTTCGGTCGGCCACAAAAGTCAACATAAAAAATGTAAGGTTACTTAAAATATGACGATTTCGCCAAAGCAATCCAGAGCGGCGCGCGGCTTATTGGGTTGGTCGCAAGCTGATCTCTCAAGGGCCAGCGAAACGGCTACCAAGACGATCGCCGATTTTGAGAGGGGCGCTCGCGTGCCTTATGCGCGCACCTTAGATGATGTACGAGCCGCCTTCGAACGAGCGGGCGTCGAGTTCATTCCTGAGAACGGTGGAGGAGCGGGAGTAAGGCTCGCAAAGCGGGGCAAACGCTCGAAGTAGACGCGATGTTGCCAGCGTTGGGCCGGAATTCTGCAAAACGAACCCAATTTCTTTTTGAGAAATCATAAGCTTGGGAGTTCGCCGTATAGACATTCAGGGCCGTCGGGGTCGATTCATCGACGAGAACGGTGGCCAACCAGGTGTGCGCCTTCGAAAGCCGTCAAAGCAGCAGAAGCGGTGAGAACCAGCTGTTTTGCGAAACGAACCCAATCTGCGGCGCGGCCTACTTGCTTTTTCCGCTTCCGCATGCCTCACCCCCCGGCGTGAACGTCCCTTCGATTTCAAACCTTCACGCAGACGGTCGTGCCTCAAGCCGTCCTTATTCATCAAGCTCGTCTGGTGTTGTCTGACGGGCGCGCCGGATTAGTCGCAACGTCTCGTGCCTTTGCATCCTCTCGGACTCTTCGTTGAGGATTTCGTCAAATTTTTTCATTTTGGATTCATAATATTTTTTCATTCTTTTGAACTCGCGTCTTAGCGTGCGGTCTGTGGGTGCTGCTTTTGCCACAGCCGCCTCTGCCTTGTGATACGCCCGCGTTATTTCAATTTTTTGCTGTCGAATAGCTTCTGATGCGCCGGCCTGTTCCTTGCTGATGGGCCCCTCAACTCTGACTTCACCCATTTCATTGACGATGACGTCGTCGGGGTGGGGGAAGATATCCAAAGGATCAAGGCCCTCGCGCTCGCGTTCTTCGAAAATCGGACCGTACTTGTCCTTGTATTCAACCGCACGCTTTAGAGCTTCCAACGCAATCCCGGTGCGCTCACTTTCGGTCCGCGCGATCACTTCCAACAGCTGGCGTCCCGCCTTGGTGTCTCCCTGCACGGCAGCTCTGAACATCGTTCGAATGAGGGCCTGCATCGCAGGTATCTCTGAGACCTTGTCGCCTTCTCGAACCGTGACCGGTCGCGTGGCTTCTTCCAAGGCCATGGCGGCAAAGCGGTCGGCAACTCCGCCGCCAAACGCGCCAAGATGAGACCGTACAGCCTTTTTTCTTGGCCGCCCCTTCGGATTGCCGGACGTGCCCTTCTTGAATTGGTGCTCGACAGGGGGCTTGCGATAGTTGCTGGACGTTCTGCGGCGGTCTTTCGGCATGGCACTGTCCAAGCCCCTATAAATCGGAGCTTCCCCTGATCGAATCACCAATGACCCTGTTATTGGACTACACATTCACCCTGATTTGGCAAACGTGTCAAGTGCTGATGCCCAAGGACATACTATTGGAATCATTAGTAAATATTGAATACAAAGATAAAACCGGCAGATCTATCCCTGATAAATCCGCTGGAACAGGGAATAACAGGGTAGAACGTGACGATTGGGAAAGTGCACCAACAGCACCAGCGAAGGTCAATTGGAACAACCGCGGCAGATAGAGCATGCCTGCCATCCATGAAATCACGGCAACGACATCAGCACTTTGATCCAAACATACATCCCGTTGTCCTGCCAAACGTCTCGCTGCCGTTGTCGCGTCTCGGTATTACCGGTTGCGATGATCGATTTGTCCCAAGCTTTGTCCGCAGGGCAAGTCCTTCTTACGTATCAAGACGTTGTCTGGTTCAAAAAGCCGGCACGCGAATTGAGCTGCTCACGCGAGTCCAGTCATCGCTGGCCGGCATAGCACCTCAACTCTGTTTGGACGCCATCTTCTTACGCGATGTGGCTATCGTCCCGTGTCGCGCCCTATGGGAGCCCAAGCTCTCTCACAGCGATCTGGCAAATCGCAACCGGGATCGCGGGTACCGCGCCTCCCAATGGCTGCGATCTTACGCGCGACGACCTTGCAAATTGGATCATTGCGCGCCGCTCGACATTCAGGATTGCCGTCCCGGCGAGGCCAGCTCTGGGCGTTGATAGGGGCGCCGAAAGCCGGCGGCATTGGCGGCACGCCCTAGACGATCCGCGACGCCTTGTTGCCCCAGTACCGGTCGCGGAGCAACCGCTTGTAGAGCTTGCCGGTCGGAAGTCGCGGCAGCTCGGCCTCGAAATCGATCGAGCGCGGCACCTTCTGGCGCGACAACGACTGGCCGCAGAACGCGATCAGTTCGTCGGCAAGTTCCTGGCACGGTTCGATGCCTGGCATCGGCTGCACTACCGCCTTCACCTCTTCGCCGAGATCGGGATTGGGAACGCCGAACACCGCGGCATCGGCAATCTTCGGATGGGTGATCAGCAGGTTTTCGCATTCCTGCGGGTAGATGTTGACCCCGCCGGAGATGATCATAAAGGTCGAGCGGTCGGTGAGATAGAGATAGCGGTCGGAATCGACATAGCCGACGTCGCCGACCGTGCTCATGCTGCCGTCCGGCGAGCGCGCTTCCCGGGTGCGGCCCGAATCGTTGAAATATTCGAACGGCGTTGCCGTCTTGAACCACACCGTGCCCGCGGTGCCGGTCGGGCACTCCTTCAGGTTTTCATCGAGAATGTGGAGGTCACCGAGCAGCACCTTGCCGACGGAGCCCTTGTGGGCGAGCCATTCCTCGCTGTTGCAGGCGGTGAAGCCTAATCCTTCGGTGGCGCCGTAATATTCGTGGATGATCGGCCCCCACCATTTGATCATGTCTTCCTTCACCTGCACCGGGCAGGGCGCGGCGGCATGGATGGCGATTTCCAGCGTCGACAGGTCGTAGCGCTTGCGCACCTCCTCGGGCAGCTTCAGCATGCGCGAGAACATGGTCGGCACGAGCTGGCTGTGGGTCACGCCCCATTTTTCCACCAGCTGCAAATAATGTTCGGGCTCGAATTTTTCCATGATGATGACGGTGCCGCCGACGCGAATGGTGAGATTGACGGCGGCCTGCGGCGCCGAATGATAGAGCGGGGCGGGCGAGAGATAGATCATGCCCTCGCGGTATTGCCAAAGCTTTTGCAGGAAATCGAACAGCGGCAATTGCTGGGCGGGCGGTTGCTCCGGCAGCGGCCGCACAATGCCCTTCGGGCGGCCGGTCGTACCGGATGAATAAAGCATCGCGGTGCCGACCGATTCGTCGGCGATCGGAGTTGCCGGCAGCCCCGCGGTCGCCTCTTTCAGGCCTCTGATGCGATCGCTTTCACCTGAGCCGTCGGCGACGACACAGAGCTCTATTCTCGGGCACTCCTTCAGTGCCTCGCGCGCCACGTCGAGCTTGGCGAGTGAGGTGATCAGAATGCGCGATTCGCTGTTGTTGAGGATGTAGGCGAGCTCGCTTGCCGTCAGATAGGAATTGACGCAGGTGAAATAGAGTCCCGACCGCTCGCCCGCGGCGCAGGCCTCCAGGTAGCGGCTGTTGTTCTCCATGAAGATCGCATAGTGATCGAGCCGCCTCAATCCGCACTTGCGAAACAGATGCGCCAGGCGGTTGCTGCGCGCTTCCAGCTCCCGGTAGGTCACGGCCTCCCCGGTACCCGCCATGATGAAGGCGGGCTGGAGCGGACGGAGATGAGCGTGCTTGCCGGTATACATCGTTCTGCGGTTCCTCTCATGCGGCCAGTTCAAGAATCTCGCGTACCTCGCGCGGCCCGTCGATCTTGCGCGGGTTGCGCGGTACCCAGGGTGTGGCCATCGCCTGGCTTGCGATTTCGTCGAAGTGTTGGGGCAAGACGCGCACCTCGCGCAGGCTGCGCGGCATGCCGAGGCCGCGGATGAAGCGATCGAGCACGTCTGCGGCGTCGTCGCCCTTATGACCCATCGCCTCTGCGACCAACGCCTGGCGTTCCGCGTTGGCCACCTTGTTCCAGCGCATCACCGACGGCAGCATCACACAGGAGGTGTAGCCGTGCGGCACGCCGAAGGCGGCGCCCAGCACATAGCCGATGCCGTGGCTTGCGCCCATCGGCACGCCTGACGCGAGCGGGCCGGTCGAAAGCCAGGTGCCGATCTGGCAATCCATTCGCGCGGCGAGATCGCTGCTGTCGGCCTTCACCCGCGGCAATCCCTGGGCCAGCATGGCAAGTCCCCTCATGGCTTGCGCGTCCGCGTAAGGATGCGCCTCGCGGGAACAGAGGCCTTCGACGCAATGGTCGACGGCGCGGATGCCGGTCGATAGAAACAGCCATTCCGGCGTGTGCACGGTGATGGCGGGATCGAGGATGACCGCGCGGGGCATGACGAGCCTGTGGGTCAATGCCTCCTTGACGCGGGTCTTTTGATTGGTGACGCCGGCGATCGAGGTGAACTCGCCTCCCGCAATCGTCGTGGGCACGCTGATCTGGCGCACGTTCGGCGCGTTCATGGACGGCACAGCGCCCCTGACCGCGCGGATTTTGTCGATGTCGTCGACAGTCGTTACATCGTTGGCGAGGCAAAGTTGTACGGCCTTGGCGCCATCGGTGATCGAGCCGCCGCCGACGGTGACGATGAGGTCGGCGCTCACGGCGCGCGCCTGTTGGCTTGCCGCGATCACCGCCTCACGTGGCGTGTGCGCCGGCATGGCATCGAAAATTCCACCGCAGCGCGGCCCCAGCGCTGTGCGGATCTTCCCGATCTCGTCGGTCTGCCGGTTCAGCGTGCCGGAAACCATCAGCAAGGCGCGCGAGGCACCCAGGCGGTCCATCTGCCGGACGATTGCTTCCGCGGCGGGATCGCCGAACACGACCTCGTCCATGGCGCCGAAAACGACACGCCCCCTGTACACCGCGATGATCCTCCCTGGATTTTCTCTTCTTGCTTTGAACTTTCGAACCACCACACTAGCCGAGCGCATCGGCCGCGTCATCCATCATTCTCTTTGGCTCAGAGCCTCTTTAGGACGTGTCAATGCGTAGCAGTAGTAGATGGATGGTGTCGCGGCTCGGTCACCGTTCCCTCCGGCCCAAGGCAGAAAACAAGAGCTTTGTCGTCGCACGCGACTTTGATCTATCTCAAGCCTGAACTGGCGAGCGACGAAAGCATGGGGGCGCTGGAACGAATGAGAGCCCGCCAAGGAGAAGAGAATGAAACGCGCCTTGCCGATCCTACTGTTTGGATTGTTCGGGATATCCGCCGAGGTCCAAGCCGCGCAATGTTCCTCTTACTACATTTCGGAAATCAACATCGTATCGGTGGCCGATACGGACGCCGGCAATGTTCAGACCTATGTTGGATTCGGACAATCCAGGGAAGAATCGGAGAAGAATGCCATGGGGGCCTGCTCCCATCTGAGGTTCGATCTCCAGACTTGTCTGGACTCGGATCGGACGTCAGGCCGGAACGCCCTTTCTGATTCCGCCGACAACTCGCTTCATCTCAAGTACACCAAGGCGGTCAAGCGCGTCACGGGTTGCAGCTAGAAACTTGGAGCCTCGCCCTAAAGAGAGTAGAGACCTTTGAGCATCGGACTGCTTGCCGTTGTCGACGATGTCGTGGCGATCGCGAAGCTGGCGGCAGCCTCCCTTGACGATGTAGCGGCTCAGGCTGCCAAAGCGGGGGCCAAGGCGGCTGCTATCGTGATCGATGACACTGCGGTCACTCCTCGTTACGTCATTGGCTTTGTCGCCGAACGCGAATTGCCGATCGTGGGCAGGATCGCGCTGGGATCACTGCGCAACAAGCTTCTCATCCTGCTTCCCTGTACGTTAGCGCTGAGTTATTTCCTGCCCTCGATGATCACGCCGCTTCTCATGTTTGGGGCCGCTTACCTCTGCTACGAGGGAACGGAAAAAGTCTTCGAAGCCATCGTCCCACATCGAGCGCGCGCCCATGAAGCCAAGCTGGAAACGGTGGCGTTGAATCCGCGTAGCCTGGAAGACGAGAAAGTCGCAGGTGCCATCAAGACCGACTTCATTCTCTCGGCGGAGATCATGACGATCGCACTCGCCGCGGTCCCGGATGCGGGCATCGTGATGCAGGCACTCGTGCTGGCACTCGTCGGAATTGGCATCACGGTCGCGGTGTACGGCCTTGTCGCGCTGATCGTGAAAGCCGACGATGTCGGCATGGTTTTGGCAAAGTACGAGGGCCGTTCGATGGCCGGCGGTTTGAGGAGAGCGATTGGGCGTGCCCTCGTTCGCGGTATGCCCTACTTCTTGACTCTTCTTGGTGCTGTCGGAACTGCCGCCATGATCTGGGTTGGCGGCGGCATTATTGTGCACGGTCTCGAGGTATACGGCGTGCATTGGCTTGGTCACGCAATCCCTTCCACTGCCGAGGTGGCCGCTGGCGCGCTAACCTCCGCCGCCGGAGCAGTAAGATGGGCAGTTGAGATTTTCCTATTGGGGTTGGTTGGACTGCTCATCGGCGCGGCATGTATCCCGCTCGTTGGATTAGTGTTCGCGCCCGCATGGAGACTATTTAAGGTGTTCTATGCGAGCACCAAAGGCAGAGATCGCGGGCCGCCTGCAACAGCGGCGAATGGTCCAGTATCTGCCGATCACGGCAAAGAGGATGCTTCAGTCCCGTGAGTCCTGCGATTGGCCCTTGGCGGACCTGCTCTGGCGCTTCTGTGATGTCTGCTTCTGAGGGTGAGGCGGACATCGTCTACGAAAGCATCGCCACGGGCGAAATTTATAAAAAAACGCCCTAGCTCAGTAAGCCGGTTACCTCGGCGAACCCGACCTTACGCTGCGAAAACACCAACTCCACCGCCTCGGCTTCGAAATCGCCGATGGCCGGTGCGAGCGGGTCCTGCGCGGACAGGCGATGCTCGAGTACGAAACGCGCAAGAAGCGCTCGCCGCGCATCGTTGCCCACCCGGCTCGCCTCCCACATCATCAGCACAGCACTCGCCGCGTGATAAAGTCCGCTGGCCGCCCGCCGCGCGTCGGCCTCAAGCGTGCCCTCGGCGGCGACACGCTCGGCAAAGGCGAGTGCACGGGCGAGGCTCTCGCGCAACCGCTCGCGGAAAGCTGACGGGATCGTCGGTGCCTCATCCAGCAACTTGCCCAGCGCTGAGCCGAGCGCGCGGTGCGAGCGGCTCTTGCCGACGGCGCGCGTGATGATGTCGAGCGCGTTGATGTTGCTGGTGCCTTCCCAGAGCACGCCGATATGGGCGTCGCGGACCAGCCGCGCATTGACCCATTCCTCGATATAGCCGTTGCCGCCCCGAACCTCCATCGCGCCCGTTGCGACCGGAATGTTGTCGCGGCAGGCGCGGAACTTGAGCAGCGGGGTGAGAATGCGCAGACAAAGCGCGGCCTCGCTCTCGCCGGCATTGGCGCGGTCCATCGCCTGCGCCGTGAACAGGAACATCGAGAGCGATTGTTCGGCCGGTACGGCGATTTTCAGGAGCTGCCGGCGCAACAGTGGATGTTCGATGATGGCCTTGCCAAAAGCGACGCGGCTTCGCGCACACACCAGTGCTTCGTTGAGGCAGCGCCGCATCATCGCGGCCGCCCGTACGCCATGCGAAAGGCGCGACAGGTTGACCTGCTCCATCATCTGCTTGAGACCGGCTTTTGCGTCACCTACGAGCCAGGCAATCGCGCCTTCCAGCACGATCTCGCCGCTTGCCATGGAGCGGGTGCCGAGCTTGTCCTTCAGGCGGACGATGCGATAGGCATTGCGGCGGCCGTCCTTCAGCCGACGCGGCAGCGCGAACAGAGCAAGGCCGCCCGAGCCCTCGGCAGCGCCTTCCGGGCGCGCCAGCAGCAATGCGACATCGGCATCGGCGTGCGAGCAAAACCATTTGTCGCCATAGAGACGCCATTGGCCGTCCTCGTATCGCGCCACGGTTTCGATAGCACCCACGTCGGAGCCGCCGGCGCGCTCGGTCATGAACTGCGTACCCTTCCACATCGTGGCGATGTCGGCAGACAGCATTCTGGGCAGCAGATAATCCTGCAGCTTTGGATCGGCAAATTTGCGAATCAGATGGATCGAGGTGTCGGTCACGCTGATCGGGCACATCAGGCCGAATTCGGCCTGCACGAACAGATATTGCAGGGCATATTTGGCGACCGCGGGCAGTGGACGGTCAAAGCCGAGCGCGCCCGCGCGGTGGCTCATGGCGTGAAACTGGAAATCGCCGAAGGCTATCGCCTCCATCTCGCGATATGAGGAATGATAGTCGATCCGGTCCTCGTCGCGGCCGAAGCGATCGCGGGGGCTGAGAAGCGGCGGATGCCTGTCGGCGATCCGGGCCAGTTCGTCGAGCCGTCCGCCGGCAAGCCCACCCAGGCGATCGAAATGCGGCTCGAGAGTGCGGAAATCCTCCCGCGTCAGATAGAGCGGCAGCAGATCGCGCAGGCCTTGATCGATTGCATAAAAATTTTGTCCCGAGCAATCGGGCGCAAGGTGGGCTGCGCCACGGTCGGAAGCCCCCGCGAGGGGCTGATTGCTGGCAAGCGCGTCCATGGTCGTTTCTCCCGATCAAGCCGCCTCTTCCGCGCTGAATATCGCGTTCCGGCCAATGGTTCCACGCCCGAATTGCGGGAAACCGGACAACGCGGCTGCAAATTGGTTCCCCGACATCCGTCGCGCGCAATAAAAGATTCGACGCCGGGCGGGCTTGAAGCCTGCCCCAACTTGATCAGAATGCGAGGCATTCTCATCTTGATCCGGCTCGGATCACTCCTCGGGGCCGCTCTGTTGCGATAGCGGCATGTGCAAGGAACAAGGAGATGCCTGTTATTTCGATGGGCCGATCGAGGTCTTCGGTTGGCGACCGCGCGTCTACTGCCGTTCGGTTTCGTGAGGCCAGGCCGTTGATCGTGCTGCTTGCTCTCGCCTTGTCGGCGTGCGGGGAAAGGTCGGCCCAGCAGGCCGCATCCGCGCCTCCGCCGGTCACCGTGGCGCAACCCGTCAAACGCACTGTCACGGATTGGGACGAATTCACCGGGCGGTTCGAGGCCGTCGAGGAAGTTCAGGTTCGCGCGCGGGTCGGCGGCTTCGTCACCAATGTCGAGTTCAAGGACGGCGACATGGTCCATGTCGGCGACCTGCTCTATCTGATCGACTCCCGCCCGTTCGAGGCGGTGGCAGCCCAGGCCGACGGCCAGCTTGCGGATGCGCGGGCGAAGGCGGAGCTTGCCAAGCGCGACCTCGACCGCGGGCTGAACCTGGTTCAGACCAGCGCGGTTTCCGAACAGGTCGTCGACCAGCGGCGCCAGGCGCTGCAGGCCGCGCACGCCGCCGAGACCGTCGCTGAAGGCGCGTTGAAGGCCGCACAGCTCAACGTCGAGTTCACCCATGTGCTGGCACCGATCGATGGACGGGTCAGCCGCCATTTCGTGAGCGTCGGCAATCTGGTGCAGGGCAGCGACAACGGCTCCTCGACCTTGCTCACCACCATCGTCTCGCTTGATCCGATCTACATCTATTTCGACATGGACGAGGCAACATACCTGAAGAACAACAAGCTGTATTTCGAGGGTAAACGGCCGAGCTCGCGCGAAACGCCGAATCTCGTGCAGGTGGCGCTGACCGGAGAAACCAAGCCGTCGCACGCAGGCAAGATGGACTTTGTCGACAACCGCCTTGATGTCTCTACCGGCACGTTGCGCTCGCGCGCGGTGATTCCAAACAAGGATCTCTCCATCCTGCCCGGGCAGTTCGGCCGCGTCAGGCTGATCGGAAGCGCGCCTTACGAGGCGCTGCTGATCCCCGATACGGCGATCGCGACCGATCAATCGCGCAAAATCGTGTTCGTGGTCAAAGATGACAATACGGTCGAGGCAAGAACCGTTGTCCTTGGCCCGCTTGACGAAGGCCTGCGCGTGATTCGCGAGGGCCTCAAAGCTGACGATCGGGTGATCGTCGATGGCATCCAGCGTGCCCGCGTCGGCGCCAAGGTCAGCCCGCACGCGGCCGCCGGCGGTGGAAAAAAATGAATCTGGGTCGTCTTTCCGTCAATCAGCCGATTCTCGCGATGGTGCTTTCGATCGTGCTGCTGATCGTCGGCGCGCTCGCCTACACCACGCTGCCGGTTGCCGAATATCCGGAGGTGGTTCCGCCCACCGTTGTGGTGACCGCGCAATATCCGGGCGCTTCGGCGCAGACGATCTCGGACACGGTCGCCGCCCCGATCGAGCAGCAGATCAACGGCGTCGAGGACATGCTGTATCTCTATAGCCAGGCAACCTCGAACGGCCAGCTCACCATCACCATCACTTTCAAGCTCGGCACCGATCTCGACAAGGCGCAGGTTCTGGTTCAGAACCGGGTCGCGATCGCAACCCCGCAACTGCCCGATGAGGTGCAGCGCAACGGCGTCGTCACCCGCAAGAACTCGCCCGATATCCTGATGGTCGTGTTCATGCTGTCGCCCGACAACACTCTCGATCAGCTCTACATCTCCAACTATGCGCTGCTGCAGGTCCGCGACCGGCTGTTGCGGCTTGACGGCATCGGCGACATCCAGATTTTCGGCGCGCGCGATTATTCGATGCGGCTGTGGCTCGATCCGGACAAGATCGCGACGCTCGGCATGACCGCAGGCGACGTGTTGACGGCGATTCGGGCGCAGAACCTGCAGATTACCGGCGGACAGCTCGCCAGTCCTCCGATCGCCGACCGCGCGTTCCAGCCGAACCTCACCTTCACCGGTCGCCTGACGGACATCTCGCAATTCGAGGACATCGTGGTCAAGGCGGGCGCAGACGGGCGCACGGTGCGGCTGCGCGACGTGGCGCGGATCGAATTGGGCGCGCTCGACTACTCCACCAACAGCTTCATGCTCAGAAAGACTGCTGTGGCGATGCTGGTGACGCAGCGCCCCGGATCGAATGCGCTCGCAACCGCCAAGCGGATCTCCGACACCATGGCCGAGCTCAAGGCCAGCTTCCCCAAGGGGCTCGACTACATCGTCGGTTACAATCCGACCGAATTCATCCGGCAATCGGTCAACGAGCTGATCAAGACGATTTACGAGGCGATGCTTCTCGTCGTCATCGTCGTGCTGGTGTTCCTGCAGGGCTGGCGTCCCGCGATCATTCCGATCGCCGCGATCCCGGTGTCGTTGGTGGGCACCTTCGCGGCCATGGCCGCGTTCGGCTACGCGATCAATAATCTCACCTTGTTCGGCCTGGTGCTCGCGGTCGGCATCGTGGTCGACGACGCCATCGTCGTGGTGGAAAACGTCGAGCGGCATCTGAGCGCGGGCATGGGCAGGCGCGATGCGGCGTTGAAGACGATGGAAGAGGTCGGCGGCGCGCTGGTTTCGATTGCGCTCGTGCTGTGCGCGGTGTTCGTGCCGACGGCATTCCTCGGGGGCATAACCGGTCAGTTTTTCCAGCAGTTCGCGGTTACGATTGCGGTTGCAACCGCGATCTCCTGCTTCTGTTCGCTGACGCTTTCTCCGGCACTGGCCTCGCAGATTCTCATACCCCACGAGGAGAAGCGGCCGCCGGCGGCCTGGAACGTGATTGCGCGCGGTTGGCAGGCTTTCACCGCTCTCTTCAACCGCGGGTTCGATTGGCTCTCGCATTTCTATGCCGGCGCTGCAGCTTTCGTAATCCGGCACAGGGCCGTGATGCTCCTGATCTATGTGGCGTTGATCGGAAGCGCCGGCTGGCTCATCGTTACGACGCCGCAGGGCTACATTCCGGCCCAGGATCGCGGCTATGTCATCATCTCCGCGCAATTGCCCGGCGCGGCCTCGCTGGCGCGTACCACCGACGTCGTCAGGCAGATCGAGAAGATCGCGCTCGAGACGCCCGGCATCGATCATATCGCGGTGTTCGCCGGCTTGTCGGGCGCGACACGAACGCAGGCCAGCAACTCGGCCGCGCTGTTTCCGGTGTTCGAGGAACCGAAGGTTCGCCTGAAAAAGGGCCTGACGGCGCGGGTGATCACCAGTGATTTGCGCAAGCGGCTATTGGCCATCGAAGGCGCTTTCATCATCGTGATTCCGCCACCGCCGATCCCGGGCATCGGCACCGGCGGCGGCTTTACGATGCGCATTCAGGACCGGCAGGGGCGCGGGCCCGAGCTCTTGGCAGCAGCGACCAACGAACTTGTCACGGCCGCGCGCAACGCGCCCGGGCTCACCTCCGTGTTCTCGCCATTCACCGCCAACACGCCGCAGGTGTTCGTCGATATCGACCGCATCAAGGCGCAGAAGCTCGGCGTGCCGATCCAGAATATCACGGAGGCGATCGAGACCTATTTCGGCTCGGCCTATGTCAATGACTTCAACATTCTCGGCCGCACCTACCACGTCACCGCGCAGGCGGATCTGTCATTCCGCAAGGAGAAGGCCGATCTCGCGCGGCTGCGCACCCGCAACGCCGCCGGCGACATGGTATTGCTGGGCAGTGTCGTGGACTTCCGCGATATCTCGGGGCCGGACCGCGTCGCGCGCTACAATCTCTATCCGGCTTCCGAGCTGCAGGGAGAGGCGCTGCCGGGAGTAAGTTCGGCAACCGCGATCGCCACCATGAAGCGTCTTGCCGACGAGACGCTGCCGAGCGGCTTCTCCTATGAATGGACGGATTTGTCCTACCAGCAGGTCACCGGTGGCAATACCGGCCTCTTTGTTTTTCCGATCTGCGTGCTGTTCGTCTATCTGGTGCTGGCCGCGCAATATGGCAGCTGGAGTTTGCCGTTCGCCGTGATCCTGATCGTGCCGATGTGCCTGCTCGCGGCCACCATCGGCGTGCGGATCATGGGGCAGGACGTCAACATCCTCACTCAAATCGGTTTCGTGGTTCTGGTGGGATTGGCGGCAAAGAACGCGATCCTGATCGTGGAGTTCGCGCGCGACATCGAGGCCGAGGGCCGCGCCCGCCTGGATGCGGTGATCGAGGCCTGCCGCTTGCGGCTGCGACCGATTCTGATGACCTCGTTTGCCTTCATTTTCGGCGTGCTGCCGCTCGTGGTCTCCACCGGATCAGGCTCGGAGATGCGCCAGGCGGTCGGGGTTGCCGTGTTCTTCGGCATGCTCGGCGTCACCCTGTTCGGGCTGATCTTTACGCCGATTTTCTACATCGTGGTTCGCGATCTCGCCGACCGCAGGCCGGAGAAGAAACCGGCGGTGGCGCTATCGTAAAGGGCCGGGAAGCTTCAATCCAATTGGCCATACCCATACTATTGGGTTAGGCGAAATCATTGTGCAGCTTTGCCGTATTCACATATAACGCCTTCACTAGGCATTCGGGAAAGCAAGCATGAAATCGGGATTGTTGGCGGCGGTTACGGTGGTCGCGCTCGCGTTGGCGCAAGGCGCGACGGCACAGGTCAAGATCGGGATCCTCAACGATCAGTCCGGCCTCTACGCGGATTACGGCGGCAAATATTCCGTGGAAGCCGCCAGGATGGCGATCGAGGACTTCGGCAACGAGTTGCTCGGCCAGAAAATCGAGCTCGTGACCGCCGATCACCAGAACAAGCCTGATCTGGGCGCGGCAATCGCGCGGCGTTGGTATGATTCCGAAGGGGTCGACATGATCGCCGAGCTGACGACATCGTCGGTGGCGCTCGCGGTCCAGGAACTGTCAAAGGAGAAGAAGAAAATCGATATCGTGGTGGGTGCGGCCACCTCGCGCATTACCGGGGATGCCTGCACGCCCTATGGTTTCCATTGGGCCCACGATACGCGCGCGCTCGCGGTCGGTACCGGCGGCGCGCTGGTGGAGGCAGGGGGAGACAGCTGGTTCTTCCTCACCGCGGACTACGCCTTCGGTTATGCGCTGGAGAAGGACACCAGCGACATCGTCACCGCCAAGGGCGGCAAGGTGCTTGGCTCGGTTCGCGTGCCGCTGAATTCTTCGGATTTCTCGTCCTTCCTGCTGCAGGCGCAGAGCTCGAAAGCCAAGATCGTCGGCCTTGCCAATGCCGGCCTCGACACCACCAATTCCATCAAGCAGGCGGCCGAGTTCGGTATCGTCAGGGGCGGCCAAAAGCTCGCCGCGCTGTTGATGGTCTTGTCGGACGTGCATGGACTGGGTCTTGAGGCGGCGCAGGGTCTGGTCCTGACCGAAGGATTTTATTGGGACCAGAACGACAGGGCGCGAGCGTTCGGCGAACGCTTCCTCAAGCGCACCGGCGTTATGCCGAATACGATCCATGCCGGCACCTATTCGGCGACGCTGAGCTATCTGAAGGCGGTGAAAGCCGCCGGCACCAAGGATGCGGACGCGGTGGCCAAAAAGCTGAAGGAGTTGCCGGTCGACGATGCCTTCGCGCAAGGCAAGGTGCTGCAAAACGGCCGCATGGTGCACGACATGTATTTGTTCGAGGTCAAGAAGCCGTCGGAATCGAAGAGGCCGTGGGACTATTACAAGCAGATCGCAGTCATTCCGGGCGATAAGGCTTTTTTCACAGCCAAGGAGAGCGGCTGCCCGCTGACGAAGTGACGTGCAGCGTCATTGCGCGCGAAGCGAAGCAATCCAGAAAACGAAAGCGCAGAACTGGATTGCTTCGTCGGCTACGCCTCCTCGCAATGACGCGGGTGATTGAACCTGAATCCAATCGCGCGCTAATAACCGGTCATTTCGAGATATCCCACGCCCGTGTGGCTGCCACGAAAATGGATCGGTCCCTCCCAATAAGAGAAACTCGTTCCCATCCAGGCTTTCGGGTTGAGCGGTGTGCATTCGATCGCAAGCGAAAGCGAGGGGATCGCGACCTCCCACCGCACCGGAAGCCTGCGGCCTTCGATCTCGATCGGAGTTTTCGGTGTCATGACGACGTCGGCCGGCGTGAGCGGGTAGCGGTCGCCGAGCGGTGGAATCCAGTTGCCGGAAATGGTGTGTTGGCCATCGGTTTGGCGGATCCGGTACAGCATCAGCTTCTCGCCGCTATTGAGGTGCAGCGCGAGCCAGTCCCAGCCGGTCTGGTCCGAGGCGAGCGGCTGGCTGCTCCACTCCCGGTCCATCCACGCAAGACCCGTGACGTCGAAGGCAAGGCCGTCGATGCTCAGGCGGCCGGTCGCGGTGAAGAACGGCTGACTGTAGTAATACGACGCCTGCTCGCGTGCGGTTTTCCGACTGTAGCCGCGCTCACCCTGCAACACCAATCCACGATCGGCTTCGAGCCGCAGCGTGTAGTCGAAATCATTGCCCGATGCGCTGACCTCAAGCGGTGAAATCGTCGTTGCGTTCATGCCGTCGGGGCCGCGCATCTGCCTGGCATCGATCCAGGCGCGAAACGGTTGTGCGTCGACACCGGCCTGGCCAACGCCGCCGCGCGCGAAGGTCTCGGCGAAGCGGTGGGTACCGGCGCGCGTGACCGCGGCGTGTCCCATCCAGAGCTGTTGATTGGACCATCCCTCCTGCTGCGCGCCCGGCGTCAACGCCTGCCGGAACAGGGTCCATTGCGCGCCAAAAGCAGTGCCATCGCTGCCGACGAGATTCGCCGTCACGTACCACCATTCGATGCGAAAATCGGGATGCGGACCATGATCAGCGGGGAAAGACAGCTCGATGCCGGGAGTAACTCTGGCGAATCCCGTGGCATCCTCGCCCAAGGCGGCAAAGCCTTGCGCGAGCGCGGCTCGTCGGCCGAAACCGAGGAAGGCGAGGCCGCCCGCAAAGGTGCGGCGCGATAGCTTGCGATCAGCGTTCATTGGCAAAAATCTTGACCAGGCTCGCCGGCTCCATGCGCGCCAGCCTTGCGAGGGGAACGAGCGACGCCACCAGCGAGGTGACCATCGCGACGGCGATCAGCTTCAACAGATGCAAAGGGAAAACGTGGAAGGGCAATCGCCAGCCGAACGCCTTGACGTTCACGATGGCGACCAGGCACCAGGCGACCGCAAGCCCGAGCGGCAGGGCCAGCAACGCGGTGATTGCCGCAACCGACATCGTCTTGACGAGCTCGATCAGGGCGAGGCGGCGACGTGTCACGCCGATGGCCCAGAGCGGCGCAAGCTGCGGCAGGCGGGAATTGGCGAGTGTCATCAGGCTGGTGAGCAAGGCGAGGCCGGCAACCCCCAGCGTGAAGGCGTTGAGCGCCGCCGTGACCGCAAAGGTACGGTTGAAGACCTTTGTCGATTCCGCTTTCAGGGTCGCCTGATCCAGCAGGTTGCGTCCGTCGAGGCCGAATGTCTCCGCGAGCGCGGTGATCAGTGCCGGAATCTTCGAGGAGGCGACGCGCAGAGCCAGCCGCGTGTGCGGGACATCGGGAAAATGCCTGAACAAGGCCCCCGCATCGACGGCAATCTGGCTTTTGGGGTTGCCGTAGTCGGCATAGATGGCGGCGACTTGCAGGTGCCATGCACCATCCGCCGTCGGCAGATCGAGGTGATCGCCAGGTGCGAGATTCATGCGTCGTGCCGATTGCTCGCTGATGAAACAGTGATCGCCGCTTCGAAGGGTGGACCAACTGTCCGCCCTTGATTGCAGCAACGGCCAATGATCCCGATAGGTCGCGTGATCCGGCAGGCCGAGCACTTCCGCGGGGCTGCCGGCGATCTGGATGTCGGCCCTGCCTCCCTGCATGATCGCCTCCACCTCGCCGCGCTCACCCAACCAGGCCTTGATCCGCGCCGCCTGTGCGTCGTCGCTCGCGGCGAGGTAGACGTCCGCCGCCAGGCGGCCGTCCAGCCACGCGAGAAACGTCCGGCTGAAAGTATCCACCATGGTGGCGACGCCGACATTGACCGAAAGCGCCAGCAGCAGCGCCATCAATGCCAGCGACAGACCGGAGAGCTGCTGGCGGCCGTCGGCCCAGAACCAGGCTGCGAGTGGACGAGAGGTACTTCGTTCGCCGAGATGAAGCAGCGCTTCCAGTATTGCGGGCAACAGAAGTGCTGAGCCGAGCAACAGCGCAGCGAGCACGCCAAAGCCCGCGATCAGGGAATTGCCGAACCACAACAACCATCCTGCTACGGCAAAGACGGCAAGTGAAAGCGCGCTTTGTACCACCAGCCAGCGGTGTTGGGCCTGCTGCCAAGCCCGGGGTTGTGCGATCGCCAGCACGGGAAGACGAATCGCCTTGATGAGGCTGGTGGCGGAGGCGGCCAGCGCGCCGGCGACGCAGATTGCAAGGCCCGCGATCCACCACGCTGGCTTAAGCGCCAGCTCTCCAGCAACAGGCGCCCCGTAGAGACCACGGAGCGAGGCTGCGACATCCGGCAGCAGCGCGGCCGCGACGAAATAGCCGCAAACCATCCCGATCATGCCGGCGAGGAGCGCGAGCGATAGCAGTTCGAGCACCAGCACGGTGTTCAACAGTTTCGCCGACACGCCGCAGGCGCGCAGCGTCCGCATCACGGCCAGGCGCTGTTCGTAGGCAAGCCCTATCGCCGAATTGACGATGAAAAGGCCGACAAAGAACGACAAAAGGCCAAACGCCGTCAGGTTGAGGTGAAAGCTGTCCGTCAGTCGCTCGAGATCGCTCTCGGCGTCGGGTTCGAGGCGACGAAGCTCGTCGCCGGCAACGCGTTCGAGCGGTTCGATCTTGCCGTTGGCCTTCCCGATCAGGAGGCGCGACAGCTGGTCAGGCTTGTTCAGGAGCCTTTGCGCAATTCCGATATCGACCACCAGGACGTCGGGCACGAGTCCGGCCTGAACGCGCAGCGGCGGCAGTTTGACGCCGCCACTCGTCACGGGGGCGACACCCTCGGCAAGATTCAGATCGGATAGCGTCTCCGGCGCGACCAGCGTTTGTCCGGGCGGTGTAATGAACGCGCTGAAGCCCGCTTGCCCAATCGTCGGCGCGTTACCGACTTCGTGCGGCAGCGTCACCGGCTCGATACCCAACAGCCGGTAGGAACGACCTCCGATCTGCAGGCGCCCTTCCAGCACCGGCGAGACCGGCCAGCCGACGCGGCGCAGCTCTGCAAACAGCGCCTGCGGAAACGTCGCGCCCCTACTGGCAACAAGCATCGCCGTTCGCGCACCGCCGAAAACGGCGGCGGCGCGGTCATAGGAATCGCGCGCCTGCTGGTTCAAGGCCTGCACGCCGCTCCACAATGCGGTGGCCGCGATCAGCCCGATCAGCAGGGTTGCGAGCTGCAACGGATGCCGCCGCCAGTGGCTCAAGAGAACCGCAAGCGTCCAGATCGCGCGCCTCATGTGACAAGCCCCGCATGCAGCGTGACCTGCCGATCGAGAGTTGCGGCAAGCCGCGCGCTGTGGGTCACCATGAGGAAACCGCAGCCGGTTCGTGCGACCAGATCGCGCGCCAGCGCCAACACCTCGTCAGCCGTGTCTTCGTCGAGATTGCCGGTGGGTTCGTCGGCGAGCAGAAGCAGCGGCCTGGTTGCCAGCGC
>Ga0306920_100002590_pt1 | contig 22876 bp, 12 predicted proteins | sample flu12Cox44000170_FD_204666 | JGI IMG/M metagenome (GOLD analysis project Ga0306920, IMG submission 204666) | Lab enrichment of tropical soil microbial communities from Luquillo Experimental Forest, Puerto Rico - flux4day.12C.oxic.44.000.170 (v2)... | ecosystem: Environmental > Terrestrial >...
TGTCGCGGGCCTCGAAGATGTAGGAGTAGCTGGCGCCGGGCCGCACCGGGCTGCCGTCGGTCGCACGGCCGTCCCACGCGACCTCCCGCGGCGGGTCGCCTTCGCCGTGGAACACGGCCACGGATTCGGCGCGCGCGTTCACCACGAGCAGTCTCCAACTCGCGACGTTGCGCACCTCGGGACGGAAGCGCGCCACGGCGCCCTCCGGGAAGTGCGCGAGCCACGGGTGCGCCACCCATGGCGACGCGTCGCGCGCCGAGCCGGCGAGCACCGGGGCCTCGAGGTCGGGCGTGGTGCGGTCGAGCACGTCGCGGACCGTGCCGCGATCGAGCCCGGGCGCCTTCGAGGGGTCCACGTCGAGCTTGAGCACGGGACGCTCCACCTCGATGTGGATGCGGTCTTCGCCCTGCACCGTGAGCGTGCGGAACACCGTGCCCTCTTCCCCGCCCTTGAGCATCATCGTGCGCGAGGAATCGGCACTCGCCGCGGCCGTGCCCGCGGGCTTCGGCGCGGTCGCCTTCGCCGTGGCGGCCGGCCGGGCGCGCCGCGTCACGGCGCTCGCGCCGGGCTTCACCTCGGCGCGTGCGGTCGCGGCGCCGAGCGCCAGGAACGCCAGCGCGGCCGCCGCCGGGATCCACCGGGACCGGACACTCGGGTACATCGTGGGCCTCCTTCTCATGCGCTGGCTCATCAGATGTCCTTCAAGCGGAAGTGGAACGTGATCGTGCCCCACTGCTCCCCGGTGCGCCCGCCGGTGAGCGGAGCGAACCGCCACGACGCGAGTGCGGCGCGCGCGCTGTCGTCGAAGTCGCCGAACCCGGCGGTCTTCTGGACGAGGATGTTCTCCTTGACGCTGCCGTCGGGACGCACGATGAAGTAGAGCGTCACCGCGGCCTCGATGCCGTCGTGCTTCGCCCACTCCGGGTAGTCCGGGCTCACGTGCGAGAGCACGGCGCGGTCGGCGATCGGGCCCGCGAGCTGCGCGCCGGCGAGCGTGCGCCTCGCGTGGGCATCGCCTTCGGGCGCGCTCGCGGGCGTGTCGGTCACGACGGGCGTGCCCGCCGCCTGCGCCAGCGCGGGCGCCACGCTGGCAGGGCCGCCGCGGCCCAGGGCCAGCGGTGCACTGCCATCGCCGGCGCCGCCGCCGCGCGTCAGGCTCAACGCCTGGCCGGTGCCGCCCGAGCCCGGCGCGGACGCGGGAGTGCTCCAGACGGAGCTGGGCGTGACCGCGGCGCTCGCGTTCGCCACCGGCACGCTCACGTCGGCCCGCATGGCGGCGAGACGCGCGCTCACGCGGTCCGCGGCGGAGACGGCGTCGCCGTCGACCGCGACGTCGGCGCGCTCGAGGTTCCGCTGGAAGCTCTGGTCCGAGCGCACGGGGAGCCGTGCGCCCGTCGAGGGATCGCTGGCGTGCGCGGTCGGCACCTGCGGGCTTCCCGCCGCGGCGGGCTCCAGGTCGCCGGGGCCGAGCAGCGTGATCTCGGTCAGGTCGGGGGTCGCCTGCGCCGCCGGCCTCGGAGCCAGCAGGAAGATGAACAGCAGCGCGTGAAGCACCAGGCTCACGCTCATGGTCCAGCGCGTGCGGTGGCGGACCTCGTCGAGGTCGGCGCCGGCCCGCGCCGCGCGCAGCGTGCGTGCGGTCATGGCCGGGCCTCCGCGCGCTGGCGTGTGGCGATCGCGAGTCGATGGGCGCCTGCGGTGCGCGCGTCGTCCAGCGCGTGACGGATCGTGGAGAACGGCACCTGCTTGTCGGCCCGCACCACGACCAGCACCTCGCGGTTGCCGGGCTCGGCGAGCCGTCTCGCCAGCTCGGTCTCGAGGCCCCCGGCCACGACCGCCTGGTCATCCACGGCGCACTCGCCGGTCGAGCTGATCGTGATGCAGACGTTGCGCTGGTCTTCCGCCTCGCGCGTCTTCGCCTGCGGCAGGTTCACCTTGAGGTCGCTCACCGACATCATCGGGGCGGTGACGAGCAGGATGATGACCAGCACCAGCGCCACGTCGATGATCGGCGTGACGTTCACCTTGGTGATCAGCTCCGGCCGGTGGACGCGGGATCTCATGGCGGGTCCTCAGTTCCCCACGACGGCGATCTTGGAGGCGCCGAGCTGTCGCGCCTCGTCGAGCACGCTCACGAAGTCGCCGTGCGGCACGCCGTCATCGCAACGCAGGACGACCTGGCGATCCGGGCTCAGCTGCAGGAGCGGCCGCAGCGCCACGGCGAGCGAGTCCCGCGCCACGTTCGAGCGGTTCACGATCACCCGCCCGCCCGTCTGGAGCGTGAGCTCGATGCGATCGGTCTTCGCCTGCTCGACGGCCTTCCGCCCGCTACGGCTCGCCGACTGGACCGCGATGCCCGACTGGAACGCCATCGGCGTCGCCACCATGAGGATCACGACGAGCACGAGGGAGACGTCGATCAGCGGCGTCATGTTGGGCTCGTGGATGCCCTGGTCGGGGTGCCGGCGTGCGAAGAATCGCATGGCGTCAGGCGGTCCGGCGGCCGGCCTCGGCGGCCGGACCGGACTCCTCCATCTCCAGCCGCAGTGCGCGCGCCAGGTTCTCGGCCTGCGTGAGCATGACCGCGATGCGGCGCACGAACTGGTTGTAGAGCATCACCGACGGCACCGCGACGACGAGCGCGGCCGCGGTCGTGAACAGCGCCTCGGCGACGCCGGCCGCCACCACCGACGGCCCGGCCGAGCCCGTGCTCGCCATGTCGTGGAACGCGCGCATGATGCCCCACACCGTGCCGAGCAGGCCGATGAGCGGCGCCGTGTTGCCCATGGTGCCGAGCACGCCGAGGTTGCGCTCGAGCTGCAGGCGCTGCTCGGAGAGCGCGATGTGCATCTTCTCCTCGACGACCGGCGGGGACTGGTGCGCGTTGCGCAGCACCTCGGCGGCGACCGGGCCCACCGGGTGCGGCGTCGACATGCACTCGAACACGGCCTCCTGGATGCGGCCGGCGCGCACCTTGTCGGTGGCCGCGCGGAAGAACGCGTCCGGACGCCCGCGGCGCCGCCAGAAGTAGAGCGCGCGCTCGAGCGCGAAGCCCAGCGTGATGACGCTGCAAATCAGGATGATGACCATGACCGGGCTCGAGCGCATCGCACCGATCCAGTCGAAGTTCGTGAACATCGCGGTTCTCCTTGGGTTCGGTAAGTGAGCTCAGTGCGGATGCGAAGAGCCGGAGAGCTGTGACACCCGGTCCTCCGCCGCCGCGATCAGCTCCCGGTCCTTCGAGTGGTGGATGATGTCGCGATACGCCTCGACCGCGCGCGTGAACTCGCGCCGCGACTCGTGCAGCGCGGCGAGACGCGCCAGCGCCGAGAGGCGGAATGGCTGGTCCAGGTCCGGGCAGTCGCGCGCGACGCCGTACGCCTTCATGGCGCCCGGCACGTCCTGGAGCTGCTCGCGGCAGCGGCCGAGCCGGAACGCCGCCTCGGCGCCGAGCGCGGGGCCGGGTGAGAGCGCGAGCACCTGGGCGAAGCCGGCCTGAGCGTCCTTCAGCTGGCCAGCGCCCTCGCTCATGTCCGCGAGCTGGAACGCCGCCGACGCTGCCTGCGCGCCGGCCGGGAACTCGCGGGCGTAGCGTTCGAGGTCGGCGCGCGCCTGATCCGGCTCGCCCAGCTGCCGCTCGCAGAGCGCCAGGTTGTAGCGCGCGGGACCGCGTACGTCGGCCGGCGCGCTGTCCTCGAGCGCGCTCGTGAACGCCACCGCCGCCTGCATGTACTCCTTGGCGTCGAAGCGCAGGAGGCCCAGGCGGAAGCTCGCCGTGCTCTTGAGCTCGCTCTGCGGGAAGTAGCCCAGGAACTGCTCGTAGGCGTTGCGCGCCTCGTCGCCGGCGCCCGCGTGGGCCAGCGCGTCGGCCATGAGGAACTGCGCCTGGTCGGCCGACGAGTACGCCGGGAACCGGCTCACGACCTGGCGGAACGCCTCCGCCGCCTCCCGCCAGCGCTTGCCCTGATAATGACGCTTGCCGATCTGCAGCAGCGCGTCGGCCGCGAAGGCGCTGCTCGGGTACTGGTCCACGAGCCGCACCAGCACGCTGTCGCCGCCCGCGCTCGCAGCGAGCCGGTAGAGCGCGAGCTCGGTTCCGCGCTTCGCCTCCGCCGCGTACGGCGTCGACGGGTAGTGCTCCGCCGTGCGCGAGAACGCCTCGAGCGCCGCGGCGTCGTGGCCGGCGTTGTACTCGCACTGTGCCAGGCGCAGCGATGCGAGGCCGGCGGCCGAGCTGGCTCCGAAGTTCTCGAGCAGGCCGGTGTAGCAGCGCCGCGCGTCGGCGAAGCGCTCGGCCTGGAAGTAGACGTCGCCCGCGCGTGCCCACGCCCGCTCGGCGATCGCGGAGCCCGCGCTGTCCTTCACCACTGCCTCCCAGCGATCCACGGCGTCGCCGGCGCGGCCGAGCCGCAGGTAGCAGAGGCCCGCCTGGTAGAGCGCCGTGCCGCGGTCGTGATGCTTGGGCCACCGGGCCAGGAACGTCTCGTAGCCGGCCGCGGCTTCCTTGTACTTCTTCTGGTTGAACTTCGCGTGCGCCATGTCCAGCAGCGCGGTGCTCACGATCGCCTCGTCAGCGCTCTGGCCCCAGCGCGCGAGCAGGCGCTCCTCGGTGGCGATGGCGAGGCTGTCGCGGTCCTGGCGGGCGTACGTCCACGCCAGGAGCTGCGTCGCCGGCGCCGCGACCGGGTGATCCGGAAAGTCCTGAGTGAGCTTCTCGAGCGTGGCCTGCGCCTCGGGGAAGCGGCCTAGCGCGGCGGTGGCGTCGGCGTCGACCAGCAGCGTCCACGCGCGCCACGGCGAGTGGCTCGGCGGCAGCTTCTGCAGCATGAGGTGCGGCGCCCCCGCCACCTGCCCCATGTCGCCGGCCGCGTGCCACGACCACTCGAGCATGCACAGCGAGGCCTCGACCAGCTCGCGCTGCTCGGGTGCGGTGAACGCCTTCGTGCTGTCGCTCGCGGAGCGCGTGTAGCGGTCGAGCACGATCTGGAAGTACGGGGCCGCGGCGCGCGGCGTGCCGCGCTGGAGCAGTCCCACACCGGCCAGGTACGCCGCAGGCAGCGCCTCGGGCTCGAGCGGGTAGCCGCTCACCACCGCCTGGTAGCTGCCGGTGGCGTCGGCGCTCCGGCCGAGCGCGTCGAGGCAGCGCGCCACGCGATACTGTGCACTCGCGGCGACCTTGTGCTGGAAGTAGCGCGTGAGCACGCGGTTGTACTCGGCGATCGCGGGCCCGTACTGGCCGCGGGCGACCAGCGCCTCGCCGACCAGGAACTGTGCGCGCGCGGCCACGTCGGTGTCGGGGTGGCGCACCGCGACCGCGCGCAGCAGCACCAGCGCCGAGTCGGCGTCGCCGCTCATGAACACCGCGCCCGCGCTCCGCAGCTCGGCCTCGGCGCGGATCGCCGGATCCTTCGCCTTCGTCGCCACGCGCGCCATCTCGGCCGCGGCGCTCCGGTAGTCGCGAGCGGCGAGGAACGTGTTGGCCTTGGCGAAGCGGGCGTGGTCGGCGATCGGCTCGTCGGGCCAGCGATCGGCCACCTCCTGCCACGCCGCCGCCGCGCGAAGCGCCTGGCCATTGCGCGCGAGGCAGAGCGCGCGCAGGTAGAGCGCCCCTGCCGACGCCGGCTTGTCGCCGATCGCCGCGAGCGCTTCCGCGACCTGGCCCATCTGGAAGTCGGCGAGCGCGCGCGCCAGCACGTAGCGCTTGTCCTGCACGAGCCACGGCGAGTCGGTGGCGATCCCCTGGAGGAGGCCGTCCGCCTCGGCGTTCTCGCCGCGGCGCAGCGCGTTCCAGGCCCGGGCCAGCCGGGCCGCCGGAAGCAGCGGGCTCGTGGGGAAGCGTTTCTCCCACTTGAGCCACTCTTTGGAAGCCTCCCCATCGTGGCCCGCTGCCTCCAGCGCCTCGATCGAGGCGAAGGCCGCGTCGTCCGCGTAGCGGCTCTTCCCGTCGGCGTTCGCCGCGGCCGAGAAGCCCGAGGCCGCACCGGCGAGATCGCCACGCTCGAGATCCATCCTCGCCGCGAGGAACCTGGCGGCGAGCTTCTGCTCGTCGTCCAGGCCGCCGCGCATCGCCTGCGCGAGCGACCCGTCGAGCATGTCCAGCGCGCGCAGGCGGGCCGCGCCGTCCAGCAGGTGGCTCGCCTCGAACGCGTCGCCCAGCTCCCGCCACGACATCACCGGTGGCGCCGCGGCCTTCGCCGCGGCGCTCACGGCCGGTGTCGCGACGACCGCCGCTCCGGCGAGCAGCGCCGCCGAGCAGATTCCGAGTGCGTGCCTCACTTGTCGGGGTTCTCCGCGGACGGCACCAGCGGCACCGCGCCCTGCGGGCCGGTGGTGGAGATGGCGATGAACTTCGCCGGACCCGCGACGGTGCGGCCGGCCGCGTCCTTGACCACGAGGCTGTAGCGGTAGAAGCCGTCGGGCAGCGGCAGACCGTTCTCGTCCTTGCCGTCCCATTCGAGGTGCGACGGCGGCTGGCCCTGGCCGCCGAAGCGGCGCACGACCTCGTCGGACTTGTTGACGATCTCGAGCGTCCACGTCTGCGGGCCGGCCTTCGTGTGCGCGTTGAGCGAGATGCGCGTCACCGCGTGCTCGCCCGTGGGCGAGAACACCGGCGGGTCGGCGGCCGAGCTGGCGAAGAAGCCTCCGAAGTGGGCGCTCACGCCGATACGATGCTGGAGCCCGAGCGGGTTGTCGGCGGCGGCGTAGTCGATCGTGTAGCGTGGCGCCATGCGGTAGGTGAAACCGCCGCTCGCGCCGTCGCGGCTCCAGCCCATGCGCAGCGCCATCATCGACATGAGCCAGTACTCGGCGCCGGCGTGGAACTGCATGCCGAGGCCGTCGGCGTGGTCCACCTCCAGCGCGACCAGGCCGCGGCCCTGGAACAGGCCGAGCGCGGCGCCGCCGCGGAGCTGCGACGGGTAGGTCTCGGCGACGTCGCGCAGCGTGAGCGACGGCCCGCCCAGGTTCATGTACGAGGCGCCGAGCTTCAGACCCGGCGTGACCTGGTACATCGCACCCAGGTCGACGCCCGTGCCGCCGGCGCTGAACGATTCCACCGTCTGCTGCACGACCTTCACGTTCATGCCCACGGCGAGCTTCGGCGAGAACGCCTTCGAGGCCGAGAGCAGCCACGCGGTCTCGCCCTCCTTGAACGTGCCGAGCGGGTCGTTGACGTCGTTCGTGCGCTCGAAGTCACCCGAGGACAGCGACACCATCGCCACGCCGAGGCTCGGCCAACGGCTGCCGGGCACGGCGAAGCCGACCGAGTTGAGCGAGCTCTCGCCGAACAGCCGGGCGTTCTCGAAGCGGATCTCGTTCTGGTTCATGAACGAGAGCCCGGCCGGGTTCCACATCACGCCCAGCGGGTCGTCGGCGATGGCGACGTTCGCCGAGCCGAAGCCTAGCGCGCGCGCGTTCGAATAGCGGGCCAGCCACTCGCCGGGCGCGCCGGCCGACTGGTCCTGGGTGCCCTGCGCCGCCGCCGTGCCCGCACCGATCGAGATCCCCAGCAGTGCGCAGGCGAGCCAGGATTGAAGATTCCGGTTCATGTTCGCCCCCTCCTATCGCACCACGGCGATCTTGCGCCGCATGACGTTGGTGCCCTGGCCTTCGACGAGCGCCACGTAGCCGCCGCTCGAGACCGTCTTGCCGTTGCCGTTCATGCCGTCCCACACCCAGGCATTGAGTCCGGCCATGCCGCCCTGGGCGCCCTTCGCGAACACGCGCTGGAGTACGAGGTCGCCGCTCTGCGTGAAGATGCGCAGCGTCACCGTGGCGTCGTCCTTGAGTTTCCACGCCAGTGTCGTGCCCTGGGCCGGCGGGTGGAACGGATTCGGGTAGTTCGTGATCGTGCCTCCCGCGGCGTTCGGGTCGACCAGCGCCGTTTCCAGCTGCAGGTCGGTGCTGAGCGCATTCGAGCTGGCGCGGATCAGGTCCTTCTCCGGCTGGCGCGGCGACAGGAAGTCGGCGCGCGCGAGGCCGGTGGCGTCGGTCTGGCTGTCGAGCGGCGTCAGCGTCCCGGTGCCGGAGACGAGCGCGAACGACAGCGGCGCGTTCGAGACGCCGTTCCCGTAGGCATCCACGACGTGCGCGTCGAGCCGCGCGGTCTTGTTGCCGCCCACCCACGGCGGCGTGCTCGCGAGCTGCACCGCCGCGGGCTGGCCGGGCGTGATCGTGATCGGGTTCGACGTCGCCGGAGCGTTGCCGGCGTCGTCCTGCGCGACGATGAGGATGGGCTCGGCGAACGTGTACGTGGCGGTCACCGAGCGCTGCCCCTGGAGCAGCTGGATCTGGGTCGGGAGCAACGCACCGTGGCCGGGCACGCGAGGGGGCGTCGCGGTCAGCGTCGTGAGCGTGACCAGTGAGTTGATCTCCTGCATCACCGAGCCGGCGTCGTTCGTCACGCTGACGTTGAGCGTGAACGGCTCGCCGGCGCGCGCGGTGGCCGGCGACACCGTGGCGACGAGGTGGAACCCGGTCGAGATCGTGTTCACCTGCGTCGAGCCGCCGGTGATCGCCCCATTCGAGACGTCGCTCACCGCGAGCTGCGTGAAACCGCCGTGGCCGAGCCGCACGTTCATGTCGACCTGGCCGTCGACGAGCGCCGCGTCCGGCGGCAGCGTGTTGGCCGTGTCCGCGGGGGTGGCGGTGACGTGCACCATGTCGCTCACGCCGGTCACGGGATTCCACCACGCGTCCGTGGCCAGCACGGTCACGGTGAAGGCGTATTTCAAGGATTGGTCGGTGGCGGTACCGGTCCGGCCGGTCGCCGTACCCGGCGCCACGCGCTCGCCCGGAGCCAGGATGAGCACCCGGGCAAACGTGCCACCGACAATGGTGACCGCCGAGCTGGTGTCGGCGGTGATCGGCTGGTCGAGGTCCGTGATCCAGATCCGCTGCGGGCCCGACTTGTGGAGCTGCACCGGCACCAGGACCTGGCCGTTCGCGAGGGTGGTCTCGGCTGGCATCAGGGCGAACGTGTCGCTCGAGGCGATTCCGACGTGGTCCGAGATCCCGGGCACCAGGTTCCAGTACGCGTCCACCGCGCGCAGCGTGAGGTTGAACGGGATCCCCGCGCTCTGGGTCGTGGGCGTCCCGCTCCGGCCGTTGGCCGCGCCACTGTTCGCGGTCTCACCCGGCAGCAGGATCTGAAGCCCGACGAGCGGGCCCGGGTTCACGATGAAGCTGTTGCTGGTCCCCGCGTGCGGCGGCGAGGCGAAGTCGGTGACGGTGAACCGCACGCCGTTGCCCGCGCCCTTGAACGTGATGTTGCCCGACCACACGCCGGAGGCGAACGTCACGCGCTCGGGGCTGATCGAGCCGGCGCCGGTGTTCCCGGCCAGGTTCGCGTCACCCGAGTAGGTGGGGATCGTGTTGCCGGAGACGTCGGTCGCGCGGATCGTCACCGCCACCGCCGTGCCCGCGACCTGCGGCGAGCTGATCGTGGAGACGACGAAGTGGTCCGCGGAGTTCGGCTGCACCTGGATCGCCGGCGTCGTCATGCCGGTGATGCCGGTGTTCGTGACGTCGGCCGCGGTGAGCGTCTGCGAGCCGACCGTGTTGAGCGTGACGTTGATCTGCGCCGTGCCGCCCACGAGCGCGCCCGTGACCGGCGTGCTGGCGGCCGCGTCGCTGGAGGTGATGCGCACCTGGTCGCCGCTTCCCACCGGGTTCCACCAGCTGTCGGTGGCGTTGACGGTCACCGCGAACGCGTGGCCCGCGCTCTGCGAGGCGGGCGAGCCCGACTTGCCGCTCGCGCTGCCGGGCAGCGTGGTCTCGCCGGGCGCCAGGATCTGCAGGCGGCTGAACGCGCCGGGGTGCGTCACGAACGGGTCGCTGGTGCCGTTCTTGGCCGGCGCCGCCGCGAGCCATGCATAGAAGTTGCAGTTGCCGCGGTTGATGTTCGTTTCGTCGGCCCGCAGCGAGGCGAGCCCCCCGGTCCACGTTCCGTTCACGAGCGTGATGCTGTCGGGCAGGACGCCGCCGTCGCCGAAGCTCGTGGTCTCCTTGAGCCGCACGACGCCGTTGAAGCCGCTCACGGTGTTGCCCGACGGGTCCACGGCGCGCAGCGTCATGGTCGTGGGCACGCCGACGTAGAAATGCTTCTGGCTGATCGTGCTGAAGACGAAGCCCTGGAGCACGAGCGCCTGCACCGACGCGCTCGTGCCGTCAGGGACGGTGCCGTCGGTCTGGTCGTGCACGAACATCGTGAACGTGCCGGAGGCGTTGAGCGTCGCCGTGAACGTGCGGCTGCCGCTCGCGAGCTGCGCCGGCGCGGGGAGCGTGGCGCTGGCATCCGACGACAACACCTGGACCGTGTTCGTGACCGAGGTCACGGGGGTCCAGGTGTCGTCGCAGGCATTGACGGTGACCGAGAACGGCACGCCCACGGTCTGGGCGCGCGGCACGCCGGTCTTGCCCGACGATGTTCCAGGCGCCGCGGTTTCTCCCGGCAGCAGGATCTGGAGGCGCGTGTACGGTCCGGCGGAGGCCGGGCCCGCGAGCGTCGCGCCCAGCGATGCCGCGAGCGCGAGCGTGACCGCTCCGGAACGGAGCGCCGAGACGAGCGAGCGCACGGTGGACACTCCCACGAGGGAAGGCGCGTGTCCGTCACAGACATCCGACCGACGGGACGCACCCCGATCGACGAATCGACTGGAAGCCGAACGCGATCCCTCGTGTTCGCTGAACGAATGCCCGATCCGTTGGATCGGGGCCGCTCGGGCCTCGCAGGAGGCGTGCCCGGACAATCGTGCAGGGCCCCAAAGCGTTCCGCTCGATGTCCGGAACTTGTTCCGGCACACGGGGTCGCGGTCAGGGCGCGAGCGGCTGAATTGGAACGCGCATGGCAGATCGCCATGCCCGGCGGCCCACGTTCGCGCGTCGCGTGCGTGCAGTTTGGGAGGCACGCACTGCAACATCGCGTTCGCCGGGCATCACGCGACGCGGCCGATCGCGGCGCGGGGCGATGTGGCGCAGACGGCGGGTCCGGCGCGGGCGATCGCCCGCACCGCTCATGCTAGAACGTGATCTTCCAGCCCAGGCTCACCGTGACCAGCAGCTCGTGCGTCTGGAGGTCCTTGGGTGCGGGCTCTCCTTCCGGCTTGTTCGCCACGGACGCCGTCGGTTGGCTGCCGAACGCCGTGGTGGCGCCGAGAGCGAAGTCCGAGCGGAACACGTGCCAGGTGACGCCCGCGGCCACGTCGCGAAGGTCCCAGGCGGTGATCGACGCGCTCGGCGCCTCGCCCTGGTTCCGGCCGCTCAGGTCCGTGTGGTAGCTCGCGAAGCCGCTCACCGTGGTGCCGAAGCGGTGCTCGAGGCCGACGCCCCAGTTGAACACGGCGTCCCTGCGGTCGGTGATCACCACCTTCACCGTGCTGTCGCCGCTGGGCTTGTGCACGGTGAACTCCGGGCTCTCGATCACCGTGTAGCTCGACACTTCGGCGTTCCAGTCGATCGCCGCGTGGAGGCGCGTGCCGCCGAAGCCGTAGGAAGCGCCCGCACCCGCGCCGAGCGGAGACCGGTGCTTGGCGTCGAGGCCCTGCGTATAGTTGGCCCCCATGACGCCGCCGAGCGCCCCGGTCTCGTCCACGAGCGTGTTGTTGTAGTTGGTGGCGCCGCCGCCGAAGAGCCCGAGCGTGGGCGTGGTGAGCGTGGCCCCATAGGTGAGCGAGTCCCGTACGCCGCTCAGGCCGAAGCGTGCCAGGAGCGAATAGTACGTGAAGTCGAACTCGCGGCTCTGGCTCAGGATCGCGGTCTGATCCGCCGCGTTGCGGCCTTCGAGGAGCAGCGCCGCGCGCGTCTGCTGACTGCGAACGGCGAGATAAGGCGTGACGCCGAAGCCGAGCGTCGGCGAGAGCTTGTGGGACCAGGTAAGGCCGTACCAGTACTCGCTGAAGTCCTGCTTCAGCAGCACCTCGCCCGCCGCGAACACGGGCCCGGCGATGGGCACGATCGACTCGACGCCGGCGGTGGTGCGGCTGTCCAGCTCCATGTTCATCGAGCCGCGGGTGAGGAACGAGTACGCCAGTCGATCGTGCTTGAAGACGGGAATCTCGCCGGCGAACAGCGAGGGCGCCGTCCCCAGCGACGACGTGACCAGGTTCTTTCCGGGGCCGTCCCCATCCTCGACCGAGACGCGCTGGAGCGTGTACGCGCTGCCGGCGAGCAACAGCTCGGTGGATTGGGTGAGCGCCAGGGACCCCGGGTTGTAGTACACGGAGCTGATGTCGCCCGGGCTGCCGATCACCACGCCGCCCAGGAGCTGGGCGCGCGTGCCGTATGCGTTCGACCAGTAATTGGCGTCCTGCGCACGCGCGGGAATCGCGAACAGGGCAGCAGACGTCATCAGTGCGGACGCGACTTTCACGGCGAAGCGGATGCGCATCGGGTCCTCCGGGTGATCGACGTGCCCGCGATCACTTGTTGGGCAGGATGAGCGTCATGACGGCGCGAAGCTTCCATTCGGGGCCGCCGGATGGGGAGTCCACGAAGATCCCGATGCCGGCGCCGTAGCTCGTGGGGAACTCGCCGAACTTCGCGAACTTGGAGACCAGGAAGTTCAGCGGGATCGTCCATTGGTCGCCGCTCGGCGCCTCCCAGTTCACCGTGGTCTCCGAGTTGACCGAGTACGTGACGGCGTTCTTGTCGGTGTGCGCGAAGAACGGCTGCAGGAACGTCTGGTTCACGTCGGAGGCGGTGTTGTCGCCGGCGATCGACCACAGCTGGTTTGCGAGGATGCCGTAGGTGACGTTCCCCTTCTGCTTCAGCGCCACCACCGTGGGCCCCACCGCCCACTTGGGGCCGGCGCGCGGCAGCAGCAGCGCCGGTCCGGCGCCCCAGATCCAGCTCGTCGAGCGCGCCGGCGAGAAGAACAGCGAGAACGTCATGTCCCCCGCCACGGTCGCGCCCGGCGTGCTCACGGTGGGCACGATCAGCCGGGCGATCATGTTCGTGTGCTCCCGGATCCGGAACGGCACCACCGGCTGCAGGTTCAGGATGTGGTGCATGTCCTCGTTCGCGCCGTAGCCGAACTCCCAGTTGAACTGGAACGGCACGGAGACGAGGTCGCTGATCGGGTTGTTGAGCTTCTTCGACAGCTCCTGCGCGTCCTGCGCAAGAGCAGGCACGGCGAGCGCGGCGCCGGCGAGCGTGATGACGAGGATCTTGAGGCGCATCGCGAGGACTCCTCGAAATTCCGTCAAGGCAGGTGAGCGGCGCCGACCGCGATCGACCGGCGGTGCGCGAGCATGCATCACGGGCGACCCGCGCGCACCTTCGCCGGCCGACCGCGCCAGGAGCCGCCCGGGCGGCATGTATGATGCCGCAAATGACCACCGCCCCCGAGCCCGCCCCCGCCCGGCGCCACCGGCTCCGCACCGCGCTGCTCGTTGCGGGAGGGGTGCTGCTCGTCTACCTGGTGCTCGGTCTGGTGTTCGGCCCCGGCTGGGCGAGAAGCTCGATCGAGCGCGCGTTCGCCGAGAACACGCGCGGCCACCTGTCGCTGGGGCGGATCGCCGTCAATCCCCTGCTCCTCTCCGCCACGCTGCACGACGTCTCCCTTACCGGCGCCGGTGAAGACTCCCTGTTCTCGGTGTCGTCGCTCACGGTGGACCTCAGCGTGCGCTCGCTATTCCAGCGCGCTGCGGTCTTCGACCACATCCTGATCGACTCTCCGGCGCTCTGGCTCGTGGTGGGACGCGACAGCACGCTCCACTGGCAGCACGTGCTGAGACCCACGAGCGAAACGGCGCACGCGAAGGCCCAGCTGCCCCGGCTCGTCGTGCGGCACTTCCGGCTGCGAGACGGCCGCGTGGTATTCGAGGACAGCACGAAGCGCACGCCCTACCTCACCGGCATCCGGCCGCTGGCGTTGGAGCTCCACGACTTCAGCACGCTCCCCACCGACCGCGGCACGCACGTCGTGGACGCCACGTTCCCGAGCGGCGGCACGCTCCACTGGGAAGGCGGTCTCATCGCGCAGCCGTTCGGCGCCGACGGCCACGTCCGCATCGATGGCCTGCCGCTCGCGACGCTCTGGGAGTACATCAAGGACGACGTCAGCTTCGGCGCGCTGGGCGGCACGCTGTCGTTCGCGACGGATTACCGCGTGCGCACCGCGGGCGATTCGGCCGGCATCGTGCTCTCCGCCGGGCGCCTGCGGCTGCAGAACGCGGCGCTCGGCTCCTGGGGCGGGGACTCGGCGCTCACCACCGTCCCGGACCTGATCGTCGGCGGCGTCCGTGTCGACCTCGCGCGATCCCAGGCGCGGATCGAGCAGGTGAAATGGCACGGCGGGCGCCTGCGGGCGTCGCTTTCGCGCGACACGGTGCTCAATCTCTCCCACCTGTTCGAGCCGCGCGGCGCCGCCGCGAGGGCGAAAGCGAAGGTGAAGGCGCCGCCGCCCGCCGGGCCGCCGTGGCGCGTCCAGCTCGACCGGTTCGTGATCGACGGCGTCTCGGTCGCGTTCGAGGACAGCACGCAGCGGCCGCCCGTGGGGCTCGACATGGACCAGGTGGGGCTCGAGGTGAAGGGCGTCGACAACGGCCGCGACCTCGCCGGCTCGCTCGCCGCCTCGCTGAGGCTCGAGGGGAGCGGGCGGGTCGAGGCGTCGGGCAAGGTCGCGATCCTTCCCGTGCGCACCGACCTGGCGCTCAGGGGCAGCGCCATCCCGCTGCGGCCGCTCCAGGCCTACGTGGACACGTTCATCAAGCTCGACATCGTGCGCGGCACCGGCGACGTGGACGGCAGGATGGGTATCAACGAGCGGCCTGGCGGGGTGTTCGCGTTCCGCTACGCCGGCAGCGCGCGGATGAACGACGTGGTGGCGACGGACCCGGCCGCCGGCGAGGACTTCCTGCGCTTCCAATCCGTGCGCATGAGCCGCGTGCTCATGGAGCTCGGTCCCGACCGCATGCGCCTCGGCGACGTGGACGTTGCGAGCCCCAAAGCCACGATCGCGCTGGGGACTGACGCGTCGCTCAACCTGTTCCGCATCTTCCCCTCGCTCAAGCCCCCGCCACCCGGGGTCGTCGTGCCGGTGACGCCGTTCACGATCGACCGCATCCAGGTGCGGGACGGGACGCTCGCGTTCGTGGACCAGACCATCCAGCCTGCGTTCCAGTCCAGCTTCAGCGCGGTGAACGGCGAGATCACGAACCTGAGCTCGGACCCGGCGGCGGAGGCGCACATCCAGCTCGAGGGCCGCTCCGGCGGTGCGGGCCCGCTCAAGATCGCCGCACGGCTCCGTCCCGCCGACAAGGAGCCGTTTGCGCACTTCACGTTCGACTTCGGCGGCTTCGACTGCCTCGAGCTCTCGACCTACACCGGGAAGTACCTGAACCACGCCGTGGACCGCGGCCAGATGAGCATGAGTCTCGGCTACGATATCGAGAGCCGGAAGCTCAAGGGCACGAACCACGTCAAGCTCGACCAGTTCTACCTCGCGTCGCCGAAGACCGAGAGTCCCGTGGCCACGCACCTGCCCGTGGGCCTGGCGCTCGCGCTGCTGCGCGATAAGAACGGCGTCATCGACATCGACGTGCCCGTGCAGGGCGACCTGGACGATCCCAAGTTCCGGATCGGCGGCGTCATCGTGCAGGCGCTGCTGAACCTGCTCACGAAGGCGGCGCTGTCGCCGTTCGCGCTGCTGGGGAAGGTGTTCGGCGGCAGCACGCCCGAGGACATGAGCGCGATCGCGTTCGCGGCCGGCTCCGATTCGCTCGGCGCTTCGTCGATGGAGCGCCTGGGCCAGGTCGCCAAACTGATCGGCGAGCGGCCTGCGCTGCGGTTGAACGTGAGCGGCGCCGCCGACTCGGTGAGCGACCGTGCGGCGCTGGCGGTGAGAGCGCTGGAGCACCGGCTCGTATCGGAGCGCCGCGCCGAGTACTTCGCCGCGCGCGTCGCCGAGCCCGATCGGGCGGCCGCGGCCCCGTGGCCCGCCGGCGAGCGCGAGCGCGTGCTGGCCAAGCTCTACCGCAAGGACTTCGGCGCCGACACGCTGGCCGCGCGGCTGCCGGCGTCCGAGCGGCCGGCGCGCGACCTGAAGCGCATCGGCGACGCCTGCGCGCGCGGGCTCGCGCCGCAGGTGACGCCGCTCAAGGGCGCGAGCCTCGCGACGTCCGAGACCTGGCAGCGCGTGGAGCAGCGGCTGCTCGCCGGCACGCGCATCGACCGCGAGTCGCTGACGCGATTGGCCGAGGCGCGGGCCGCCGGGATCCGCGCCGCGCTGGTGACGAGCCTCGCGGTGCCCGACGATCACGTCTTCCTGCGCCCCGCATCGTGGAAGGCCGCCGGCGCGGACGGCCGCATCGTGTCGACGCTCGAGCTGGGTGCGGATTAGACTCCGGCGCATGCTGGCCTGCGCACTCCTGCTCGCCGCGGCGGTCGCGGCGCATTCCACGCCGGCCCACAAGCGCGCGCATGCCGTGCCTGCTCCCGTCGCGCCCGCCCCCGCCCCTGCCCCGCCCCCCGCGGAGGTCGCGCGCTGGGAGCGCCAGGCGAGCGCGGTGACGATCACGCGCGACGACTGGGGGATCGCGCACGTCCACGGCCGGAGCGACGCCGACGCCGTGTTCGGCATGGAGTACGCGCAGGCCGAGGACGACTTCCAGCGTATCGAGATGAACTACCTGAAGGCGCTCGGGCGGCGCGCCGAGGCGGACGGCGACACCGCGGTCTTCGAAGACCTGCGCATGAAACTGTTCGTGGATCCCGACTCGCTGAAGGTGGCCTACGGCACGAGCCCCGCCTGGCTCAAGAAGCTCATGGACGCGTTCGCCGACGGGCTCAACTACTACCTGTACAAGCACCCCAAGGTGAAGCCCCGCGTGCTCATGCGGTTCGAGCCGTGGATGGCGCTGTCGTTCACCGAGGGCAGCATCGGCGGCGACATCGAGCGCGTGAGCGTGCCGGCGCTCGCCGCGTTCTACGGCGACAGCGCGGGACACGCGCTGCCCGAGGGCGGCGACGGCGATCCGCTGCGGGAGCCCGACGGGTCGAACGGCATCGCCATCGCGCCGGCGCTCGCGCGCGACCACCACGCGCTCTTGTGGATCAACCCGCACACGTCGTTCTACTTCCGCTCGGAGCTGCAGATGACGAGCGACGAGGGGCTCGATGCCTACGGCGCCGTGACCTGGGGACAGTTCTTCGTCTACCAGGGTTTCAACCGCACGTGCGGGTGGATGCACACGTCGAGCGGCGTGGACAACATCGACGAGTTCAATGAGACCGTCACGCGGGCCGGCGGGATGCTCCACTATCGCCATGGCGACGCCGAGCTGCCGCTCACGACGCGCACGATCACCGTGCCCTACCGGACGAAGACGGGCATGACGACGCGCACGTTCACCGCGTACTTCACACGGCACGGCCCGGTCGTGCGCCGGCTCGGCGAGCGCTGGGTCAGCGTGAGCCTGATGGTGCGCCCCGTCGACGCGCTCACGCAGTCGTTCACCCGCACCAAGGCGCCCGACCTGGCCGCGTTCCGGAAGGTGATGGAGCTGCACAGCAACTCGTCCAACAACACCGTGTTCGCGGACTCGAAGGGGAACATCGCCTACTTCCACTCCAACTACATCCCCCGCCGCGACTCGACGCTCGACTGGAACGCGCAGGTGGACGGCAGCGATCCGCGGACCGACTACCACGGCCTGCTCTCGGTGGACGAGACGCCGAACGTGGTGAACCCGCCGAACGGGTGGGTGTTCAACTCCAACAACTGGCCGTGGTCGGCGGCCGGCACGAACAGCCCGCGCCGGGCGGATTTCCCGCGCTACGTCGAGACGGGCACCGAGGAGACGCCGCGGGGCCTGCACGCGTTGCGGCTGCTCGAGGGGGCGAGGGACTGGACGCTCAGCTCGCTCACCCAGGCCGCGTTCGACCCGTACCTGCCCTCGTTCGAGCGGCTCGTGCCGCCGCTCCTGGCGGCCTACGATCACGCGCCGGCGTCGGACCCCCGCCGAGCGAAGCTCGCCGACAAGATCGCCGTGCTCCGCGGCTGGGACTTCCGCTGGGCGCAGGCCTCCGTCCCGACCACGCTCGCCATCTACTGGGCGGAGCGGGCGGTACGCGCGGTGGCACCCGCCGCGTCGGCGGCGCACGTGAGCGCCCAGACCTACGTCGCGACGCGGGCGGGCGCCGACACGCTGCTCGCCGCGCTCGCGGCCGCGTCGGACACGCTCACGAAGGTGTTCGGCACGTGGAAGAAGCCGTGGGGCGAGATCAATCGCTTCCAGCGCATCGACGAAGCGATCGAGCCGCGGTTCGACGATGCGAAGCCGAGCCTGCCGGTGGGATTCACGGCCGGGATCTGGGGCTCGCTCGCCTCGTTCGCCGCCAAGCCGTATCCCAACACGAAGAAGTGGTACGGCAGCTCCGGGAACAGCTTCGTCGCCGCGGTCGAGTTCGGCGACACGTTGCGCGCGGTCGCAGTGACCGCCGGCGGCGCGAGCGGGCACGTGGGCACGCCGCACTTCAACGACCAGGCCGGGCGCTACACGAAGGGCTTCCTGCGCGAGGTCTACTTCTACCTCCCGCAGCTCGTGGGACACACCGAGCGCGTGTACCGGCCGGGAGACTAGTTCGAGTCGACGGCCTTCGCCGTGCCCGTCGCGACAGCCCTGGTCGCGAGGCGTTGCAGCTGGTCGAACGCCAGCAGCGAGGCGCGACGCTGCTGGGCTCCCAGCACGCTCTGTCGCCGGCCCAGTTCTGCCTGCTGTGCGCCCAGCTCGCGTTGCCGCACGGCGAGCAGCCGCACCTGCGCCCTGAGATCGCCCAGCTGCTGGCGCATCTCGTCCAGCTCCGCTCGATGCCGCGGATCGTCGCGCGACTCGAGAATGGAGAGGTGCGCCTCGACCTGAGCCACCTCGCCTTCGAGCCGGCCCAGCTCGCCCTGGCGCCGGCCGAGCTCGCCCTGCTGGCTTCCGAGTCTTCCCTGCTCCTCGCCGAGCCGCGACATGGGCTCCACGATCTCCTGAGCGCGCGCGACGGTCGCCGTGTCGCGGACCACGTACTCGCGGCCGTCGATCGCGAACCACAGCACCTGGCCCCCGGTGCGCTGGACCTCGTCCTGCAGCTTCGTGAATGTGCGCATGGACTGGTCCCCGTCGAACGAGCACGTGCTGGTGTGTCCTGGACCGAAGACCGCGTATTGGAACGCCGAGCGGGCGTGGGCCGACGGCGCTGCGGCGAGCGCGACGGCGCAGGCCAGCGCGAGCAGTGGGGCACGATCCGGCATCACGGACCTCCGGGTTCGGCAGCCGCCCGCAGGCTCGACGTCGAAGACGCGAGACGGCCGATACGCCGGGTCAGACAGATGAAAACCCGCGGAGGTTGGCGCGCCCGTGCCCCTTTATAAAGGTGGGCACGGCCCGCCTTCTTGACCTCCCGTTGATGACCCCGCCCCCACGCGCCTCAAGCGGCCGACGACTGGGGTCGATAACCCAAGCAGGCCGGCGTAGCCCGCATCAGTGGTGACGCTGACGGAGATGCGGAGGTCATCCATGCGCAGCCTGATCAAGGTGGTCGCCATCACCATCGTCACGCTCGTGGTGGCGTCGCAGTTCTTCCCCGACATCGTGCGGATACCCGACCGCTGGCGGCCCCACCTGCCACGCGTCGAGTTCGTGCGCCATGACGCCGAGGTGTCGCCGCCTCCGCCGCCGATCGCGGCCGCGGTCGCGGTGCCCGTCCCCGCGCCCGCGCCGCGGCCCGACACGATCGTGGCGCCGCCTCCGCCCCCCGTGGCGGCCGTGCCGGAGAAGCCCAAGCACAAGGCGGTGAAACGCGCCAGGCCGAAGGTACAGGAGATCCCCGAGGAGGACTCGAACTACGGGACCGAGCCCACCGCGATGATCGTGCCCGTCCGAGTCACCACCGAGATCGAGCTCTCGGACACGTCACGCATCCCGACGCCGGCGGCGCCGGAGGTCAAGTCCGGCGAGGACTGGCCGCTGGTCTGCGGCGACGTGGTGGATGCTTCCGGCGCCGGCGTGGAGGGCGCCCAGATCACGATCGAATCCACCGACCTCGGCGAGCGGACCGACCCCAAGGGTCGATTCTGCCTCGCGTGCCCCGCGCGGAAGGTGACGCTGCTGGTGGCGGCCCCTGGCCGTGACAGCGTGCGCTATGCCGTCGAGCTGGAAGGCCACACGACGCAGGTGCACGTGACGGTCCGCTAGCGCGTCCGTCGGGAGGACGCCTGCACGAGGCGGCTGTTGGGGTAGTCTGGTCGCGCTCCGCGTGGCTCGCGTGCGAGCCCGCTCGATCCCGACCAGTGCCGAGGAGAGCTCCCCCATGCTGCCCGACCTGCGCCCCGCGCGCACGTTCATGCTCCTGCTGCTGCTCGCCACCACCCGCGTCGCATCCGCCTCTGCACCCGTGGCGGCCGAGAAGACCGCCGGCCAGACGATGATGCTGCGCACGCCCACCGTGAGCGCCACGCAGATCGCGTTCGCGTACGCGCAGAACATCTGGATCGTGCCGCGCGCCGGCGGCGAGGCGCGCCGACTCACGAGCTTCCAGGGACAGGCGAGCAACCCACGCTTCTCGCCCGACGGGAAGATGGTGGCGTTCAGCGGCGAGTACGCAGGCAATCTCGACGTGTACGTGGTCTCGGCCGAAGGCGGCGAGCCGAAGCGGCTCACGTGGCATCCCGGTCCCGACATGGTCGAGGGCTGGACGCCCGACGGGAAGTCGATCGTGTTCTCGTCGGGCCGCGCCACGTGGGCGCCGAGCCCCGCGCCGCGGTTCTGGACCGTGCCCGCGGCCGGCGGCACCGAGGAAGTGATGGCGCTTCCGCGCGCCTACCAGGGCCGCATCTCGCCGGACGGCTCCAAGGTCGCCTACAGGCTCAACAACTCGTGGGACGAGGAGCGGCGCAACTACCGCGGCGGCCAGAACCGGCCGGTGTGGATCACCGACTTGAAGACGCTCGACACGGTGACGCCCCAGTGGGACGGCTCCAAGGACATGGACCCGGCATGGCTCGGCGATCGCGTCGTGTTCATCAGTGACCGCGACGGCGTGGCCAACGTGTGGTCGTGCGATGCCAAGGGCCAGAACCTCACGCAGCTCACGCACTACACCGACTTCGACGTCAAGACGCTCGACGCCGGCGCGGGCGTCGTGGTGTTCGAGCAGCGGGGCGTGATCCACGAGCTGGATCCCTCGACCGGCCACGAGCAGGTCGTCCCCATCACCGCGAACGGCGACTTCTCGTGGATGATGCCGCACTGGGAGGACGTCGGCGGCCGCATCACGAACCTGGCGCTCTCGCCCACCGGCAAGCGCGTGCTCGTGGAGGCGCGCGGCGAGATCTTCACGATCCCCGCGGAGAAGGGCGACGTGCGCAACCTCACGCGCTCGAGCGGCTCGGCCGAGCGCGATCCCGCGTGGTCACCCGACGGCAAATGGATCGCGTACTGGAGCGACCGCTCCGGCGAGTACCAGCTCGTCATCGAGGCGCAGGACGGCGTCTCGCCGCCGCGCACGATCGCGGTGCCGAACCCGACGCACTACTACACGGTGTCGTGGTCGCCGGATTCGAAGAAGATCCTCTACCACGACACGAACCTCCACGTGTGGGTGATGGACGTGGCGAGCGGCAAGGCGAAGCAGGTGGGTCGCGACCCGTGGATGGTGCCGCAGCGGACGCTGTTCCCGACGTGGAGCCCGGACTCCAGGTGGGTGGCGTACGCGGCGCACCTGAACTCGCTCTACCGCGCCATCTTCGTCGCCGACGCCGAGACCGGCGAGGCGCACCAGGTCACCGACGGCATGGCGGACGCCATGTACCCGGTGTTCGACGCGAGCGGGAAGTACCTGTGGTTCCTCGCCTCCACGGACTTCGGCCTGCGCTCGCAATGGCTCGACATGTCGTCGTACGACCACCAGGAGGACTTCGGGCTCTACCTCGCGATCCTGCAGAAGGGCGCCGCGAGCCCGCTGCTGCCCGAGAGCGACGAGGACTCGGGTGTTGCCGCCGAGGGCGACAAGTCGGGCGCGGCCGACGCCGCGAAGCCGGCGGCGAAGGGCGCCAAGCCGGCGACCGCCGCCGCGCCATCGGCGACGAAGATTGACTTCGACGGCCTCCAGTCGCGCATCGTCTCCGTGGGGGGCATTCCGGAGCGGCAGTACTCGCTGCTCAAGTCCGGCGTCGCGGGCACGGTGTACTTCCTCGAGGCCGCGTCCGGCGCGCCCCCCGGCTCGGGCGGCACGCTCCAGCGGTTCAAGCTCTCCGAGCGGAAGGCCACCGCGTTCGCGACCGGTGTGGCCGACTACGCGGTGAGCGCTGACGGCAAGAAGCTCGTCTATCGAGCTGCGGCGCCGCCGGCGCCGCCTCCGGCTCCCGGCGTCAATCCGCCCCCGCCCTCGCCGCCCGATCTCTACCTGGTCGACGCCGACAAGGCGCCGCCCACGGCCGGCACGGGCAAGCTCACGTACACGCTCAAGATGCTGCTCGACCCGCAGGCCGAGTTCGGTCAGATCTTCAACGAGGGCTGGCGCGACGAGCGCGACTACCTGTACGTGCCCAACATGCACGGTGCGGACTGGCCGCGGATGCGCGAGCTCTACGGCCAGTTCCTGCCGTACGTGCGCCATCGCGCGGACCTGAACTACCTGCTCGACATGATGGGCGCCGAGATCGCGATCGGGCACTCGTACGTGCGCGGCGGCGACATGCCGGAGGTGCCTTCCACGCCCGCCGGCCTGTTGGGCGGCGACTTCACGGTGGAGTCGGGCCGTTACCGGATCGCGCGCATCTACGACAACGAGAGCTGGAACCCGGACCTGAAGGCGCCGCTCGCCGCGCCCGGCGTGAACGTGTCGGTGGGCGACTATGTGCTGGCGGTGAACGGCGTCGAGTTGAAGGCCC
>Ga0306920_100002592_pt1 | contig 22872 bp, 20 predicted proteins | sample flu12Cox44000170_FD_204666 | JGI IMG/M metagenome (GOLD analysis project Ga0306920, IMG submission 204666) | Lab enrichment of tropical soil microbial communities from Luquillo Experimental Forest, Puerto Rico - flux4day.12C.oxic.44.000.170 (v2)... | ecosystem: Environmental > Terrestrial >...
GGGACGCGATCAGGTCCCGGCGCAACATCAGGGCCTACGACGGACGGCCGATCCCGGCCGCGGACCTCGACCAGATCCTGGAGGCCGGGCGGCGGTCTCCCTCCTCGCGGAACTGGCAGCCGTGGGACTTCATCGTGGTCACCGACCGGCCGCAGCTGACCGAGCTGGCCCGGGTCTGGCGCGGCGGCGGGCACGTGGCGCAGTCCGCGGCCACCGTCGCGCTGATCGCGCCGGCCGCCGACGAGCGCCGGCGCGCCCAGTTCGACCTCGGCCAGGCCACGATGAGCATGATGCTGGCCGCCGCGGGCCTGGGGATCGGCAGCGGCCACTCGGCCGTCGGCGACCAGGAACTCGCGCAGCGGCTGCTCGGCTTCCCCGAGGACCGGACCTGCGCGCTGCTGATCTCCCTGGGTTACCCGGCCGGACGGCCGCTGGCCCCGATCAGCCGGCCCGACCGGCGCCCGTTCGACGAGGTCGTGCACCGGGGCCGCTGGTAGGCCGCGGGCTGCGGCCACCTTGGGTGCAACCGCGGCGGGGGGTACGCCGTCTCGAGTTACGGCAGCGGATGAGCGGGCCGCGCCGGCGGCGTTACCATCACGAACCGACGACTAGGGCCGGCCCCGGCGGCGGCTCGGGGAAGGGGCAGGCCGTTGCACAGGTCGCGGTCCTGGGTAGGAACCGTCAGCGCGATCATCGTCGTGGCCCTGGCCGCCGTGCTGGCGGCGAGTGCGGCGGCGGGACGCTTCCCGCTCTGGCTGCGCCCCGCGCCCGGCCCGCCGGGGTCCCCGGCCGCGCCCAGTGATTCGCCGCGGGCCACGGCCCCGGCCTCGGCGTCGCCGGCGCCCAGCCCGGAGCCCGCCGCCCTGCCGAGGCTCTCCCTGGCGCAGCTGGCGGGCCAGCGGGTGATCTACAGCTACGGGGGCCTCAAGCCGCCTGCCGCGCTGCTGCGGCTGATCCGGCACGGGGAGGCCGGGGGGGTCATCTTCTTCAGCCAGAACGTCTCCAGCCCGGCGCAGATCGCCGGCGTCATCGCCGAGCTCGACCGGGCCAACGCCAGCCCGCTGAACCCGGTCCGGGCACCGCTGCTGCTGATGACCGACCAGGAAGGCGGCCTGGTCCGCCGCCTGCCCGGCGCGCCGCTGCTCTCCGAGCGGGAGATCGGCGAGTCGGCTAACCCCGCGGCCGAGGCGGCCGGCGCGGGCTCCGGCGCCGGGCTCAACCTGCGCGGCCTGGGGATCAACGTCAACCTGGCGCCGGTGCTTGACGTGTACCGGCAGCCGGGTGACTTCGATGACCGGTACCAGCGCTCCTACAGCATGAACCCGGCGGTCGTCGCCGAGCTCGGCGCCGGCTTCATCAAGGCCCAGCAGGGCGTGGGCGTCGCGGCGACCGCCAAGCACTTCCCCGGCCTGGGCACGGCCGCACAGCAGCAGGACACCGACCTGCGGCCGGTCACGCTGAACGTGCCGCTCGCCACGATCAGGCACACCGACGAACTGCCCTACCGGGCGGCCATCGCGGCCGGGGTCCGGCTGGTCATGGTGTCGTGGGCGGTGTACCCGGCCCTCGACCCGGCGCGGCCGGCCGGCCTGTCGCCGGCGATCGTCGGTGGCGAGCTGCGCCGGCGACTGGGATTCCAGGGCGTGACGATCACCGATGCGCTGGAGGCCGGCGCGCTCCGCGCGTTCGGCCCGTTCGGTAACCGGGGACTGCTGGCGGCCGAGGCCGGAATGGATCTCATCCTCTGCTCCCAGCAGGACGTAGCCGAGGGCAAGCAGGCGGCGGTGGGGCTGGAGGACGGCTATCGCGACGGCCAGCTGGCCAGGCCGGCGTTCACGGCGGCGCTACAGCGCGTGCTGGCCCTGCGGGCCAGCCTCGGCGGCTAAGTTCCAGGCCCCCGGCCGCGAGCCGGGAAGTGCCCATCAGGGCCAGGTCGCGGTCCCGTGCTCGACGTAGTTGGCCACCTGCTTGCCGAGCATGATCGAGACCGTGTACTCGCCGTGCGACACCGCCAGCCCCTGCAGGTCCGGCGTGGGGGTCACGGTCCAGCCGTGCAGGTCCACCTCCCGGGTGGCATAGGCCTGGACCCGCCCGGCTCGCTCGCCTGCGGTGGTGTACTGGCGGCCGTTGTCGTTCAGGTCAAGCGCGAGCGAGAACTCCAGGTCGTCGCTTTCCCTTAGCTGGGCGAGATTCCGCTCGATGTTGACGAGCACCGGGGCCAGGGCCAGGTCGGCTACGTCGTGCGGGCGCGGATGGGGATCGTTCACTGAAACCACCGTGCTTCCGGCGTGAAGGAGCAGAGCCACAGCCGATCATGCCTGCGGTCGGCGCGCGCCGCCAGGGACCATGGTCAGGTTGGGTCGGCCGGGCGGTGCCGGCGGCGCAGGTCGATGAAGGCGTACACGCCCGCGGCCAGGATCAGGAAGGCCGAGAGGAACAGCGCGGCGCGCAGGCCTGTGTAGAACGCGCTATACGCGGCGTGCGTCATCTCCACGACGAGCGCGCCCTGGCCGGCTGCCGCTGAGCCCACCGAGCTCGCACCGGTGTTGCCGGTCAGGCCGCCGGTCTCGATGATCTTGATCGCGATCGCCTGGAACGTGTCCGGGATGTGCAGCGCGTTCATGCTGGCGGTCAGGCTCGACCGGAGCTGGGCGTTCACCAGCGCGCCCAGGATGGCGACCCCGGTCACCGCGCCGATCTCGCGGCTGGTGTTCGTGGCCGACGCGGCCATGCCGGAGCGCTCGGGCGGCACGGCCGACAGCGCCGACGAGGTGATCGGGACGACCGTCATGCCGACCCCGATACCGACCAGCGCGAGGGCCAGGGCCAGCGGGACATAGGGGGGGTTCGGGTTGAGCGTGGCGGTGGTCAGCAGCAGCCCGGCGCCGAACAGCACGCAGCCGATCAAGATGAACGGCCCCTCTCTGGCCCCGGTGACCCAGCGCCCGGACAGCAGCGCGGCGATGATCAGCAGCACGGTCATCGGCAGGTAGGTGAGGGCGATCTTGTAGCCGGTTTCGTTGGCCACCTCGTACAGGTACAGGGCGGTGAAGAAGAACACGGCGAAGGTGGCGAAGTAGGCGCAGAAGGCGACGATGTTGGCCACGCGGAACCGGGGGACGCGCAGGTACTTCAAGTCGAGCAGGGGATGAGCCGCGCGGCTCTCCCGGTAGAAGAACGCGGCCGCGGCCACCGCGGACAGGCACAGCAGCGCGATCACGCTGGGCGCGCCGAAGCCATCGTTCTCGGCGTTGATGATCGCGAACGTGAACGCGGTCAGCGCGGCGGCGAACAGCACCGTCCCGGAGATGTCGACCCGGTGCGCGTCCGGGTCGGAGCTCTCCGGCAGCACGATCATCCCCGCGATCAGCGCCGCCAGGCCGAACACCAGGTTGAACCAGAAGATCGCGCGCCAGCCGTCTGGTGACGGGCCCGGCGGCAGGCCCGGGACGGTGGACGGCGCGGACCCGCCGATCGTGGTGTACAAGCCGATGAGCGCCCCGCCGACGACCGGGCCCAGCGCGAGGGCCAGGCCGGACACGGCCGTCCAGATGCCGATGGCCCAGGTGCGAAGGCGCTCTTCGGGGTAGATGTGCCGCAGCAGCGACAGGGTGCCGGGCTCGCTGGCGGCGGCCCCGAGCCCCATCACGGCCCGCCCGGCGATCAGCACCCCGGCGTTCGGCGCCAGCGCCGACAGGACCGATCCCGCGCAGAAGATCCCGGCCCCGATCAGCAAGGTTCGCTTGCGCCCGAACTCGTCGCCCACCATGCCGAACGCGAGCATCGCGGCCGCGAACGTCAGCGCGTACGCGCTGACCACCCACTGCAGCTCGCTGACGCCGGCGTGCAGGCCAACCTGCACGCTGCCGAGCCCGACGCTCACGATCGTGTTGTCCAGGAACGTCAGGAACAAGATCGTGCACAGCACGGCTAGCGCCAGCGAGCGCCCGCCGCGGCGCGCCGTCGCCTGCTCGGCAGGCACCCCGACTGATCGGACCATCGGACTACCCCGCCGACTTACAGGCCGCCGGGAGCGACGAGCTATTCCCGCCGTTCTCCAGGGTCAGCAGGCCGCAGAAACTCTTCAAGCCCACCTTCCAGGTGCCGCCCTCGTTCACCGCGACCCCGGACTGGTTCTTCAGCGCCGGCGTGCCGGCCAGCAGGATCGTGTAGATGACCTTGGCCTGAGTGGGCGTGGTGACCGTGACCTTGTCGACCTTGGCGGTCGCCTGGGACGCCAGGCTGCTCCCGGCCTGGGCCGTGATGACCGAGGCGAACGCCTGCCCGTCCTGCAGCAGGCTGACCCGCTTGGCCACCGGGGTCGCCGGGTTGAAGAAGGCCTCCCAGTTGCTGGTGATCGTGCTCGCGGCGCTGGTGGATGAGGAGCCCGGTGACGTTGCCGATGGCGACGACGGCGCCGAGGCCGGCGCCGACGTGGTGCTAGTGCCGCTACTGCACGCGGCCAGGCCGCCGCCGATGGCGGAGACCAGGAGAATCCAGGAAACGAACCTTCGAGTGTTCACCCAGACATTCTCCAGCTTCCCCGTTTCCCTGGCGATGTTGTTCCTGACGCTCACGTCAGCGAGGCAGCGGACGACAGGCGGTGGGACCAATGGCCCGCCGCGACGGTCCGAATTCCCCTGGGGCGCTTTGGCCGGCCGAGCGAAGAGTAATTCGGAAGGTGATATCGGGAGGAGACATGAAAGCCGTGGTTACCCCTGAATGAGCGAGGCGGCGTGGTCGGGCACGTAGGTCTGCATCTCCCGCGGGGCCCGCACGTATCCCTGCGGCGGCGGCCGCTGCGGCAGCTTGATCTTCGCGTGCTGCACGTCGTGGTAGGGGAGCGTGGACAGCAGGTGAGAGATCATGTTGATCCTGGCCCGCCGCTTGTCCTGGCTCTCCACGACGTACCAGGGCGCTTCCGGGATGTCGGTGTGCACGAACATCTCGTCCTTGGCCCGTGAGTAGTCCTCCCACCGGGTGATGGACTCTAGGTCCATCGGGGAGAGCTTCCACTGCCGCATGGGGTCGCCGAGCCGCGCCTTGAAGCGGCGTTCCTGCTCGTCGTCGCTCACCGAGAACCAGTACTTCCGCAGCAGGATCCCGTCCTCGATCAGCAGCCGCTCGAAGATCGGGCACTGGTGCAGGAACCGGTGGTACTCCTCCTTCGTGCAGAAGCCCATGACGTGCTCGACCCCGGCGCGGTTGTACCAGCTGCGGTCGAACAGCACCATCTGGCCCGCGGACGGCAGGTGCTCGACGTAGCGCTGGAAGTACCACTGTGACTTCTCCCGCTCGGTCGGCGCGGGCAGCGCGGCGATCTGGGCCACGCGCGGGTTGAGGTACTGGGTGACCCGCTTGATCGTGCCCCCCTTGCCGGCCGCGTCCCGGCCCTCGAAGATGATCACGATCCTGGCGCCGTCGGCCCGCACCCACTCCTGGACCTTCATCAGCTCGGCCTGCAGCCGGTAGAGCTCCTTCTCGTAGGGCTTCTTCGGCACTCGCTCCGCCAGTTCCTGCGCGGTCGCCGTCTTGACCTTGCCGTTCTTGCCAGTCACTGCCGCACCTCCCGCTGCGAGCCTTGATCCCATCCTTGCACCGGGCGCGGCCATCGCCCAGCCGCTAGCCGGCCAGCGAATGCCACTGCGCGGTGACAAACGCCGGGTCGGCGGCCAGCGCGGCCAGGACCAGCAGGGAGCCGGTCAGGATCGGGTCGACGATCAGGAGCTCGGGCCGGCTGCCGGTGGTGAACGCGAGCGGTTCGGGCAGCAGGTGGAAGCGGTGCTTGCTGACCGGAAAACCGAGCATGCAGCCGGAGTCGGTCAGCATGTCCCCGGCGATGTGGGTGGAGCAGCCGATCAGGACCGCGAGCGGGATCAGCTGCAGCCCGTATCCGAACCTGACCTCCGCCACCCCGACGCCGATCGCGATGAAGTCGGCGGCGTGGCCGCGGGCGACGTGCAGGGCCTCCAGCGCGGCCGCCGCGCTGAGCGTCAGCAGCAGGGCGAGGCCCGCCTTCCCGGCCCAGTCATGGCGGAACTGGCAGCTGGCCCAGGCCAGGCCGGTGAATACCGCGACGCCGAGGACGGAGTGCGTGGCGTGCCGGTGCCCGCCGCTGATCCGCTCGGTGACCCAGGCGATCGCCTCGGACAGGAAACCCAGGCACCGGGCCGGCGACGACCCGCACTTGTCCAGGTCCGGGAGCAGCGCCATGCCCGCGGTGAAACCGGCCAGCGTCGCGACCTGCGGGACCGGCAGGTGCAGGAGGATGCCCGCGGCGATGCCGGTGACCGCGCCGGACAGCGCGTGCGAGTGCCCCAGCATCTGGTGATGCTAGCGAGCGCCGGCGCGCGGCCCAATGCGACACGCGCGAGGGCCGCAGGCGCCGGGTCAGGAGGGCGATCGTGGCCCGCAAGATGGCGGGCGCCTGCTTGGTCAAGCCGGTAATCCTCGGCCGTCGGATGCTCCGTCATGAAGCCACCGCCCGAACCATGCGCGCGTCCGGCAGAGCAGATCGAGCTGGTGATTGCGTTCCGCGAACGCGTGTCCTTCGCGCGGGTAGATGACGAGCTCGTGCTCGACCCCGAACCAGCTGAGCGCACGGTGGAAGTAGATCGCCTGGCTGACCGGCACGTTGGTGTCGTCCTGGCCGTGCACGATGAGCACCGGGGTGCGGATCTTCGACGCGAACGAGATCGGGCTGACCTGGTCGTGCGGGTGCGGGCCGGTGCCCTCCCAGCCGCAGCTGCCGCCGAGCGCGGCATCTATGGTTCCGAATTCGCTGGTCGCGAGGAGCATGCCCCAGTCGCTGATCCCGGCGTCCATGATCGCGGCCTTGAACCGGTCGGTCTGCCCGATCGCCCAGGCGGCCATGAACCCGCCATAGCTGGCCCCGCCGATGCCGAGCCGGTCGGGATCCGCGACCCCCTCGGTGATCAGCAGGTCGATCCCGGTGACGATGTCGCTCCAGTCGGCGCCGCCCACGGCGCCGCCAGCCGCGCGCACGACGGCCGCCGCGAAATCACGGCCATGGCCCACCCCGCCCCGCGGATTAGGCAAGAACACGGCGTATCCCGCGGTCGCGAGCCACTGTCCCGGAGAACGCGGGCCGAGCAGGAACTGGTCGGCGTACCGGGCGGGAGGGCCGCCGTGCACCCAGGTGATGAGCGGGAACGGGCCGTCGGCGCGGCTTCGGCCGGGCGGCAAGATGAGCAGGCCGTCGAGGTCGAGACCGTCCGGTGCCTGGTAGGAGAGGCGCTCTTGAGTGCCCCAGCTGATCGCGCGCAGCGCAGGCTGAGTGTCGCTGAGCCGGATGAGCGGCCCGCCCGGCGGTCCGGCATGGACGTTCACCGGCTCGCGGGAGGTGGTCGCCAGCGCCGCGACCACCTCACCGGAGCGGCTGGCGGTGAGCGAGTCGACCAGGCCGTCCCGGGCGGACAGGCACCGGAACCGTCGCAGGCCGGGGTCGAGCCGGCCGATCGCGGTATCGAGCCCATCGGCGAACAGGGCCAGCGGCGGGCCGTCCGCGACCTGCGCCAGGCCGGCCGGGCAGGCAGACATGCCCTCGGTCAGGTCACGATGCACGGCGGCAGGCGCGGTGACGGCGACGTCGTAGACGGCGTAGCCGCCGAACGGCCCGGGCCTGGCCAGGTAGGCCAGGTGCCAGCTGCCTTCGGCCTGCCACCAGACCGGCGACCGCGCCCGCGGGCCGGTCCGGCCGAGATCATGGACGGTCCCTGTCTGCGGATCGACCACATGCAGCTCGCTGGTGACCAGGCCCGGATCCTGCTCCGGACTGGCCCAGCTGATGACCGCGAGCGCACTGCCCTCCGGCCGCGGCGCCAGCTCCACGACGTGGCGGCCGCCGAGGCCGTCTACCGTGCGAAGCTCACCGGTGGCTAGATCAAGCACCCGCAGCCTGCCCCGGCGCAGCTGCTGCCCCCATACGATCGCGTCGTCGCGCTCGGCGCGCCGGCGCTTGTCGTCCTCGGTCGGCTCGTCGGTGGCCACCAGGGCGACCAGCCGGCCGTCCGCCAGCGGCCAGGCATCGCGGATTTCGCCGTGCCAGTCCGTCAGGACCTCGGCCTCCCCGCCACCGAGCCATATCCGGTGCAGCTGGGCCGATCCGGTGCGATCCGACAGGAAAAACACCGACGCCGAATCCGGCGCCCAGCGCGGACCGAAGTCAGCCGTCGTACCCGCGGTCAGCTTCCGCGGCGGTGAGCCGCCGTCCGCCGCGGCCAGCCCAAGCGCGCACATGCGACGCTCTGCCCGGTGGCCCACCGCCGCGACGACGTACGCGACCCAGCACCCATCTGGCGAGATCACCGGCTGCGACGGCACGGCCCCGTCCACCACCAGTTCCGCGGTCAGCTCCGGTGCGTCTTCACTCATGCCACGCGCCCTTCCGGCCAGCACCTGCACATTCACTAGCCGAGAGCCTGCCACGGCGGCCTTGGCTGGGGATCATAGAGATCAGCGTCGGCCTCAAGGCGGACGACGAGACCAAGTACCGCCTCCCGATCACGGTGACGCAGCACATCAAGCCGGCCTGACGATTCAGAAAGAGGTGCACAGTGCCCGAAGCCCACGATCGAAACGGCCACCGGATCGTAGCCGGGGTCGACGGCTCGCCGTCCTCGCTGGAGGCACTGCGCTGGACCGTCGGGCAGGCCGAGTTGACCGGGAGCACCGTGGACGCCGTGGTCGAGGGGCATCCCGCGGAGGCCCTGCTCGATGCGGCCGATGGCGCGGACCTGCTGGTGGTCGGCAGCCGCGGGCGCGGCGGGTTCGCCAGCGCGCTGCTCGGCTCGGTCAGCCAGCACGTCACCCACCACGCGCGCTGCCCCGTGGTCGTGATCCGCGGATGATGGGCCCGCTGGACTACCCGCTCAGGACGTCCCGGCTCATCCTCCGTCCCTACCGCCAGGACGACCTCGGCGCGGTCTACGACATCCAGTCGCGGCCTGAGGTGACCCGGTACCTGCTCTTCGACGTCCGCAACCTGGGCCAGGTCCGGATCGCGCTCGAGGAGCGGATCCAGGCCGGGAAGCCCGGCTACGACGGCGACCGCCTGATCCTGGCCCTGGCCGTGGTGCTGCCGGAGACCGGGGCGGTGATCGGCGACGTCGTGCTGTTCCGGGAGAGCCGGGAGCACCGCCAGGGTGAGCTCGGCTACATATTCCACCCGGACTACGGCGGCCGGGGCTACGCCACGGAAGCGGCCCGGACGATGCTGCGGCTGGGCTTCGAGCACTACGGGCTGCACCGCATCATCGGCCGTATCGACGCGCGGAACACGCCATCCGCGCGGGTGCTGGAACGCCTCGGCATGCGCCGCGAGGCCCACTTCGTGCAGAACGAGTTCATCAAGGGCGAGTGGACCGACGAGGTCGTGTACGCGATGCTCGAGGGCGAGTGGCGATCACGACAGCCCTAGGTGTTCGGCTCGTCACGGTCGGGTGGTGGCCCTTCGCGCCCCACAAGGCCGCCTGCGGTCCGCCATAGTGTGGCGCATCGGCCCGCGTTATCTTTAGCTCATCCGGGCCCCCTGAGTTGCAGGAGCCGCTGGTGGAGTCTTCGCAGGCGCGTCCGCTCCTTCCGCATCTGCGGCTCGACGACCTGCTCGCCGAACTCCAGGTGCGGTTGCAGGCCGTGCTGTCCACGCGCGACCGGGTGCAAGCGCTGCTCGAGGCGGTGGTCGCGGTGGGCAGCCAGCTCGACCTGGAGACCGTGCTCCGGCGGATCGTCGAGGCCGCGGTCGAGCTGGTGGACGCCAGGTACGGCGCCCTCGGCGTGATCGGGGATTCCGGCCAGCTGGCCGAGTTCGTCCCGGTCGGGCTGGACGAGGACCAGATCGCCGCCATCGATCACTGGCCGGAGGGCCGAGGGCTGCTCGGGGCGCTGATCACCGATCCCAGGCCGGTGCGGCTCGCCGACCTGTCGGCCGATCCGCGATCGTCCGGCTTTCCCGAGGGCCACCCGCCGATGCGGTCGTTCCTCGGCGTGCCGGTGCGGATCCGCGGCGAGGTCTTCGGGAACCTGTATCTCACTGAGAAGCAGGACGGCGGCCAGTTCGACGAGGAAGACGAGACGGTCGTCACCGCGCTGGCGGCCGCCGCCGGCGTGGCCATCGAGAACGCCAGGCTCTACGAGGAGGCGCGCAGGCGGCAGCGATGGCTGCAGGCCAGCGATGAGGTCACCCGCAGGCTGCTGTCCGGCGCCGATCCCGGCGACGTGCTCGATCTGGTGACCCAGCAGGTGCTGGAGATGTCCGGCGCCGACCTGGCCGTGCTGGCGCTGCCCGAGGGTGACCACCATCAGCTGGTGGTGCGGCACGCGGCCGGCGCGGACGCGGCCCGGGCCCGCGGGCTGGCCCTGCCCGACACGTCGCTGTCGGCCGAGGTGCTGGCGACCGGCGAGCCGGTGACGCTGGCGGAATTCAGCCGGGACAACCGGGTGGCGCAGGTGGCCAGGGAACGGATGACGCTCGGGCCCGCGGTGCTCTTCCCGCTCGGCGGGGCCGGCAACGTGCGCGGCGTGCTCACCGTCGGCCGCCGCCCCGGGTCGATGCCGCTGCCGCACGCCGCCGTGGAGATGGTTGGATCGTTCGCCGCGCAGGCGGGCGTCGCACTGGAGCTCGCCGACGCGCGGCGCGACGCCGAGCAGGTCACGGTGCTGCAGGACCGGGAGCGTATCGCTCGTGACCTGCACGATCTGGTGATCCAGCGGCTGTACGCGACCGGGATGTCGCTGCAGGGGGCCATGCCCCTGATCCACCGGCCCGAGGTGGCCGACCGGGTCAGCCGGGCCGTGGACGCCCTGGACGACACGATCGGTGACATCCGGTCGGCCATCTTCGCGCTGCAGACCCGCCATGACATCAAGCAGGCCAGCCTCCGCGAGCAGGTCCTGCAGATCATCGACGAGATGACCGGGCCGCTCGGGTTCGCGCCCTCGCTCAGCCTCACCGGTGACCTCAGTGAGCGCGTGCCCGACGACATCGCCGGGAACATGCTGGGCGCGCTGCGCGAGTCGCTGTCCAACGCGGCCCGGCACGCTGAGGCCAGCCGGATCGATGTCCTCGTCGAGGTGGGCAGCGAGGTGGTCCTGGTGGTCCGCGACAACGGCATCGGCCTGCGGGATGTCACCCGCCGCAGCGGGCTGGCCAACCTGGCCGAGCGCGCCGAGCAGCTCGGCGGCACGCTGAAGGTCGGGGCGGCGGACGGCAGCGGAACCGAGCTGCACTGGCAGGTGCCGCTGCCCTGAGCCGGGGCCAGGATGATCCGGAACGGGCCGCCCGGGGACGTCACGCGTTCAGGATGTCGTCCACGCTGCGCCGCGGCGTGCTCGTTCCCGGCGGCCCGTAGCCGAACCGGATGATGACCTGCGGGCACTCCGGCCAGGGCCACCAGCCGTGACCCTGATGCTCCTTGTCGTGCCGCTCGATGGGCTGATAGAGGAGCGACGTCGCGAGCCCGTTGCCGGTGGCCGCTAGCAGCACGCGTTGCAGGGCCTGCCCGGCCCGCAGCCAGTCACCGGGCTCGTCGCGCGCGGTGGACAGCACCGCGAGCCGCGGCCGCGGCTCGTAATGCCCGGCCGGGCGCTCGATGGCGGGCGCGGCGTAGCCGAAGTTGCGGACCGGCGCCGGCTCGGCGTCCGGGCGGTGAGCCAGAGCATCGGCGGGGACCCCATCGTCCCCCTCGGTCCCGACCCACCGGCTCAGCTCGACCCGGTGGTCGAAGTCCGTTTCCAGCGCCTTGTCCGCCGCTGCGGCCAGCTCCAGCAGCAGCGCCGCATCGCGGTCGTTCAGCATGCGCAGCACTGCGAACTCCGACCCGGCCTCCCGCTCCAGCCCGGCCAGCACCGCGCCGGGGACCGGGCACGACGAGAACGGCGCGCGGCTGCTGTGCCGCTGCCCGATTACCTCGAACATCTCCCGCTCGGCGGACGTGGCCGGACGCGACAGCTGCAGCTGCACCGACGCCAGCAGCGTCGGCTCGTGCTGGGGGTCGGGCAGCGGCCAGACCAGCGGTTTGGCGCCCAGCATGCGGATCGCGAGCCTGAGGTTGAACAAGGCCGCACCGCAGCTCAGGTGCAGGGCACGGCCCTGCGGATCGGCGACCCAGAGCATCCGGTCCGGGTCGCCGTGCAGCTCGATGAGGTCGCCGGTGACCCGGAACCGCCACGGCTGGGTGTTGTGGATGGATGGTGCGGCCCCGGCCGCACCGATGAGCATGCGGACCACGCCATCCTCGGTCAGCGGCCGGTACATGTTGCTCTCCTTAAAGCTGGCTGCCCACGATTGCGGTGAGGTCGGCGAGCCGGCAGGTGTAGCCCCACTCGTTGTCGTACCAGCCGAAAACCTTGGCCAGGCTGCCCGAGGCCTGTGTCAGGCCGGAGTCGAACACGCACGAGGCCGGGTCGCCGATGATGTCGCGGGAGACCAGCGGGTCGGTGCTGTAGCTCAGGATGCCGGCCATGGGACCGGCGGCGGCCTGCTGGAACGCGGCGTTGACCTCGGCCGCGGTGACGTCCCGGCCCAGCACCACGGTGAGGTCGGTCAGCGACCCGTCTTCCACCGGGACACGCACCGCGACCCCGTCCAGCCGGCCGGCCAGCTCGGCGATGACCTCTCCGGTGGTCCGGGCCGCCCCGGTGGTGGTCGGCACCATGCTCACCGCGGCGCTGCGGGCCCGGCGCAGGTCCTTGTGCGGGCCGTCGATGAGCATCTGGTCACCGGTGTAGGCGTGCACGGTCGTCATGAAGCCCCGCTCCAGGCCGAACGCGTCGTTGAGGACCTTGGCCATCGGCGCCACGCAGTTGGTGGTGCACGACGCGTTCGAGATCACGTCGTGCCGCTGCGGGTCGTACTCGCCGTCGTTGACCCCGACCACCACGGTCAGGTCGGCGCCCTTGCCCGGGGCGGACAGCAGCACCTTTTTCGCGCCGCCCTTCAGGTGCAGGGCCGCCTGCTCGCGGGCGCGGAACTTGCCGGTGGATTCCACCACGATGTCGGCGCCCAGCTCGCCCCAGTCGATAGCGGCGGGATCGCGGCTGGACAAGACCTTCACCGGGCGGCCGTCGACGACGATCGCATCGTCGGAGTACGTGACCGTGGCGGGCAGGCGGCCGTAGACCGAGTCCCACTCGAGCAGGTGCGCGAGGGTCCGGGCGTCCGTGATGTCGTTCACGGCGACGACCTCGATGTCGCCCCGCTCCAGCGACCGGCGCACGAAGGTGCGCCCGATACGCCCGAAACCGTTGATCCCGACTCGGATGGTCATGGCATTCCTCCCGGCTCAGCGCCGGCTGCGGCTCTGGCCGACGCCCTTAACCAGCATGCTCCCGCCTCGCACCTGGGGGTACAGGCAGAGGGCATCTCCCTGAGGGCCCTTAGGCCCTGGTCGCCCGGCTCGTGCGACGATCGCTGGTAGGAAACACTCGGAGACCATCGGCTATCGAACGGGAGCGGCGACATGACGGGATACGCGGAGGCCTTCCGACGGAGCCTGACCGACCCCGCCGGGTTCTGGGGTGACGCCGCGGAGGCGATCGACTGGGACCAGCGCCCGATGGAGATACTCGACTCCTCGGGGGCGCCGTTCTACCGCTGGTTCGTTGGCGGCACGCTGAATACCTGCTACAACGCGGTGGACCGGCAGGTCAGCGGCGGCCGCGGCGACCAGGCCGCGATCATCTACGACAGCCCGGTCACGGACACTTGCCGCCGCATCTCCTACCGCGAGCTGCAGGCGGAGGTCGCGGTCCTCGCCGGGGCGCTGCGCGGCCTGGGCGTCGGCCGGGGCGACCGGGTGGTCATCTACATGCCGATGGTTCCCGAGGCGGTCATGGCCATGCTGGCCTGCGCGCGGCTCGGCGCCGTGCACTCGGTCGTGTTCGGCGGGTTCGCGGCTAATGAACTGGCAGTACGGATCGAGGACGCGCAGCCGAAGGTGGTCATGTCGGCATCGTGCGGCATAGAGGTCAATCGGATCGTCGAGTACAAGCCGCTGCTCGACCGGGCCATCGAGATGTCCAGCCACAAGCCCGGCCGCTGCCTGATCCTGCAGCGCCCGCAGGCGAACGCCGCGCTGGTCGACGGCCGGGACATCGACTGGGCCCAGGCGACCGCCGCGGCCTCGCCATGCGACTGCGTGCCCGTGGCCGCCACCGACCCGCTGTACATCCTGTACACATCCGGAACGACCGGGAAGCCCAAGGGCGTGGTGCGGGACAACGGAGGCCACGCGGTGGCGCTGCGGTGGAGCATGGCCAACGTGTACGACGTCCAGCCCGGCGACACCTACTGGGCGGCGTCCGACATCGGCTGGGTCGTCGGCCACTCCTACATCGTCTACGCGCCGCTGCTGACCGGGTGCACCACGGTGCTCTACGAGGGCAAGCCGGTCGGGACCCCCGACGCCGGCGCGTTCTGGCGGGTCGTGGCCGAGCACGGCGTCAGGGCGCTGTTCACCGCGCCGACCGCGTTCCGGGCCATCAAGAAGGAGGATCCGGCCGGGGAACTGGCCCGCAAGTACGATCTGTCCGGCTTGAAGTACCTCTTCCTGGCGGGCGAGCGGCTGGATCCGGAGACCTACCGCTGGGCGGGCGACCTGCTCGGCATCCCCGTCATCGACCACTGGTGGCAGACCGAGACCGGGTGGGCCATCGCCGCCGACCTGATGGGGCTGGAGCCGATGCCGACCAAGCCAGGCTCCCCGACCATGCCGGTACCGGGCTACGATCTACGGATCGTCGATGGCTCAGGCGCGGAGGTCCCGGCGGGGACCACGGGGGAGATCGTGCTCGGGCTCCCGCTGCCGCCGGGCTGCCTGACCACCCTTTGGGGCGATGACCAGCGGTTCGTCGACTCGTACCTGTCGGCCTATCCCGGCTTCTACCGGACCAGCGACGGCGGTTACCGCGACTCCGACGGCTACCTGTACGTCATGGGCCGCACCGATGACGTGATCAACGTGGCCGGCCACCGGCTGTCGACGGGCGAGATGGAGGAGGTGCTCGCCAGCCACCCGGATGTCGCCGAGTGCGCGGTCATCGGGGTGCACGACACGCTCAAGGGCCAGATCCCGCGCGGGTTCGTGGTCCTGAAGGCCGGCAGCGTCATCGACGGCGAGACCCTGCGCGTGCAGCTCGTCGCGCTGGTCCGGGACCGGATCGGGCCGGTGGCCTCGTTCCGGGAGGTCGACGTGGTGGCCGCGCTGCCCAAGACCAGGTCCGGCAAGATCCTGCGCAAGACCATGCGCGGAATCGCCGACGGCGCTGACGAGCCAGTGCCCTCGACCATTGAGGACCCGGCCGCCCTCGACGCCCTCCGGCCCATCCTGCGCCGAGACGGCTGACATGACGCACCGGGGTGATCGCACGCTGGCGGCGGCCGGGCTCGCCCGCGTCGAGGGCGAGGGCGGCATGTACGTCCGGGTCAGCGACGGCCAGGTGGAGGAGGTACGTCTCGACATCTACGAGCCGCCGCGCTTCTTCGAGGCGTTCCTGGCCGGCCGTGCCTACACCGAGCCGCCGGATATCACCGCGCGGATCTGCGGTATCTGCCCCGTGGCCTACCAGACCAGCGCCTGCTGGGCGATCGAGGCAGCGTGCGGGGTCAGCCTGCCGGGCCCGCTCGGCGACCTGCGGCGGCTGCTGTACTGCGGCGAGTGGATGTCCAGCCACGCGCTGCACATCTACATGCTGCACGCGCCCGACTTCCTCGGCTACCCAGGTGCCGTGGAACTCGCGCGCGATCACCGGGAGATCGTGGAGCGCGGGCTGGCGCTCCGGCGGGTCGCCAACTCGCTCATGGAACTCGTCGGCGGCAGGTCGGTGCATCCGGTCAACGTCCGGGTAGGCGGCTTCTACCGGGCGCCGTCCGCCGCCGAGCTCGCGCCCCTCGCGGACCAGCTACGGCGGGCCCTCGACCTGGCGCTGGACACGGTGCGCTGGGTGGCGGGGTTCGACTTCCCCGACTTCAGCTGTGACCACGAGCTGCTGGCCCTGCGCGAGCCCGGCCGGTACCCGATCGAGCGCGGCACGCTGATCAGCAGCGAGGGACTGGAGTTCACCGCCGCCGAATTCGAGCAGCACGTGCTCGAGGAGCAGGTACCGCACTCCACCGCACTGCACGCCAGGCTGGCCGGCCACAGCGGGAGTTACCTGACCGGGCCGCTGGCCCGGTACACGCTGAACTCACAGTGGCTGCCGCCGGCGGCAGCCGCGGCCGCCCACGAGGCGGGGCTCGGGCCCAGCTGCCGCAACCCGTTCCAGAGCATCATCGTCCGGGCGGTGGAGATCGTCTGCGCGATCGAGGAGGCGCTCCGGCTGATCGAGGGGTATCAGCCGCCCGCCAGCCCGTTCGCGGAGGCCGTACCGCAGGCTGGGACGGGTCACGGCGTGTCCGAGGCACCGCGCGGCGTCCTGTACCACCGCTACGAGCTCGACAGCGCCGGGATCGTGCGCAGCGCGCGCATCGTGCCGCCAACGTCGCAGAACCAGGCCGCGATCCAGGAGGATCTGCGCGGCTTCGTCCAGGACCGGCTCGACTACGACGACGAGCGGCTCACGCACGAGTGCGAGCAGGCGATCAGGAACTACGATCCGTGCATCTCGTGCGCGACCCACTTCCTCACCCTGCGCATGGACCGGGAATGACGGGCGCGCCCGCCGCGGCGCGCCGCCGGGTGGTGGTCATCGGCATCGGCAACGAGTTCCGCCGCGACGACGGCGTCGGCCCCGAGGTGCTGGCCCGGCTGCAGGAGCGGGCTGACCCGGTGCAGGCTGGCCCGGTGCAGGCTGACCCGGTGGAGCTGGTGAGCAGCGATGGGGAGCCAGCCAGCCTGATCGAGGCGTGGACCGGGGCGGCCCTCGCGGTGGTCGTCGACGCCGTCCTGGCCGATCCGCCGGTCCCTGGCCGGCTGCACCGGCTCGCCCTCGACCGTCTGACCACCGATGTCCGCCCGGTCAGCTCCCACGGGCTCGGCCTGGGCGAGGCGATCGGCCTGGCCCGGGCGCTCGGCCGGATGCCCGATCGCCTGATCATCCACGCCGTCGAGGCGGCCGACGTCGGGCACGGCGTCGGGTTCACGCCTGCCGTCGCGGCGGCCGTTGCGCCCCTCACCGCGGCCGTTCTCCGAGACCTGCCCTGAAGCCCTGGTCGGGCCTAGCCGGGATACGGCTCCGGGGTGACGGTGTAGCGGCGGCCACTGGGCAGCGTCCAGATCAGGATGCCTGGCTCTCGCTGCTCGAGCCGCCAGCCCGGGCTCTGTTTCGCCTGATGGTGCTGGCGGCACAAAGGGTGCAAATTGCACTCGCACGTCTTGCCACCCTGGTGGTAGGGGATGGTGTGGTCGTCGTCAGTGCGGGTGGCGGGGCGGCGGCAGCCGGGGTAGCCGCAGCGCGGGCTGCGGATCTTGATCAGGTGCCGTAGCGAGTCTGGTGGCCGGTAGGCAGCGGTTTCCCGGCGGTGGGCGCACGTCCCGGCCTCGATGGGGGTGAGGGTGGTCCGGGTCAGCCAGGTGGCGGGGTCGATCTGGCCCGGGGGTCCGGGTCCGGCGCGGGCGCAGCCGTGGGCGATGGCCTGTCCGTTGTTGTCGGTGAGGGTGAGGCACCAGCGGCTGTCGGCGCGGTTGGCGAGGGCGGTGGCCAGGTCGCGGCAGGTGGCGGCGTCGGCGGCGCCGGTCCCGGCGATGTCGCCGGGAGCGTCGTTCAGGCCGAGCCAGGAGGTGGCGGGCATGACCAGGTTCACCGTCCCGGTCAGGCCGCCCGGGCTGGCGGGCGTGAGCGTGACAGGGTTCGGTTCGGCGGGGTCGGCGGGGCGGGGGAGGAGCGTGTCGAGGGGCTGGCCAGTGAGCCGGGCCAGGAACGCCTGGGCGCGCAGCTGATCCACAGTGCCGGGGGCGCCGTGTTGCTGCAGCCAGCGGGCGGCGGCGTCCAGGTACTTGTCGGCGGCGATGACGTCGGCCAAGTTCAGGTCCCGCCCGCCGATCGCGCCGGTCCCGGACGGCTCGGCCCAGCACTCCACCCGGGCGTCTCTTTCCGCCCGCTCCTTGCGCCGGGCCGCGGCCTGCGGGTCATGGGCCAGCACCGCGCGCTGGCACGCCGCGGCCAGCCGCCCGGTGGTCATCGCGCCGGCCCGCCGCGCGATCTGGTCCTCTACCGCCGCGGCGGCGTCGTCGTCGAGCAGGCTCAGCTGGTCGGCGATGACGGCGGCGCGGGACCGGTCGATGATCCCGGCGGCTAACAGGGCCTGGGTCTGCGGCAGCCGCTCCAGCCGCCGGGACAGCTCCAGGAGAGATCCGGCGGACCGGCCGGTGAGAGTCAGCGTGGCGGCGACCTCCTCGGCCACATGCTCGCCGTCGCGGCCGTCCGGGGCAGCCCGGCGGGCGTCCAGCTCCGCGATCGCGGACAGTTCCAGCTCCGCCTGCCACGACGACAACCGCCGGGCTGCGGTGATCACGCCGCACAACTCGTCGTCCGACAGCGTGTCCAGCCTTCGCCGCCGCGCCTGGCCGATGTGCCAGGCCAGGTCCGGGCCGGGCAGCATGACATCCAGCGGTCCGCCGGCGGCGAACCCGGTCCCGGTGCCGCCGTGCCGGTGGGTGAACCCGGCCTCCAGCGCCTCAGGCGCGACAACCTCGTCTTGGTCACTCGGCTCACTCAGGCCATAGCTGGTGCTGAGTTCGCCCTGGCCTTCGGACGGCTGGATCGGCCCGGCGGCCGGGGACGCTCCCACGTCGTCGGGCGGCTGCTTCGATCCGCCGGCACCTGGCGCATCCGAGTGGCGGGGCGCGGCCAGGTCATCCTGGCCCGAATCGTGCCCGTCGCGGGACGGACCGGGAATGGTCATGGCGCCGCACCCTCCTTCCGTCAATAGCTATCTTGTTCGATTATCTTATCAGAGCATGCTAAGTCATGCTATATATTTTCGAGGCGCGCCTGGACCGATGACCCCGCTGCGGTATGCCGCATCAAGACCAGGGCGGCCGCGCCGGGATCGCCTGCGGTGGTGCTAGCACCAGGAGGGTCCGACGGGCTACCCGCCTGGACGTTGCCGTGCCGGTGAATCAGACTCCACCGGTAGCGGCCGTACGAGCCGAGGGACACAGCGAGGCCGTGCGCGCAAGTTGACCGCCAGCGTCCTGCGCGAGGCGAGTTACCGGTTCCGGGCCTGCTTCCACCACCGGTGGGCCGGGTACCTAATGCTGGCCCTGCTCATCGGCTTGCTGGGCGGCGTGGCGATGGCGGCGGTCGCGGGGGCCCGCCGCACCCAGTGGTGTTCGCCAGCCTCGCGGCCGCATGGCCCGGGCGCATGGCGGCTCGCACTCCCACCGCACTGCTCTTGCGGTCCGAGTAGCCTCCTCACCGGGGGGTGCTGTCGGTGTCAGGCGGCCGGCTGCGCGAGCCCGGGGCGAACCCCGGCGCGGCGGCGTTGAACGTCAAGAAGACCCGGTCGACGCCGCCGGAGGTCAGGCCGAGCTGGCGCAGCTGCGGGATGAGCGATTCGGTGTTCGGCGAGGCCACCGGCCCGAAACAGCCGTAGCAGCCCCGCCCGAAGGCCGGGCAGATGGCGCCGCACCCGGCCTGGGTCACCGGGCCCAGGCAGGGCGTCCCGTGGGCGACCATGACGCAGGTGTTGCCGCGGCGCTTGCACTCGTAGCAGACGCTGTGCTCGGGGATGCGCGGCTGGCGCCGGGCCAGCAGCGCTGAGATCAGCTCGATCAGCTGGCGCTTGTCGATCGGGCAGCCCCGCAGCTCGAAGTCGACGGCGACGTGGTCGGCCACCGGCGTGGACGTGGCCAGGGTCTGCACGTACTCGGGCCGGGCGTAGACCGCCGCGGCGAAGTCGGCGACGTCGGCGAAGTTGCGCAGCGCCTGGATACCGCCCGCGGTGGCGCATGCGCCGATGGTCACCAGGATCCGCGACTGGTCGCGGATCCGCCGGATGCGTTCGGCATCCTGCGGGGTGGTGATCGATCCCTCGACCAGCGAGACGTCGTAAGGCCCGGCCTCGTCGGTGGACGTGGCCTCGGTGAAGTGCACGATCTCGGCCTCCGCGGCCAGCGCGAGCAGCTCATCCTGGCAGTCGAGCAGGGTGAGCTGGCAGCCGTCGCAGGAGGCCAGCTTCCAGACCGCGAGCTTCGGGCGGGCCATGTCAGAGCTCCTTAACGGTCAGCAGCGCAGCGGCTCGCCGATAACTGATCACTGGGCCGTCCCGGCATAGCAGCAGGGGGCCGAGCTGGCAATGGCCGCACTCGGCGATGCCGCACCGCATGTTCCGCTCCAGCGAGACGCGGATACGGTCGGCGGCGACGCCCCGGGCCCCCAGCGACCGGGCCGTGAGCCGCATCATCACCTCGGGGCCGCAGACCAGGGCCAGGGTCGCGGCCGGGTCGACGTCCACCCGGTCGATGAGCTGGGTGACCACGCCCACGTGACCGCGCCAGCCGGCCGCGGCCCGGTCCACGGTGACCCGCACGTCCGCCCCATGCTCCCGCCAGGTTTCCAGCTCGCCGGCGAACACGAGGTCGTCCGGGGTCCTGGTGCCGATCAGCACCGTGACCCGGCGGTAGCGCTCGCGGGCCGCGAGCGCGGCCAGCAGCGCCGGGCGCAGCGGCGCCAGGCCGATCCCTCCGGCCACCACGACGAGGTCTTGCCCGGCCGCGTCGGTCACGCCCCACTCGGTCCCGTACGGGCCCCGCACGCCGATCAGCTCTCCCGGGCCCGCCTCGCAGAGCGCCCGGGTCACCGCGCCTACCGAGCGGATCGTGTAGACCAGGCCGGGCCCGCCCGGCTCGCCGCTGATCGAGATCGGCACCTCTCCGCTGCCGAACACGTACAGCATGGCGAACTGCCCCGGCCGGTGCGGCGCGATGGGATCGTCGACGGGCTCCAGCCCGAGCGTCACGGTGTCATGGGTCTCGGCCGCCCGGGAGGCGACCCGGTACCGGGCGGGCACCGCCTGCAGGCTCATCGCGCCCCGGCGTCGTGGCTGGGCACCGCGTACAGGTCGAGCAGCCGGATCCGGGTGGCCTGCAGCCGCTGGACGGCCGCGGCCAGCAACCGCAAGGCGAGCTGGTAGCCGAGTTCCGGGTGGCGGTCGCACAGCACCATGACGGTCGCGCCGTCCAGTTCGAACGCCTCGGCGGATTCCACGACCTCGGCGCCGAACTGCCATTCGTGGGGCGGTGAGAGCCAGGAGAAGCCGATCACGTCGCCGCGGCCGAGGGTCTCCACGATGAGGTTGGCCCGCCCGGGCATGTGCAGGTCCAGCGCCACGTGACCGGCCGTGAGCAGCCAGCATTTGCTGGCCGGGGCGCCCTCGTCGAAGAGCCGGCGGCCGGCGGGCAGCCGGACGGCCACGGCGGCGCGGGCGAGCCGGGTCACGTCGTCGGCGGGCATCCCGCGCAGGAAGGCGTGATCGGCGAGCGCGGACGCCGGGACGGCGTCGTTCATGAGGGTTCGCCTCCGGTCTGCGCCTGCGGCGCTGCGCCCGGCGAGTTCCCGGCCTGCCCGGCCTCGGCCTGCAGGGCGGCTACCTCCTCGGTCAGGTCGATGCCCACCGGGCACCAGACGATGCACCGGCCGCAGCCGACGCAGCCGGAGCTGCCGAACTGGTCGTGCCAGGTACCGAGCTTGTGGGTGAGCCACTGCCGGTACCGGCTGCGGGGCGAGGAGCGCACCGGGCCGGCGTGCAGGTGGGAGAAATCAAGATCGAAGCAGGAGTCCCAGAGCTGCCAGCGTTCGGCATGATCGCCGGACAGGTCGGTCGTGTCCTCGACCGTGGTGCAGAAGCAGGTCGGGCACGCCATCGTGCAGTTGCCGCAGGTCAGGCAGCGGGATGCGACATCGTCCCAGCGCGCGGCGCCCGCGCTGCCCGCCATCAGGTCGTGCAGGATGTCGGCCGGCATCGACCGGCCCATCCGGTCGGCCGCCCCGGCGACCGCGGACCGCGCGCTGCCCGCGGTGGCGTCGTCGGCCCGCCGGACCGGCAGGCCGGCCAGCAGGTCGGCGCCGGCCGGGGAGCCGACGTCGATCAGGAACCGGTGGGTGCCCGCGCCGGCCATCTCGGTCAGCGCGAGGTCATAGCCCGGCCCGGCCTGCGGGCCCGTGCTCATCGACGCGCAGAAGCACGTCGCGCCGGGCTCGGTACAGTTCACCGCGACGATGAACACGCCCGCGCGGCGGGCCGCGTACCGTGACCCGGCGTGCTCGCCGCGCCCGAGCACCTGGTCCTGGATCTCGATGGCGCGCAGGTCGCACGGGCGCACGCCGAAGAACGCCAGCCGCGGGGCGTGCTCATCGGCCGCCTCGACCTCGAACCCGCCGGCCGTCCGGCGCGCGGACCACACCTTCTCACGCGGGGGATGCAGGAACTGCTTCCACGACTGCGGCCCGGCCGAGTGGCCGAACGCCGCGCTGTCGTCACGCCTGCGGATCCGGTAACCGCCGGGCTCCAGGGAAACACCCCAGCCGAACGGGAGGTCGGCGGCTGACCCGAGTTCGGCCAGGACAATCGCGCGATCGGCGACCGTGGGCCCGATGACGCGGTACCCGGCCCCCCGCAGCGCGTCAAGCAGCGGGTCCAGGGCCGCCGCCTCCATCAGCAGCGGGCCGTCCGCCGGGATCGGGCCATCCACCGTGTGCTCCTTTGCCTGCACGCCTCTAGGCCATGGTTGGTCCCCGGGTCTCACGCGCTGCGGGCCCGGGCGGTATCCGGGCCGGCCGCGGCGCAGTGGCTGGCGATCTCTTCCAGGGACAGCCCCAGCGCGGCGGCCAGCGCGGCGACGGTGAAGAAGGCGGGCGTCGCGATGCGGCCCGTCTCGATCTTGCGCAACGTCTCGACGGGGACGCCGGACGCGG
>Ga0306920_100002593_pt1 | contig 22870 bp, 19 predicted proteins | sample flu12Cox44000170_FD_204666 | JGI IMG/M metagenome (GOLD analysis project Ga0306920, IMG submission 204666) | Lab enrichment of tropical soil microbial communities from Luquillo Experimental Forest, Puerto Rico - flux4day.12C.oxic.44.000.170 (v2)... | ecosystem: Environmental > Terrestrial >...
CCGGATTCAATTGCAACTCTGCGACGTGAGATCGCGGTGCGCCTCGCCGCCCTGCTTGACCGATGCCCATGCTGCACCCAACCTCGATCAAATCGAAAAAATCGATTACGTGTCTGACGCAGTAGGACTAAGATCAGCATTGCGCTCGGCGCGCTCTTCCTTGAGCTTGGCCCTGTCGGTTTTTAGATCCGCCTTATCGCGCCTGATATCACGGTTATCGCGGCGAATATCGCGATTATCCTGCTCGACGCGCTCAACTGCTTTGCCTTCCTGCGCAAATGCAGTCGGACCACTTCCCAGTGTGACGACTGCGGCGATTGCGCTCGCGAATGCCAAGTGCTTCATCGGTATCTCCGTTGCTGTGTCGCCCGCCCGATACTCGTACCCTTGCAGATCTGAACTGAAACGTAATAGCGCGTTCATGCGTAGTTCACGCAGACTACAGACAAGTCGCAATAGGACGAACGAACGTCGAACGATAGCGACGACATGTCAGGTTGCGGTCAGAATTCGGGCGATCTGCGCGCAAAAACACTTCGCATCAAAATATGGTGCAGTATGTTGCGGCACATCGTTTTGGGGGCCTACCGATTAAATGGATCAAATCAGCGATATTGGGGCGATCTGGCGCCATGACGATTACCGACGCAAAGGCAAGAATAACGGGTCTATTCTGATTGTCCGCCGAGGGAGCGCAACGGATAGAGGTCGGGCGCGGAGCACCCTTGCACTCTGCTTGCGAAATGGCGCCGGCATTCCCCATTTGCAGCGAGACTGACATCGCGAGCGCGGCCGGCATCAAGGCATAGGATCCCAAATCTCGCTGCTGCGGTAGTCCGCCAGCTAAGGGGTTTCATCCATCGTGTGCAATGGCGATAGAGTTGCCATTTTAGTCGGCTATGACGCCGTTGGGCGCATCGATACGATGACCTCAAAGCCTATCGGTCGCTTCCCTCGGTGTGGGCGGGTCCCATCAGACTGCCGTGCCGCCGACGCAATCGGCATGCCTCTATCTTAACCCCAATCGGCACCGCCCCTGTGGTCAGTGCTCGCTTTCGAGGTTCTGGAAGCGAGCCACATGCTTTAGCTCAAATTCACCGCGCACCAGATCCATGATTATTTCGTCGTAGCGACGATTGTTGAGCAGGTTGGCACCGCGCAAGTGCCCAACCAACTTGAATCCGAGGCGCTCGTACATTCTTAGCGCGGTGCGGTTGTAGCCGTGTACTTCCACCTTGATGCTGTGAAGATTACGAAAGAAGAAACCGTACTCGCAGATCAGTCGACTAGCCTCCGTGCCGTAACCCCTTCCGCGCAGGGCCGCTTCTCCGATACCGACGAACATAGTGGCAACCAACGCGCGCGTGATATCGAAGAGCCCTCCGAACCCAACCAACCGGCCGGTGCCAAGTTCGATCACAGCGAACTCAGCGCTGTCCGGACTTGTTCGTGAGTTCTGTTTGTAAGCCTCCTGGCGCATTTCAAGGGTATGCGCCTCCCCAGGAGTGCCCAGTCGTGCTGTGAACTCCAGATCTTGGTTCCATCGTGCGATGGTCGGCGCGTCTTCGGCACGCATGAGCGCCAATCCCACGCGGTTGCCGGTCATGATCAGGACGCGGTCGGTGCTTTGCTGGCTGTCGGCGTCTGTCAACCCGCCTCTCCGATCCCTGCTCGTCCCAAGCCCATGTGAGGCTGATAGAGCATGCCTGGCACTCGCTTGGCTAGCGCAAGCGCTGGGGCCATCATACCGAGAATTGCGTGAACTTCGGACAAGGATCTATGACCTGGCCCGTCTGCGGTCATTTCTGTCCAGTTTCCGGCGTCCTGCAAACTCGCTCGCGTCGATCCATCCCTCGAAGTGTTGGTTGTTCAGCAGCTCAAAGCTTCTCTGGCACTAGGTTCTCGGAGGGGCGAAGTTGCGCCTCCGCTGCGGAGTAACCCCTGAGAGCCGGCCGACCCTTGCAGTACGCGACCGGCAGGGGCCAGTACGCGACCGGCAAGGGCCAGCATGCGACCGGCACGCACGCGGCCGGCATGGGGCCAAACGCGGCTCGGCAATGCCCATCTGCTCAAGGCGCAGGAAACAGCCAGTTCGCATCAGCTACTGAACGGACCCAGCAAACCGCGCCGGTTGGCGCCGCCGATGGCCTCCAGCAGCGATGTCTATGTTGTGGATGGGTGGAAGTGTTTCCTGGACTCTCATGTCACGCGGTTTCAAAACTCGCCGTGCGCCGTTGCAGCAAATCTCGATAGGTGCGCCATCTGCACCGTCGATCAGGGCGCGGTGTCACGGGGTCACCCTTTTCCTTGTGCGATAGCGTTCGTCGTCCGCAGCCCATGGAATACCGCAAGGACATCGATGGGTTACGCGCCATTGCCGTGCTGGCAGTCGTCCTCTTTCACGCGAAGATGCCAGGGTTTTCGGGCGGGTTCGTCGGGGTCGACGTCTTCTTTGTGGTCTCCGGCTATTTAATCACGGGCTTGATCGCTCACGATCACGCCAACGGACGCTTTGCTTTTTCCACGTTCTACTTCCGGCGTATCAGGCGCATTGTACCGGCGCTTCTGTGCGTCTATGCAGCGAGCACGCTTCTCGCTGCCTTGCTCATGCTCCCGGACGACATGCGAACCTTCGGCCAGAGCCTCACAAGCTCCGCCTTGTTCTATGCCAATCACTTCTTCTACAGCCAATCCGGCTACTTCGGCGGAGCGTCGGACCTGAAGCCGCTGCTGCACACGTGGTCGCTCTCAATCGAGGAGCAGTTCTACCTCGTGTGGCCGCTGTTGTTCCTCGTTCTTGCGCGGTGGCGGGCCGGTTGGGTGCAGTATTTCGTATGGACTGCGGCAGCAATCTCGCTGGCGGCTTCTGCGATCATGGTCGGCCGCGACAGGGAAGCCGCGTTCTTTCTCGCTCCGTTCCGCACCTGGGAGCTTCTCCTCGGGGCGGCGCTTGCGCTGCTTCCCAGACGACCGAGGATGTCGCCAGGGCTGGCAGAACTCGCTAGCCGCGCAGGCCTGGTGATGATCGTCACATCCGTCGTGCTCCTCGACGAGACCGAGGCCTTTCCCGGCCTCCTGGCCGTGCCGCCGTGCCTCGGCGCGGCCCTCCTCGTTTTCACCGGAATGGACCAGCGACCGGCAGTCAACCGGCTGCTCTCCACGCCTCCCGCGGTCACCATTGGCCGCATTTCCTACCCATTTTACCTATGGCATTGGCCTCTGCTTGCCTTCGCACGCTACCACTTGGACCGACCGCTGCAGTGGGAAGAGATTGGCGGCCTTCTTGGGGTTAGCCTGCTCGCCGCATGCGCGACCTACCGTTGCGTCGAACAGCCCGCCCGCAGCATCACATTGGCGCGCGCCCCCCACGTCATCGCAGCGGGTGTGCTTTCCCTCGGCCTGTTTGTTTACGTCGGCAGTGCGAGCCGCCGCTGGACTTTCAACCTAGACCCAGAGATTCGCCGCCTCGATGCTGCCATCAGATCTGAGAATGCCCTGCGCCGCCCGTGCAGCGGACCGAAGAACATCTTCCGCGACGACGAAGCATGCACTTTCGGCCAACCCCGCACCGGCGGTTCCTACGATATGGCCATCTTCGGCGATTCCCACGCCAACCATTATACGCCGGCGATGGGTCTGCTGGCCCAGCAAGCAGGAATGTCCGGCCGGCAAATCACCGTCGGGGGATGCCTGGCTTTGCTTGGCTACTACGAGGTCGTCTCTCCCTATGTCACCGAGGGGGACTGCCGGTCGCTGCGCGAGGCGATGGTCCGGTTCGTGCGAGAAAACCCGCGCTTGCAGATTGCGGTGCTCGCACACCATTGGTCCGCTTACACCGGCAAGACGATCTACGACGACCAGGCGGCAATCTACGTCCTGGGCTCCGGCGACGACGAGCGATCGCAGCAGCGCTCGCTCCAGGTACTTCGCCAGAGCCTTGAAGAAACCATCGACTTCTTCGGGCAACGTGGCATCCACGTGGTGCTGCTCGGCGAGGTGCCGCTATTCGCCAGCGACCCGGTCAAGTGCATAGCCGCCGCTCTTCGGCAAGGACGCAGCGTGGAAAGCTGCCACCGGCCGGTCCAGGAGGTCCAAGAGCGCCTGGGGACCATGAATAACCTGCTGTCGGAACTCGCCGTTCGCCGCAAGGGTGTCTCATTTGTGTCGCCACTCGACACAATGTGCGACAAGGTATGGTGTAGTCCCGTTGCCGATGGTGTCTATATGTATCGCGATCGAGAGCATCTCAATCGGGTCGGAGCCGAACACCTGGCGCGCGGGATGCGGGTTCCACACCTGGGGCCCAGATTGTGAGGCAGCGGGGCGCGGCGACGACCCGGAAAGAGTTGAACACGGGCTTGGCATGCCTCTCACCGAGGGAGTAACACAGCCATGGATGCAGATCAACATACTGTCGCCCATGCGGGCCGGCTGCTCGCGCAGGCGCCTGAATTGGTGGACCGTATCGTCAGGCAGCTGGTGGAGCGTGTGACGGGGGCAAAGGTTGAGACGTGGCCGTTCCAACATTTCTACGTGGAGAACATCTTTCCGGACGACGTCTACCAGCAGATCGTCGCCAACCTGCCTGCCAAGGCCAGCTACCTACCGTTCAATGCCAAGCGTTGGAAGAACGATCGGGGAGAGTCGACGCGTGATCGGTTATGTTTGACCGAAGGTGAGCTTAGCCGCATCGACGACGTCCGACGTCCCTTCTGGACGGCTGTCACCGAAGCGCTGGTGGCGGACGACTTTCGCCGCGCCGTTTATGCGAAGCTCACGGCCGACATCGCCATTCGCCTCGGCTGCTCCGAGCAAGCGGTCCCCGAGCGACCGGCCTACTCCACCATCATGCTGATTCGCGACTACCAGGACTACCGCATCAAGCCGCACCCCGATGGCCAACCACGCGTGGTGACGATGCAGTTCTATTTGCCTGGCAAGGATACGCCGGACGATCTGGGCACGTCGCTCTACATTAAGCGACCGCTCATCAACCGTCTCGTTGGCCGCAAATTCGCGGAGATCAAGCGCTTCCCCTTCAAGCCCAATAGCGCCTATGCGCTCGCCGTCAACGACTGCCCCGAGCGGCAGAGCTACCACGGGCGGGAGTTGATTACCGCCAGCCAGACCACGCGCGATTCTATCATCATCGCCTGGCTCTCGCGCAATATCAACCTGAGCCAGAGGCATCGCCACCCGGCCTGACGCGTTGCCGCTCGCGCTGAGCTCGCAAACACAAAGTGAGCAGGCAGCACATGGTTCAATTCTCGCGCGCGGTGAACGCAAGCCGCATTGGCACTACGGCGTGGTTCAGAAACGAAGCGTTCCTGCGGACGCTAACCGGTTTACTGCGACAAGTTGAATCGCCATCCGTCCTATTTCATGCTTGCTCAACCGGAGAGGAGCCTTACTCCTTTGCCACCATATGGCAAGAAATGGGAGGCGGACCAATAGCGATAGACGCCACCGACATAGAGCCAACTTTTATTGAAAAGGCCAGGCAGATAGAACATCCGCGCCTGACACAAGACGCGCGAACCACCGTGAGCTTTCTGCCGCCGGCCTCCTGCTCCGAGTCCTTCGCGCGAACCTACGACGCCGTCATATGCATGAATGCGCTCTGTTACTTGCCGGAAGATGAGCAGCGCTTAGCGATCGACAGAATGGCTAGCTGTGCATCGCGCTATCTGTGCATCACCGCCGGCTCGCCGTGGGTGGTCAAGCGCGGCATTGAAGCAGCAGACATGAGGCCAGTCTGGCTTAACTGGATGGCGATCTATTACGGTTGGCGAGAGCGCCTAAGCTGGCGCCATCGCAAGACTTGGAAGCTGCCGTACCTGCCGCTGATGCTTCCCCATTGGCGCTATGCGGGGACCTCCATCTTTGAGAAAGCGGAGACGGTCCGCCACCAGGCGCCGGAAACCATCGCCCGCCAATCACACGGCCATGTTTGACGCAAAGCGTCAGCTCCCGAGGGTCGAAGGTAACCGTCACGCGTTGTTTCTCGCCAAAGGCGATGAGCTGTGCTCCAGCGGTGGCCAAGCCCAGAGCCAAATTTTTCGCAAACAACATCGCCATCAGCTGAGACGGGGCAGCGCTCCTTGTCAGATCATTCGGCGATTGCTGCATACACCATGTCGCGCAACAAATTTCGGTACTGCACACGCTTGCTCGGCGCCTGCATCATGTAGACGATGAACATCTCCTCCTTGGGATCGATCCAGAAGGCAGTACCGCCGGCACCACCCCAGTTGTAATCGCCGACAGACCCGGGGACCGGCGCAAGTCCCGCTTCGGTACGCACTGCAAAACCGAGGCCAAATTTTACGCCGGGTCCCAGCAAGTCGTACGGACCCCGGCGAACAACGTCTCCCATGTGATCCGAAGTCATGTAGACAATGGTACGAGGGCCGAGGTAGCGTTTGCCGTTGAGCGTACCCCCGTTGGCAAGCATCTGCAGAAAGCGCGCAAAGTCCGTTACGGTACTGACCAGCCCGCCACCGCCCGATTCGTATTTTTGCGGGATACGGGGATCATTGATTGTCGCTTCCTTACCGATCGTCCGGTCATTCGCGAAGGGCTCGGCGATGCGCGCATGCTTGCTCGGATCGGCAACGTAAAAACTCGTATCCACCATTCCGAGGGGGTCGAGCAGCATTTCCTTCAGGGCCTGGTGGAACGATTTGCCCGTCACTACTTCGATTACGCGTCCTAGAACATCGGTCGACTGGCTGTAGTCCCACGTCGTTCCCGGGTGGTATACGAGCGGTAGCTTGGCCAGCCGGTCGACGAACTCGGCTGTTGTAGGATTCCCTTCCACTCACCGGCGTTTTCTCAGCACCGCACCCGCGACCGCGCAGATCGCGCCGTCAAGGTTGCCGCGCGACAAAGTAGGCGAGATCGAGGATATCGGCGTCTGGAACCGGCTGAAGCACTTCGGCCATCGATGCCTCGTATCCAGCACGTATGCTGGCTTTGTACTCGCGCATCGTCTTGAGGAGAAAATCCTCCCGCTGACCCGCGATGCGGGGGACGCTATCGCGACCCGCCAGGTCGCCGTTATGGCAGACGTTGCACCGGTACTGGCGTACGAGCACTCGCCCGCGCTCCATGCGTGCCGGGTCAGTTGGGTCGCCTGTGGGCGGCGGGGGAGGCAGCTTGGCGATGGTGTCGGCAAATGCACGCAGGTCATCGTCCGTGAAGCCCTTGATCGCATCGTTCATGATGTCCAGGCGGCGCATCTTTTCACGAAACAGGAACAGCTGGATAAGAATGTAGGCTGAGGTTTGAGCACCGAGCGATGGCACCTCCGGATTGGTCGATTGTCCCCTCTCTCCGTGACAGGCAAGGCATGGAGCGATGCGCTCTTCGATCGAGGCCGCCCAAGCACGCGGCATCAAGGCGCAGAGGAGCATCAACACGACGCCAAGGCGACGCCCCGTTGCCTTCGTTGCATTTATGCGCCCACAAGTGGGGATCCGGGGGAGCTCGGCGTCCCCCGGGGCTGAAGCGTTCATTTCCCGGCGACGCGCCCGCCGGTGCGGCTAACACGGTATACGGCGCCATTGAAATCATCGGAGACGAGCAACGAGCCGTCCGTCATCGGAAGGACATCCACCGGTCGCCCAACGTAGTTGTTGTTCTGGATGAAGCCGGTAATGAACGGTTCCATCGATCGGAATGTGCCATCGCCGTTCAACTTGATGACCACGACATCGCCGCCGATCTTCACAGTGCGGTTCCAGGATCCATGCCGCGCGAGGAACATCACGTTGCGATACTGGTTGCCGAATCCGTTGCCGGTGTAAAACTTCAACCCAAGCGCGGCCGAATGGGGTCCGAGCAGCGCGACTGGCTGGCTGAACTCGCTGCAAGAGTGCCCCCAACCGAATTCCGGATCCGCGAAATTGCCCTGGTGGCAGTAGGGATAGCCGAAGTTGTCCTTGCCGGGCTTGGTGACGCGATTGAGCTTGTCCTCCGGCACGTCCTCGGACAGCCAGTCGCGCGCGTTCTCGGAGAAGTAAAGTTGCTTTAATGTGGGATGCCAGTCCATTCCCACGATCTGACGAATACCGTAGGCGTAGACTTCCAAGCCCTTACCATCGAGGCCGACGCGGTAGATCTTGGCGTGCCGCTCCGATGGTATGCAGATGTTGCAGGGGGCACCGACCTGAAAGTAAAGCTTCTCGTCGGGACCGACGCTGAGGTATTTCCAGCCGTGCGGTTCGTCCTTCGGCAGATCGCCCAGGATGACGGTGGGCTTGGGTGGGTTGTCGAGGTTGTCCTCGATCTTCTCAATCTTGGAGATTTGATAAAGCTCGGCGATGTAGAGCGTGCCCTTGTGGAGGGCTATGCCGTTCGGCCGATAGAGACCCGATGCAATTACCTTCACCTCGCGCTTGCCGTCTTTCGTGACGATGGCGTGGATCTTGTCCTGCACGCGGCTCGAGACGAAAACCGTTCCCTTGTCGCCGAGCCGCAGCGTGCGTGCGTTGGGAACGCCGGCCGCATAGACCTCAATCTTGAAGCCGGTCTTGACCTTCAGTTTGTCGAGCGGCAGCTTGTCGGGCGCCGTTGGCAGCGGTGGCGGAGCGATAGGTGCCAGCTTGGAATCGGCTATGGCCGCCGGCTGCCCCTGCTTCCAGGGAGGCGGCGGCTCTGCTGCCTGTTGTGCGAAGAGCTTGGAGGCAAGCGTGGCGGCCAGAAGCCCACCTAGGCTGATTGAAACCGCGAGCTTTGAAACGGAAATGCGTGCCTTGTGCATGGAGCGTCTCCCCTTGCATGAATTGTCGCAACGGCGCCGATTCTAGGGTCGGCACTCCCCCCAATTTTACGCGATCGGCGCGACCACGGCCAGCGAAGAAAGGCGTCGCTTCATGAGGGCCGCTCGGCTCCCTTCACCCGTTGCGCAACCGTCTGATTGGCAAGCTTTCCGACCTTCTTCGCTTACCGATCATGGGCGAGGCCATGTGCCTGCCGCGCAGGTGGGGTGGCGTGGTTTGCCGGCGCCGGCGCAAGCGGGGCTCGGGAGGCTTGCAGATGGTGGCAGATGGGCTCGGCGACCGGTGACGCGATTGAGCTCGGCCGCAAGCTCGAGGAAATCGCGCCCATTGAGCCCGCGAGTCGTCTCTCGCGGGCTCTGTCATGTTCCCGCGTGTGGTTGAAGGTTTGGCGTCAACTCAGAACTTTGTTCGCCTTGAACCAAGTCGTTAGCTGGGCCCAGGCGTCATCGGCTGCCTCTTTGCGGTAGCTCGGCCGGTAGTCTGCATGAAAACCATGTGGGGCGGTCGGATAGATTTTGAATTCGGCCTTCTTGCCGGCCGCTTGCAGCGCAGCTTTCATCGCCTCGACCTGTGCCACAGGAATGCCTTGGTCTGCTTCGCCATAGAGACCCAGTACCGGTGCCTTCATGTCAGGTGCGAGTTCGGTAGCACTCTTCGACCAAATGGATTTCTGCGCCGGGGGATCAACTACCGGGCCATAAAACGCGACCCCAGCTTTGACGTTGCTGTTGTTGGCACAATAGATCCACACCGTGCGTCCACCACGGCAGAATCCGATGATGCCCAATCGCTCGACATCCCCGCCCTGTGTCTTTGCCCAGTCAACCGTGGCATTGAGATCGGCGACCAACTCCGCATCCGGCTTTGCATTCACGGTCGGCAGTAGCTGAGGAATGTCGGTAATCTTGGTGAGGTCGACGCCTTTGCGAAAGTAATAGTCGGGCGCTACGGCGAATGCTCCGAGCTTGGCAAGCCGGCGGGTTACATCCTTGATGTATTCGTGCAAACCAAAGATCTCCATCGCCACAAGGATAACGGGCGGATTCTGCGCGTTGGCCGGCTTCGCGAAGTAAACGGGCATCTCCCCGCCAGACACGACGACCTTTGCATCCCCCACGCTGAGGCCACTGGTGTCCGTTGTCACCACTTGTGCCCTCACGGGACCAGCGGCAAGCGTGTAACCGGCTGCGGAGGCCGCCGAAGCGGTCATAAAATCGCGGCGATTTACCGGTGCAGCCTTGGTAAGTCCCACAACATCAGAGGGGAGCTTGCTTTGCATTACCATCATGCTTCTCCGTTTTGCGCTTTTCGGCCTGCTGCCAACCCTAACGAGCAGGCTGGGACAGAATAGGAGCCTTGTGAGCGTGCACCGATCACAGCGCCGTTACTTGTCACTTGCGCTCCTGCGCTGGCCCACCAGGGCTATCAGCCGATAGAGCGCCGGGAGCGGAAGGCTCAGCTCAGAGTACTGCGCACGACAGCGAGCAGGAGCCCGCTCATGAGCGGCGGCGGGGATGGGGCGCGAGGGCACATCTTCGTCGGATTCGCCGTCGCCCTCCACTGTGTGCTGGGCCGGCCCCAAAGTTCAGTCAAGTCGAACAGTTTGGCGCGCACGACCGTCCGGCTTGCCTACAGAGGTTTGCCGCGCGAGGTGGTGGCGGAACTCGGCGAAATGGCGCGCCTCGAGCCAGAGCATTCGAGTGCGACCTCCAGAGCTCGAGCCGACTTGCTCTTGCCGCCAGCTTCGCCCAGCGGAACGGTTGCCTCCGGCCTTCTCGGCTGCGGGCGCAGCCAGATTGTCGAAGCGCGCGTGCTGATCAGGAAGGTGCGATGTGTGCTGCGGCTGAGGCAGAGGCGCGCGCAGATGGTGCCGGGGATGCCCCGAATGTCGGCCAGGAGATCCGGCGCATCATTCAGCGTCCCTTCGACGTCCAGCACAACGTAGCCGATTTCTCCCTCGGTTTGGCAGTATTGGGCCGCGATGTTGACCTTGCGTTGGGCGATCGCCTCGTTGAGGCGGCCAAGTCCCCCGGGCATATTGCTGTGCACGTGAAGGAAGCGGATGCCCGAAGACCTGGGCGGCAGCAGCACCTGCGGGAAATTCACTGCACCGGATGTGGACCCGTTGTCCGTGAAGTCGACGAACTTGCGGGCAACCTCGGCCCCGATGCGCTCTTGCGCTTCCTCGGTCGACCCGCCGACATGCGGCGTCAGGATCACATTCTCCAGCCCCTGCAGGGGACTGACGAATTTCTCCGAATTTGAGGAGGGCTCAACCGGGAACACGTCGACAGCGGCACCGGAGAGATGTTTGTCCCGGAGCGCGCCGGCCAGCGCGTTGAGATCGACGACGGTGCCGCGCGAATTGTTGATGAGACAGGCGCCAGGCTTCATCAGCCGGATTTGACGCTCCCCCATCATGTTCTGGGTCTCTGCCGTCTCCGGCACGTGCATGCTGACAACGTCGCTCCGGGCGAGGAGCTCATCCAGCGAGACCGCGGCCTCAACGTTGCCGTGCCGCAGTTTGTCGGCGCGATCCCAGTAGAGAACGCGCATCCCCATCGCCTCGGCAAGCACGGCGAGCTGGCTGCCGATATTGCCATAGCCGATGATGCCGAGCGTCTTTCCGCGGATCTCATAGCAGCCGACGGCGGACTTGTCCCAGCCGCCCTGATGCGCGGACACCGATTTGGGGAACACGACTCTGAGCAGCATGACGATCTCGGCGATGGTCAGCTCCGCGACGCTGCGCGTGTTGGAGAAGGGCGCGTTGAAGACGGGGATACCCTTGCGCTGCGCGGCGGTGAGATCGACCTGGTTGGTGCCCACCGAGAAGCAGCCGATCGCAATCAGGCTGCCCGCCGCATCAATGACCGCCTCGGTGAGCTGCGTGCGCGAGCGGATTCCCAGGAGATGCACGCCGTCGAGGACCTTCTGCAGGCTCGGGCCATCAAGCGCCTTCGGCAGGCGCTCGACATTGCGATAGCCCGATGCGTCGAGCGCGGCAATTGCGGTCTCGGAAATCCCCTCGAGAAGCAGGATTTTGATCTTGTCCCGCTGCAGCCACGTGCCTTCGGTCTGGGTCACTCTACACCGATCCCACTGTTCTCGCACGGGCCAGTGCGATCCTCGCGCAATCTTCATCATGGCCGCGCGCGGCCGCGATGAGGAAGGCTGCGCCTGCCTCAGCGCGCGACCACGGCAAGCGTCGCCCTCTCCATCAACGACTGGCGCTTGGCGACGTTGGCCAGCTCCTCGGCGATAATCTTTACTGTGCCGCGAATTTGGTCCTGCGTGTGCCGCGAGGTGATGAAGAACCGGATGCGCGCCGCCTTCATCGGCACGGCCGGATGGATGATGGGCAGGGCATTGACGCCGCGGTCCAGCAGCCGATCTGTGAGCCGCACGGCACGCACGGGATCGCCGATCATGACTGGCACCACCGAGTAGCCGGCGCTCGTCATGGTATCGAGACCAGCCTTGCGCGCTTCCTCCACGAAGTAGCGGCCGTTGGCCTGCAGTCTGGCCACCCTGTCCGGGTCGGATTTGAGGATCCTAAGCGCGGCCAAAGCCGCCGCTGTGGCGGGGGGTGACAGGCCCACCGAGTAGACGAAGCCGGGGGCTTGGTATTTGAGGATCTCGATCAGGTCGTGGGTGCCGCAGATGTAGCCCCCGCAGCTGCCCAGCGTCTTGCTCAGCGTGCCCATCCAAATATCGACGCCGCGCGGATCGATGCCGAAATGTTCAAACGAGCCGCGCCCGGTCTTGCCCATGACGCCCAGCGAATGGGCCTCGTCGATCATGAGCCAGGCTCCGTAGCGCCTCTTGATGTCGATGAGGCGCGGCAGATCTGGAAAATCACCGTCCATCGAGTAGAGCCCTTCGGCGACGATCAGAGCGTTCTTATGCTTGGCCCGGTTGTCGCGCAGCACCTTCTCGAGGTCGTCGAGGTCGTTGTGGCGAAAATTGATGCTGGTCGCGCGCGAAAGCTTGGCGCCCACGATGGCGCTGTTGTGCATCAGCTCGTCTTGCACGATCAGATCCTCGGGTGCCATCAACATGCCGATGGTGGAGATGTTGGTGGCGTGGCCGCTCACGAAGGCAAGGCAGGCATCGGCCCCGTAGAAATCCGCCAATTCTCGCTCGAACTCTCGGTGCAACATCCGCTCGCCCGCCACCAGCCGGCTAGCCGACACCGACGTTCCAGCCTCGTCGATGGCGGCCTTGGCTGCCTCGGCGACGGCAGGCTCCTGGTTGAGCCCAAGATAGTCGTAGGAGGCGAAGTTCACGAGCTCTCGCCCTGCATGCTTCGCCGTCGCCCCCAGGCGGCCGTCATGGGCGCGATAGAAGGGGTTCTTGAGGCCAAACATGCTCGCAACGCTGCGATGCTTGTTCATGGTCTGGAAGATGTGTAGCTCGCCAAACGGAATGGCTGGCTTGAAGGTCACCTGCGGCTCTGCCGGGCGGATCGTGCCAAGGGCTCTGGCAAGCGAGCGGGCAGCCCCCTTCACGCCTCCCGGACCATTCTCCACTGCCTTAAGCCAAGAGCCCTCCTGTGGCTCCGCACCTTGGTCTGTCATCTCAACCCTCGTTTCGGCGCCCTGAGGCGCGGTAGCGATACCTGGTCGTAGGGCGCATATTCGTGCTCTCTGGAAGGCCGCGCTGTATCGGCGGGCACAGGGTAAGCCAAACGAGCCATTGGCACCGCGGAATTGGCATGCAATTTCCCCCGTCCTTCTGAGGGTGCAGCGGCTCGCGTGCTTGCCGAGCTGGGATCCAGTGCCGCCATACCTGTCGCGGCATAACCCACCAAGCATGCAATGTTGCCTTACCGAAGGGGACGTGGTCAAATCGCGCAGATCCCAAGGTAGCCGCGACCCATGGAGCTGATGATGGTGGCTGCAACACAGACGACGCGGTTCCTGCCGTTCCTAGATTCCGCCGAGGAGAGTGCCGTGCTTTCAGCCGCGCCGACCAAGAGGTTTGATCGCGGCCAACTGGTCCTCGATCAGAACGTGCAGTTAAAGGCCATTTTCCTGATTGAGGACGGGGCGGTCCGGGTCGAGCGGCGCGAGGGGGATCAGACGGTGCCGTTGGCCCTGCTGGAAGCCGGGGAATTTTTTGGTGAGATGTCGTTCGTGGATGGCGGGCCCACCAGCGCCAGGGTGATCGCCGATGAGCCGACGCGGCTGAGGGTTATCGACGAAGCTACCATCAATGGGTTAATCAAGAAGGATCCGGCGTTTGCGGGCCGGCTCTACCGCTCCATTGCCGCCATATTGTCAGAGCGGCTGCGGCTCACCTCCATGCATCTAGATACTCTGATCGAAGGCATCGACTTCTACAGCCAGACGCGCGTCGAGATTGAGGCCGCCGCCGCCAAACTGCCGGGAGCCAACTGGCGGCAGGGTCTTGTTGCCGCGGTCGCCGAAAGGGAACGAAAGCCCTCGAGCTAGGCGGCAAGCGCGTGCGCGAAAGCGGGCCTCGACCGTTGGGCTGCGGCTCGGGCGGGGGCGCTTGCGGCGCCGCCGCGCATGCGGCTGCTCGGCCCTGCCTCCGTCTAGGATGCCTCCGTTGGAATCTGCTGTGAGACCGCCCGAACATTTAACCGAGCATTTGGATGTCCTAATCATTGGCGCAGGCCTATCGGGCATCGGCGCGGCGTGCCACCTGCTGCAGAAGTGTCCCCAAAAGAGGCTAGCGATCCTGGAGGCGCGCGCGAGCATCGGCGGGACGTGGGACCTCTTCCGCTATCCGGGTGTGCGTTCCGATTCCGATATGTTCACCCTGGGCTACGGCTTCCGGCCCTGGACAGGCGCCAAGTCCATCGCCGATGGCGCATCCATTCTCGACTACATCCGCGAGACCGCACGCGAGTACGGCATCGATCGCCAGGTCCGCTTCAACCACCGGGTGACCCGCGCATCATGGTCCTGGAGCTCAAGGCGTTGGACAATCGAGGCCGAGCGGGGGGCAGCCCAGGGACCGGTGCACCTCACCTGCGACTTCATTCTCGCGTGCAGCGGCTACTACAGCTATGCCGAGGGCTACAAACCCTCCTTCGCCGGCATCGCTCGCTTCAAGGGCACGGTCGTACATCCGCAGGACTGGACCGAGGATGTCGCCTATGCAGACAAGCGCGTGGTCGTGATAGGCAGCGGTGCCACCGCCGTGACGCTCGTGCCCGAGCTTGCGAAGAGGGCTGCCCACGTCACGATGCTGCAGCGCTCACCGAGCTACATCGTAGCGTGGCCAGACGAGGACCGGATTGCCAACCTGTTGCGACGCTGGCTGCCGACCCAATCTGCTTGCAACATCACGCGATGGAAGAATGTCCTGGGTAATGCCTACTTCTATCGCATTTGCAAGCGCAATCCGGAGCGGGCCAGAAGGATGATCCTCGACGGCGTGCGCGCGGAGCTTGGACCCTCGTTTGATATCGGCACGCACTTCAATCCCCGCTACCATCCCTGGGACCAGCGGCTTTGCCTGGCACCCAACGGTGATTTCTTCGAGTCGATCCGGCAGGGCCGCACCAGCGTGGTGACGGATGAAATCGAGACCTTCACCGAGGCTGGCCTCAAGCTGCGCTCCGGTCGCGAGCTCGGGGCCGATCTGGTGATTACCGCCACAGGACTCAACATGCAGGTGCTGGGTGGCGCCGAGATCGACATCGACGGTCGCCCAGCGGATCCCGCGACCACCATGAGCTACAAGGGAGCGCTCTATAGCGATATCCCGAACCTCGCATCGGTCTTCGGCTATACCAACGCCTCGTGGACGCTCAAAGCCGACCTTATCTGCGACTACGTCTGCCGCCTGCTCAACCATATGGAGGAGCACGGCTACGATACGTGCACCCCGCGCAACACCGATCCGACCGTTGAACGCCTGCCGCCGGTCGATTTTTCTTCGGGCTATTTTCAGCGGGCGATGGACAAGCTGCCTCGGCAGGGATCGCGCAAGCCGTGGCGCATCTATCAAAACTACGTGCGTGACCTGGTGGCTTTGCGGCTCGCACCGCTCGATGACGGCGTGCTGGAATTCTCGGCGCGGTCCCGCCGCGACCTTGGGCCAGGCGAACACGTGGCGCGCGTCATGGAGGGCGCCAGGGCGCGCTGATGACCGTCTGCCGCGCGAGCGAGAAGGGCAGGTGACGGGGCAGAGCCTCAAAGAGCTCAAGCTCGCGCCGGCGCCTTTCGGCCAGACGCTTCCTGCGCGAGCCCCCGACACGCTTGGGCCGCAACGGTGAAACGCGCTGGTTGCCGCTAGCAACGCGATGTCAATCAGGTGGCGGCAGCAGGTGGTGGCTCCCAGGTGACAAGCGTAGCTTGCGCCTTGGCGTCGAGCACCTGTACCGGACCGGGCCGAAGCCGGTGGCGTGCCAGGACCTGCTCCGGGGTGAGCGCGGGAACCTCAGGAAACACCGGGCGTCCGCCGGGAAGCCGGACTTTTCCCGCGCGCGAAAGATGGAATGCGTCAAAGCCAATATCGAGGAATTGCCGGAATACCTCCGCCCCGCCGGTAACGGCGGCGCTGCCATCTCTCACTCCAATCGCGCGGCATGCCTCGCTGAACGACATGCCGGCCGGGTTCCACAGGTGCGCCAGGGGCATGGACGGATGCTCCGCCAGAGCCGGTACGCGATGCGTAAGGATCAGCCGTCGACGCCGGTCCGAACTCGCCTGTTGCTCATGTGAGTTGCGCCCGTGCACGATCAATCGAGCGCGATCGATCGCCTCAGTAAAGAAGCGCGCGTCGGCATCGATCTTGAGCCCATCAATCATCTTGCCGTTGTGGTCGGCGAGCATACCGTCGGCGGAGACGATGGCGTAGCCTTCGATGCGAACGGGTCGGGCGGTCACGTCGCTCATCCTTGCAATCCATCGCTACGATAGACTCAGATTCCCTTCAGGTATTGCACCAGATCACGCTTTTGTGCCTCACTGAGATGCAAATTGAACTGCGTGTCGTAGTGGTTCACGACATCGGCCAAGGTGGCGAAGCGCCCGTCGTGGTAAAAGCCGCCCTTTTCGTGGGTCCACAGACCTGCCAGTGGCGCGGTGCGGTACATATGCGTTGGCGAGCGATCGGCCTGAAACGCGTCAATTCCCATCTCGCTTGGCGCGTGCAGGTTGTGGCCCGGCTCAGTGTAGAGTGGCGGAACGTGGCAAGTTGCGCATTTCGCGGCACCGCTGAAGAGCGCCTCGCCGCGCGCAAAGGCGGCCTCTTCGTAGGATCCGGCGGGTGCCTTCGGAGCGGGGATCGACAGCTGGTAGAAATGCAGCGCCGCCAGCTTGGATGTCGTCCTGTCCGTTGCACTCCGCGTGTTTGCTGAACCCGTCTTCGCGGCCACTGGATACTGCTCCTTATCGCTTATGCGGGCATCGACGAACGTGGCCGCTCCATGCATCTCCGTCCCGGCGACGTAGGCATTCCAATAGGGAACCGAGCCAAATCCGGTCCAAGTATGGAGGTTGACGCCGGCGAGCCCAAACGCAGGCGGGATGAGCACTCCCGCCTGCTTTCCGTCGGGACGAAAGGCTTTGCCATCCTTGTCGAGCTCGGCGTCGAAGCGGCCGGGGCCCCAGCTTGCCAGGACTTTCTTGACCGTATCAACGTCAACCCCAAGGAGGTCGGTAAACGGCTTGAGATTGGGCGCCAGCGACACAATGGCGCCGACGTTCAGATCGCGGTTGGACCAACCATCGAGGCGCTTGCCGATGCCTGCCGCAAATGCGTTGTCGACGGTCGAGTGACACAACGCGCATTGAATGCCCATGGATTTGACGCTGCCGTCGGGATTGGCGAAGGCTGTGACTCCGACGACGGCGTTGAGCTTAAGCAGCGCGATCGTCGTCCCCGGATCATCGAGGTCGACCTTGCCCGCCTTGATCTGTTGCTGGAGAGCAGCCGGCAGCGCATCGGCATCGACCTTGAGACCGACGGACAGCGCGGTTTTCGGTGAGACGCCTGGACCGACCCCGCCGTGCTTCTCGCCGGCGATGGCTTTGTGCAGCTGGAGTGCGTCACCCCAGAAGGCTTCACTGCCGAAGGTTTCGTAACGGAAGATATTCCTGCCATCGCTGAGCATGGCCTGCGCATGATGGGCGATCTCGGTATCGAAATCCTCCTTATCGGGAGGGGCAGCGGAAGCGATCATGGTGACAAACAGATCGACGCCACCGATGGCGGCGACAAGCAGCGTCGCGGCCACAAACAATGCTTTGGACGAGAGGCGACTGCGCTCAGACATGATGACCCCCTCAACCTGACGATGTCATGAGGCTAACGCCTCCTTGAGAGCCTGAATTCCTCCGCTCACCTCAACTTGATCTCAATGTACTTGCTACTGAACATTTCAGGACATTTCAGGCGGCCGGTGATGGCGAGACACCGAGCCGGCGCAGGATTGCATCCGTCATTCGCGCACAGCGCATGCCGCCAAATGGAAATGCGTCCGTTAAAGCCGTGGCGAGTTGGGCGTCGAGCGCTTTGCGCAGCAATCGCCGTGCTCGATACAATCTGGTCTTCACCGTCGCTTGCCGCAGGCCCAAGAAACCCGCAGCTTCTTCAACGCTCATATCCTCAATTTCGCGCATCACGAACACGACGCGGAATGGCTCCGGCAAATCATCGATGGCCCGCTCGATCAGCCGGCGTATCTCGCGTTGCGCGACAGTCTTCTCTGGATCGGGATTGGCGGCCATCAGCGGAAACGCAATGATCTGAGCATTGTCGCGCTCGACCGAATCGAGCTCAGCCAATTCGACCGTTGGCCGCCGGCGGCGTACCCGAGCCAGCGCTTCGTTGAGGGTGATGCGCGTGAGCCAGGTGGCCAAGCTTGCGGTGCCGCGGAAGGAAGCGAGATTGTTGAAAGCGTTGACATAGGCTTCCTGAACGATGTCCTCTGCTTCGCTATCGTCGCGGACGATGGAACGGGCGCAGCGATAGAGGCGACGGTTGTGCCGTTGCATGATGACGCGGAAGGCGATTTCGTCCCTTTGCACGGCCATACGCACGAGGTCTGCATCCTCGAGCGCGTGCAAATCCCTGATCTGGCTGGAATTTATGGACTGCATGGGACCTGTTCCCTCGTGCGGTTCAACCCATTGGATGCAGATCACAATAAAAGGTTCCCGGGGTGGCGCCCGCAAGATTGATCGCGGACAGGAACTGATGCCGGATCTGCGGGTCTTCGCGAAAGGTGCCGAGCATGCGGGTCGTGACCATGGTGGCTTGCGATTGGTGGACGCCTCTGCTGGCCATGCATCCGTGCACCCCCTCAACGACCACGCCGACCCCCTGGGGTCGGAGCTCCGCTTCCAAGGTGTTGGCTATCTGCGCGGTCATTCTTTCCTGAATCTGGAGCCGCCTGGAAAACGCGTCTACGACCCGCGCAACCTTTGAAATGCCCACCACCCGGTCGCGTGGCAGGTAAGCGATGTGCGCGCGGCCGTGGATCGGCGCCATATGGTGCTCGCAATGGGACACGAAGCGAATGTTGCGTAGCACCACCATCTCGTCATATCCCGCCGCCTCCTTGAACGTGCGCCGCAGCAATTCCGCGGGGCTCGCGCCATAGCCGGCAAACCATTGCTCAAAGGCGCGCACAACGCGGTTTGGCGTATCTGTCAATCCTTCACGGTCCGGGTCGTCGCCGGCCCAGCGAATGAGGGTCCGCACCGCCATCTGGGCTTGCGCGCGAGATGGCCGGATCATGGGTTTGGCCGGACGGGTGTCCAGCACCCGACCGCTCGTCAGGCCGCTCACCTTTAAGGATCCGTGCATGCCGCTTGCCTTTGTCGTGCCTACTGCGGATTGATTGGAGTGCGATTGAGGGGAAAGGTTCCCGTGTTTCTGGATCGGCGTTGGCAGGATGCGGCTGCGACGGGAACTTTTTCCCGGCCCCCGCATCTACTAGTGGGGTCCCGCGCCCAGGTGCGACGTGCGGGACGTGCGGGACGTGGAGAGTTCAATGACCGCAACGCAATCGCAACCGGCCGGACCCGATCTAGCAGGCGGCATCGCCATTGACGACATTGCTGATGGACGCATGCTCGCCGGGCACGTTGGTGAGGAAGCCGTATTGCTTGTGCGGCGAGGCGATGCGTTCTTCGCCATCGATGGCAAATGTACGCACTACGGCGGACCGCTTGCTGAAGGGCTGCTGGTTGAGAACACCGTGAGGTGTCCCTGGCATCACGCCTGTTTTAGTCTTCGCACCGGAGAAGCCTTGCGTGCCCCCGCCTTGGCGCCTGTCGCATGCTGGTCCGTTGCTGAGCGCGACGGCAAAGTCTTCGTCCACAATAAGAAGGAGTTGGTCGAGGCGAAGGGCAACGCCAGCCCCGCGCCTGACGCTCGATCGCCCGACAAAATCGTGATCATTGGTGGAGGTGCAGCCGGCTTTGCCGCGACCGAGAGACTGCGCCGCGAGCAATACCAGGGAAGCATCGTCATGCTCAGCGACGATGAAGCCTCGCCCGTCGACCGGCCAAACCTGTCCAAGGACTATCTTGCTGGCAACGCACCGGAGGAGTGGGTCCCGCTCCGTCCCCAGAGCTTCTATTCCGACAATGGGATCGACCTTCGGCTCAGAACGAAGGTCGCTCAGATAGACGTGCCTCGGCGCGAAGTGGTCCTGACCGAAGGCAGCAAAATCGCCTATGATCGGCTGCTGCTCGCCACTGGCGCCGAACCGATCCGCCTCTCGATCCCTGGCGCCGACCAGCCCCACGTGCGCACGCTGCGCTCGCTCGCCGACTGCCGCGCAATTATTGCGCTCGCCACGACGGCCCGCCGTGCGGTGGTGATGGGGGCAAGCTTCATCGGCCTCGAAGTCGCGGCATCGCTGCGCGCTCGCCAGCTCGAAGTCGCTGTGGTGGGGCCGGAAAAGCGCCCAATGGAGCGCATCTTGGGTCCCCAGATGGGGGATTTCATCCGTTCGCTCCACGAGGAGCACGGCGTCGTCTTCCACCTCGAGGACGTGGCAGTTGCCATTGATGGCAAAGAAGTCAAACTCAAAAGCGGGGGCAGGCTCGAGGCCGATTTCGTGGTTGCCGGAATCGGCGTGCGGCCGCGCACCGAGCTTGCAGAGAGGGCGGGTCTCAAGCTCGACCGCGGCGTTGTGGTCAACGAGTACCTCGAAACCACCGCGCCTGGAATCTTCGCCGCGGGCGACATCGCCCGCTGGCCGGATCCCCACGGCGGCCAATGCATTCGGGTGGAGCATTGGGTCGTCGCCCAGCGTCAGGGCCAGACCGCCGCGCTCAACATGCTCGGGCGCCGAGAGAAGTTCACCGCGGTGCCGTTCTTCTGGAGCCAACACTACGACGTGCCGATCAACTATGTGGGTCATGCCGAAAGCTGGGATCAGCTGACGATTGACGGGGACATCGCGGCAAAGGATTGCCTGCTGCAGTATAAGCGCAGCGGACGTGTGCTGGCGGTTGCCTCGATTTATCGCGACGTCGATAGCTTGGCCGCCGAGCAAAAGATGGAAGAGGACGCTGCGTGAGGCATCCTCGGTCCGTCAGCTGAGCTCGACGGGGGCCGGCACTTACCCTTGGACCCCCTGCTCATCGCGCAACGGTCCATAGAAATTGCATGCATGTCTCGGCTCGAGCGCTATCGCTGTTGATGGGCAATCGCGAGCGGCGAGCCTCGCACCATGCGGGCGGTGGGCGAGCAGTGCCAACCCTGTTGCCCGCTGACAAGGAAGGGCGAGGCGGCCAACGCCGCCGCTCTCCCTTCCGCAACCCACCTTGGTTCATCGAGTTGCCGCAAAGCTTTGGCGTGTGTTGTGCGTTCCCATCTGTCAGCACGAGTTGCGGAGGCAATGGCAATGCAGTTTTTCAGCGTCCTTAGCGAACAAGAATTCAATCCGGACCGACATGTCGAAAAGGTGCTTGGGATGATCTTTTTCCTCAATTAACTCAATGAGTTAATTTCTGGACATGGTCGGATGTCATGCCCGTGTCATGACGTGTTACAAGTGAAATCAAGAGAAGGGACGATTGTACTATAGTTCCAAGGAAGAAGATTTCGACACTACGTAAAGTAGAGAACGCATTGGACATGTATGTTACTGTTGTAAGGGGTGCAGCAGTATTGTGATGGGGACTTCAATTCATTAGCGGGCTCAAGTAGAGGATTAGAGGGTGAACATCCTAGAATAGGATATTTGTCAGCGCCGCTCTGTGTTCACAACCAGACACGCCCTTGCATAGTTCCTGTGTGGTATTGGCAACACAAGATTAGATGACTACCGTGCTGCTCCGCTTACGTTGGGGGAGGGGGCCGTGGCGGAACAAGACTTTCATTTGCGCAACGAAGTCGCGCGCCTGTTCAACTTTATTTGCGATTACACAGGCGAAACAATCGCCGCATGCCTGTTTGCAGTAGGACTCGCACTAATTGCGTTAGTGTTGGGCTTAATTACATGGATTTTATGGCCATGGCTGTGGCCCAAAATCCGGAGAGGCATCACCAGTGCATTTGATTGGCAAGTGAGAAAAGTATTTGTATGGAGTAGATGGCGTACCCATACCGAGAAATCGACTGGTTGGGCAATCACTGCGGCATGGATACTTACATTTGGTATTGCGTTATGGGTCAGACTCCCTTTCATGAGATATATCGTGTCCTTTATCATTCCAGCAGCGTTGCTAACCTGCTTTGGCTTCGCTTATCGTAATCACGGAGACAGGACATTCAGATCAGTACGCAACTTTTTTAATTTTTCATGGTCTTTTTGGGTGCCTGCAGTCACTGCTGGCGCATTCGCCATGTTTGGCGTGATTGCTATATACTTTTAGGTAGGTAGGGAATTCGCAGGGTTGGCCGTATAAGGGGGACATAAAGCCAAATCGAGCAAAGGGGTGGAGGCGACTTGGTGTCGTGATCTCCGTCATTTGGTTTATTGGCTTTGGTGGATTCATATGGTCAAGCGAGGTCCGCAGGATTGTTGACTTCTTAGGCTGGCAGCTTCGCACGTGTGTCACGATCCTCAATATGGATAATGAGTCACTTCAATACACTAAGACAAGGGAAGAACGTGAAAAGAAACAGGCGGAAATTTGGGCCAA
>Ga0306920_100002594_pt1 | contig 22870 bp, 24 predicted proteins | sample flu12Cox44000170_FD_204666 | JGI IMG/M metagenome (GOLD analysis project Ga0306920, IMG submission 204666) | Lab enrichment of tropical soil microbial communities from Luquillo Experimental Forest, Puerto Rico - flux4day.12C.oxic.44.000.170 (v2)... | ecosystem: Environmental > Terrestrial >...
ATGATACCATATTAGCAATAATTGTCAAATTAAATCGGATAAGATTAGCATGACGCTTGGGTGCGAAGCTCCGAAATCATCAAGGGGTGAGCAGCGGGACTCGAGACGCGTGGGCATTCACGCACGTTATGATATAACAGGTCCCCTCGACCCATTCGTAGCTCCGAGACCGGCCGTGACGCCTCGGCAAATCGAAACCGCGCTATCACGTGCGCAACTGATCTGCAAAACGCGCGGCGCGCGACTGACGCCGGTTCGCCGACGTGTCCTCGAGCTGATTCTATCATCGGATCAGCCGGCCGGAGCCTACGCGCTACTCGATGAACTGCAGCGTGGGCGTGGCAGGCTGGGACCGCCGACCGTCTATCGCGCACTCGAATTCCTACTCGTGCATAAGCTGATCCACAAGGTCGAGACTTCCAGCGCATTCATCGCTTGCGGCGATATCGAGCACCCTCACGAAAGCCAGTTCATGATCTGCGACGATTGCGGCGCCACCGAAGAGCTACGCGACGAAGAGATCGTGCAGAGCTTGCGCCGCCTCGGCGAGCGTAGAGGCTTTGCCGTCGAGCGCCAAATTGTAGAGGCCCGCGGGCTATGCCCGGCCTGCCGCGCGGCAGCGCGGTGAACGCCGCCGGGCGGGTATTGCTTGCTCGTTGCCGGGCCATGCTGCATCGCGACCTGTTGGAGCAGAGCGTCGCTGAGCGCCTCGCGTGGGCGGTGATTGCCTCTGCCATGCTGTGGCTGGCGATCTACTGGGTGTTGTCATGAGCGGGCGGTCCGACAGCGCGTTCGTGCTCGACAACGTCACCTTCGCATATGACCGACATCCCGCGGTCCGTCATCTGAGCGGCGCGTTTGCCCGCGGTTCGCTGACTGCGATTGTCGGTCCCAACGGGTCGGGAAAGACCACGCTTGTGAAGGGGATGGTCGGCCTGCTGCGGCCGGTGGACGGTTCGATCCAACCCCGCGGTGTGGTCCGCGGGGGAATCGCCTATCTGCCCCAGAATGCCGAAATCGACCGGCGCTTTCCAATTTCGGTGATCCAGACGGTCTTGCTCGGCCATTGGCGTCGAATGGGGTGGGCGCGCGGGGCGACCCAAAAGCTGCGCGATGGAGCGCAACAGGCCCTCGCCGCGGTCGGCCTCGAAGGTTTCGAGCGGCGACCTATCGAGACGCTGTCGGACGGCCAATTCCAGCGGGTCCTCTTCGCCCGATTGATCGCCCAGGATGCCGAGCTGATTTTGCTCGACGAGCCGCTGGCGGCAGTCGATTGGCGCACCAGTGAGGACCTGTTGAGCTTGATCGTGAGTTGGCAGCAAGAGGGCCGCACCGTCGCCGCCGTCCTGCACGATCTCGATCAAGTTCGGGCCTACTTCTCCGAGACCTTGCTGCTCGCCCGCGAGTGCGTCGCATGGGGCCCGACGCGCGAGGTACTGATGCCCCAGAATCTACGACGGGCGCGGCGTATGTCCGAGACGTGGTCGGGCGACCGTCAGAATGACCGGCGCCCGGGGGCCGGCCCCTTCAGACCAGCTTCTCGGTCCAGCCTTCTGTCGATCAACGGGGAGAACAACGGTCCCTCGCGGCAAGCGGGTGACGGCAGCCATCCGCCTCTCTCGTGACATTGTACGATCTGGTGTTGGCCCCCTTTGCCGAGTTCGGGTTCATGCGGCGCGCGCTCGTTGGGTGCCTCGCGCTTGCGCTTGGCGGCGGGCCGATCGGGACTTTTCTGGTGATCCGCCGGATGAGCCTGATGGGTGACGCGCTGTCCCATGCGGTTCTCCCCGGGGCCGCGCTCGGCTTCATTTTCGGCGGCTTGTCGTTGCCCGCAATGAGCCTCGGTGGAGCGGGTGCCGGGCTTATGGTGGCGTTGCTGTCAGGGCTGGTGGCGCGGCTCACGCCGTTGCGCGAGGATGCGAGCTTTGCCGCGTTCTACCTGATCTCGCTGGCGCTCGGCGTGCTGCTGATATCGATCCACGGTAGCAATGTCGACTTGCTGCACCTGCTCTTCGGTTCGATCCTCGCGATCGACGACACCGCGCTCCTTTTGATCGGCGCGGTCGCCACGACCAGCGTCCTCTCCCTGGCGGCTATCTGGCGTCCGCTCGTCATCGAATGCTTCGATCCCGGCTTTCTTCGAGCGGTCGACGGCCGTGGTGGGGTCGTGCATACGGTTTTTCTTGTACTCGTCGTCCTGAACCTCGTCGCCGGGTTTCAGGCGCTCGGCACCTTGATGGCGGTCGGCCTTATGATGCTGCCCGCCGCAACGGCGCGCTTTTGGGTTCGTGAGCTATCGTCGCTCTGTGCCGCAAGCAGCACTCTGGCCCTCGTTTCGGGTTTCCTCGGCTTGTTGCTGTCGTACCACCTCGATCTGCCCTCGGGGCCGTCGATCGTCCTTGTCGCCGGCGTTGCCTATCTCGCCTCGGTGCTCTTCGGCCCGCGCGACAGCCTGCGCACCCTAAGGCTTCGTCACCGGCAGTCAGCGGCCTGACGGCGCGACACGGTGTGCCGGCGGAAGCGTTGCAGAACGCCGGCCTGAACGGCTAGATGGCGGATGTTAGTATGGCCGAGAGGGAACCGATGAACCGCCGCCGGCAGATCCAATTCACCCCCGACGAGCAAGCTGCCTTCCTGCGCGAACACCGCAAAGGTGCGCTGGCGACGATTGGAAAGGATGGGTTTCCACACGTCGTGGCCATGAATTTCGTCGCAAAAGACGGCGCCTACTACATGACGTCATACGGCAAGGCGCAAAAGGTGCTGAACATCCGCCGTAACCCCCGGGTCGCGCTGATGGTGGAAACCGGCGAGAATTACGCGGAATTGCGCGGTGTCATGATCCGCGGCGAAGGCGAGATCATCGAGGGGGCGGAGGCCGTGCGAGGCGTATTCGCTGCCATGGCCGAGGCCCGCGGCGAGCGGCCGCGCGACTCAGCCGACAGCGCGCCAAAGCGCGTCGTGCTGAAAATAATCCCGGAGAAGGTCACCAGCTGGGACCACCGCAAGCTTGGCGGCGCTTACTAGCCCGGACTTTCAATTAGATCGTCATTGCGAGCGACAGCGAGGCAATCCAGGGCCCTTGAGACTCGCCCGGCCCGGGATTGCTTCGTTGCGCGAGGCGCTCCTCGCAATGACGTCGCGCTCGATAGTTTGATACCTCGAGTTATTCAAATTTATGATAACCGCGGCCTTCTCTGTATTGAGCCCGACCATGCCTTTGTTGCTGCCCGGACTTGGCGTCGAGACGGCGAGCGCGGTCAATTTATGGGCAAGCATCCTCAACGGCGTCACCTCCTTTGTGGCGGCGTTCGCTTCGCCGGTTTTGGGACGGATCGCCGACCGGCGCGGGCGCTAGCTGATGCTGCTGCGTTCGAGCATCGCAATCGGCGTCTTCGCCGCACTCTGAGGACACTGCCGCAAGCCTTCACCGAGAACTAACGGATATTCAGGGCACAGCGGTTCGGCGTCGGGTTGTTCATCGGTGGCCAGTTGGCGACCGCCAATGCGCTGGTCGGACGCCTCGTACCGCGGGCGGAGCGCGGCGCAGTATACGGCATGACTGCGTCGGCCACATTTTCGGCAATTCGTTGGCACCATTGACCAGCGCCGCGGTCGCCGCCGCGTTCTGTCTGCGTTGGGTATTCCTTTTGACGGCGGCGGCTGTCCTGCTAGCCAACTTGTTATGAGTATATTTCAAGGTGCCGGAATATGCAGACCGGCAAAACTGAAACCCAGCTTCAAGCAGTAAACCGAGATTTGACGTCCTGACACAACAGCCGCATTGCAGCCACCACCTGCTGGTGAGGTATGAGCCCGCCGCAATTGAGTTCGGCCAAAATGCCGCTGAGACCGACTTCTTGGCGCAACGTCTCGAGCCGCCCCGTAATCGCATCGGGGGTTCCGACCAACGCGTGGTTAGCCAAGCCGTCTTCGTAACGCATATTGCGCAGCTGATTGACGCGCCGCATCCGGCGCGCGGCGGTTTCCGGGTCGACGAGCCTGGCCGCGCCCTCTAGCAGGTTCGCCTGCTCATGATAGAAATGCGTGATGCTTTCCCTGGGTTCGGTGTGGGCCCGCTCCTCGGTCTCGGCCAGGTAAGTCGGAGCCGAGACGAAGACCTGACCGCGACCGGGGTGGCCGGCCTCCCGCCACGCGTCATGATAGGTTTGGATCTGCTTGGCGAGGTCCGACCAGGTCGTGTGGCGGACGGAGGCGAAAACCGGAACGCCCTGCCGGCCAATCGCCGGGAAAGTATCAGGCGTGCTGGCAGCGATGCGGATCGGCGGGGCCGGCTTCTGATATGGTTTAGGAACGATCGCGACATCTTTGAAGCGATGATAGCGCCCCTCATACGAGAAACTCGGCTTTGTCCAGGCCTGCTCTAGGACATCGAGGATCTCGCGAAAACGGTCGCGGCTTTCGGCGTAAGGCACCCCGTAGGCTTCGTAAGTCTGCGCCACGCCGCTGCGCCCGACCCCAAAAATCAGCCTGCCGTGGCTCAGCTGGTCGACCGTCGCGGCCTCCTCGGCGAGCCGCAGCGGATGGCAAAGCGGCAGGACCTGGACCGCGATCCCGATCTTCATCCGCCGGGTGCGCGTGGCAATCGCGCTGGCGATGCTGAGCGGCGCCGACAAAACCGAGCGCCGTGGCTCGAAATGCAGTTCGGCCAGCCACATCACATCGAGCCCTAGCCGCTCGGCTGCATCGACCTGCTCCATCGCCTCGTCGAAGGCCGCGCTTTCGCTGCGGCCCGGAAGTGACGGAAACTCGTGAAACATGCCGAACTCCATGAGGCGCTCCCGCTGACCCGGACGAGCCGAGAACCTAGCGAAGCTCGCCGCCGCCAGCCAGCCCCACGACAAAACCTTGCCGCTATCCGTGTGGAAGCCGTTTGTTCACACCAAATATGACGATCCCGAGACACCCGTTCGGCTTGCCACGTCAGCGGTCTCTCTGGCGACAATTACCTTAATTTCAGTGTCTTATGGGCCGGATGCCTGTTCCGAAAATTCTCGAGAGCTGAAAATTGCGGCGCGCTTACAGCTCGCTTTTCACCCGCTTTTCAACAGAGTTATCCACAAGCCAGTTTTTGCGTGCTTGCCCGGTGCCGATCATTCAAAGTAACGCGTTCAGCGCTACAGCCGGGGTCCGCACATGCCTCAAGAAGTCGTCTCGGAACTCGCTCCGACAGGTGTTCTACGCGCCGCGATCAATATGGGCAATTTTCTCCTGGTAACCGGACGCTCTCCATCGGGCGACCCGGAAGGCGTGGCGCCGGACATGGCGCGCGAAATTGCCTCGCGTCTCGGCGTGCCGCTCAAATACGTCCCCTATGCCAGGCCGGGCGAGCTCGCCGATGCGGCGGGAACGAGTGTCTGGGACATCGGGTTGATCGGCGCCGAGCCGCAGCGCGCCGAGAAGATCGCCTTCACCCCCGCCTATGTCGAGATCGAGGCGACGTATCTTGTGCCCGCGGGGTCGGCGCTGAAGACGATCGGCGAAGTGGACCGTGCCGGTGTGCGCATCGCAGTGACCGCACGCAGCGCCTACGATCTGTGGCTCGAGCGCAATATCAAAAATGCTCGGCTCGTGCGATCGGAGGGCGGCGACGCGACATTCAAGAACTTTGTCGACGATAAGCTCGACGCATTGGCCGGGCTGCGTCCGGGACTGCTGGAGCTCGCCGCGAAACTGCCGGGCTCGCGCATTCTCGACGGTCAGTTCACCGCCGTGCAGCAGGCGGTTGGCACGGCGCGCGCGAATACCGCCGGCGCGGCCTTCCTGCGAGACTTTGTCGAGGAGTCGAAGAAATCGGGGCTCGTCGCCCGTCTGATCGAACGTCACAAAGTCGTCGGCCGCCTCTCGGTAGCGGCTCCGGCCTAGCGAACGGAGTACCGCGCATGACCGACGGCCTCGCATTTCTGACAATCGCCCAGGCGGCAAAGCTGATCGAGCAGAAACAGCTGTCGCCGGTGGAACTAGCGACGGCGCTGATCCGGCGCGCCGAAGCGCTCGACCCGCAGCTCAACACATATCTGCTGCTCCTTGGCGAACGTGCAGTCGAGCAGGCGCGGCACGCCGAGCAGGAGATCGCGGCCGGCGACTACTGCGGCCCGCTGCACGGCATCCCGTTCGCGCTGAAGGACATATACGCAACGGCCGGGATCCGCACGACCGGCCATTCGCGGATCTGTCTCGACACGGTCCCCGCCGCCGACGCGACGACCGTGCGCAAGCTCTACGAGGCGGGAGCCGTCTTAACCGGCAAGCTCGCGACACACGAGTTCGCACATGGCGGCCCGTCCTTCGACCTGCCCTGGCCGCCCGCCCGCAACCCGTGGAACCGCGAGCACTTTACCGGCGGCTCGTCGAGCGGCTCTGGCGCGGCGGTCGCGGCAGGGTTTGTGCCTGCCGCGCTCGGCTCCGACACCGGCGGCTCGATCCGCGGGCCCGCGGCGTTGTGCGGCATCGTCGGGCTGAAGCCGACCTACGGGCTGGTGAGCCGCTGTGGGGTCTACGCGAACTCGTTCAGCTTCGACCATGCCGGCCCGATGACCTGGACCGTCGAGGACTGTGCCATCGTGCTGCAGGCAATCGCCGGCCACGATCCCAACGACCCGGCCAGCGCTTCGCGCCCGGTTCCTGACTACCGAGCGGCCCTGACAGGCGACATCAAAGGTCTGCGCATCGGCATCGTGCGCCATCTGCACGAGGATGATTGCCCGGTGAGCGTGGAGACGCGTGCTGCGTTGGAGGAGGCGATCACGGTGCTTCGGTCGCTGGGCGCTAAAATCGGCGAGGCACGGATGCGGCCGGCGCAGGATTATTTCGACGTCAAGGTCACGATCGCGGAAAGTGAGCTCCTCGCCGTGCACGAAGAAGCGTTGCGCACCCGGCCGGGCGATTTCGGCGAGGATTTTCTCGGCCGCGTGCTCCCGGCGGTGCTAATCGGCGCCCGCGATTATGTGCAGGCGCAACGCGAGCGGCGGCGCATGCTGGCCGAGATGGCGCCGGTCTACGCCGATTTCGATGTGCTCGTGACCGCGACCGCCGGCGGGCCCGCACCACGGCTCGACGCCTGGCGCACGATCGAATTCTGGAAGCGGCCCTCGCTGACGACCCCGTTCAACGTCACCGGTGGCCCCGCATTGGCCCAGTGTATCGGCTTTTCGGCGAACGGCCTGCCGCTGTCGATGCAGGTGGCCGGCCGGCCGTTCGACGATGCAACGGTTTTGCGGGTTGGGCACGCCTACGAGAAGGCGACGCCGTGGCGGGAGCGCAGACCCAGCCTTGACCCCCATGCCGAGTTCTCAACTGCGCTGCCGCCCATCCCCGATCCGGCAACGGCCGACATCGACGCGGCGACCCGAGAGCGCGTCGCGGTCGCCTGCCGCGCCGCCGGACTCACCCTGTCCGACCGGCAGTTCGAGATGGCGTGCGCCGCCGCCCCCTATGTCATCGCGATGGCCGGCCGGCTCTATCGCGACCGGCCCTATACCGAGGAGCCCGCCAATATCTTTCAATTCGAGGGTTAACGTATGCGGGTATCTCCTCTCCGCCCCCGGGGACCCCGGGGACGGAGAGGGGTGATCACTTAAAGGCGTCGAACACTTGCCGGAGAGCGGTGGTTTGGTTGCCGTCGGCGGAGAGCGGGACCAGCACTGGCGTCTTGATTCCCGCGGCGCGCCAGGCCTCGACCCCGTCGCGGATCTTTGCCGGCCGGCCGAATAGCGTGCAATCCGCCAGCCAGCGGTCGGGCAAGTATCGCGAAATATCAGCACTCCGTCCTGCCGCCACGGCGTGCTCGATCGCCTTCATCTCCTCGGCGTAGCCGGCTTCTTTCCAGTAGTTCCTGTAATACGGCATCAGCGCGTAACTGGTGACGGTCCGCCGCAATATCGCCTTGGCCTCGGCTTCGTCGTCGCAAATGCAGGTGCGGATCCGGTTGCCGATGAAGAACCGCGGGTCGTCGCGCGTGGCCGCCGGGATGGCCTCGATCGACCGGCTCATATGCGACTGGGCGGCGTTCGCAAAGATGACGCCGTCGGCGATTTCGGCGGCGAGCGCCACCATACGCCGGCGCAGCGCGGCGAGGATGATCGGCGGCAGCGGGCCGATGCCCTCGACGGATTTGAGCTTGGCGACAAAATCTCGGATGTCGGCGAGCGGCCTGCCGGGGGTCACGCCCATTCGCGCATGAGTTGGCGGATGGGCGACGCCGATGCCGAACTGAAAGCGGCCGCCGGACACTTCGTGCAGATAGGCCGCCATCTGCGCGAATTCGTCCGCTGTCTGCGCGTAGATTGGCGCAATCGCAGTCGCAAACGGAATACGCTCAGTCGCGAAGGCCAATGCGAGACATTGCGCCATGTTGCTGTATTGGCTCGACACCGAGATCCCGGCAAAGCCGCGGCGCTCGATCTCTCGGGCGAGATCGAGCGTTGCGCTCCGCTGGCCCGGTGCCGCGACGAGATTGAGCGCGGGCAGCTCTGCGGCCATCTATGGCCGCTATCGCATCTTCGACTCCGGGGTCGGTATGATGCGCGTTACGACTATGGCAGAGCGATCGAGGTAGTTCGGAACGCGCGGCCCAATCTCGTTCTTCCAATGGTCGCTCTCGTATACCGCCTTGTACTGCGCCTCGCGCTCGGTTTCGCTTTCGAAACGGCGCAGCCAGATGTAGACGGAATCGTCGGCCTCACCTCGAAAGCTGCCGCAAATGACCATCCCCTTCGAGGTCTGGAAAGGAATGATCTCCTGCTCCATGATTTTGACCCACTCGTTCATCTTGCCCGGCAGGACCTTGTATTGGCGGAGTTCGTAAAACGCCATGTCGCTCGTCTCCTCGGGTTAATCGCCCGCCATGCTAACGGCAAGCCCTATGGCTATTCCAGCCAATTGAACTGCGCGTCCGGCGCCGCAAGCAATTCGGGCATGCAGCGCCGCGCAATCTGCGAATGCTGGACTCGGGAGACTTCGACGCGGTAGCGGCGCGACATGCTTGCAACGCAAGCCGGGTCGGCGGCGGACAAATCCCGCGCGATCAATTCCCCGACCTTGCGCGAAAAGGGGCCCGTCTGCTGTTCGATATAGACGACGCGAAGGGCACCCTCGTGCTTCGGCTCTCGGCGCAGACGATCGGCAAGCCAGGCTTCGACGGTCTCCAGTCCCTGCAGCGGGTCGCCCTTTGCGGGATCCCTGCCGTAGAGCCCGTCGAAAACATAGAATTCGTGCGGCGCGCGCGATGCTCCGGCGATCGCGTCGACGGCCGGCATGCCGCCGCCGGAGTGTGCGGCGAGAATAAAGCGATCCACTGAGAATGCTCGCTCGGCGCCGGGCTGAGCGGAGCCGACAGCGCGGGAAAAGCGCCACAATCCGTAATTTACGAGCCGGTCGATGCCGCCCGACAGCAAGGACGGAAAGTCGTAGTAATAGTGCCTGATCCAATTGCCGCGCGGCAGCATCGCCAGAGTCGGTCGCACCCTGCCCGACAGATCGAGGCCGCTGCGCTCAACCTTCTCAGGTAATAGCATGTCGCCGCCCTGCTGTGAAAACCCATGCAGGAAAACAACGATATCGATTGCGTGGGCCGATAGCGGGACCCGGTTCCACCGCAGGAGTAGATCTGGTTGCGTCCCCGTATGCGCCTCCAGCACCGGCGTATTTTCCAGATAGCCCTCACCGGGCAAAACATCGCCGCCGGTCAGCGCGACAGAAAGATCCTGCACCGCCTGCCTCCAAATGCCGGAGATCGACCTGAGCTCCGCCGAGGTATAGAAATTATCCGAGCAGGTGAGGAGGAGGAACCGTGGGCTGGCTCGATGGGCAAGTGGCGCTGGTGACCGGCGGCGGCTCGGGGATCGGCCGCGCGGTGGTCGCGCGCTTCATCGCCGAAGGCGCGCGTGTCGGGGTTCTCGATCGGGTTCCCGGCCGAGCCGACGAGCTTAAGGCCGAGTTTGGCGATGCTGTCGTCCCGGTAACCGGCGACGTCGCCCAACTCGCCGACAACAAACACGCCGTGGCGGAAACGGTGGCCGCATTGGGCCGGCTCGACATTTTGGTCGGCAATGCCGGGGTGTTCGACAATTTCCTTCCGCTTGCCGAATTTCCCGAAGAGCAGCTAGCCGCGGCCTATGAGGAGCTGTTCGGCGTCAACGTCAAAGGATGCATTTTCGCGGCGAAAGCGGCGCTCTCGGAACTTATCAAGAGCGAAGGGTCGATCGTCTTCACCGCCTCGGTGGCCGGTTCCAATTCGGGCGGCGGCGGACCCCTCTACACGGCCTCAAAACATGCGGTCGTCGGACTGATCCGGCAGCTCGCGGTGGAGTTGGGTCCGCGCGTCCGAGTAAACGGCGTTGCCCCAGGCGGCACAATTACGGATCTGCGGGGCTTGGCTGTTCTCAGGCAGCACGATCGCTCCCACTTCTCCGAGCCCAGCGCCGAGGAGCGGCTGCGCGCCGGCAACCCACTGCAGATCGCGCTGGCGCCTGGCGACCTCGCAGGCGCTTATGTATTTCTCTCCTCCAGAGAAAACGCCAGAGGCATTACCGGCACGATCTTGACCGTCGATGCCGGCGCGACCCTCCGCGTACCACGGCGCAGCTGAGTCACGTATTTGCGAAAGAAGTTGGGGAACTACCGATGATTACGGCGTTGAACCAATTGGTTGATGCTGACCACGGCTTGATCAGCCGACGCATCTTCATCGAGCCGGAAATCTATGAGCAAGAGCTCGAGCGGATTTTTGCCCGCTGCTGGCTATTCCTGTGCCACGAGAGCCAGATCCCGCAGCCCGGCGACTTCTTCACGACCTATATGGGCGAGGACCCGGTTCTCGTCGTGCGCGACGCGGGTGGCCAAGTGCGCGCGTTCCTCAACGTCTGCCGCCATCGCGGCAACCGGTTGTGTCGCGCCAGCGCCGGCAATGCCGCGACCTTCACCTGCGCCTATCACGGCTGGACCTACCGCAATGACGGGCGGCTGGTCGGGGTGCCGTATCTCAAGGAAGCTTATCACGGCGAGCTGGAGCGCGAGCGCTGGGGCCTCAGCCCGGTCGCGCAGCTCGATCATCACAAGGGACTATATTTCGCTACGTTCGATCCGATAGCGCCGCCGCTGCGCAAATATCTCGGCGAGATGACTTGGTATCTCGACCTCTTCTTCGACCGCTGCGACGGCGGCATCGAGCTGATCGACGGAGTTCATAAATGGGTTATGCCGTGCAACTGGAAGTTTCCGGCCGAGAACTTCGCCGGTGACGGTTACCATGTTCACTGGAGCCATCTTTCGGCGGTGCAGACCGGGTCGGGCGGCGATTTCCGTGTCAAGCCGGACGAGGCCGGCCGCGCGATGTCGCCCGGCAACGGGCACAGTGCGATGATGGCCGGCCCCGATATGGTCGCCGACATGCCGGACCCCGATGTGCTGGCCTACGAGGTGCGGATCCAGTTGGAATTGCCGCAGCGCCTCGGGCCGCGTGCGCGCCTCGGCAAACCGGTGGCGGGTACGGTGTTCCCTAATTTTTCGATGTTGCGGCCGACCTCGCGGACGATCCGCGTGTGGCACCCGCGCGGCCCCGACAAGACCGAGTGCTGGGCATTCGTTTACGCGGACAAAGCGGCGCCGCCGGAGGTGAAAAAGGCGATACGGCTTGCTGGCGCCCGCGTGTTTGGCCCGGGCGGAACGTTCGAGCAGGACGACATGGACAATTGGCAGGGCTGCACGCAGAGCGGGCGCGGCGTCGTCGCGCGGCGGTATCCGCTGAGTTACCAGATGGGCCTCGGACGCGAGAAATTCGACCCCGAGCGCGGCGCCGTAACCAGTGACTACCGGTACAGCGAGTCGAACCATCGTGGATTTTACCGGCGCTGGGCGGAGCTGATGGCGGCCAATAGCCCGGCCGATATCACCGCCAACGCATGAGCCCCTCTCCGTCCTCCGGGCGGAGAGGGAGATCCGATTAGGGGCCGTGAGGAGAGTTAGATGGAAGCAGAGATTGGCGGTCTCGTAGATGGCGAGCGCGGTCTTATCAGCCGGCGCATTTTCATCGAGCCGGAGATCTATCAGCAGGAGCTGGAGCGGATCTTTGCGCGCTGCTGGCTTTTCCTGTGCCACCAGAGCCAGATCCCGCAGCCGGGGGACTTCTTCACGACGTATATGGGCGAGGACCCGGTCCTGGTAGTGCGCGACAGTGCCGGCGAAGTCCACGCGTTTCTGAATGCCTGCCGGCATCGCGGCAACCGGTTGTGCCGCGCCGATACGGGCAACACCGCGACTTTCACCTGCGCCTACCACGGTTGGACCTACCGGAATGACGGGCGGCTCGCCGGTGTCCCCTATATCAAGGAAGCGTATCACGGCGAGTTGGACCGCGAGCGCTGGGGGCTGATCCCGGTCGCGCAATTGGAAAATTACAAGGGCCTCTACTTTGCGACTTTCGACCCACAGGCGCCGCCGCTGCGCGAGTACCTCGGCGAGATGGCCTGGTATATCGACACCTTTATCGATCGCCGCGACGGCGGGGTCGAGATCGTAGCGACCCACAAATGGATCATGCCGTGCAACTGGAAGTTTCCAGCCGAGAATTTCGGCGGGGATGCCTATCACGTGCATTGGAGCCACGGTGCGGCGATCGCGACCGGGTTCAGCGTCGGGTCGACGGCGAGCCCGGCGACCGCGAACCGGATGGTGTCGCCGGGCAATGGTCATGTCCTGATCTGCATCGGTCCTGACGGCTTTGGCGATGCGCCGATGCCCGAGATCCAGGCCTATGAGCGCGAAATCCGGCCCGAAGTCAAAGAGAGGCTGGGCGCTCGCTCGGAGCTCGTCAACCCGATCGTCGGCACCGTGTTCCCCAATTTCTCGCTGCTGCGGGGGACCTCGCGCACGCTGCGCGTGTGGCATCCGCGCGGTCCGGAAAAGACCGAGATCTGGTCGTGGGTATTCGTCGACAAGGCCGCACCGCCGGAAGTGAAGAATGCGTTCCGGCTTTCCGGCGTGCGCGGCTTCAGCCCGGCCGGTACATTCGAGCAGGACGACATGGACAATTGGCAGGAATGCACGCAGACCTGCCGCGGCGTCATGGCGCGGCGCCTGCCAATCAACAATCAGATGGGGCTCGGGCATGAGCGCTTCGATGCCGAGTTTGGCGCTTGGGTCAGTGATTCCGGCTTCAGCGAGAGCAACCATCGGGAATTCTACCGCCGCTGGGCGGAGCTAATGGACGCCGCCGGATGGCGCGACGTTGGGAACGGAAAGGCCCGCGAGGCCCATCGTGCGTAACGAGCCCATTCTCGACGATCGTCTGATCCGCGAGGTCGAGCAGTTCCTTTACCGGGAAGTCCGGCTGTTGGACGATCGGCGCTTTCACGACTGGCTACAATTGCTGACTGACGACATTCGCTATTGGATGGGCAGCAGGACCAATCGGTATCCCAAATCGAGCAAGGCGATCGCGATCCTCGATCCGGCCCGCTACGACGAGGATGATTTAGCCAAAGAAGACGAGCTGGCCGTCCTCGACGAGGATAAGTCGACGTTGAACGCGCGCGTCGCGCGGCTCGACACCGGCATGGCTTGGGCGGAGGACCCGCCGTCGCGCACCCGCCATCTGATCGGCAATATCGAGGTCGAGCCGGGCGATACGGAAGCCGAGCTCAAGGTCTATTCGAACTTCATCGTATACCGCAGCCGTGCGGAGACCGAGCAGGACTTTTATGTCGGGGCTCGCAGGGATGTATTGCGGCGTGTCGAGGGCACGTGGAAAATTGCCAGCCGCAAGATCACGCTGGACCAGAACGTCCTCCTCGCCAAGAACGTCAGCATTTTCTTCTGACGGGTCAGCGCGACGCGCTCAACGCAATCTTAGTGGATCTGCGGCCAGCCGCGGCGCTGGTAGGCGCCGTCCCAGAACAGCCATTCGTACTGGCAGGCGCGGATGAAGGCCGCCAACATCTTGGCGCGGGTCTCCGGGGTCGTGGAATTGGCGGCCCGGTCAGTTATCGCGATGACCGTGCGGACCGCCTCGCCAAAGCGCTCGTCGGCGTAAGTATCGATCCATGCTCTATAGGGGTTCCGCGGCGCCGCCGTCCGAGCGATTGCGCAGCCGACATCCCAATACAGCCAGAAGCAGGGCAGCAGCGCCGCCACCAGCACTTCCCAAGGGTCATGATATGCGGCGGCAATCAAATAGCTCGTATAGGCCAGGCAATCCGGTGACGGCTCGGCCTCGGCAATCCCCGCCGGGTCCACACCAAAGTCACGAAGATACCGGTCGTGCAACGCCTGCTCGACGGCGATCGCCCCCAGTGCCGATTGCGCGAAGGACTGCATGGTCGCCGTGTCGGGTGCTTTCGCCGCCGAGATCGCGAGAGCACGCGAGAATTGGCCAAGATAAATGGCGTCCTGCACAATGTAGGTCTGAAAGCGCTGACGGCTCAGCGAACCGGCTGCGAGCTCGGTATTGAAAGGCAGTCCATGGATCGCCGTGCGCAGCGCCGCGGTGCGCTCCCAGGCCTCGTCGGAAAAACGGGTCATCCCGAACTCTCCGGAGATCTACCAACATTTGGAATAATCGCAGCTTGTGCACTGGTCGCAACCCTCAATGCGGATTAGCGCTGCCTCGCCGCATTTCGGGCACTGCGCCATGCGGGTCGCGGGCGGCCGCTGATCGGATAAAAGCGGACCGCCCACGGCAAGCTTCTGCTCGCTCATTACGGCCCTCTGACCGCGCGCCGGCAGAAAACCGATTTCGATCATGTGGCGCTCAATGACGTCGCCGATCGCAGCGAGCAATGAGGGCACGTATCGGCCATCCATCCAGGCGCCGCCCCGCGGATCAAATACCGCCTTCATCTCCTCGACGACAAACGAGACATCACCGCCGCGGCGGAACACCGCACTGATCATGCGGGTCAATGCGACTGTCCAGGCGTAATGTTCCATGTTTTTCGAATTGATGAACACCTCGAATGGCCGTCGGCGGCCGTCCTGAACGATGTCGTTCAACGTAATGTAGAGGGCGTGCTCGCTGTCCGGCCAGCGCACCTTGTAGGTCTGCCCGGGTAAAGCCTCCGGCCGGCTCAAGGGCTGCGTCATATACACGACGCCGCCGGCCTCGAAAATATCGGCTGGTTTCGGTGATGGCGCAGGCGGCGGCAGCGGCAGCTCGGGTTGTTTCAGAGGGACCGGAGCACTGGACATTGGTAGCGTCTCGGGTTTGGCCGCGAGCACTGCCCCGGTGACCTCGTTGGGCCGGTACGTCGTACAGCCTTTGCAGCCGAGGGCGTAAGCCTGCAGATAGACGTCCTTGAAGCGTTCGAACGGGATATCGGCCGGGACGTTGATCGTCTTCGAGATCGAGCTGTCCACGTGCTTCTGCACCGCCGCCTGCATAACGACATGGTCTTCCGGGGTGAGCACCTGAGCGTCAATGAAATAGTCCGGCAGCGGGGTGAGCTCGCCTTTCACCCGCCGGAACAAACGGTAGGCGTAGTCGGTGACCTCCTCCTCTCGGCGCGTGCCGTCCGGCATCAGCACATTGCGGGTGTGGCGGAAGCTGAACACGGGCTCGATGCCAGACGAGACGTTGTCGGCGAAGAGCGAGATCGTCCCTGTCGGAGCAACCGAGGTCAGAAGCGCGTTACGAATGCCGTGTTGCGCGATCTGTGCGCGCACCTCCTCGCCCAATCCCATCACTGTCTCGCCGGCCAGGTATTGTTCGCGGTCAAGGAGCGGAAACGCGCCTTTCTCCGCCGCAAGGGCGCATGATGCGAGGTAGGCCTCGCGCTGGATCGTGCCGAGCCAACTCTCGGTCGCCGTAACCGCCGCCGCCGATCCATAGCGCAGCCCGCACATGATTAGCGCATCGGCGAGCCCGGTGACGCCGAGGCCGATGCGGCGTTTCTGGCGCGCCTCCTCCTGTTGCTGCGGCAATGGGAATTGCGAAATGTCGATAACATTGTCCATCATCCGGACGCAATTCGGCACCAGCCGGCGCAGGCGGTCGAGGTCGAGCCGCGCCTGCGGAGTAAACGGGCTCTCGATCAGGCTCGCCAGATTGATCGACCCCAACAGGCATGCGCCGTAAGGCGGCAGCGGCTGCTCGCCGCAAGGATTCGTCGCGGTGATCTCTTCGCAATAATAGAGGTTGTTCCGCCGGTTTATGCGGTCGATGAAAATGACGCCGGGCTCGGCGTAAGCGTAAGTGGCGCGCATGATCTTGTCCCACAATTCGCGCGCCGGCAGCACCTTCCAAACCGTGCCGCCGAAGGAGAGTTCCCATGGTGCGTTTTCCTCGACCGCCCGCATCAGGGCGTCCGAAACCAGCACGGAGAGGTTGAACATGCGCAGCCGGCCCGGCTCGTGCTTGGCTTCGATAAAGGCCTCGATGTCGGGATGGTCGCACCGCAGGGTCGCCATCATCGCGCCGCGCCGGTAGCCGGCGCTCATGATCGTGCGGCACATCGCGTCCCACACGTCCATGAAAGACAGCGGCCCAGACGCATCGGCGCCGACGCCTTTGACTGGCGCGCCACGCGGCCGCAAGGTCGAAAAATCGTAGCCGATCCCTCCGCCCTGCTGCATCGTGAGGGCTGCTTCGCGCAGATGGGCAAAGATCCCACCCATGTCGTCGGCTATCGTGCCCATCACAAAGCAATTGAACAGTGTGACCGACCGGCTGCTGCCGGCACCGGCGACGACGCGGCCCGCGGGCAGGAACTTGAAATCGGTCATCGCCGCGTAAAACCGCTCGGCCCAAGGGGCAGGGTCGCGCTCGGGTGCGGCGAGCGCCGTCGCTATACGTCGCCAGGTATCTTCGATCGTCTTGTCGATCGCCTCGCCCGAGGGTGACCTCAGGCGATATTTCATGTCCCAGATCTGTTGCGATATCGAGCCAACGAGAGCCATGGCCGAAACTTCCTCCTAGCAGCCCCAGCTTACCACGGTTCTGGATTCGTTCGTTCGTACTTTCCTTCCCACGGTGGGTACGCTAGGTTCCGAGGATGACGGTGACGGCGGACTTGCTGTACGAGGAAGACTTTTACGCCTGGACACAGCAGCAGGCGGAACTGTTGGGTCGCCTACCGGCGATCAGCAACGAACTGGATATGAGCACATTGCCGAGGAGATCGAGGATTTGGGACGCGATCCCGCGCGGCACAGTGGCTTTGCCAGCACATCATAAAACATTTGTCCAAGCTCGAATATTCGGGGCTTACGGAACCCGCCGATCACTGGCGCGACGAAATCGTCGAGTGGCGGCTCCAGCTGGAGCAGATTTTGACGCGCAGCATCCTCGCGAAGCTCGATTTGCCGGCCGGTTATCGGATGACGCTGCAGCTCGTGCGCAGGCTAGAGCGCGATGTGCCAGGGTTTTTGAGCCGATTTCCGGCAGAGTGCCCCTACGCACTCGAGCAGATCCGCAGCAGCGGTGACGAAGACTGGTTTCCGGAGCCTAAGACAAATCGTCATTCCGAGGCACGAACATAACCTGCTGGCCGGTGCGGCCGGGCGTTCATCGTGCTCATACCCTCGCGCAACAGAGCGGCGGTGGCGGTCTCGATGCGCCGCTCGAGTTCGGTCATCACGCGCGGGCGGGTGCGCCCCGGAGGGATCGGGTCGAGGAATTCGAGAATGATGCGGCCCTTGCGCTTTAGAAAGCTGCGCCGTCCCCAATAGAGGCCGGAATTGACAGCCGCCGGAACGAGCGGCAACGCCAATGCTTGATAGAGAGCGGCGACCCCCGGTTGATAGGACCTACGCTCGCCCGGGGCGACGCGGGTTCCTTCCGGAAAAATGACGATCGGCCGTCCGACGACGGCGGGCGCGCGCGCCTGAGCCAGCATCCGGCGCAGCGCGCCCGCTCCGGCCTTGCGGTCGATCGCGATCGAGCCCGCGTGCGCCGCATACCAGCCGTAAAACGGCAGCAGCAACAATTCGCGTTTGAGGACGATCGCCGGGTCGCCGAGCACGACCGGCAACACCAGAGTATCCCAAGCGGATTGATGCTTCATAGCGATGATGCAGCCGCTGCGAGGGATGCGGTCGAGGCCGCGTATCTCATGGCTCAGCCCGACGATGAGCTTGAGCAAAACCAGCACGCTTTTTGCCCAGAACCGCCCAAACCGCATCGTCGCGGCTCGCGGCGCGAGCAGAAAGGGGAGGCCAAGCGTCCCGATGATCGCGGTCCAAGAAAAAAACACGAAATTGAAGGCGAGCGACCTCGCCCAGCTCACGTTCGCCTCTCCGCTCGCGCAGCCTCGGATGGGCCGGCCACGGTCGGTTTCCGCCATTCGAGAAGAGGACGCGACATCGCTCCGAGATATTTGACATATTCGACCACCAAAAGCGAGGCGGTGCCCCGCTGCGCCCACCAATGCTTCCGACTTACCTGATCGGGGAAAACCGGGTGCGCCACGATGTCGATTTCCGGCAATGCGCGGTCGAATTCGAGGAGACTGCGCGGCATGTGATACCAGGCGGTGACGAGGCGCAGGCTGCGAAAGCCTTGGCTGCGGATCCAGCGCGCCGTCTCCTGCGCATTGCCGAAGGTGTTGTCGGCTTGATGGCCAATTACGATGCAGCAGATCGCCCAGTCGGGCACATTGCCCGAACTACCCAGCAGATCTTCGAGATCGACCTGTCGGTTGACGCCGGAGACGAAAAGTTTTTGGCCCTTTCCTTCGCGCAAAAGGTCGATGCCGCTCTGCAAGCGCAAGCTTCCGCCGGTGAGTACCACGATGGCGTCGGTCGGCGCGGGCGATGACTCGTCAACGGGTGGATTGGCAAACCAAATGAGACCAGCGAACCACAGCGAGCAGATCCCGACACAACCCAGTCCTAGCCCGCGTAGGAGGCCCCACATCTGCGCTCGCTCGGGATTTATCGGCGCTTGCCCTCAACCGCTGAGCTCGCCGCTGAGCACCGGACCGAACAGCGTCCACCGCTCACCGTCGAAGCGCGCCATCTGGATCTGCTTGATCGGCGCGAAGTCGGTCGGGCTGGTGTTTATTTTGATGCCGGGCAACAGCATCGGCACGGTGAAGTCGTGCAGATTTGCCGCTTCTTTCATGATGTTTTCGCGGGTCAGATTATCGCCGCACTGCTTCAAGACCTGGACCAAGGTCTGACAGAAGGACGGTCCGACCACATTGCCGGCATCGGTCTTGTCGCCCTCTGGGTAATACTTGTCCATGAAAGCGACCCATTGCTGGTAGCCCGGGTCGTTTTTCCATTGCGGGTCGGTCGGATCCTTGATGTAGGCGGCCGATATGAGGTCTTTTGCATTTTCCAAGCCCGCCGGCTTTAGCGTGGCCCCTACAGACGCGCCGACACTGCTCAGGATGTGCAGCGGCTTCCACCCGACTTCGGCCGCCTTGCGGATAGCCTGAGCCGCGAATTTCGGGATGCCGGTGTTGACGAAGACATCTGCGCCAGCGGATTTCATGCTGATGATCTGGGAGTCGACGGTCGGGTCCGTCGTTTCATAAGGCGCCTCGACGATAATCATCGATTTGGCCTTATCGCCCAATCCGTCTTTAACGCCCTTCAGGTAGTCCTTTCCGAAATCGTCGTTCTGGTAAAGGATGCCGATCTTCCCGTTGGGCTGATGCTCCATGATATACGCGGCGTAGACATGCCCCTCGCTCTGATAATTGGGCTGCCAACCCATCGTCCACGGGAAATGGGAGGGGTCGTTCCACTTGGTCGCGCCTGTGGCAACAAAAAGCTGCGGTACCTTCTTCTGGTTCAAATAGCGCTGGATAGCCGAATTTGTCGGCGTACCTAACGGAGCCAGCATCAGCAACACGCTGTCTTCCTCGACCAGCTTGCGCACCTGCTCCACGGTTTTCGGTGGTGTGTAGGCGTCGTCATACGAGATGAAATTGATCTTGCGGCCATTGACGCCACCCTGGTCATTCAGCATTCGGAAATAGGCCGCTTCGGCCTTGGGGATCGTGCCATAGGACGAGGCCGGGCCACTGTAAGGGCCGGTATTGCCAATCTTGATCTCGGTATCTGTGACGCCAGGGCCGTATTGCTTTTCGGCGCGCACGGGCAGGGCGGTTAGCACAAGAGCGCTCGGCGCCGCTGCCAGGATCGATCGCCGACTAATTTTCTTCATCTCAATTTCCCTTTCGATTTGAGCCGTGTGGCGGCAAACCGCACAAAACCAGCGGCGCCCGACGGCATGACATAAATCACCAACAACAGGATGACGCCATAGATTGCGCCGGCGAGCCCGGTCGACACGCGTTCGGCGATGTTGGGGACAAACAGCACGAACACCCCGCCGAAAAGGCTGCCGGGGATCGAGCCGACACCCCCCACCACCAGCCCGACGAGCAACGAGACCGACAATAGAAATGTAAAACTGTCGGGCGCAACGAATTGGATGGCAATCGCGCCGAGGGCTCCTGCGACCCCGGTGTACAACGCGCTGACGCCAAAAGTCAGCGTCTTATAAAGGGCGGTATTGATCCCCATTGTCGCCGCAGCGATAGGATGATCCCGGATCGCCATAATCGCGCGCCCGGTGCGGCTCGTCGCGAGATTGGCGGCACCGGCAAACATGACCAGCAGCACCGCCAATGTAAAGAAATAAAGCCACTGATCGGCATTGAGCGGCACGCCCGAAGGCGGATCAGGTTTCAGGATAACGATCCCCTGCACGCCCCCGGTCCACGGTTCCAGCGGGTGAAACTTGAGGATCTGCGGCATCGCAGTCGCGAGCGCGAACGTCGCTAAAGCAAGGTAAAGCCCCTGCAGGCGCAATGCTGGGAATCCGAATAGGAAGCCCACGAGAAAGCAGACTGCACCAGCACAAGGCAAGGTCCAATAATAGGCGATGTCCAACTGCTCCATCAGGATCGCAGCGGTGTAAGCGCCGATGCCGTAGAACGCACTGTGGCCGAGGGAGAACTGCCCGTTGAAGCCAGTCAACAAATTGAGGCCCAGGATCGCTAGGCCGTAGACCATCACCAGGGTCAGCTGGAAGATGAAAAAGCTCTTAAGGACAAAGGGGACCACCACGGCCACAAGCACGGCTAGCGCAATCAGGATCTGGCGGAGGCTCGGCCTGGCAATCGCGCGAGCGCGCGGCGGCTCGCTCGCGAGCGCAATCGTCTCACGCGACTGACTCGTCATACCCGGCTCACCACCGTGCGGCCAAAGACCCCGCTCGGCTTGAACATCAGCACAGCGACGATCAGCACCAGGGCGATCGTCAGCTTCAGCTCGCGCCCGACATAGGGGATGAAGGTTCCTGCGAGGTTTTCGATGACGCCGACCGCAAAACCGCCAGCCACCGCGCCACCGGGGCTCGACAGCCCGCCGAGGACAGCACCCGCGAAACCATAGAGGAGGACGCCCAGCATCATGTTCGGCTCGAGAAAGACGACCGGCGCGATCAGCATTCCGGCGACTGCGCCGACCGCGGCCGACATCCCCCAGCCGAGCGCGATCATCCATCCAACCCGGATGCCGACAAGCCGCGCCGATTCCGGGTTCGTCGCCGCGGCGCGCATGGCCAGACCGAGGCGCGAGCCGCGGAAGAAGAAATACAGCAGAGCCAGCATCAGCAATGTCACCCCGATCATCCCGGCTTGATGGGTGCTGACCAAGCGCTCGCCGAACAGCGGGGCCGAGCCGAACGGGCTCGGAAAGGTCTTGATGTTGAAGTCCCAGATCCACCCGGCGGAGCTGTTGAGGATGCCATAGAGGGCGATGAACGCGGCGAGCTGGCTCAGGATCGGCGCGTTTTGGATCGGCTTGAACAGGATCCGCTCGATCGCGACACCGCCGACAAACGACAGCACCACGGCGCCGACGAACGCAGCCCAATAGGGCCAACCCCATTGGAGCATCTGCCAGGCGAGAAACGTCGAGAACATCGCCATCTCGCCTTGCGCAAAATTGAGATGATCGATCGCCTGGTAAATCATCACCACGGCAAGCGCCATCGAGGCATAGATCGCGCCCGTCGCAAGCCCGGCCAGCACCTGTTGCAGCAATAGCTCCATCGCCGCCCTTCAATACCCCAGATACGAGCGGCGGACCGCCTCATCCTTGCCGATCTCGCGGGCCGGGCCGGCCATCACGATATGGCCGGTTTCGAGCAGATAGGCGTGATCGGCTAGGTCGAGCGCCAAAGCGGCGTTCTGCTCGACAATCAGCATTGCGACGCCCAGCTCGCGGTTGAGGCGACGCAGGATCTCGAACAGTTCCTCGACGATCAGCGGCGCCAGCCCGAAAGAGGGCTCGTCGAGCAGCATCAGGCGCGGCCGCAACATCAGCGCGCGGCCCACCGCCAGCATCTGCTGCTCCCCGCCGCTTAAGGTTCCGGCGGTCTGGGCCCGGCGCTCCTTGAGCCGAGGGAAATGCGTGTAGACCTGCTCGATGTCGCGGGAAATATCAATGCGGTCACGCCGCACCATCGCACCGAGCTGCAGATTTTCTTCGACGGTCACGCGGACGAACGTGCCCCGCCCCTCAGGCACGTGGGCGATCCCAAGGCGCACGATATCTTCAGTGGCGCGGCCGAGTAGGGACTTGCCGTCGAACCGGATTTCACCGCTGAGGCGAACCATTCCGCAGAGCGCGCGCAACGTCGTCGTCTTGCCGGCACCGTTGGCGCCGAGCAAGGTCACGATGTTGCCTTCATCGAGCGCGAAGTCGAGACCGTAAAGGGCCTGGTTCTCCCCGTAAAATGCGCACAGCTCACGCACCTCGAGCATCATTGCATCTGTGCCCGCGGCTTGCCCAAATAGGCGCGGATCACCTCCTCGTCTTGCTGCACCGATGCCGGCGAGCCCTCGGCGATTTTGCGGCCGAAATCGAGCGCAACGACCTTGTCCGAGATCGACAT
>Ga0306920_100002595_pt1 | contig 22867 bp, 25 predicted proteins | sample flu12Cox44000170_FD_204666 | JGI IMG/M metagenome (GOLD analysis project Ga0306920, IMG submission 204666) | Lab enrichment of tropical soil microbial communities from Luquillo Experimental Forest, Puerto Rico - flux4day.12C.oxic.44.000.170 (v2)... | ecosystem: Environmental > Terrestrial >...
AGCAACGATCTTGTTCTGTGCTTCTTGGTGGGCGACAAGCATCTTGACGCCGTACCGGTTCCACAGCCAGATAATGGCGCTCACGAAGATGATGAAGTCGATGACTTTCGCGATGAAGACCGGATCAGTCAGGTTGGCGACATTCATGACGTCACGCCACCTGCTCGAAGCCTGTTGCTCGTGATACCATCGCCTCGGCCAGTTCCTTGACGAAGCCCTGCTGCTTCTCGAGCGCTTGCGTCCGCTCAGCGGCCACGGTGGCGTGCGCGAGCTGAACGGTTGCAGCAGCTTCTTCCGACGCTTTGCGCTCGATGCGATGTGCTTCGTCTGACGCCTGGCCTGCAGCCACCCGCATCGCTTCGTCTGTACGGCGTCGAGCCTCAGCCAAGATCGTATCCGCCTGCGACTGCAGGGTCCCTGCTTTCGCCGCCATTTCATCGCCTTCATGATAGAGGCGTTTGACGAAGGCTTGCCGCTCTTCGATCGCTCGGCGAGTCGGCGCGATGAACAGATAATTCAACAGCACCCAGAACACGATGAAGTTCAGGATCTGGACAAGGAAGGTGCCGTCGATCGAGAGCAGCATGCGCCGCTTAGTGACCGCCCAACACCGGCGTGAGCGCTTTCATGACGCCCAAGCCACCGCCACCGATGAGCAGGAAGAACGCGAGCGCGATCGCGATGATCGGGAACGCTTCCAGAATGCCGAAGCCGAGGAAGTAAAAGAAGAAAATATTCGGCCGAGCTTCGGGCTGCCGGGCGATGGATTCGACCGCCTTGCTCCCGATAATGCCGTCACCGATGGCCGAGCCAAATGCCGCGAAGCCGACCATCAGCGCGAAGCCGACGATCACCGAAGCGGTCAGGATTGCATTTTCCACAAAAGTACTTCCTTTCTCAGTGTTCCAACGACTCTTGCGTGGGCGTGATGAGGTAGGCGATGGTTAAAAGTGTGAAGACCGCGGCCTGGATGACGCCGACCGCGAGATTGAACGCGTAGATGAGGATCGGGGCAACGACCGCGGTCTTGGAGATGACGCCGAGGTTGGCGTTGATGATGACGGAAACCACCAGCAGCAAGATCTCGCCGGCGAAGATGTTGCCGAAGAGCCGCATAGCAAGCGTGACCGGACGAGCGAGCTCATCGATGATGTTGATGGGCAGCATGAGGATGCCCAGGAGCAGTGGTTTGATGATGAGATGTTTGTAGTAGCCGAGACCGTGCCGGCTAATGCCGACGACTTGAATCAAGAGGATCGTCGTGACCGATAGCGCCGCCGTCGTGTTCAGATCGGCGGTGGGCGACTTGCCGATGAGTGGGAAGAGCCCGACTTCATTAAGCAGCAAGATGAAGACGAACAACGAGATGATAAACGGGACGAAGGGCAGGCCGTTGCGGCCAAGGATACCGGTCGTTGTCTCGGCCAGGTAGCTCACGATAAGCTCCATGACGCTGTACCGCTTGGAGACCACAGTCACCGGATGCGTTGCGGCGAGCAAGCCGACGATGAGGAGCGCAAGCGCCATCGCGATCCAGGTGATGATCACCGTGTCGGCGTGCACCGTGTTGAACGGCGCCGGCATGAACCCAATGTGCCAGAGCGGATGGGAGCCGACGGTTTCCTGCATCGCTTCCTTTAGATAAGGGTCTGGACCGTGCTAGACCCGGGCGCGTCCGTTGAGGCGCACTCGGATACGATTTGTTTCCGGTATGTGAGAATTGCCACTGCCAACGGTGCGACAAATCCGGCAAGGTATGTGAAGTAACCGATCCAGGGTCCACGTCCGACGATCACCAGCGGTGCAGCGCCGGCTACGAACACGCGCACGAGCGATTCGATTGTCAAAAACGGCATATAGCCGCGTCCACCTTTCGTCAGCCGGTTGAAACCTGTGACGATATGGAAGAGGTAGGCCAAACCGATGAGCGTACCGGCGAAAAGCGCAAGTGCAGCGATGCGCGAGTGACCAAATGTCGCAAGCGCGATGGATGCAATCGCGGCAACGGCGAGACTGCGAGTTGCGACCGCTGCTGCAAATGGGCGGAGCTTTTCCATGGGTCCGGCGTCGTTCGTTCAGGGCGTGCCAGCCGACCTTCAGATGCGCGCTGGACTACCTACATCTGATTTCGCAATTGGCGGAACATCGAGACGATGCCCGCGACGAAGCCGAGCACGATGCCGACGGGAATTGCCCAGTCCCAGTGCAGTGTGCGAGAGGCAAGCCATCCGAACAAAAACCCGACGATGAGCGTGCCGATAACCGACATGCCGGCGCTCCCTAACGTACCGAGTGAGAGCGGATTTTGCTGTTTCATGCTGGGTTGAACTCATCAGGACGTGGGGCATCGCGCTCAAATGCCAGCACACCTTGTGCGATGCGGCGTGCTGCTTGACCGTCTCCATACGGATTGACCGCGCGCGCCATTTTGTGATACGCGGATTCGTCGTCGAGAAGGTCCTCGATCTGCCTGACTATCCCGTCCTCCTCCACACCAGCGAGTCGCAACGTACCGGCCTGCACGCCTTCTGGTCGCTCGGTGACACGGCGCAACACGAGCACGGGTTTGCCCAGCGTCGGCGCTTCCTCTTGCAAACCGCCCGAATCGGTGGTCACGAGCGTCGCCCGCCCGATCGTCGCCACGAGTTGTCCATATCTGAGCGGCTGGATCAAATGGACGCGCGGCAGACCCCCAAGGTTACGGCGTACTGCTTCCACGATGGGCGGGTTCGGATGCACGGGCCAGACAAGCGAGACGTCGCTGTGACGTTCGAGCACGCGCCGCAACGCGCGGCAGATTCCTTCCAGTGGCTGCCCGAGATTTTCACGACGGTGTGCTTCCGCGAAGATCATGCGCGGCGTCGACACGCGCACGGCGTCCGCGTCTTTGACCGTCGCGTGAACTTGCCGAAACGCGTCGATGACCGTGTTGCCGGTGACAAGGATCGTGCGCGGGTCCTTGCCCTCTTGCAACAGGTTCTGCTTGGCAAGCGGCGTCGGGGCGAAATGATACGTGGCCAGCACGCCGGTCAGGCGACGGTTGATCTCTTCGGGAAAGGGTTCATAGATAGTGCTGGTGCGTAGGCCTGCCTCCACGTGACCGACCGGCACCTTCTGATAATATGCAGCGAGCGCGGCCGCAGTGGACGTCGTCGTATCCCCATGCACGAGTACAACATCCGGCTTGACGTCAGCCAGTACTGTTCCGACACGTTCGAGCACGCGCGTCGTCACGTCGGTGAGCGATTGCCCTTCGGTCATGACGCCCAGATCGTACTCGGTCGCGATGCCAAATAGCTCAAGCACTTCATCCAGCAGCTCGCGGTGTTGTGCGGTCGCGATGGTGACGCAACGAAGGCGCGGCTCGGCGACCAGTGCTTTGATAACCGGCGCCATCTTCACCGCGTCTGGCCGAGTACCGAAGATGACGGCGACGGAGAGCGGGTTAGTGGGTGACACTAAGCGTGCCACCCCTACATTGCGTTTGCATGATCACGGCTTCAGAAGACGTGGGGGCCGCCTGGCCGCGACAGGACGATTGCGATCGCGCCTAAGATCCCACACACGATGTAAATAAGATTGACGACCTGGCGCTGGGACAGACCGACGTCGAGCAGTTGATGGTGCACGTGGCTGCGATCGGCGTCGAACAGCGGAGCGCGCTTGCTGATGCGTGCGATCATGACGCGAGCCGTATCCAAGATGGGTACGCCCAGCACGATGAGCGGCACGAGCAGCGAGATGCCGACGGCCACCTTCTCGGTGCCCATGACGGCGGCGCTCGCGAGAACGAAGCCTACGAACAGCGATCCTCCATCGCCCATAAAGATGCGAGCCGGATGATAATTGAACGGCAAGAAGCCGGCCGCAGCGCCCCCGAGCGCACACATGGTGATGGCTACGAGGTACTCGTGGTGCCACCACGAGACGATCACCATCGTCACTGAGCTGATGAGAGTCACGCCGGTGACGAGCCCGTCTAGGCCGTCTAAGAAATTGATCGCATTGACCATCCCGAGGTACCAGAAGATCGAGAACGGGATGGCGAGCCAACCCAAAAACACGTAGCCGATGTGCGGCAGGGTAAACCCGAACACGGTGAACTTATACAGGATCACCGTGATGGCGGCGACGATCAGTTGCGACAAGAATTTGCGCCCGGGCCGCATGCCCATGATGTCGTCCCACAGCCCGACACCAAGCATGAGCGTGCCGCCAAAAAGCAGCCCGATGATGTGCGCGAGGTCTTTTGTCCCCAAGTAATGATGGATGACAAAATTATTCGTCAGCGCCACGTTGAGCATGGCGAAGAGCGCCAGCATGAAGCCCAAGAAGATCGCCAACCCGCCAAGCCGCGGTGTCGGCTGCGAATGCACGCGGCGGTCGCCATCCGGCTCGTCGAACACTCCCAGCGCGAACGCCATGCGGCGCACCAGCGGCGTGACCACAGCGCACGACGCCGCTGCCAGCACAAAGGTCAAACCGCACAACCAGTAGATGTCGATGTTTATCAGTCGCTGATACACTCCGCTAGCCCGTCACGGCGTCGAAGCGCTCGACTGGAATATTGGCCTCGGCTAACAGGGCAAACGCCAGCGGGTCATCATACAATTCGTCGTACACGACGCGTGTGATGCCGGCGTTGATCAGCAGCTTGGCGCAGTTCAGGCATGGGTTGTTGGTGCAATACAGCGTCGACCCCTCAATGGAGATGCCGTGGCGTGCCGCCTGCACGAGCGCATTCTGTTCGGCATGCGTGGATCGAGCACAATGTCCGTTCTGCAAATCGCCGCCGTCTGTGTGATCACAGTGGCGTAGCCCGGCGGGCGCACCGTTATACCCAGTTGCCAAGATGAGCTTGTCCTTGACGAGCACTGCTCCAACGGCCTTGCGCGAACACGTGGCGCGCGTCGCAACCGCGCGCGTGATCGCGTGGAAGTACGCATCCCACGATGGGCGGTCGTGGAGATGCGGGTTGGCCGCGGGAGCCCGGCTGCTCACCGGATACCCGTGGTGCGCAGCGACGAATGCATTGCAACTTCAGGAACGCGGCCCGCACCCGCGCCGAACAGCCGATCGCCCGCATCGCCGAGACCGGGCACGATATATCCCCGGTCGTTGAGGTGCCGGTCGACGGCACACGTGAACGCGCCGATCTGCGGATGTGCCTTGAATAAGGCCTGGACGCCTTCAGGCGCGGCGATGAGCGAGATATACCGCAAGTCCTCGATGCGGGCTCCGCGTTCGAGCAACAGCGAGATGGTAGCGACCGCCGATGCGCCGGTGGCGAGCATCGGATCCAGCACAAATGCACGCCAGCCTTCGAGCTTGCCGGGCAGGTTCACATAATACGGTACGGCACGCAGTGTATCAGGATCGCGATACACCCCGATGTGTGCGACCGTCGCCTGCGGCATCAGCGCGTGGAAGCCTGGCACGAGCCCAAGGCCGGCGCGCAAAATAGGTACGAGCAGCGGCACGCGCCTGACCGTCTTAGCGGGTGACCAGTCGAGCGGCGTCGCCACCTGCGTGTCGGTGACTTCGAGATCCGCAGTTGCGGGCCAAGCCAAAAGCGTGGCCAGCTCGGCGCACAGCTCGCGGAACTCTTTGTTCGGTGTCGCCGCGTCGCGCAGGCGTCCGAGCTTGTCAGCGACGAGCGGATGATCCACAAGCCGTAGCCGCGGAAAATCTGGATGCGTGTGCACACCTTTGGGCCCGTCAGTGGAATTGGTCACGTCGTCGCCCTAGGGAACGCCGAAACGCCCAGTGAGCTCGTAGACCCGCGCACGCAGGCGCTCGCGTTGCTGGTCATGCCCGATGTCGTCCATCCCTGCGCGCATAATCTCCGCGATCTGCTCCATTTCGGGCTCTTTGAGGCCGCGCGTCGTGACCGCAGGCATGCCCACACGCACGCCGCTCGCGACCGCCGGCGGATTTCGGTCAAAGGGGATCGTGTTCTTGTTCACGGTGATGCCGATCGTGTCGAGGTACTCTTCGACGGCTTTTCCGGTGAGGCCGCGCACTGACACGTCGACGAGCATGAGGTGATTGTCTGTGCCGCCCGTGACGATGCGCAGCCCACGAGCCTCAAGCGCCGCCGCCAGGGCTTTTGCGTTGGCGATGACTTGCGCCGCGTAGGCCGCGAATGCCGGCTGCAACGCTTCGCCAAAGGCGACCGCTTTTGCGGCGATGACTTGCATGAGTGGGCCGCCTTGCAGGCCTGGGAAAACCGTCTTGGAGATGCCTTTGCCACGCTCTACATCCGTCATGATGACGCCGCCGCGCGGACCTCGCAGGGTCTTGTGCGTAGTCGTCGTCACATAGTCGGCGTGGCCCACTGGTGTTGGGTGCAAGCCGGCGGCCACGAGGCCTGCCACATGCGCGATGTCCGCCATGAGCACCGCGCCGACCTCGTGCGCGATGTCGGCAAACGCCTTCCAATCGGGAATCCGCGAATACGCGCTCCAACCCGTCACAATCATCTTCGGCCTGTGCTGACGTGCGATCGCGCGGATCTCGTCATAATCGAAGCGCTCGGTGGTGGCGTTCACGCCGTAGGTGACCACGTTGTACATCTTACCGCTGAAGCTCACCTTGCTTCCATGTGTGAGATGACCGCCGTGATCGAGTGCCGTGCCCATGATCGTGTCACCAGGCGTGAGGCTCGCGAAATACACGGCCATATTGGCTTGCGCACCAGAGTGTGGTTGCACGTTTGCATATTCGACGCGGAAGAGACGCCGCAGCCGCTCGACCGCGAGCGTTTCGACGATATCGACGTACTCGCAGCCACCGTAGTACCGCCGGCCCGGATAGCCTTCTGCGTATTTGTTGGTCAACACGCTGCCGGCGGCCTCACGCACCGCTGCGCTGACGTAATTCTCGGACGCGATCAACTCGAGATTGCGCTGTTGGCGATCTTCCTCCAGCTCGATCGCCTTGGCTACCTCAGGATCTGTGCGTGCCAAGAGTGTCCGTTCCAGCGTCCGTGCGTTCACGCGGTCGACCCCTTGGTGGCAGCCTGCGCGCCATTCGAAGGTATGTAGTCGTCGAGTTCTTGCGCGCGCCGCTCGTGGCGCCCGCCCTCAGGCTCAGTCGACAGCCACACTTCCAAGCATTCCCGCACCATCTCCCAACCGGTGAGCCGTTCAGCAAAGCAGATAACGTTGCAGTTATTGTGCTCGCGGGATAAACGCGCGGAGTAGGGCTCCGCGACGGGCGCAGCGCGCACCCCTTTCACTTTATTCGCGGCGATAGCGACACCGATACTGGAGCCGCAGACGAGCACACCGCGATCGCATTCACCACCGGCGACTGCCTCGCCGACTTTGAAGCCGATGAGCGGATAGTCGACCGGGTCCGTTGAGTATGTGCCGAAATCCACCACCTCATGCCCGAGACCGCGAAGGTGATCTGCGATCATACCCTTATAGCCAAAACCGGCATGATCGGCTCCGACGGCGATGCGAAACGTCTTGCTGTTCATGGCCACGGCAGAGCGTCGTTCTCCTCGTCGCTTTGGGCTTCCTTACCACACGATGTTTTCACTGTACGACGTTTTCGAGCGCCGCGAAGATGGCGGGCATCGAGGCTTGCAGGCGGTCGCGGACCGCGCGGACCTCTGCGGCCTCGCCACCGATCGGGTCGAAGACGTCACCAAGCCCGGTGACGTCGTTGAAACTCATCACCTTCGCCCGCTGGGTTGGGAATGCGGCGTGCAAAAGGTCGCGTTGTGCGTCGGTCATGGTGACCACGAGTGTGGCGCGCCCAATCAACTCAGTGTGCGCGGGTTGCGAGCGGTGATGCTCGAGCGATAACCCGATCTCGCTGATGGTCGCTTGCGCAATGCTCGCTGCGCCATAACCGAATAGCGCGTGGGTACCGGCGCTCGCCACCTGCACGGAAAGCCCGCGGCGCTGTGCCTCAGCGGCCGCAATAACTTCGGCGATCGCGCTGCGACAAGCGTTATGCTGGCAGACGAAGATGAGCAATGGGTTGTCCGGCATGCGTGTTACGCTAAAGTTCCCCGAGCCGTCTATGGCACCCTGGAGAGCATCTCCCGGAGTTCTGCTTGCGTTGGGAGCGATGGAATCGCTCCCACCTTCGTACATGCGATGGCGCCGGCGACACACCCGGCGCGTGCTGCGTCTGCCACTGCATCCGCGGACAGCTGCGTGCTGTGGTTGGTATCCAGACACCACAGTATGGCTGCCATCATCGCATCGCCCGCACCGGTCGTGTCCACGACCTTGACCTTCGGAGCTAGGACTGTTCCGCCACGCCCCTCGCACCACCAGGTGCAGCCGCGAGCGCCACGTGAGAGGATCACGGCGCGCGTGATGTCGGTTTGAAACTGCGGCGCATCCGAAGGCTGCAAGCCAATCGCGTCGAGATCTTCTTCCGAGAGCTTCACGAGGTTTGCCGCTGCACATCCCTCGCGCAGCGATTGGACAAGCGCTGACCGTGATGCGAAGAGTGCCGGTCGTGCATTGGGATCAAAGCTCACGAATGTGCCCGCTGCGCGCGCTCGGCTGGCAATCGTTATGCACGCGGAACGTGCCGGTTCGCTGCTCAACAGGACGCCCCCGAAGTGCAGCGTGCCGGTGCTCGCAAGCGATGACGCAGGCACATCATCGGCGGTCAGCCTGCTGTCAGCGCCCGGCTCGCGGACGAACTCAAATCCACGCTCGCCAGCATTCGAGCGGGAGACGAACGCGAGCGTCGTGTGGTCGTCGACCGTGCGAACGTTTTGGACATCAACGCCTTCATCGACAAGCGTGCGCAGCAAAAAGCGACCGAAGGAATCGCGGCTGATCGTTCCCGCAAATGAGGACGCACCACCTAAACGAGCGATGCCCACGGCGACATTTGCTACGGCGCCGCCCGCTGCGCGATGAAAGAGCTCGCTCTCGCCTACGTCAGTGGTCTTAGTCTCTGCAACAAGATCGATGAGCGCTTCACCGACGCACAGCATCCTGCTCATCTCGCGTTGGCCGGCCCAAAGAGCCGGCATCGCGTCGCCTGGTCATGCAAAGGGTTGACTTGCGTGCCACAGAAGTCTGCAGCGTTGAACACGCGCGATCGCGCCGCTTGTGACAGGAAGCTTTGGTGAAGCTCTGCTGCAGCTCGCATAGCTATGCGCGCGTGCTGGCGTCCGGTAGGCTCACACATCTGGAATGGGTTGATCTCTGCGGCAGTGAGCTCATGCTTGATGGCGTGGAGTTCGTGCGGTCGCATTTCCCCCGCCTCGATACCGAGTACGTCGCGCAACTCAAGAAGCTTTGCGCAGACCGATGTCTGACCGTCGCCAGTCTCGATCATGACGTGCCCTTCGATGCAAGCGACGTCGACCACCACGTCGCAAGCTTGACCAACACGCTCGAGATAGCCGCTGGCCTTGGCGCGCCGCTCGTCCGTATTCACACGGGCCCGGTCGCGGGATCACCCGCACTCGCGTGGCGCGAACTCGTTCGCGGTCTGTCGGCCTGTTGCATACAGGCCAAGCAGTATAACATCACGTTCGCGTTGCAGCCGCAGGGGGCGTCGCCGGTTGGCTCTCCGGTCGACGTAAAACGTGCCTTCAAAGAGTGCGATTCGGCCTGGCTGCGGCTGGCGGCGACGCCAGAGATGCTCAGCGGTGTATCGAGAGACGGCTGGGACGAAGCGCTGGGCTCAACCGTCATCGTCGTCGCGCCGATGCGCCGGTTGGACACCTTTGGCGCCGATGAAGCAACGGATTATCTGCAGGTCCTCACATCGCTCTGGCAGCGCCGGTACCGCGGTTTCTTATCTGCCATCTACACCGGTAACGAAGACGAGCGCGAGGCGGTCGCCCGCGGCGTGAGTTGGCTGCGCGGCATCCTCGCCAAGGACGCTTTGAAGGCGGCGGCGACGCTCGCCGGAGACTAACGAGAAAACGCCAATCGGGCCTTACCGTTATGACGCATATGACGCAAACGACCCGGCGCGTATGCGTCGGGTCTTTTGCTTTTCCCCAAAGTGCCGTTACCCGCCGGAGATTTCAACCCGCACTCAGCAGGTGGGTGCTGGCCCGGCCGCCGGAAGGCTTCCCTCTCGCGCGGAGGGCTTGCTCAAAAGCGGCTCGGAGCTCGGCTCCCTCTCGTGACGATGTTGGATCAATCACAAGACGAGCTCTCGCACACCCCAGGGAACCTTGCGCGACGCCGTCGCGCTGTTGCGGCTACCCTAACACGACGGCACTTGAAAGACAAGTCTTGACAACCGCAAATGAATGGCTTCATGACGACGCTCACGACGGAGATGCTCGCGTTGCATCTTCGTCATACGTTCACGATCAGCAGGGGTTCGGAGGATGTGGCGCACACGGTGCTGGCCCGCCTCACCGCTGGCGGCCTTGAAGCGCTCGGCGAATCGGCGCCGATCTCGCGCTATGACGAGGATGTCGCCGGCGTCGCGCGGTTGCTTGAGAGTCTGCGCCTCGACCGGGTCGATCTGCGTCACCTGGACGCGGCGCTTGATCTCCTCCCGCCGCATGCGCACGGCGCTCGTTGTGCGCTTGATCTCGCGCTGCATGATCTTGCAGGCAAGCGCTTGGGCGTTCCCGTCTACGAACTTTTTGGTCTAGATCCCGCAAAGACGGCTGAGACATCGTTCACCATCGGCATCGCTGATCTTGACAAGACGATCGGCAAGACCAAAGAAGCCAGCCACTTTCCTATCCTCAAGGTGAAGACCGGGGATGGCCGCGAGGTCGAGACGCTCGCTGCCATACGCTCCGTGTATGGCGGTCGCATCAGGCTCGATGCAAACGAAGGCTGGACACCCGAAAGCGCTGTGGCGATTCTAAAACAGCTCGCGCGGTTTGAGATCGAGTTCTGCGAACAGCCTATACCTGCGGGGAATCCCGCGGGTCTGCGTTTTGTGAAAGAGCGCTCGCCGGTGCCGATCATTGTCGATGAGGACTCGCGCACGCTCGCCGACATAGCAGGCCTCTACGGGTGCGTCGACGGCATCAACATCAAGCTTGTGAAATGCGGCGGGCTGCGGGAAGCTGTGCGGATGATCCACGCGGCGCGAGCTCTAGGCATGAAGATCATGATCGGCTGCATGATCGAGTCGTCCGTGCTGGCCACGGCGGCGGCGCATCTCACGCCGCTCGTGGATTACGCCGATCTCGATGGACCATTGCTCATCACCGATGATCCCTTCGAAGGCGTACGCTACGATGGCGCGCGGTTGCGCCTGCCCAACTCGCCCGGTCTCGGTGTGCACGCGAAGTCGAATGTGGGGGCATCCGCGCCATGACCTCTACGGTGCGCCGGTACGTCGCGCTCACGGACGGTTTCCTCGACGACGTCCATCACGCCAAAACAGCCTATGGCGTGCTACGGTACGGGCGCGACGACGTCGTGGCTATCGTCGATCCGAAGTTTGCGGGGTGCCGCCTGCATGATGTTGTGCCGGGCATCGGTCGTGACGCGCCGGTCGTCGCTACAGTTGGCGAGGCGCTTGCATTTGCTCCGACGTCGCTGCTCATCGGCGTCGCCGTGTCCGGTGGCGCTCTGCCTCCGGTGTTTCGGAACCATGTGCTTGCGGCCATCGATGCTGGGCTTGAGATCGTCAACGGACTGCATCAGTTCATGGCTTGGGACCCTGAGTTTGCAGCGCGCGCACGTGCCAGCGGCGCTCGGTTATGGGATGTGCGCAAGCCCCCCGACGATGTCCCGCTCATGTCGGGTGCTGCGTACGGCGTGCCTCAGACCGTCGTGCTTGCCGTGGGCAGCGACTGCGCCGTGGGAAAGATGTCGGTGATGCTGGAGCTGGCTGCCGCAGCTCAGGCCGACGGCGGGCGAGCGGAGTTCGTCGCCACCGGGCAGACCGGCATTATAATAGCCGGCCGCGGGATCTGCGTGGACCGAGTCATTTCCGATTTCGTCTCGGGCGCCGCAGAACAGCTTGTCACGAGCGTTGCGCCGGAGGCAGCGTTCACCTTCGTCGAAGGCCAGGGCTCTATTATTCATCCGGCGTTTGCCGCGGTGACCTACGGGCTCATGTTCGGCTGCGCTCCGGATCTGCTCGTGCTGTGCCACGACGTCGAACGCAAACTCATCGGTGACGGCGAGTTCGACGTGCCGATTCCCGATCTGCCGGCGCTGGTGCAGCTGCATGAAGCCACACTGGCGCCGATCAAGCCGGCGCCATGCGTGGCGGTCGCGCTCAATACACGCGTGCTCTCGCCTGCGCAGGCCCAGGCACACATTCACCAGGTGCAAGCCCAGACTGGGCTGCCCACGGATGATGCGGTCCGCTTCGGCGGCGGCAAGCTCTGGCGCGCGATTAACGCAGCGTCGCGCCGAACGGGAAAGCGGCTCGCAGGCACGGCGACCCACTCGTGACCGCGCACGGCTGTCGTCGACTCGTGAACCCGATAGCGGGCGTGTGTCGTGCGCTGGTCGTTGTGACCGTCGCGCTGTGCGCATGCTCAAAAGTCGGCACACATGCAACGCCTGCATTGCACGGTGCCCACAACGCGTGGAGCATACCGGGTGTCGTTCGCCTGGCCGTCTCAGAAGAGCCGAACACGCTGGTCCGCATGTTCTCGAATCAGTCGTCTGCGGACGATGTCACGGCGTTGCTCTTCGAACCGTTTTTCCGTTTTGATGAACACGAGCACCCTGTACCTGCGCTGGCAACGCAGTTTCCCACCTTGCGCAACGGACTCGTGAGCCGGGATGGTTTGCGTGTCACCTTCAACTTGCGGTCACAAGCGGTATGGTCTGATGGCGTGCCGGTGACAGCGGCTGACGTGATCTTCACTTGGCACGCGATCGTGGACGGCGACAATCCAGTTGTCTACACAGAAGGGTACGACAAGATCAAGACCATCGTCGCGCATGGTCCGCATCAAGTCGTCTTCGTGCTCAAGCAGCCTTTCAGCCCGGTCGTGTACCTTTTCTCAGAGGGCACATTCATGACGCTCCCCGCGCACTTGCTGTCGAAATACAAAACGCTGCACAACATTCCATACGACGCTGCGCCGGTCGGCGATGGACCGTTTCGCCTGAAGCAGTGGGCGCACGGATCGGATCTTGTCTTTGTTCCAAACGAGCGCTACTGGCGCGGGACGTCGCACCTTCGCGAGATCGACATCCGCGTGATCCCCAACACGAATTCGCAGCTGAACGAACTGCGCACCCACGAGATCGACGTCATTGACGGCGTCTCAAAACCGCTCGTCAGCCAGCTCTCCGATGTGCCAGGCATACGCGTGCAAGCCAATCTGCAAGCCGGCTATCGGCACCTCGATTTCAATACCAAGAGCGCTCTGCTGCGCGAGGCCGCAGTGCGGCGTGCCATTGCGGAAGCGATCGACGTTCCCAAGATCATCACCACGATCTACGCGGGCTATGGCGCGCAAGGCGCTACGGACATCCCGCCTTTCTCCTGGGCGGCGAACGATCTCCCACCGGTTAGGTACGATCCCAAGAGCGCGAGCCGCTTGCTGCAGGCAGCGGGCTGGATACCCGGGCTCGACGGCATCCGCGAAAAAGATGGCCAGCGTTTGGCGCTCACCATCTCCACTGCAACCGACAACCTGCCAAACGCAAATGCCGAAGCACTCATCAGCCAAGAGCTCAAAGCGGTCGGGATTGACTTGAGCATCAAGAACTATGCGGGAACGGTATTGTTCGCTCCAGACGGTCCGCTCTACGGCGGCCGTTACGACATGTCGTGGATCGTCGATTATGTGGGCGTGGATCCTGACAATCTCGCCAAATGGGGCTGTGACTGGTTTCCGCCGCATGGCTCCAACACTGACTTCTATTGCAATCCTAAGGTCGATCGATTGCTCGGCGATGCGCAAACCACGTTCGAGGTCGATAGGCGCCGGCATGATTACACCGCCGCTTGGCGCATCATGCTGCACGACGTGCCGGCGATGATCATCTATTGGGATAAGAACGTCACGGCCACAAACAGCGACCTGCGCAACTTCAAGCCTTCGCCCGTATTCACGAATTATTGGAACGCTTGGGAGTGGGAGATCTGAACGTTGCGATCGTGCTGTCCGCTGCGTTGACGATCATCCGGTTAGCGGGTGGACGGTCGACGGACTTCACCTCTGAAGTGCACGCAGCTGCACGGCCATTCACAAGCGCGGTCGCCTCTTGGAACGTGCTCACGCCGGCTGGCTCCTGGATAGAGACGCACCTGCGCGTGCGGATCGGTCAGCGCTTCACACGTTGGTACGACATGGGGCATTGGAGCCGAACGACACACGGCGACCACCGGCACTCGGTGAAGTCCCAAGACGACGCTGACGGCTCAGTAGGTACAGATACGCTTAGTTTGCGTACGCCGGCTGACGCGTGGCAAGTGCAGGTCCTTATGCATGCCGGTCAGGGTGGCAAGCCGCCCGTACTCTCGCTCGTCGCGATCACGACGAATGAAAGCGAGGCCGACACGCAGGCGCGGCCTAAGACCCGCGCTTCACCCGCGTGGGGTCGCGAACTTGGCGTCCCCGAGCGAACGCAACGTGTGGACGAGTCGCCGGATGCGCTGGCCGGAGGCGGGGATTCCTGGTGCAGCCCGACGAGCGTTTCCATGGTGATGGCCTACTGGGCGGCCACATTACATCATCCGCAGTGGGATGTTGCCGTGCCGGAGGCAGCTTCCGACACCTATGATCCCGTGTACAGGGGTTGCGGGAATTGGCCGTTCAACGTCGCCTTCGCGTCCGAACGCGGGCTGGCAGGATGGGTCGAACGATTGCCCTCCCTCTCCTCAATGGATCGCTATCTGCTCGCCGGCGTGCCGCTCGTGGCCAGCATCCGCGTCGAACCGGGAGCGCTTGCGGGTTCACCCTATGCGAAAACCGAGGGGCATCTCCTCGTCGTGCGGGGCTTTACGCCCACCGGCGACGTCATCACGAATGACCCGTATGCTTTGCCCGGACACATTCGCATCATCTATCAGCGCGCGCAATTCGATCGCGTGTGGATGGGTGGGTCTGGCGGCATCGTGTACGTGATCGCTCCCCCAGCGCTCCTCGACCAGCTGCGCCGTCAGTAGCGGCGTGCGCGACGCAGCGCCTTACCCAAGGCCGCGACGGGCGATCTCCACGTTTATCAATAGACCCGGGAGCGTTTGCTCGAAGATGGCAGTGCCCCGGCGCAGCTCCGCTTGGCGCGCGTCATCAACCTCGTTCGACTCCAACAAGGACTCGCCCAACTGCAGGCGGTGCGGGAGCTGCGTCGCGGATTGCGAGGCCTCGCGTGCAAGTTCGGCGCCGAGCGACCGGTAGCGCTTCTCTTGCGCTAACGGCTTGCAATCTCGCCACCACACCTCTAGCCAATCGGGGTATGAAGCCATGGCCCGGTACTCGGTCTCGATGAACGGCAGCCCGAGCGTTGCCTTCATGTCATCGTAGATGGCGCGCACGCGCGGCGGAGCGTCGCGCTCTTCGATGAGCGAGAACCGGACACCGCGAAACTCCTGCAGCGGTGGCCGCTCTCGCTCGCGATGGGGCCCTTTTGTGCCGACGCCACCCACGGGCCTACCGCGCAAACTCGCGTCCACGGCAGCAGCCACGATCGCGAGCTTCGGATTCACTTTCGAGAAGAGCTCGACGATTTCGCGCATCCGCGCGATCTCCGACTCGCTCAATGCTCGCGCCCGAAGTGCCGCAGCGTGATCGGCGACCGGCCAGCTCTCCACGCCATCACGAACACGTGATTCCAGACGCTCGGCAAGCGTGCCAAATTCCTCGCTCAGCACGCTCGGGCGCAGTCGCCGCCAGGCGACGTCCAAAAATCTTGGATAGGCCGCCCATGCTTGGAACAAGAGCGCGATGACGGGTATTCGCATCGTGCTCTTGATATCGCGGAACGCCTCGCGCGCGCGCTCATCGGTTGCTTCGCTTTCGCGCACCAGCGGAATACCGCTCATGCTAGCTGTTCGCTCACGTGCGTGGCGGCGGTATGTCGGTGCGCACGTGCAGCTCCTTGAGCGCGGCAGGTTCCACCGGTGTCGGGGCGTTGATCATCAGGTCCTGGAAGCGTTGATTCTTGGGGAACGCGATCACTTCGCGTATCGACTCGCCGCCGGCCATCAGCAAGATGATTCGGTCGACCCCGAGCGCAATGCCGCCATGCGGCGGCGCGCCATATTCGAACGCCTCCAACAAAAAGCCGAACTTGCGGTCCACATCGTCGTCGCTATAGCCGAGCAGCGCAAAGATCTTACGCTGCAGAGCGGGATCGTGGATGCGGATCGAGCCGCTTCCGAGCTCCATTCCGTTGAGGACCACATCATAGTGCTGGGCGCGCAGCTGGAGCGGATCGCCGGTCAGCGCTTCACTGCCCGGCGCCGGCGCCGTGAACGGATGATGCGCAGGCTGCAGCGCCCCTGACTCCTCGTCGCGTTCGAATAACGGAAAATCGAGAACCCAACAAAACGCGAACTGCTTCGGGTCGCGCAAGCCCCGTTCGTCAGCGATATGCAGGCGCAGTTTTCCCGCAATTGCTTGCGCAACCGGCCGATCATCCGCGACCAAATAGATCGCATCGCCTTCCTGCGCTTTGGTCTGCGATCTTAGGCTGTCGATGAGCTGCGGCGTGAGCGCTGACTTGGGCAAAGATGATTTCGGGCCATCGGGTGCAAGCGAGATCCATGCTAAACCCTTGGCTCCAAACGTTGACGCAACTGCTGCTAGCGCATCCATATCGCGCCGCGATCGGCTTGCTCCCCCGGTCTCGGCGAGCGCAAGAATCGCGTTTCCTCGCGACAGCGCGTCGGCGAAGATCTTGAACTCCGTGCCGGCAAACGCAGGCCCGACGTCATGCAGCTCCATCGAAAACCGCAAATCTGGCTTGTCCGAGCCAAAGCGGCGCATAGCGTCAGCGTGCGAGAGCCGCGGAAAGGGCGTCGTGACCTTGTTGCCCAGCGCCGCCTCGAACATGTAGGCCAGCATGCCTTCCATGACCTCGATAACGTCCTCTAGGGCTGGAAAGGTCATCTCGACGTCAATCTGCGTGAACTCCGGCTGGCGGTCTGCACGCGTGTCTTCATCGCGGAAGCATCGTGCAATCTGGAAGTACCGGTGGAAGCCGCCGACCATGAGGAGCTGCTTGAAGAGCTGCGGCGACTGCGGCAACGCATAGAAGGCGCCTGCGTGCAGACGGCTCGGCACGAGAAAATCGCGCGCTCCTTCCGGCGTCTGCTTGATAAGCATCGGCGTCTCGATCTCCAAGAAGCCTCGGCTATCGAGATAGTCACGCACCGCCTTCACGGCGCGATGGCGGAGCGCGATGCTGCGTTGCAGATGAGGGCGGCGCAAGTCTAAATAGCGGTAGCGCAAGCGTAGCGCTTCCTCGACGTCGCTGTCGTCATGGATGGGAAAGGGCGGCGTTTTTGACCGGTTGAGAACATCGATCGACTCGACTGCGATCTCAATCTCCCCCGTAGCGAGCTTGCGGTTCTCAGTGCCGGCAGGGCGGCGGCGCACCGAACCTCGCGCAGCGATGACGTCCTCCGAGCGCAGCGACGAGGCGACCTCTGCGGCTGCGGGTGCCGAGCGCGGGTCGACCACCACCTGCGTGAGCCCAAAACGGTCGCGCACGTCGATGAAGATGAGTCCACCGTGATCGCGGGTGGTGTTCACCCAGCCCTTCAGCTCAACGTCTGATCCCTCGTCGGTGCTGGTCAGCTCACCGCAGGTGGCCCGGCGCAGTTGGTTCACGGGCGGCTCGCGCCCTCCTTGAGCGCACGCTTGATGCCGCTCACGTAGTGGTATTGATAGGCGATCTGGCGCGCGATGTACGGCCAGGTGTTCTTCGTGGGAGTCTCCACGCTCGTCGCGGCGCGCTCGAGAGCGCGGCGCAGCCCCGGTGCCGCGCCCAGCGCTGAGTGCAACCATAGCGAGATAGGCGTCATGCCAAGATTCGCTTTCACCATCACATCCTGATGTTTTCGATAGAACCGCACGGTCGAAACGCCGGCGAGTTCCATTCGCCCCGTCTGCTCGGCAAAGCCCACCGGATGCCAGTGATAGTTCACCGCCATGGGATCGTACAGGATCTCCACACCGTGCTTCTGGAGCCGATAGCCTAGTTCCAAGTCTTCGTGGCCGTATCCCGTGAACTGCTCGTCAAAGCAGCCGACGGCCAGCAGATCATCACGTCGGACCGATGCGTTGCCGGTGAGAAAGTAGAGCCAGCTCAAGCGGCGACGCGATGATGGATGCAATGGCGCTCGTGCTTCCGGGTGGTCACGCTGACGCTCGTAGTCTTGCAGCGACCGCACTTGCAGCTCGCAGCCGACGATGGCGATGCGGCCGTCCACATCAGTTGTGTGACCTCGAGCGTGGCGTTCCAGGAGCTGGCGCGATGCCAAGATATCCGCGTCTGTGAAGAGCACGACCGGGGAGCGCGCTGCCATGACGCCTGCGTTGCGAGCCGCTCCGCGACCGCCAAAGGGTCCGGGGACATAGCGAACGCGACCGCCCTCGCGAGCGGCCACATCGCTAAGGTATTCCGCCGTGCCGTCGGTGCTGCGCGAGTCTGCGATGATGATCTCATAGGCGTGAGAATCGAGCGTTTGGTCGAGCAGCGTCGGCAGTACGAAGCGTAATCGATCGACACGATTATAGGTCGGCACGACGACCGACACGGCGAGGCCACTCACGACGACTTGGGAGGTAGCGCCGTACTGATGCGCCCGCCCTGAAGTGAGCGTACTGCGCTTGCGACATCGTCGATCAGGGCCCCAGGATCGGCGCCGACCGGCGGCTTGGTGAGCATGACGTGCTCGACCCGCCAGGGACTCCACTCTTGCGAGCAGAGCCGGAAGTATTCGCGTTCGAACACGACGACGACGGGTACCTTGAGCGCGGCCGCCACGTGTGTCGCGCCGGTATCGACGGTCACCACCACCGACGATTGCGCCATGACGGCCGCCCAATGCAGCAGCGGCAGATTGCCGAGCCACGTCACATTGGTGGCGGGTACCCTGTCGCGGATCTGTTGCGCTCTTTCGGCGGTATCGGGACCGAACGTCACGACGACGTTCTCGTTCTCCTGCGCCAGCTTGATGATCAGCTGCTCGACTGCGTGCGCGCCGAAATTGGGCGCAAGCCAGCGCGGAGCGAGCGAGAACACGATAGCGCCGGCTGGCGCATTGGCACTCGCCCACGCGACGTCATCCGAACCCAAACCGAGCCGCAGCTCTTCGGTCACCGCCTGTCCGCCGGCGAGATGCACGAGCGCGAGCACTTGATGCACCTCATGGAGGACCGGGTTTTCCGGATGGCGGTCGGCCAACTCGGGATCCGCTTCCGATAGACACCAATCGGTCAACGCGAGTTGTGCCAACGCTCTGCTCAGGTAACGGCGCCGATACACGTAGCCGATACGCGTTTTTGCGTTGCTGACGCCGGCCAGGAAGATATCGTCTGTGCGCGGCGCCAGCCCCACGGCGATATCCGCCTGACGGCCAAGTCGAGCGACTTGGGTGATCGCGGCAAGCGGCGAACGGTGCGGCAGTAACACGATCTCGTCCACGTCCGGGTTGTGTCGCAACACCGGTTCTGTGTAACCTGTGACGACCGCTATGATCTTGGCCTTAGGCCACGAACGGCGGAAAGAGGCGATGGCCGGTGTCGAGAGCACAAGATCGCCGACGCGATCTGTGCGGATGAGCACGATACGATCGTAGGCGGCGCCGTTCGGACGCGGCTCGGCCATTAGAGATTCTCTCCGGCGAGTTCAGCATAGTAGGCACTGCGAGCGAATCGTGTTGCAGCCCAGCGCCGCAGGCCCAACGGCCAGCCGTTGACGGGGAGACTCGGGCCTGCGATGCGCTGGAGCAGACGCGGCCATCCGCTTCGACGTGCGACGCGGCTCCAAAACAACATCGGCGCGACTTGCCCTGTGGCCAGAGCGATGCGCCAGTGTGGATGCTTTTCGAAGAAGAGCTTTGCCGTTCGAGCTTGCGCGCGCGCCTGACGTGCAACTAAGGTAAACTGCCCCGGCTGGAGTTTGGGCTTATAATGGAAGACGACTGCATCGCGGGTGAGGACAGACGGCACCCCCATGCTCCGTAAACGAAAGCCGAGCTCGAGATCTTCCCACCCATACTCGCAAAAGCGCTCGTCAAAGCGACCGGCCCGCTCGATGAGCGACATCGGCACGGACACGTTGGTCGTCCAGAAGTACGCTCCTGAGTAATTGTGAAGCGAATAACTCGGCGCCGGCAACTCGTCGAACGATTCGACGTTGATCGCCACGCCTCGGCAGATGGCATCGGGCATGGCACGGTGGAAGCGGACGTGTGCAGCAAGCAAACCCGGGGTCGCCAACACGTCATCATCCATGAAGAGAATGAACTCGCCACGAGCGCGTTCGATCCCTACGTTGCGCCCCCGCGCAAGACCGGCATTGCGTTGACGCACCAAGTAGAACGCGCATGGTGGTCGCAGCTGCCGCAGTACGTCTTCGTAGGTGCCGTCGTTTGAGCCGTCATCGACGAGCACGATCTCGTAGTCGTCGGACCTTAGATCCTGCTGGAAGAGCGCAGCCAGCACGCGACCCAGCAGGGCGCGACGGTTGTACGTGCAGAGCTGGACGGTGATGATGGGGCGCAGGCCTACGCTTGGGCTTTTCACGCGGCCTCACGCGGTGTCGGTGCCAGCACTTCGCGCACAGCTGCGACGACACGCCCCGGAGCGAGCGCCGCGTAACACGCAAACGTTCGGCACGTCTCCTTGCGACAAAAAGGAGGACACGCGTAGTCGGGCCCGACGACGGCGACGTGGTCCCCGAGTGGCCGCCAGCGTTGCGGCAAATCGGTGCGTAGTGCGAAGATGCCGACGGTCGGTACGCCCGTAGCTGCCGCGATGTGCATCGGCCCCGAATCGAGGGCGACGACCACGCGCGCGCGGCGTGCCACCGCAGCGAAGCCTCGCAGCGTCGTTTTGCCGGCGATATTGAAGGCGCGTGTGGTCATTTGGGCGGCGGTTCTTGTAACCAACACTGCTTCGTTACTGCCACCGGTCAGTAGCACGCTGCACCCCAACGCGGTTGCGAGCGCATCGGCGATCTTCGCGAAATGCCCGCTCGGCCAGTGCGGAGCATGCGCTGTGATGCCGCGCGCGGCATGGAAGATCAAAAATGGTTCGTCGCCCACGGTTTCCTCGATTAGGCGAGCAGCCTCTGCCTCATCCCCGGACGTGAGCCCGATGACGACGCGAAAGTCCTGTGGCAGCGGCTGGGCCCCAAGCGCACGCGCGTAATCCATCTGAATATCCGACCAGCGGCTGTGCGTATCGCCGCTCTCGCTGCGCACGGGAACCCGGACCGTATACCTGAAGGAGTACAAGCGTCGTGATTGCCCGATGCGGTGAGGAATCCCGGCGAGCTGCACCGCCTTGGCAACGCGAGGGTTCGACCAAAAAACGACGGCGTGCGTGTACGCCCTTGCGCGTAGATTTTCGACCAGGGCGCTCATCGGCAATCGTCCGTCGTCGGTCAGCACCTCACCAACGGCGGGCTGCCCGTGCACCAGCGGTGCCGCATAGCTCGTGGTGAGCACATCGATCCGGGACGAAAAATGCCGGTGCAGCGCAGCCACCGCTGGCAAGGCCGCGAGTAAGTCGCCTGCGCCACCACCGGTGCAGACAGCGAGGATCTTCTGCGTCATGCTTTTCGTACCGTGCGCACCGCGTCGCCGATTTGGGCGCCGAACGATGTTTCTTGGCCCGTGCGCCAAGCTGGTTTTGGCAGGCAGCGCCAAGCGCCCGCCCACGGATGCCATTGTTGCGACAGCCGCTCGAAGCCGTCCTCGTCGAAAAGATCGACGACTGCGACGCCCTGCATGCCCGCGACATGCGCTGCACCGGTGTCGGGCGTGACCAGCGCGCTGACGCGTGCCAAGACGCCAAGCCAGTGAGGCACAGACAGTGCGGAAACCATGCGAATCGTGCCGTTATCGCGCAAAGCGCCGGGCACGTGCTCGAGGAGCGAGCATGCGAGGCTCTCCTCATTGCGTGACGCGATGAGCACCGCGTGCGAACAACCGGAACGATCGAGCGCCAGAGCGACTAAGCGCGCGAGCGATGTCGGTCCCCAGCCGCCTGCGAGCAACTTCGGCGTGACCTGGAACGCCAGCGCATTCGTAGCTTCTCGGGCAGCAGGCGAATCCTCGACGCGCAGCCATGCGGTGAGATCGTGTGGCGTGTCGGGCACAGGTTGCGGCGCTCCCAACGCGACCGCTAGCCGATACATCGTCGCGACTTCATGTTCAGGGCGCTTCGTCCACGCCGCCGGCCGGTAGACGGCGTCGCTGACCTGCGCTCGCTGCCACATCGATTTGAACGGCTTTTGCAATCCATGCCAGAAGCCGGCGCGTCTGGGCGCTCCCGAGCAACGCCCAAGCTCGTAGCCGACCACTTCTTCTGTGGCAATGAGCGCCCGCGTATAGTGCTGCGCCTGCACATCGTCGCACACACCCTCAAGGGCGCCGCTTGCGTCGTACACGTGAATGTTTTCTATCTGATCGGAAAACAGCTTGGCGTTGTTGGGTGAACACACAGCGCCAAAAACGGCATCTGGAAACGCCCGCCGCATCCCTTCAAGCGCGGGCACGCAGAGCGCGGCATCCCCAATGCCATCGAGACGGACGAGCAAGATCGCTTCGCGCTCACGGTTCACGAGAGCGCAGTGCCTCCTGCAACGCATCGACATACGCGGCGTCAACCAGCGCCTCGACGGCCAGTGCCGATGCGAGCGAACCAGCCGGAGCTAGGGTGACAACCCTCTCGTATACCGCTCGCAAAGGCGGTGCGTGAACCAGAGCGGCCCGCGCGAAATTCGCCGCGTATGCGCCAGTG
>Ga0306920_100002596_pt1 | contig 22866 bp, 34 predicted proteins | sample flu12Cox44000170_FD_204666 | JGI IMG/M metagenome (GOLD analysis project Ga0306920, IMG submission 204666) | Lab enrichment of tropical soil microbial communities from Luquillo Experimental Forest, Puerto Rico - flux4day.12C.oxic.44.000.170 (v2)... | ecosystem: Environmental > Terrestrial >...
CCGATCTGGACGTTGTCCTGTCCCGTAAGCTGCGTGCGCCGGAAAGTCCAGAATTTGCCGTTGGTGCTATCTCGGAGAACGGCCAGGTGTATTTGAATCCTGATGTCAGCGGGATGGTGGATTACATGAAGGACTACCTGGCCGAAGAGCAGGCTCATCAACTGGCGGAGATTGCCCGCCGCAAGAAACTGTTTCGGGAAGCTTGCCCGCAAGCTCCCGTGGCCGACCGATCGGTGATCGTTACCGACGATGGCATTGCCACCGGCTCGACCATGATCGCGGCGCTGCAAGGGCTGAAAGCCCAGGGACCTCATGAGATCATTGTGGCAGTCCCTGTGGCCCCTCCTGAACGCCTGATCGAGGTCCGGCGCTGGTGCGACGACCTGGTGTGCCTGCACAGCCCGAAGCAGTTCTGGGCCATCGGCCAGTTCTACTTCGATTTCAGCCCAGTCGAGGACGAGGAAGCAGTGGCGATCCTCCGGGAATTTGCCCCTGCAGCTTGGGCAACACATTAACTCGCCGGTTTCAGGCATGACCATGTCGCCCCACGAGCTTGATGTACTCGCCTGAGGCTCTTTCCTACCGATTCCTGAATCTTGCAACGTCGTGACGTATCTAAATTTATAGAGGCGAGAGGCGCTGAGCCCGAAAACCCTGACTGCTGTAGCAGCTGACACCTGTCGCTTGATCAGGAGCGGCGGGAGCGGCCTACTAAAGTGGAGGGCTTGGTCTTGGGCAGCGGTTTCGGCTGGGTCTCCACCCTGGTTGTTCTCGGGTCGATCAATAAGTACACGACGAGAACCGCCGGGAGGCAAGAACAACGGTACTGAGACAACGACTGAAGCGCAGGCTATTTGCTTCTCCCTCTGGTTTTTATCGAGTCCGGGAGAAGGCTGAAGAAAGGGGGTGAGTGAGTATGTTTAGCCTCATGCCTCGTAGGCGCGAGAGAACGGCATTGAGCAGGTGGGAGCCGTTTGAGAGTCTCCGCCGTGAGTTTGCTCCTCTCTTCGAGCTTCCGCGGTGGGCTATGAGGCCGCTGTGGCAGTGGGAACCGGAACCGTGGGGCCTTGAAACGGAAGAACGTGAAGCCGAGATTGTCTATCGTGCGGAAGTGCCCGGCTTTGAGCCGGGAGAGATGGAAGTAACGGTGACCGGCAACACGTTGACGATCCGAGCCGAGCACACGGAACCGGCCGAAAAGGAAGCTGAAGCGAAGGAGCGTCGGCATGCCCGGTTTGTGGAAACTGTGACCTTGCCGCCGGGAGTTGAACCGGAAAAGATCGAGGCTCGGTATCACAGTGGTGTCTTGGAGGTTCATGTGCCTCGGACTGAAGCCAAACCGCGGCGCATCGAAGTAAAGACGTAAGGCCGGCCGATACGTGGGTTCCTGAGTCTTAAGGGCACGGTCGGCTACTGACCCGGACCGCCAGAATGTGGCGTTCCGGGTCTTTGTTGCGCGGGTTATCAATCTTACGTTCCAGGACGCTCTCCAGGAGAACCTGGCCCTGGCGGTTGCGGATTGTTGTTGCCCGTGCCGCCTTCCCATGCTGGCATCAGGCATGCCCATGTCGCCCCACAGGCTTGACCGTACTCGCCTGCGGCCCTTTCTTGCCCATTTCCTCGGCAAAGGCAACCTCGTCGCCGATTTTCAAGTGACCAAAACCCTGGTGCAGGACGCTATTTTTGTGGAAGTAGATTTCGCGGCCATCCTGCGTTTCGAGGAATCCATAACCTTCCGTCGGAAACAGCTTGCTCACGCGGGCATGCGCTGTACCATCGCGGCTCTTGACGGCGCCCCGCACGCGGCGGACGTAATCCTCCAGTTGCCGGCGTGCCGAATCGAACGCATCGCGCAGGGCGACTTGAATGTCTCTGTAAGCCGTGTGCTCGGGCGGCTCGCGGTTCACTACGATCTCCTCCCCCGGCACAGTAATATCAAGCCGGACTTGATATTGGTAGCCGTGCTCATGGTGGCGGTGTGGAGCCTCGACCACGACCCGGCAACCCATGATCTGGCCGGCAAACTCGTCCAGTTTCGCCGCCTTCTCTCGGACGGCATCCTCGATGGCAGGGTCGCGGTCCATATTGTGAAAAGCAATTTGCAGGGGAAGCTGCATGATCTTTACCTCCCATTCATGCGGGCTTACAGCGTGTCACTCCTTAGTCTGTCACCTTCACATTGTCACGTGTCTTCGGAAGCACCGCAAACACTCCACCGCGACCTTGAAGCTCTGCATCGGGTTTCACAAAATGGACAGCGATGTCGTGACGCAAAGTCAGTAACAAGAGTTCCTCCCAGAGATTAGCATCAACGCATGGAGACTGGCAGCGCGGGCAACTCGCGGGCATCTCCGCAGAGAGGAAGCGACACGCTATACAACGGGCGACTGTTTCCCGCGGGTCCGGCCCCAGAACCAGATAACCGTAACCTCGGGCGCCGACTCGGCCGTTTTGCAGAGCTTCTACTACTTCCCCAGGACCTGCGGCAATCCCGTAGCCCTGGTGAAGACGGTCCTTGACTTCTTCCAGGATTCGCTTCTCCTGTGCTTTGAGAGCATCCGCGAGCACGGTGCCGATGGTTTCATGATCCGAGAGCGGTTTTGCGGTCCAGGCAAGCGGGCCCCCGAAGATGACCTGGCCTGCCAGTCTTTGCGGCAACCGTGTTCGCACGTGTTCAAGAACCTCATGTTCACCAAGGAGAACCAATCCCTGGAACGGAAGCTTGGTCCAGGTTGCTTCGGTGATGCGAACGAGTTCCTTCTGGTAATGAAGGATGCGGTCTTCGCGATGGCGAGCGATGGTTGCCTGTTGTGTGCCCCAGCATTCGCCGGCAGAATGTTGCCGCTTCGGCACATCTCCCTCAATCTCTTGCAATAACCGGACGGCTCCCGGGTGCGCGGCATAGAGCCGGCCACGGTGGGTATTCGTGTGCACGACCAGATAGTCACGCTGCCGATGAAGAGCTTCCAGCAAAGGAACCAGGTAAGGAGCCTCGTGGATCACGAGTTCATTCTCGACCGGCACGTCCAGAGGCAGTGCCCGGAAGAAGCCGCGCTTTTTGGCGCTAAGAATGGCCATACCATGAGCTTGGCGGGCTTCAGAACTCCGAAGGACGCTCTCAATGGCATGCAAGTCTTGCATGCATGCATGCCAGGCGCGCTGATCGTCGCCTAGGGTCTTTTTGATCGTGTCGGCCTTGGCCTTGAACGGTCCGGCCCAGCGGGACTGAAAACCTCGTTCGATGGTGAGGTCAGCATAACAACTGACCATGAGGCCATCGCCCTTGAACTGATCGAGCAAGGGCTGGAGGTCCGCCCATATAATCGCAGTCATGGATTTCACTCCACTTGTTCGTCGTTGTCGGACGGAAACATGGCTTGCCCCTAGCTAGGCTGGAGGAGCCATGGCCGTCTATCGGAGAGCAACACACGTACCAATCTTCCCGACAACCGGAATCCCAAGGCTGGCGTTTAATTCTCTCCTTGAACCCCTCTTCTCCATGACGCGAATCCGCACAAGAGAGGGCGTGGCCGCACAGGACCCCCAACCATTCTGTCTGAATTCTGGCCAAGTGAACACCGGCGCGGAACTTGCTCCATCCGACGGTGAAACGCGAAACCGGAGGGCTTTGTCATGAGCGAGACAGGTCTTTTCCATTTCGATCATGCAATGCACGCAAGCCGCGCCTGGGTCCATGACCTCATGAATGAAATGAATTGGCGCGATGAGCATTGCAGCTATCAGGCGCTGCGTTCCGTCTTGCACGCGCTGCGCGATGCTTTACCAATCGACGATGTGATTGCTCTCGGCAGTGAGATGCCGTTGTTCGTCCGCGGCAGCTATTACGAGGGCTGGCATCCGGCAAAGCACAGGGGGTATAGGAAGACCAAGAAAAAGGACTTTCTCGCCCATGTCGCAAAACACACGCGTCATAACCCCGCCTGTGATCCGGAGAAGCTCGCACACGGAGTTTTCAAAATTTTGGCAAGGCATGTCTCCCAGCGCGAGATCGAGAAGATTAAGACAGTCTGCCGGAGGACATCGGCTACTTGTTTGAGTCTCAACTGGTGCTCTAGAGCCCGCTGCATCGTCATGAAGAAGAAACCCATTCACGCCGCCGACTTGGGGATTGCTCTCCGCGGGAGAGACGAGGCCGAGTATTTCAAATGGTTCCTGGCGTGCCTGCTGTTCGGCAAGCCGATCCAACAAGAGGTCGCCAGGCGCACGTATGAGGAATTCGTACGCGAAGGATTGGTCACGCTCGAAGCCGTCTTGCAAGCCGGTTGGGACAAGCTGGTAGAGGTGCTTGACCGGGGCCATTACGTCCGCTACGACTTTTCCACCGCGACTAAACTCCTGGAGATTTGCCGGCAGCTCAAATCCGAGTATGGAAGTATCGTTGGCCTGCTGAGCCAAGCCCGCAGCCGGCGCGACTTGAGCCGGCGTTTGCAGACGTTCAAAGGGATCGGACCGGTAACGGCCCGGATATTTCTCCGTGATTTCCAAATCGGTTCGCTTGACTCTTGTCGGCGTCGGCGCCATGAACAGCCCTCGTTACGCTTCCGCCGGACTGCTCGTTGAGCATGCCCGCAAGCGAGTCATGTTGGACGGCGGGCCAGGCGCGGTTCCGCGTATGCCGCTCGACGCCTGGATGGTGACCGACGAGAGAGCCGAATTGATGCCGGCCATCCGCCGCCTGAGCCGGGCACTCGGGGTGGAGGCTGGTGTTGGTTCCTTTTCGGGGAAGGGTCTCACCATCGAGCCGCACCGTGTGGTGCACACATCACATCCCACATATGGCTATCTCATCAGGGCCCGAGGCTGGAAGGTTGTCTGGGCACCGGAATTCTGGGAGTTCCCCCGTTGGGCGCGAGGCGCCGATCTGATGTTTGCCGAAGCTGCTGGCTGGAGCCGGCCGATTCGCTTTGCTGGTGGTGTCGGCGGTCATCAGTGCTTGCTTGATGTAGCGCGCGAGGCGCGGATGCACAAAGTGCGGCGGCTAGTGTTCGCGCACATCGGCCGACCCACCATCCGAGCCATCGATACCGGTGAGCAGCCACCTTTTGGTGAGTTTGGCGTGGACGGCGCGACATACGTTCTGCCCGGCTTCCCGCATAACCAAGTGCGGAATGGCGCGGTGCCTGAGCGGAATCGCACGCGTCTGCATCCCCCTGATTGATCCACATAAGAATTCCGTAGTCCATTTGCCGTCCTTCGCTCGGCATCGAACTTGCTCCCATCCACTCCAAAGGCGCATCAAACGGACGGCACCCAGGTGATGACCGTTTTGCCAGTCGAGTACTGGGAGACGGCCGGCAAAGCAGGTGAACCCAACCCCTCTCCCGAACTCTAAGGAGTTTTCCATGGCTACCGAGATCGCGAAAAAGGCCAAACACAAAGAGGAGCCGGCAACTCGTACGCGGGCGTTGGCTCCTTTCGGCGAGTTTCCTTTCTTCCTGAGCCGGATGCGCGACGAATTCGATCGCATGTTCGAGCGGCTGTCGCGGGAATGGCCAAGCCCGTGGGAAGGCAACGGCTGGCGCTGGGGCATGGAGGTGGAGGACAAGGAAGACGCTATCATTGTGAAGGCGGAAGCTCCCGGTTTCGAAGCCGGCGACTTCAACGTCCAGGTAACCGATGGTTCCCTTGTGCTTCGTGCCGAGAAGAAGATTGAGAAAAAGGACAAGGAAGGTAAGGCACACGAGTACCGGGAACAGCAGTGCTACGAGTCGGTGACGCTTCCGCCGGGCATCGACAAAAACAAGGTCGATGCCAAGTATCACAACGGTGTCCTGACCATTACCCTGCCCAAGACAGCCGAGGGCAAAGGGAAACGGATCACGGTCAAGAGCGACTGACAAAGAATGTCTGGTTTTCCTCGGCTATCGGGCAACGGCCTTCCGCTGGATGCCGATAGCCGATGGCCAAGGCAACGATCAAGAGTGTGATCTGTTGGAAACGTTCGGTTCCATCTTGTTAGCCGTCGCACACCAATTGATTTGAGCCGAGAACACTCATGACCAACTTGGAATCTTTGGATTTAGAATGTGACGCACCGTCTTACTCCATCGTGAAAATCAGCCAGATATTGGGGTTCCAATCTCCCGTGGATGTTCGCTGGTGCCGCCTGAGCCATTTCCCTGGCGGCGAGCGCGGGCGGCAAGGTTTCTGGACCCGGCTGCGGAGGTTTTTCTTCAGCCGGACAGAGGCCAAGAGGAAAACTTGCACCTGCGGCCAACCCCTGCCGGACATGAAACGACTTGCCCTGGCCCACCTCTTTCCGCAGGAGGTGAATTATTTTCTTGGTCAGTGTCCTCGTTGCCGAACCATTTTCTGGGAGAAGGAGGCGTCGCCTTTTTCTCGTTAAAGGCGGCTGTCCGAGGCTTGATTGCTAAGGGGCAATGGGTGGTGAGAAGTTAGTGGTGAGCGGTGAGTCGCACCAAATCAGGTTTCTAATCCCAGATTGGATAGAAGAGTGGTGGGCATTGGCGTCGCGATTTCCGAACTGATCTGGCGGAGGTAAACTCATGAAATGCGAGAAACTCGAGTTCGGCTCGATTCAGATTGATGGCACGACCTACGAGAACGACGTGATCCTGGATCGGGGTGAGATTCGCAAGCGCAAGAAGAAGCCATCCCGTAAATACCGGGAACGATTCGGGCACACGCCGGTGTCTCTCGAGGAAAAGATCCCCTGGTCGTGCAAGCGGTTGGTAATCGGCACAGGTATGAACGGCCGCTTGCCGGTCATGCAAGAAGTCCTGGCGGAAGCGGACCGCCGTGGCGTACAAATCGTCCAGTGTCCTACGCGGGAAGCGGTAGGTATCCTGGAAGGTGATGCCCCGGACACGAATGCGATCTTACATGTGACTTGTTAGGGGCTTGACGGCGCCCACCGCTTTGCCAAACACTGTGATAACGAAATCCGCTTCACAATCTACGGGAGTGGCAGCGACACCGACAACCCAAATGAGCGGAGACAATCATGATCAGCAAGACAGAGATCGCACACTTTCAAAAGCACCTCTTCGCCTTGATGGAGCGCCCCGGTCGAGAACAAACCCAACTGCGAGACGAGGCCGTGCAGGGATCGGGCGGCGAGGCGAGCGGCGGTATATCCAATGTTCCCCTTCATCTCGGGGACCTGGGCAGTCATGAGGCAGAAGAGGACGTGACCTTGGGACTGCTGGAAAACGAGGAATCTCTCATGAAGGAGATCAACGAGGCCTTGACCCGCATCGACCAGAACACGTTCGGTGTGTGCGAACGGTGTCGGAAAGAAATCAGCAAGGAACGCCTGCAAGCCATACTCTATGCACGCCACCACTGTGTTGCTTGTGCGCGAGAGGTCCAGCGGCGGTAAAGCCACCACCCGTAGGCGATTCAGACCTCGTCATTCCTGGGGCCAAAAACCGAGGGACAAGAGAAATGCGATCGACGAAAACCATCGAGACTTTTGTCAAGAAAGTGGTAACGGTCCTGCCCTGCGAATCGTTGTCCTCGGTCGCGCGCGTCGTGGAACAGCATAACGTTGGCGCCGTGGTCGTGGTAGAGAATCGCAGACCGGCAGGCATCGTTACGGACAGGGATCTTGCCTTGCAGTTGGGAGCACGCGGGCTGCCGGTGCAGACTCCCATCCTGAAAATAATGAACGCGCCCGTCAAGACCGTCACCCGCGACGATGGCGTGTTCGACGCTACCCAGTCCATGATGGAATACCGCGTACGCCGGCTCCCTGTCGTGGACGATGACGGAGAGCTTGTTGGCATCGTCACGCTAGACGACGTGCTCAAGGTGTTGAGCGGAGAATTGTCAACCCTGATCCAGGGGATCAAGTCGGAAATGGAGGTCAAGTAGCCAGAACCTGCCAGTCCTTCCAAGAATGCGAAGCATGTGCGGATCGCACATTGCCGTCATCGCTGGGTTACCCTCCATTGGTTCGGCTTCGGCTGGTAGGGTTCGAGCTGCAGGGGTTCGGGTTCTCGGCGAAGGGGTTCGGGCTCACCGTGCAGAGGTTCGGATTTGGGTCGGAGAGGCTCGGGCTGAGGCCGAGGCTCGGGTTGTGCATGACAGGCTTGGCGGCCGAAAGCGAGTTTTCTTGAGCGGCACGTTCGTTCCTTCCATCCTGAGCCGGCAAGCACCGTCTCGAACCGTTCCCGCAGCTCCTGGGATCTGCGGGCGCTGCACCATTCCCAGAAATTCTGACGTGTCTGATCGAGCTGCGCCTGCTCTCTTAGGAGCAATCGTTGCCAGCAAACTACGTCCTTAGTACGCCTCACCTCCTTGATCTTCTTGCGGAGACGTGCGACCGCAGTCGCCAAGTCATTGACTTCGCCCAATCGGTCCTGGATTTCCTCAATCGTCGGATAGAGCTGAGTCCGAAAGGACTCGGGAAATGCGCCTGCCAGGAGTTCCATGGTATAACGCAACTCCTTGCCCAAGATGCGGAACTGGTGAAGGGCAACCTCATCTGTGTGATCGGATGGTAACGCGGCGAAAAACTGTTTGACCGCAAGACGAACATGTACATGAGCCCAGTCGAAGAAACGAGGAACCACCGCGCTGCCATCTTTAGCACGAAACCGTAATCGCCCCAAGAGCTTATCGACGCGCCGCTCGAAACGGCGTTCGCGTGAAAGTCGATGATAGGCAGCCACAATCGCGCGCTGGGCTTTGGTCCGCTCCGCGTGTACGGATTCGAACCAGCGCTTGCTTCCCGGGTCTGCCTGCTTGTTCTTCAGCCGGTGAAGGAGCACGTCGCAATCACGCGCATCATTGGCGGCACGCCGGACGCGCTTGAGCTGTCTTTTCACGCAGCGGAGGCGGCGGCGCGGAAGCAAATCTTCATACAAACGCAATGCGGCTGTCGCCCGGCGCGTCCAGACCCGCAGTTGGTGAACATGTTCGATATCCTCTCCGGGTTTCTCGGCCGCCAACCGCAGGTAATGCAGCACGGTGCCAAGCCGGCTTTGCAAGGTTCGCAGGGCCACATCCGTGATCCGATCATCCGGCGATATCCCATGTACCCATCTTGCCATAGCCAGGTCTTGTTTCGTGCTGCCGTGCATGGAGTTGTCCTTCGGTCGGGGGGCGGGAGCCTGTCTTTTGCTGTGGCCAGCCCTTATCTACGATTCTTCTTCTTCCAGGAAGCGTTTAAGAACCGCCGCCGCACTGTGGTCGGGGTTGTGTGCCGTGTGCACGAGGGTCAGCGTTCCCTCCTCACTCTTCTTCTTCAGGAGCTTGAGAGCCCTGTGCTTGTCATTCAGCTCCTTCCAGTAGAGCTTCTCGAATTCTTGCCAACGTTGCGCGGCTGGGTCCGCGCCGAATTTCTGGTGCAGCTCGACGCTCGGGGCCACTTCTTGCAGCCACAGATCGAGCTTGGCGTGTTTCTCGTCCAGGTCGCGCGGCCAGAAGCGCTCCACAAGAACTCGGAAACCATCCTCTGGGGACGGTTTGGCGTATGCGCGTTGGAGCTGGATCATGAGTCACCTCAGGCGGACGCAACGGAACGGCCAAGTTGCGGCGTCCCGGACACAGGGTTCGTGCAAAACCACGTTGCCTGGGTGAGGCAAAACCTAGTCCACGCCCCTTCCTGTCATTACGTCGCCGCAAAGGAATAAGGACACCGGTCGTGTCAGGCTTGTTTGGCCCATCATACCATCCTATGCAGGGACGGACTCATCCACGAAGAGGAGATAGCGAATGAACCATTCCTTCGCCAGGCGAGCAACCTCCTCCAACGTACCCGGCTCCTCGAACAGGTGCGTCGCGCCAGGGACGATGACTAACTGCTTGGAGCAGCGCAACAGGCGAAGAGCGCGTTCGTTCAACTCGATCACCACGTCGTCGTTGCCGCCAACGATCAACAAGGTCGGCGCCTGGACGGCGGAAAGAGACGCATGGGCCAAGTCCGGGCGCCCCCCCGCGGGAGACCACCGCAGCGACTGCTGCCGGGTTGCGGGCCGCCGCGACCAACGCAGCCCCAGCCCCGGTACTGGCCCCGAAGTAGCCGAGGCGCAGGGCATGTGTCTGGGGTTCTTGGCTCAACCAATCTGCAGCGCTCTGCAACCGCTCGGCCAGCAATTCGATATCAAAGACCTTCTCCCGGTCCTCGGCCTCTTCTTCTTCCAGAAGGTCGAGCAGCAGGGTCGCCAGGCCACCCTTTTCAAGGACGCGGGCGACAAACTGGTTGCGAGGACTGAACCGGCCGCTGCCGCTTCCGTGCGCGAATGCAACTATCCCCCTGGCGCCGGCCGGAACCCTCAAGATGCCGCTTAACTTCCGCCGGCCGGATGGAATCTCGACCTGGCGTTCCATTGGCTTCGTAGTGGTGGCCATTGCAGGCACCTCCCTTTTTTCAATGGATGTGTATCTGGACAAACGCCAAACCCACTCATCGCAAAGGGCCCCGCTCAAGGGAGCGAGTGCTCCACCCCACGGAGTTTCTTGAGCCGCACGTGGAGCGCGCTAAGTGCGGAGCGTATCACCGACATCTCACTCTCTTCAGGCAGATGCACAGTTACTTGCCCCACATGGGCAATAAGCTTCTCCAACTCCCTTGTCTGAAGGTGCAAAATCTCGACGAGTTCGTCCACAACAATGGCAAGATCTTCGACCCTCATAAGGCTCTCCCTTCTCGAACAGAGCCTGCACCGGTCAGCCCCACAGCTCACGGATTTCTGTGGGCAAGCTTCGTTTCACACTCTCGATCTCTCCGCTGGTTACGTGCTTTGACAGAACCCGGAAAACCGCCTGCACGATGCGCGCGGGATCGACATCGGCATCATCGCGAAAAGCTGCTGCGATGTGTGCGAGGAACTCCTCCTTGTGGCGTTCCTTCACAGGCTTGCCGTGGGGATGCCAGCCCTCGTAGTAAAATCCGCGCACCAGCATCGGTAGCTGCGCGGCCAAAGCGGCCGCCTCGTCCACAGGCAACCGGTCGCGAAGGGCATGCAGGACGGCCCGCAGGGCGTGGTAGGCACGATGGTGGTCCTGCCACCCAAGCCGTTCCAGAATATCGTTGAGCCAAATGTTGGTTGTCTGGAGGGTACTTTCAAATGATGTCAGACTGGTTTGACTCATCGGGTTCTCCTTTTTTTCATGACACCACGATCTCGTTGGCCAGAATTGGTAGCCGGGTCGCCTTGATGACCGCATGCTGAGCGAGTTGTTTCGCGCAAAAGGTCTGGGCGTGGCCGCGCAAGATCAGTCCCTTGTCCACGACATCCAGCCGGAAATCCCAGATCTGCCCGCTAAGCCGGCACTGGATCTGCGATTCCAGCTCTGTAGTCCCATTGGCGGTACGGAGGTCAATGCTTGTTTCGATGCTCTCACTTTTCATCGTCTCATCTCGGAGAATCGCGCGCTCGGTCGCCTCTCTGCCATGTGCAACTGAACATCGCGCGGCGCAAATTATGTCAACTGCCGACGCTTCCTTCTGCGGTTTCGATAGCGTAAAAAGCAACCTCCATGCCGGAGCTTCGGGGGAGAGGTGCTCAACTCGGAAAGCCAAGGAAGCAGCCTTTCAGCAGGACAGGCAAGAACCAGGGGACTGGTCCGAAAAGCAATGTGTGCGAAACCGCACTTGGGTGCGTGCGTTTCGGTACATTGTGTGGTTGAGCCGCTATCTATGCGTGCTCACGATCCGGTGACTCTGCCCTTTTCTCCCGACGGTTCCCGGCGCGGTACTATCGGAATTCGCGGTGAGCAGTTCCAATCGTGCCACGTGGATCGAGGCCGGCGCCCTGATCCCGAGCCGGACCTGGCTCCCCTTGATCGCCACGACCGTCACATAAATGTCGCCCGCAATCACGATCTCCTGCCCGATCCGTCGTGAAAGCACCAGCATGACTCATTCCCTCCTTGTCAGTTCTCGTACGACCGTGCCGCGCACATTGTCTCAGCTTCCTTGGGCCGGCCCTTGGGCGCCAAAGGCCCGTTGATAAAGGGTGTTGAGCTGGGACTTCGTTTCAGACCAGTACCGGCTCCGCGCTAGTCGCTCGATCTGGCTGGTCGCGGCTTGCAGTTCCTCACAGGATGCATTGGCGAACGTGACTCCGCAGCGGCACAGCAAGGGGTCGTCGTGCAGCATCCACAGCGGGACCGCGGTGCCGATTTCCAGGTAGCGGCCGGAAACGTGCAGACCGAGTACACGGTGGGTTTCCAGATCGATGAGGCAGCTGCCCGCCGAGTGGCCCAGCGGGGCGCAATCATGCTGGAGGATATGCACCTCGCGAAACGGCATGAGCCCGCGGAGCGTTCCCGGCTGGATTCGCTTGACGTTGTAGTCGTCGCGGAAGACGCGGGCGATGGCCTCCGGCTCGTTGCGTCGGCCGTCGCGGTTCGGATAGCCAATCAGGTAGACCGGCCGTCCATCGAGTTGGGGTGGCGGCTCCGTGGCCAACGCCAGCGGAGCGGGAGTCTCCGTTCTGCTGTGGCGGCTCCACGTCGAGCAACGCTAGGTCGTACCGGTCATGGATGCCGAGCACTCCCTTCAGCCGATACGTGGCCGAGGCCGGGCGCTGGTAGTCCGGCTGGTAGTCCATCCACGCGGTAATTCCTGGCCGAAACTGCCATCCGCCGCCGGTGGCGGATTCCGTAAAGACCTGTGCAACGGAGCGCGTGGTCATCACGCAGGTTTGGTTGACCAGGAAGCCCGTGCCGGCCCAGTCGAAATCGGGGTTACCGACCAGTTCGATGCGGCCGACGGCGCGCTGGGTCAGCTCAATGTCGTCGCGCTGGTCCTCCAACACGTTCCAAGAGGCCGGCCCCTCGGCCATCCGCCCCTCGCTCACCAGCAACCCCGGTCGTCCATAGAGCAGGATGACACACTCCAGGCCGAATACCTCATCGGTCGTCAGGTCGGGCGATGGACTACCCAGCATTTTCTCCAGGGAGGCAGCCCCCGCTTCGAGGATCTGACCCAGCGCCTCGCGTTGCTCCCCCTTATCTGGTTCTCCAGCGCCGCGTCCGATCCCGATTTCTGCGACCGTCGCCGGTGCGGTGGCGCCCTCGCCAGGTCTTGCTTCCCGGACGGCACGGCGTAGGACCGCACGGAGACGGGCGGGTTCTTGCCAGCCGCGCAGTTCCGCGCGGTCCTGTCGGACGGACTGCAATACCTGATCGAGGCGCTCCCCGAAGAATTCGCGGGCATGCTGCATGATCATCTGCTTGCGTTCCATGTTGCATCTCCTTGGTACGACAGCTCAAGACTGTCTGAAGAATGATTTTCAGTTGGGAGACAAGTCCGAATGTTGTCTAGCAAAGCCGGCAGCGGGAAAAACTTGCGAAGGCATACTACGACCGGAGGAACGATGAGCTGGCGGGCGAACGTCGCGGATGTCTTCCAGGTGGTAAGAATGACCGGTAGTGACAGGCTGTCCTCGCGCAAACAAGCAAGAACACCTTCGCCATCGCCCCACGGCAACTCGTGATCCAGCACCAGCACACGAGGATTCCATTGGCGCACCATCCCAAGGCATTCCAGGCCGCCCGATGCCACTGCGGCTGTCAACTCGTGGTCGGCAAGAAACCGACAGTAAAGCTGGGCCAATTCGACATCCTGATCCGCGACGAGAACTTCCAGTTTCATCGGTTACATCCTTTCGGGGCCAATCCTTCCAGCGTTCACGCTTGACATACTCTACCGGACGGAAGCAGGTCGCCTTTGCACACGGCAATCCTCCTCTTCCGGCTCGCCTACACAACCTGAAGGTTGTTTTGAATGTGATGGATTCCCGGGACGCCCAGGGCGGCTGTTTGAGCGACCTGTTTCAGGTAGTAGCTGGGCACTCGACCTGCGAGGATGACCATCCGTGCCTGGACGGTGACCTCGATTCTGCGCAGCTGGCAGTAGCCGGTCGCATGGAGGGCACGTTCGACACGTCCGACCAGGTGGATGTCCTCCAGCCCCTGCGTCAGATGCGAAGCAGTCTGCTGCGGAGCATCCTTCGCACGCTCGGTGTGTTTGCCGGTTGGCAGGGCCAAGAGAACGGCGGATTGCGCCATGAACGATCCCTTCTCATCAGTCGATAAAAAGTTCGGAGTAAGCGGATACATGGTGCCGGTTGATAATCGGCTCCTCTCCTCCGTTTTCGGCGACGGCAGTCCGCACGCTGTCCAGCAGCACCGTCAACGTGAAGGGCTTGGCCAGAAACTTGACGACGGGTGGCTCATGGTCCTCGGCGACATCCGGGCAAGCCGCCGTGGCTGTCAGGACCACAGGAAGCTCGGTCATCACAGCCTCCTCGCGCAGCCAGGCGAGCACGCCGTCCGCGCCGCCCCAGCGAAGCTCCCGATCCAGCACGAGCACAGCCGGGCTTGCCTGGCACAGCTTCTTCAGGCAATCCAGGCCGTCCGAGGCAGTTTCCACGCTGTAGCCGCGATCACTGAAAAACCTCCGGTAGATATCACGCAGTTCGGCATCGCTCTCGGCGATCAGCAGGGTCTGTTTCATGAAGCTACTCCCGCATCCACGTTCGGATTTACGGCCCCAGCGCGGGGGCAGTCGCGCGGGGCAATCTGGTGAGTCCGTGCCTATCACGATAAACAGCCGCCTGGGAACGGCAGTCGGGGATCGGTTAGACAGAAGGTGTGGTGGAAACCACCACACGCTATGCCAGCCCTGGTCTGGCTTATCCTGAGGCCCGAACCGGCTACAATGAGAGGCACTGAAGGACGGGCGAAGGAGTGCTGGCGATGGCGGCGAAGAAAAGAGTGAACAAGTCAAAAGGCGACCTCGACCCAGTCGAGGCAGCGCTGCGGGAGAGCGAGAGCAATCTCCGCGCCTTCTTCGAGAACGTCGGCGTCGGCACCGCGCAGCTTAATAACGAGGGACATTTCATCCGGGTCAACGATCGCTTTTGTCAAATCACCGGTTTCAGCCGCGAAGAATTGCTTGGAGGAATGGGACCGCTGGATATTACTCATGTCGAGGATCGCGAGGCCGACCGCATGCAGGTTTTCCGCATGATTCGCGGAGAAACGAATCTCTACGAAAACGAAATACGCTACGTGCGCAAAGATGGAAGCGTAGTGTGGGTGCATGTCACCGCCACCGCAGTGCGCGACTCGGTCGGCCGGTTCCTTTGCACCGCAAACGTGATCCAGGACATCACCCAGCACAAGCTCGCGGAAGAAAAATTGCGGCAGCTCAATGAGTCCCTGGAACAGCAGGTCGCCGAACGAACTCGGGACCTGCAGGAGCGCGAGGAATATCTTCGGGCCATCCTGGAGACAGCCGTAGATGCCATCATCACCATTGATCGGCACGGGATCATCCAGTCGGCCAATCCCGCCGCCGAGCGGATGTTTGGCTACTCCGCCGCCGAAATGCTGGGCCAGAACGTGAATCTGCTCATGCCCTCCCCGTATCGGGAAGAACACGACGGCTACCTGGCCAGGTACTTGCAAACGGGGGAAAAGCACATCATCGGGATTGGGCGAGAGGTCCAGGGCCGCTGCAAAGATGGCAGAGTCTTCCCGATAGAGCTAGCAGTCAGCGAGGTGGATCAACTTCAGATGTTCACCGGCATCATCCACGATGTTAGCGAGCGCAAAAAACTGGAACGCGAAGTCGTGGAAATCGCTTCCCTAGAGCACCGGCGCATCGGCCAGGACCTGCACGACACGATGAGCCAGGAGCTGACAGCCCTTAGTATCCAAGCCGCTGAGCTGGCCGAGACACTGCGGACGGATCCCTCGAATGGCGCGAAGCTCGTCGAGCAAATGACCCAGGGATTGCGGCGCGGCCAGCAAGCGCTTCGGTCCGTCATGCGCGGACTGCTTCCTGTACTGCTGGATACCGAGGGACTCATGGCCGCGCTGACGGAACTGGCCGACCGAACCCAATGCGACGGGAAGGCAACCTGCAAGTTTGATTGCCCCGAGCCGGTCTCCGTCGCGGACATTCTCACGGCGACCCACCTCTATTTCATCGCCCAAGAAGCCGTACACAATGCCCTCAAGCACGCTCACCCGCAGAACATCCGCATCGGCCTAAAGTCGAATGCCTTCGTGATTCTGTCCGTCGAAGACGACGGCGCCGGCATGCCGGATGCACACCGAGGAGCGGTGGGCGCTGGCGGCCTGGGGCTGCGAATCATGCGCAACCGTGCTGCCATCATCGGGGCCAGGCTGACCATCGAGCCGGTGCAGCCCACCGGCACTCGGGTTTTGTGTACTTTACCGAGGATGAATCATGCCAAAGAAAAAAACCGCCAAACGAGCCCGGATTCTGATCGTCGATGATCACCCGGCTGTACGCTATTCGCTGGCCTCGTGGATTGGCAAGCAACCCGACCTGGAAGTCTGCGGTGAGGCTGCCGACATGAGCGAAGCCCTGCACCTGGTCGCCGACACCCAGCCTGACCTGGCGGTTGTCGATATTTCTCTCAAGTCCGGCAACGGGATCGACCTCATCAAACGAATCAACGACCGCACCGACACGATTCGCATCCTGGTCTGGTCCACCCACAGCGAGTTGCTCTACGCGGAGCGTACGCTCCGGGCCGGAGCGCTCGGTTACATCAACAAAGACCAGGCCATGGACAAGATGATCGAAGCAATCCGCCAAGTGCTGGAGGGCAAGGTCTACTTGAGTGACGCGATGGCCGAAAAAATGCTGCACCGCGCCGTCGGCGACGGCCGCAAAGATATCACGCGCTCACCGCTCGATGCGCTAGCCGATCGCGAGCTGGAGGTCTTCCGCCTGATCGGCGAGGGGGTGAAGACGGCGGAGATCGCCGCGCGACTGCACCTGAGTGTCCATACCGTCGAGACCTACCGCGACCGCATTCGGCATAAACTGGACCTGAAAGACGGCACAGTACTGGGCCACTTCGCGACACAGTGGGTCCTGGAGAATGGGTGAGTGAGCGAGAGCACGCCAGCCCAAGGACTTTTCACCATCCCGCTTGATGAATCTGGGCGCTATGCTGCAACGTTTAGCCGATTCTTTGCTCCTTTCGGGAATACTGATTACTTTGCGGCCTCCGCACCTTTCTCCGCCGCAGCCGTGACGGCCTCCTCGGAGGAGGGGGCCGGCGGATGCGGAATCTTGACGGTCAACACCGGGCAGGGAGACTTGCGTGCGACCTGTTCTGCGACGCTGCCCATGAGCAGTCGGCCCAGTCCTGTCCGACCGTGCGTGCCCATCACGATCAGGTCACATTTGGCTTCTTCAGCCAAACGGAGAATCTCCGCAGCGGCCTCTCCTTCGACCAACCGGTGTTCTAACTGGAGGTTTGGGTCTTCGGGTTGGACCTGATGAAGGCGCTGGCGTAACTGGTCTTCGAAACCTGCGGGCTCTGGAGGGATTACCCCTTCGCCGTAGATGAAAACCGGACGCGTCAGCACGTGCAACACCACTAGTCGCGCTCCGTAGTCGCGGGCCAGCGAGCAGGCAAACTTGAAGGCATAGCCCGAGTAATCTGAGAAATCGGTCGGGTGAAGGACGGTCCGAATCGGCAGCATGGCACACACCTCCTGCTCACGAGCAAAGGTTGGGTTCGCCGCCGGGAAAATTTCCGTCACCCGTTTGGGTTTGCGGCCGGGTGGCAATCCGTTTAGGTTTCGATGTTTGCCGGCTCGACGACGAACGCCACCTTGACGTTCACGTGATACTCGATGATCTTGCCGTCACGGACGACAGCCGAACTGTGCAACACGTCTAGGCCCGTAATGTGCCGCATAGTTTCCGAAGCGCGGATCACCGCTTTCTGGGCGGCGTCGCTCCAACTCTTGTCCGAGACGCCGACCAACTCGACCACGCGAATGACGGCGGGTCCCTTGGCATGCTCAGCGTGAATGGTCATCATCCGCTCCTTTCCTGCGAGCCGCTACATTTCTCTGTCGCTTTCGATGGTCTGAAAAGCAACCTTCATGCCGGAAGGCGGGGATGACGAGTTAAGTTCAAAAGTCTCTGAGAATTACTGTCATTGGTCAGTATTTAAGCGCGGGATAAGTCATGCGCCCCTAGCCGATGTAGCCGCGAAATGAGCGGATTCGCTCAGGCTTGTGCGCTAATGCACAGGCCTTCGACGCCTGACGACTTACGCCTTTCCGAAAAACAAGCTGGAAACGGATCAGCCAGGGATTTTTTGGGCCCGCAGGCCGGTATCGAGCATCCGTCGCATCTGGCATGGCAATTGCCCTGCCACCAGGAGGGAAGAGCGGAGGCACATCGTGTTCAATTTGGGTCTGGCGTCGTTAATCAAGGTATGGGCATGACGACCTCTCGATACATCCGCTGGTTTCGCGACCTCGCTATTTCGGACATCGGTCTTGTGGGCGGAAAGAACGCTTCACTGGGCGAGATGTACCGCGAACTGACCCTGAAAGGCATTCGTATTCCCAACGGCTTCGCCGTAACGGCCGAGGCCTACCGTGAGTTCCTGAATGTCCACAGCTTAAGGGAGCGGCTCCGCACGGCCCTCCTCGGCCTCGACACACGCAACCTGCCGGACCTGGCCGAACGCGGCCGGCGTCTGCGCGACGCGATCCTGGCTACACCTTTTCCCAATGACCTCCAGCAAGAGATCATCGAGGCCTATGCCATCCTCTGTCGTGAGTACGGTCCGGAGACCGACACGGCGGTCCGGTCCAGCGCCACTGCCGAGGACTTACCCACCGCGAGCTTCGCCGGCCAGCAGGAGTCGTTTCTCAACGTCCGCGGCGAGCGTGCCCTGTTAGACGCTTGCCGGCAGTGCTTCGCCTCCCTGTTCACCGACCGGGCCATCTCGTACCGCGTGGACAAGGGCTTCGACCATTTCGCCGTTGCACTGTCCATCGGTGTGCAGAAGATGGTCCGCTCGGACTTGGGCGCGGCGGGTGTATTGTTTACACTCGACACCGAGAGTGGCTTCCCGGACGTGGTGTTGATCAACAGCGCGTACGGCCTGGGGGAAAGCGTCGTCAAGGGCCGGGTCGATCCCGACGAATTCCTGGTCTTCAAGCCGACGCTCAAGGGGGGGTTCCGACCAATCCTCAAGCGGGCCGTCGGCGCCAAGCAGGAGAAACTAATCTACGCCACGCGAGGCGGCCGCAGCACGCGCAACGTTCCGGTGCCGCTGGAAGATCGGGAGCGGTCAAGCCTGACGGACGACGAAGTGTTGAACTTGGCGCGCTGGGGATGCCTCATCGAAGACCACTACTCGGCCAAGGCCGGTCGGCCCGTGCCCATGGACGTCGAATGGGCCAAGGACGGGCGGACGGCGGAACTGTTCATCCTGCAGGCTCGCCCCGAAACCGTCCACGCCTTGGCCCATAAAGCGACCGCGCTGGAAGTCTATCATCTAGAGGCGAGCCGGGAGCGCGAGCGACCGGAGGTGCTACTCAAGGGCCGCAGCGTCGGCCAGAAGATCGGCGCCGGGCCGGTCCGGGTTATCAAGAACGTCGAAGAGCTGCAGGACTTCCAACCTGGTGAGGTGCTGGCCGCCGACATGACCGACCCGGATTGGGAGCCGACCATGAAGATGGCCGCAGCCATCGTCACCAATCGGGCGGCCGCACGTGCCATGCTGCCATTGTCAGCCGCGAGATTGGAGTCCCCTGTGTGGTGGGCACCGAGAAGGCAACTGCAGTTCTGCGGAGTGGACAGAATGTCACGGTTTCCTGTGCTCAAGGTGAAGTCGGTCTAGTGTACGACGGGGCACTGCCTTTCGGGCGCGAAACGCTCGACCTAGGGAATTTGCCAAGGCCGCGCACTAAAGTCATGATGAACGTCGGCAACCCGGACCAGGCGTTTTCGTTGGCACTCCTGCCCAACGATGGAGTGGGCCTCGCCCGGATCGAGTTCATCATCTCTGGGATGATTCAAGTCCACCCGTTGGCCCTGACCTGCTACGACATTCTGCCCGATGGTTCGAGCAAGCAGAAGATTGCCGAGTTGACCCGTCACCATCCCACGAAGCCGGATTACTTCGTGGACCGCTTGGCCGATGGACTTCCTCAACTTCGTGATCGCTCTGCACAAGGAATTTCATGTTGATATCCCAGAAAAAGACTATCCGAAGCTTTCCACCATCCAGGGTTGCATGGAATACCTGACCGCGCTCCAGTCCGTCGCCCGTAGTCCATAAGACCCTTGGTTATTCAATCAAGAATGTTTTGAGGTTCCGCCAATTGGCAGTGTGCGCGGGAGCCTCAACCGCCCTGACGGGGCAAGAACACCGGCGCGCTCGATTCCGTGGCAGAGCTAAGTTCGCGTTCTTTTGTTTGGCGGACAACCTTTTCACGGAGTTGTTCCAGTTGTTTACCGATTTGAACATCGTAGACTTCCGGTGTTCGCAGCCTCTTGTGGCGTTCTGGAAGGCAAGCAAACTCGCGGCGGAAGCGGCTGCGAAGTTCCTCCAAAGTTGCATCTGGCCTCAGCCGCTGCCCCCCATTCATTACTTCATCCAGAAGCGGCTGGCTATCTGGTGATCGCTCCTCGGCCCGTGCGATCACATCCCGTAGGTAGCTCCCTTCCGGATCACGGTAGCGGAAAACCTGCTTCGGCCCAGGCAGAGTTTGCTTCTTGGTACTGAGCTTCAGCACGGGCCGGCGTGCGTACTCCACGAGTTTGTACGCGCAGTCGGTCCAGGGAGCGTCGGCGGACACACCCACCTTGGTGCCGACGCCGAAGGCATCTATGGGAGCCCCGGCGCGCAAAAGCTCATCCACCTCGAATTCGTCCAGACCGCCGCTGGCGAAGATCTGCACTTCTGGCAGACCGGCCTCGTCCAAAATCGCTCGGGCTTTCCGCGAGAGGTCGAGCATGTCGCCGCTATCAAGGCGAATCGCCTGAAGCAAATGGCCTGCTTGCTCATCTCGTGGGCAATGGCAACAGCTTTCCTAGTGCCGGCGATCGTGTCGTAAGTATCAACCAGAAAGGTGCTGGTGTCCGGGAATGAGCGCGCGAAATGGCGGAAAGACTCCATTTCGTTTTCGAAACTCTGAATATAGGAGTGAGCCATCGTACCCGAAACCGGAATGTGATACAGGGCTCCGGCCAGGGTGTTGCTGGTACTGTCGAAGCCCACCAAGTAGCTCACCCGTGCCAACTGGTTGGCGGTTTCCAGGCCGTGGGTTCTTCGGGCCGCAAAATCGACGAGCTGCCTGCCCCGAGCAGCATGCACGACCCGCGAGGCCTTCGTCGCCAGGATGGTCTGGAGGTTGACCTGATTGACGAGGAAAGTTTCCAGCAGCTGAGCCTCGATCACGGAACCGGAGACCTCGATGACCGGCTCGTTGATGAAGAAGACGGTTCCTTCCGGCATAGCGCGAACGCAACCGGTAAATCGAACCTGTCCCAGGTAGTCCAGGAATTCACGGTCGAATCGCTGGAGGGAGCGAAGGTAATCCAGATCCGCAGCGGAAAAATGGAATTCCTCCAAATAATCGAGCACATCCGCTAAGCCGGCGAATACGAAGTAGCCCCGGTTGGGAGGGTATTTTCGGAAAAAGAGGCTGAACGTAGCGAAGCCGGTATGGCCGCTCTGCCAGTAAGCTTGCGCCATCGTCAATTCGTACAGGTCGGTGAACAATCCCATGGATAGATCGGTGTGTCTCATAAGATTTACTGTGGCTTAACCCCTCACCCCTGAATGGGTGCTTTCTGCGCGCAGGGAAATTACTCCCGGTTTTTTCTTTGAGGGAAAGAAAAACCGTCGGGAATCTAGGCGTGCGTAGGTTCTGCCTGTTCGCTGAATGTTGCTACTTGCGGGTTGACCATCTCATACCAGTCCTGGAAGTTCAAGCGAACTGCATCCTGGTGGGTGCCGGCCTGGAACAAAATGGGCCCTTCGACGTTCAGCGATCTGTCCATGAGCACGGTCACGTCCTTCCAGTGTCGGAGGGGCGGAATTGCGCCGACCTCGCAGTCAGCAAAGTACCTTTCCATTTCCTTTTCCGTGGCCAGGCGCACGTCCTGGGTATTGAGCACGGTTCGCACCCGCTGCAGATCGACGTGGCGGCTGGCGGGCAAGATCAGCTCGACCGGACGGCCCTGCGCCATGACCACCACAACCTTGGCGACCCGGTGGCCGCTGATGTGCTCGCGCTGGGCTACTTCTTGTGCTGTGTAGGCATCCGGGTGACGGAGCTCCTCGAAAGAGATGCCCCGGAGATCCAGCATTTTTCGAATCCAAAGTGGGGAAGCCATATCCTGGTTCTCCTTTGCTGAAAAAACCGCTGATCACGGTAGATGACCCCTCATTTTTTCGCGTCACGAACAATTTCATGACATTGCACACAACTAATCGTCAGTTGATTGAAGGCCAGGGTAGCGCCATATAGGTTCTTGGCTTTGGCCTGGCGAATCAACTCTTGGTTGGCAGCGGCAAAAAGAGAGATTTGCTGCTTGTATTCTGGCCGTTTTGCCCGGAACAAGATTTCCAGGAAATTGGTAACGTTCAAGGCCTTGGCGTTCTCGGCGATCTTGTCAAAATCCGCCTCCGTCAAGCCAGCCAGGATGTTCCGCGAATATTCGGTTTTCACTTTCATCCAGACGCTGGCCTTTTGCTTTTCCCCTTCTTTTTTCTCTCCCCCGCTGGAAGGGTAAGAGAAACCACCGATGAGAAGAAAGGGCGTCATCAGAAGGATTAGCCAGGTTTTCATGGGTCTTCCTTTCCTTGAAAAGATCTCACAAGGGCTCAAAACAGGTAGGTGATCATGCTATTCCCACTTTCTCGTGGCTGGCGCGGCTTTCGGTAGCCTTGGGCCGGTCGTCTCTCCAGGGAGCGGGGTACACACGGCTGTCGTTCGCGGTGGCTTTCTGCCATGTCCCGTCCACTGTCTCCACCGCTTGAAAAGGACCTTCATCCCAATCCCACAAACCGTGCATCCGCGCATATTCAGTTTCTGCTCGGAACCAGAATTCGTGATCCT